>Ga0272446_1000558_pt1 | contig 57717 bp, 58 predicted proteins | sample YNPCB0061_FD_194587 | JGI IMG/M metagenome (GOLD analysis project Ga0272446, IMG submission 194587) | Hot spring microbial mat communities from Yellowstone National Park, WY, United States - YNP-CB-006-1 | ecosystem: Environmental > Aquatic > Thermal springs > Hot (42-90C) > Sediment | place... | reverse complement strand
CATCTTTGCGTTTGGCTCCTCATTTGTTTCCTGGGTAAATGCTTTTCCAACACCGATCATTGCAGGTCGTCCAGCCAAAATAAATTCCGGCTCGCAGGTTTTTTCCTGGTCATGCGCAGCCTCCCTTGCTTCACATAACCTTGAATCATCAATCGCTTAACGCCAGGTTAATTGGGTTTGGACCCTAGTTTTTCCATGCCTTAAGTTTGAGGTGAAAAATAGCCACACCAGTTATAACGGCGCCGGCTTGGAAGAGGCCGGCGCCGTTTTCAAGCGCCCCTAGATGGAAAACCTATCCAGCCCGATTGCGGATAAGCTCATCGACCACCGAAGGATCGGCAAGTGTCGATGTATCGCCGAAATTCTCCAGATCATTCGCGGCTATCTTACGCAATATGCGGCGCATGATCTTGCCGGAGCGGGTCTTTGGCAGATTGGGCGCGAATTGAATCACGTCCGGTTTGGCGATGGGGCTTATCTCCTTGCTTACCCATTTGGCCAGATTCTTGCGCAGTTCTTCACTCGGCGTTGCATCAGAGGTCAGGGTAACATAGGCGTAAATCCCTTGCCCTTTAATGTCATGCGGAAAACCTACCACCGCAGCTTCAGCTACTTCAGCCATTGCGACCAATGCGCTTTCTATTTCGGCGGTACCAAGCCTGTGCCCAGCAACGTTGATAACGTCGTCGACGCGGCCGGTTATCCAGTAATAGCCGTCCGAATCGCGGCGGCATCCATCACCGGTGAAGTACTTGCCCTTGTAGGTGCTGAAATAGGTCTGTTTGAACCGCTCATGATCGCCGTAAACGGTTCTTGCCTGCCCCGGCCAGCTGTCCACAAGGCACAAGTTGCCCTCGCAGGCCCCTTCTAGCACGTTGCCTTCGTTGTCCACGATAACCGGCTGGACGCCGAAGAATGGAAAAGTAGCCGACCCCGGCTTTAAGTTGGTTGCGCCCGGAAGCGGAGTTATCAGGATGCCGCCGGTTTCCGTCTGCCACCATGTATCGACGACCGGGCAGCGCTCCTCCCCCACAACGCGATAATACCAAAGCCACGCTTCCGGGTTTATCGGTTCGCCGACGGTTCCGAGAAGGCGCAAGCTCTTGCGGCTGGTGCGGACCACAGGATCGTCCCCGTCGCGCATCAACGCGCGTATGGCCGTTGGCGCTGTATAGAAGATATTGACCTTGTGTTTGTCGCACACTTGCCAGAAGCGGGACGAATCCGGATAGTGCGGCACGCCCTCGAACATGAGCGTCGTTGCTCCGTTGGCGAGAGGGCCGTAAACCACATAGCTGTGGCCTGTTATCCAACCCACGTCAGCCGTGCACCAAAACACTTCGCCATCGTGATAGTCGAACACCAGCTGATGGGTCAGAGACGCGTACACCAGATAGCCGCCGGTTGTGTGCAGCACGCCTTTGGGTTTTCCTGTGGAGCCGGAGGTGTACAGGATGAACAGCGGGTCTTCGGCTCCCATTTCCTCCGGAGGACATTCGGCGGTCACCTTGGCGCACTCATCGTGATACCAGTGGTCGCGTCCTTCCTGCCACGCGATTTTTCCGCCGGTGCGCCGGACAACTATCACCGATTTTACGTTTGGACATGACTTAAGAGCTTCGTCGACATTAGCCTTGAGCGGCACCTTGCGGCCGCCCCTTACTCCCTCGTCGGCGGTGATCACTATCTTTCCTTCGCAGTCCAAGATTCTGCCTTTGAGGCTTTCCGGCGAAAAGCCGCCGAACACCACGGAATGTATGGCACCTATGCGGGCGCAAGCCAGCATGGCATAGGCGGCTTCTGGCACCATGGGCATATATATGGTCACCCTGTCACCCTTTTTAACTCCATGAGCCTTGAGCACGTTGGCGAAGCGGCAGACGGAATCATAAAGCTCGGCATAACTTATATGGCGCTGCTCTGAGGGACTGTCTCCTTCCCATATTATCGCCGTTTGTGACGCGCGCATCGGCAGATGCCGGTCTATGCAGTTGGCGCAGACGTTCAATGTTCCGTCCTCGAACCACCTTATGGAGACGTCGTCTGAGAAACTGGTGTTTTTCACCTTCGTATATGGTCTTATCCAATCCAGCCGCTTACCCTGTTCTCTCCAGAAACCTTCGGGATCGGTTATAGATTGCTGATACATGGTGCTGTATTTGGCGGCGTCTATCCAGCAATCTTTCGCCGTAGCGTTCATGACAGGAATAGTAATCATGTCTATACATCCTCCCTTTTTAGCGTTTACAGCCGGCAAAGATTTTTGCGGCTTCTTTTGGAATGCGCTGTTCCGGCGCGATTCGGCCGTGCCCTTACGGATTTCGGGCGAAGCAGGAGCACATAATGCCTGTGGTCGATTCCGGAAAGGAAGCCCCTAGTCTCGCGCTGCAACATCAAGGAAAGATTTTTGCTGCGCCGCAAAAACAAATGACCGGAAAAGCACCAAGGCGCAGATTAGACGATACTTTGCTTAGATGGCGGGAATTCAATGCTGTGACAGCCAGCGCAACAAAGGCTTCCATATTTCTTCCGGAGCCGACCCACCGGCCAACAAACCTATGTGCCCGGTGTTCGGTTCTTGTAAAACCGCCCCGCGGATAAAGCGCGCCAATGGACGTGAGGATTCGGGAGGCACCAAACGGTCTTTCGCTGGAGCGATCACGTAGGCGGGGCAGGCTATGAGCCTTGGATCCATAAGGACTCCCGCCACGCGCCAGAGAATTCTTCCCGGCTTGTTTTCTCCATACCATTCCTTCAGGCATTCGCGTGCAACCGGCGCGGCCAAAGGAACGCCGTCGTTCAACCAATCCTCGGACAGCACAAAACGTTCCGCTTCGGCGCTGGCCTGATCTGTCTCGGAAAAGCGGGCGAATTTTTCCATAACCTGAAGCGGTTGCAGGCTGGCGAAAAACGCCCTGAGCGCCTCAGCGGGCAGCCAGCCGCAATTGGCTATGAAAGGCTCTGCCCTGCTGGCCAGTTCTTCGAACCCCCTGTTTTCCTCCGCCGCCGCCGTCACCGCTGACGGCGCGCCTGCCGCCGTGAAGTTCCAAGGAGTGGCCATAAGAACCAGGGAACGCACTGTCTCCGGTTTCAACAGCGCCAGGGCAACGGCGAAAAGGCCTCCCATGCAATAGCCGAGCAGGTGAACTTTCGATCCTTTTTCTCCTGAGATTATGAAATCAACCGCTGGCAAAAGGCGCTGGGTTATGTAGTCGCTTATGCTGAAACGTTTTTCTTCCTCTCCAGGTTCGTCCCAGTCTATGATGAAAGGGTGTAGCCCTTGTGCGGCGGCATAGCCTAAAAAGGAATGTTCCGGAGTAAGATCGAATATGCTGTAGCGGTTTATAAGGGACGGAACAATGACAATAGCGGGATTCCCGGCCATTCCAGGGGCATAATCGCGCAAAACCGTGGTTCCTTTCCGCCACACAGGGAGAGACCTTCCGCTTTTGCCGTAAATGGAGGAGTTGTTTCTATAGGCTTCCAGTCCGGCCTTGAAATTGCGGAGTATTTCGGGAGGAATAAACTTTTCGGCGCTTCCGTCCTTGAAAGGATTCAGCCATTTCTGAAAATCTCCGAGAAATTGGTCCGGTTCTTTGCTGTTTCCCTTTGACCCAGGCGTGTCGGCGGCTGGTTCAAAACCGGCCCAGCTGTTCATAAGCTCGGAAAGATGTTCGGCCGCCATGCGGCGCAGGGCTGCGAGCTTTTCTTCCGATATTTTTTCCAGCGGCGGTTCTTTCATGTCCGCTATAATCGCCGGAAAATTCCGTTCAGGCAACCGTGCAGCTTTCGATAACAAGCCATATAGAGTAAACTTGCTGAACGCCACAACATTTTGTTTTAATGCAGCTATCGAATTATTTTTCATTTCCATGTCGGATTCAGCTTGAGTTTTTCGCGCGAATGTCGAGAATCGGGGCTGCCTCACCTTAATCTCGCACATACGTTCAGGCAGAAACGGCAGATCTTCATGGGCGTAACATCATCTTTCAAACTCACGGATACTGACATGAACGAGACCGCTTCACCCCGCAAGGAAACCATCACCATAAAGAAATACGCCAACCGCAGGCTGTACAACACAGCCACGAGTTCCTATGTGACCCTTGAAACACTGGCCGCGATGGTCAAGGAAGGCGTGGAATTCAACGTCTATGATGCCAAGACGAGCGAAGACATCACGCGCAGCGTTCTGACGCAGATAATTGTGGAAGAGGAAGGAAAGTCAGGACAACAAAACCTTCTGCCCATAAGCTTTTTACGGCAGCTGATAGGGTTTTACGGCGACAATATGCAATGGCTGGTCCCCAAGTATCTTGAACACAGCATGCAGATGCTGGCCAACAATCAGGAGCAGCTTAGCAATTATTTCCAGGCCGCTTTTGGGAACATGTTTCCATTCGGGGGCACGCTTGAGGAAATGGGCAAGCAGAATCTGGCGATGTTCGAGCGCGCCATGCGCATGTTTTCTCCATTTGCCGCCATGGAAAGCAAGCTCGCGGATTCCGACAGGCAGGCCGGGACCGGCGTGAAGGTCAAGGTCGAAGAAGAAAGGCCAGCCGCGGAAGACAGAGTTACCGTGGTTTCTGCAGAACCTGAAGAAAAGTCGGGGCCAGCCGCCGATAGCTCCGCCGCTGCTGCATGCAATATCGCGGCGTGCAGCGTTGAAAAGCCTTCGGCGGTCCCTGAAAGCACCCCTATGCCGAATGTCCAAAGCGCAAGAGCGGCTAGCTTTCAATCCAGCGCCGACGACATGCAGCAGAAAATAGCCAACCTGCAAAGACAGCTCGCTGAACTGGCCAAAAAAGGCGCCTGAAAAGGGCGTAAAACGCTGTCCGGCGGTCTTTCTATGAGAAGGCAAGAGCGTCCTTGCCTGGTGTGGCTCTGTTTTGCTACTAGTTCTTCCCGATCATTTAGAGATAGATTGTTAGCTCGGCGGTCGTGGCGGAACTGGTAGACGCGCAGCGTTGAGGTCGCTGTGGGAGAGATCCCGTGGAAGTTCGAGTCTTCTCGACCGCACCACTTAATTGAGTATGTTTTTTCAGGGAAAAAGCGGAATTTTCTGCTTTTGTAAAAAGACTACGCGCCTTTGAACTTTCCCATCATGCCGCGCACGGATTCCTGAAGATCTCCTGGGAGAACAATCGTTTTCGCGTTCGGCGAAACCGCGAGCTGGCTTATGGCCTTTATGTATTTTTCCCCCAGCAGGTAAAGCAGCGGAGTGTCGGATCCGGTCGCGGCGGCCATCACCTTTTGAATGGCTGCGGCCGATGCCTGCGCCAAGGTCACCTGGGCTTCCGCATCGCGTTTGGCCGCTTCCAAGCGCGCCTCGGCTTGAAGTATCGCCGCCTGTTTTTCTCCCTCGGCGCGGGTCACGGTGGCCTTGCGTTCACGTTCCGCCGCCGCCTGCATTTCCATCGCTTTTTGCATGTTCGGGGACGGCTTGATGTCCTGAATCTCGACGGATTTGACCGTAAGCCCCCAGTCAAGCACTTCGTCGGCTATGGATTCGCGCAGGCGAGCCTTGATCTTGTCGCGTGAAGACAGCGCGTGATCCAATTCCATTTCGCCGACGATAGAGCGCAGCGTAGTCATTATCAGGTTGCGGATAGCGTCAGCGAAATTCACCACACCATAAACCGCCTTGACCGGATCGGTGACTTTCACGAAGGCAATGGCGTTGGTGAGGATGACCGCGTTGTCCTTGGTGATGACTTCCTGTTCCTGCACGTCAAGCAAAACGTCCTTGGTGATTACGCGCTGGGAAACCGTGTCGATATAGGGGATCATCAGATTCAGCCCCGGCATGAACGTTTCGTTGTATTTGCCAAGCCGTTCAACCACCCATTCCTCGCCTTGGGGTACAATGCGGATGCCCTTGAGCAGGGTTACGAAAACAAAAACAAAAAGAACTACGACAACGACAAAAGATGGCGACATGGCTGTATCTCCTAACTGGCTTTGATCACGGTAAGCAGGCTTCCTTCGACGCGCACGACCTTGACTCGAGCGCCGGCGGCGATTTCTTCATCGGCGATGCACTCCCACAGGTCCGAGCCTAAAATCGGCTTTTGGAAACGCACCTTTCCGTTTCTGAACGGAGCAACCGGCTCGGTGAGCATGCCAGTCTCCCCTTCTATGTGCGCGGATGATCGGCCGATGAGAATTTTGTGTTGGCCGCGCTTGAAGACTTTGAACCAAAGGATGACCATAAGAATTGAGGAAACGGTCCATATAAGAATCTGCGATGTTGGGGGCAGGTCCGGGATGACCAGCATGGCCGCCATTACCAGAAACGCGCCGAAGCCGAACCAGAAAATTACGAACGCAGGCATCAAAAGCTCGGCGAGAATGAAAACGAAACCTATTATCGCCCAATGCCACCAAAGCAAATTTGTCAGGAATTCAATCATGGCAAATTTCCCCCAAAAAGTTTCGACCAGACCTTGATAGGAGAATTGTGGAAAAAGACAAGGAAAAACCGCCTTGTATGGAAACCGCCGCCGCGTCATAAACTTGGAATATGACAGCGAATCGCCTGATCCTCGGTATTGACCCCGGCCTGCGCCGCACCGGGTGGGGAGTTGTCAGGCAAAACGGCAACAGACTAAGCTTCATCGCGGCGGGAGTAATCTGCTCCGGTTCGGGGCCAGTCATGGCCGAAAGGCTAAGGCACATAGCGGTCGAATTAAAGAAGGTCATCTCGCTTTATAAACCCTCCGAAGCGGCGCTGGAGGAGACCTTCGTCAATAAAAACGCGGCCTCGGCGCTCAAGTTGGGACAGGCGCGTGGGGCGGCTATGCTGGCCGCCGCCGAGTCCGGGCTCAACGTTGCGGAATATTCGGCTAACAAGATCAAAAAGGCGATAACCGGCTATGGCCATGCGGACAAGGGGCAGATTCAGGCCATGATCGGCGTGCTATTGCCCGGATCCGGCAAACTGGTCGCCGATGCGGCCGATGCTCTTGCGGCTGCCGTTTGCCATGCGCATCATAAGGAAACAGTTGTATCATAGGAAAGCAACAAGGGTTTCATAGCAAACGAGGTGGTGAAAATGTTTCTGGTTCCGACCGAGCTTCGTTCAAGTCCTATTCACGGAATTGGCGTTTTTCTTTTAATGCCTGTGAAAAAAGGCGACTTGCTGTGGCGGTTCGATTCGCGCATTGATCGCATATTCACGGATGATGAGGTCGCGTCATTCCCCGAAGCCTTAAAAATCTTTGTTGATGCCAATTCATATTGGCACCGGAAATCCGGAACGTTGATGATGTGCGGTGATAACGGGCGTTTTGTCAACCATTCCGACTTCCCGACAATGAAAGCCCTGGGAGAGCCAGCTTTCGGCGATGATGTCGCGGCATGCGATATGTCGCCTGGCACTGAACTTACCTCTGATTATCGGGAAATTTGCGATGCGGCGCTTGATTATTATGACTGGCTATCCATGCCGCGGGCAGCGTCATGATAGGCAAGCTTACAGGCGTGATAGACAGCATCGCCGGCAATCAGATCGTAATTGATGTGCGTGGCGTCGGCTATCTGGTTTCTTGCTCTTCGCACACCCTGCGCCAGGTTGGGGGCGTGGGGGCTCCGGTTTCTTTGCTTATAGAAACGCAGGTGCGCGAAGACTCAATAAGTCTGTTCGGGTTTTCCGGCGCGGAAGAACGCGACTGGTTCCGGTTGCTGATGACGGTGCAAGGGGTTGGCGCGCGGCTGGCGCTTGCCATCCTCAGCGTATTGCCGCCGGTGCGTTTGGCCCAGGCCATCGCCGCGCAGGACAGGGCGGCGCTGGCGCAGGCGGAAGGAGTGGGGCCCAAACTGGCGCTCAGGATAGTGACGGAACTTAAAGACAAGGCGGCGCATTTCGCCGTTCCGTCCGCGGTTTCCGCCGGAGTTTCGGGCAAGCCTTACACAGCGGAAGAGGGCTTGACCGGTGATGCCGTATCGGCGCTGGTCAATTTGGGATACCGCCGCACGGAAGCCTTCGCCGCCGTGGCTAGGGCGGCCCAAAGCCTCGGCCCCGGCGCCGGACTGGAAGCCATTATAAAAGCCGGGTTGGGCGAGTTGAGCAAAGGTAACGTATCGGGGTAAGGTGAAGTAATGACAAACAGGGCGAACATATCTCCCCCGCGGCTTGTAGCGGCGGCACCGCTTCCGGAAGAAGCGCCGGATTTCGCTCTGCGGCCTCAGAGGCTCGGCGAATTCATCGGGCAGGAGAACATTCGCTCCAATCTGAAAATTTTCATTCAGGCGGCAAAAGAGCGCAAACAGGCCCTTGACCATGTTTTGCTTGCCGGTCCACCGGGACTTGGCAAAACCACGCTGGCGCAGATTATCGCGAAAGAGCTTGGAGTCGGGTTCCGCGCCACTTCTGGCCCGGTCATTGCGCGGGCGGGCGATCTGGCGGCTTTGCTCACCAATCTCCAGCCGCATGACGTTTTGTTCATCGACGAAATTCACCGCCTCAATCCGGCGGTGGAGGAAATTCTCTATCCGGCCATGGAGGATTTTCAGCTCGACCTGATAATAGGCGAAGGACCTTCGGCCCGCTCGGTCCGCATCGATCTTCCTCCGTTCACGCTCATCGGCGCGACGACGCGCAGCGGCCTGATCACGCGGCCGTTGCGCGAACGCTTCGGTATACCTCTCCGGTTGCAATTCTACAGCCCGGGAGAGTTGCAGGAGATTATCGTACGAGCGGCCGGTATGCTCGGCATGACGCTTATGACGGACGGCGCCGCCGAAATTGCACGCCGCGCCCGTGGAACGCCGCGGGTGGCTGGACGGCTGTTGAAAAGAGTGCGCGATTTCGCGGCTGTGGAGGGGTGTGATTGTATTGACGCCATCACTGCCGACGCGGCCCTCACCAGGCTCGAGGTGGACCGCTTGGGCTTCGACGCGATGGATAGAAGGTATCTTACTGTTATTGCCGAACATTATAACGGCGGTCCGGTGGGGGTGGAAACCCTGGCTGCGGCCTTGTCCGAGCAGCGTGACGTGCTGGAGGAAGTAATCGAGCCTTTTCTGCTTCAGCAAGGTCTTTTGCAACGCACTCCGCGCGGGCGGCTGCTCACGGACGGCGGATACCGTCACCTCGGCCTATCGATACCTGCCGGAAGGCAGCTTGATCTGCTTGTGGTGGAAAATGGAAACGGCGAGCTGTAAAGGCGGGAAAGCAGGACTTTTCCAGGTCAGGGTATACTATGAGGACACCGACGCGGGTGGCGTAGTTTATTACGCGAATTACCTGAAATTCGCCGAGCGGGCGCGCACGGAATTTTTGCGCGCATTGGGAACAGATCATGGGCGGCTCATAAAGGAAAACGGTCTTCTTTTTGCTGTCAAGCGAATCGAGGCCGATTATCTGGCTCCTGCGCGGCTCGACGATCTGCTGGACATAAGCACGGAAGTATCAGGTTGCAGAGCGGCCGCGCTGGAAATGAAGCAAACCATAAGCAATGGGGGAAAGAGTCTGGTCAAGATAACGGCAACCCTTGTATCTGTCTCTCCTTCTGGTAAGGTCGTGCGCTTGCCGAAGGCGCTCCGCGCCATGTTGCAATGAAACACATTGTTGTTTGTACGCGGTTTTCCCGCTTTGGCCAAAAATCGACACATTTATGGCTTACGGACATGCCGCTGGATAAAGACGAAGGAATATCATGGAACCCCAAGCTCTCCCCTCTGTCGATGCAGTCAAATTAGCAGGTTCGGTCGGCTCTTACGATTTATCGGTATTTAGCCTGTTTGGCCATGCCGATCTGGTCGGCAAAACGGTCATGATTGGCCTGCTTATCATCTCGGTTTTCACCTGGGCTCTTATATTCGACAAGATTTCCAAAATTTCGCGCTTGAAAAGCCGCGCCGAATTTTTCGAAGAACGCTTCTGGTCGAGCGGATCCCTGGAAATGCTTTACAACAAGATCAAACGACCGGCGGACCCCATGCAGGCCGTGTTCGTTGCCGGCATGAAGGAATGGCACAACGCCAACGAAAAGGGCATGCTGGCCACACCTCAAGGTCGGGCCAGCGTCATTCAGCGCATTGATCGCGTGCTTCAGGTCACCATAGGCCGCGAAATGGCTCTTATCGAAACCTGGATGACGTTTCTCGCTTCGGTAAGCTCCGTTGCGCCGTTCATAGGTCTTTTTGGCACGGTTTGGGGCATCATGCGCAGCTTCATCGGCATAGCCCAGGCCCAGAACACCAGCCTTGCTGTCGTGGCGCCAGGCATAGCCGAGGCGCTGCTGGCCACGGCCATAGGTCTTGTAGCCGCAATACCGGCGACCGCCGCCTACAACAAATTCACGACCGAGATCGGGCGCTACGGCGCGCGGCTGGAGAATTTCGCCAACGACTTTATCGCGACACTGTCGCGCAACATGGAAGATCGCTGACATGGCGGGAGCATTAATGAATCAAGCGGGCGGAGCGCGGCGCGGCAGGCGCGCCGGCTATCGTCCCATGGCTGACATCAATGTGACGCCCCTGGTTGACGTGATGCTTGTGCTGCTTGTGGTTTTCATGGTCACCGCACCGCTTTTGACGGTGGCGGTGCCGGTCGATTTGCCCAGAACGCAGGCGCGATCGCTCAACCAGGACAAGGAGCCGCTGGTCATCAGTATAGATTCCACAGGCCGGGTTTACCTTCAGCAAAACGCGGTAGATCTGAACGAGCTTGCTTCCAAACTCAAGGCGGTCACGGGGGCGAATCCGGACGCGCGCATCTTCGTGCGCGGCGATAAGGGCGTTCCCTATGGCCGAATTATGGAAGTTATGGGAGCCGTGAACATAGCCGGATACAGCAAAGTGGCGCTGGTGGCCGAGTTGCCGCGCCCGGAGCCAGCGCCGGAGAAGCCGTCTAAGCGGCGGTGAGTTATATAAAATGCCGATCGTCGATGATGGAAGCCTTCGCAACAGCCTGATTATCTCGACGTGCCTGCACATCGGGATGCTGGTTTTCATGTATTTCGGATTGCCTCATGTGTTCAAGCCGTTGCCGCCATTGTTGCGGCCCATACCGATCGATATCGTGGAGATAGGCGCGATAACCAACACCAGAATCGGCAAGGAAGAGGAGGCCAAGCCCATAGCCTCGCAAAGCACAAAGCCTGAACCTCCGCAAAAAACGGAGATCAAACCGCCAGAGCCCGCCAACAAACCTGAAGTCAAGCCAACGGAACAGAAGGCCGAAAAAGCTGAAGATCTTGCCTTGTTACCTAAACCAAAAGAAAAACCGGTGCCGCCCAAGCAGGTTGAGGCGGAAAAACGGCAGGAACAACCGGACCAGCTTGCCAGCGTTCTGAAGAACGTGGCCAAGCTGAAACCACAGGGAGCCAAAAGCGACGAACCCAAAGCGGACGCAAAACGTGGAGCCGCGAACGTGACAGGCGGAGCGCAGGAAGGCGGATTTGGCCCGGCGCTGTCCGACCGGCTTACCATAAGCCAGGAAGACGCGTTGAGGCGGCAGATCCAACAATGCTGGAACATTCCCGCCGGGGCGCGCAATGCCGAGTCCCTTGTGGTTGAGGTCTTGATTGAAATGAATCCTGACCGTACTGTCAGGGAGGCGCGCGTGGTGGATCAGAACCGCATGGCGACGGACCCGTTTTTTCGCGCCGCCGCCGAGTCGGCCCTGAGGGCTTTGCGCAATCCCAAGTGTACGCCGCTCGAACTGCCGCCAGACCAGTATGAGCAATGGAAGACCATTCTTTTCAACTTCGATCCGAGGGACATGCTATGAACGAAAGACAGAAGCCGGAACCCAAGAATCATAAATACCGTTCCTTCTTTTGGGGCAGAGCGTTAAAGCTGGCAACGTACCTTCTGTTCCATGCCTTCTTTCTCCTTCCCTCGGCGCAAGCTGAAGTGCGCATCGACATCACGCGCGGCGTGGTGGAACCCATCCCCATAGCGATTCCCGCGTTTTATGGAGCCGGCGGCAACGAGGCCCAGTTCGGCCGCGATATAGCGAAAGTCGTCGGGCAGGATCTTGTGCGCTCAGGGCTGTTTTCGATCGTAGACCCGCAATCTTTCATCCAGGACAGGGATTCCCTGCTCGTGGCGCCGCGTTTCGCCGACTGGCGCGTGCTCAACGCGCAGGCGTTGGTAGTCGGCCGCGTGGAAACGCAGGCGGACGGCCGTTTGAAAGTAGAGTTCCGCCTTTGGGACGTTTTCGGCGAATCGCAGATGACTGGGCTGGCCTATTTCACCGTTCCCAACAACTGGCGGCGGGTCGCCCATATCGTGGCGGACGCGATATATAAGCGCATAACCGGAGAGGACGGTTATTTCGACACCCGCATAGTTTATGTGGCTGAAACCGGCCCAGCCAACGCGCGCGTGAAGCGTCTTGCCATAATGGATCAGGACGGGGAAAACAACCGCCTTTTGAGCGACGGCAGGGCGCTTGTGCTGACGCCGCGTTTTTCACCTACGCTGCAGGAAATTACCTATATGGCCTATTACAACAACAAGCCAAGGGTCTATTTGTTCAACATAGACACGGGGCGCCAGGAAGTTCTGGGGGATTTCGCCAACATGACCTTCGCCCCGCGCTTTTCCCCGGACGGCCACAAGGTGATCTTCAGCTTGTCCGAGGAGGGCAACTCCAACATCTACACTATGGATTTGCGCACCCGCCGCACCAGTAAACTTACCGATCACCCCTCAATAAACACCGCGCCCAGCTTTGCCCCTGACGGAAATCGCATAGTATTCGAGTCCGACCGCGGCGGAAGCCAGCAGATTTACACTATGAGTGCGAACGGCAGCAATGTTCAGCGCATAAGCTTCGGCGACGGCAGATATGCAACGCCGGTATGGTCTCCACGCGGCGATTTGATCGCCTTCACGAAACAGCACGGCGGGCGGTTCTACATAGGAGTAATGCGTCCCGATGGCAGTGGAGAGCGCCTTTTGACCGAAGCGTATCACGTTGAAGGCCCCACATGGGCGCCTAACGGCCGTGTTCTTATGTACTTCAAAGAGTTGCCCACCGGGGCAGGAGGCAGGCAGCGTTCTACGCGCCTCTATACCATTGACCTTACAGGTTATAACGAACGCGAAGTGCACACTCCAACAGACGCATCCGATCCTGCCTGGTCGCCGTTGATACCATAGGATTGGTGCCGTTGTTCGCTTATGTTGCCGGAAAAGGCCCGCATATAAGATTATGGCGGAAAAAAGGCTGTAGCGTTGCTTTCGTGCCACGCACACGTAACCGATTCCGCTATAATGGAAAAATGTTGGAAAAATATGGATATGGGGTCTTGATTCATAAAAGACAGCGGTCTATTTTTCTTTCCGGATTTGCTTCAAGGGCTCTTTTGAGGCCGGTTGCGGGTTCTATTTTACCCGTTTCCGTTTTCACTGGGGTTCTGGGCCTTTCCTTTCCGCTGGTCTGGCGCGTTTTTCTTAAGAGATTTTTAAGAAAACCGTCTCTGGTCCAGCGGCCATCCGCAAACTTATCTCGGCTATAGCTGTGGGCAGCGTTTAACTGGTCCGGCTGAATCCGCCAACGTTCATGAAGGGGGAAAAAATGTTCAAGAAGTTTATGTGCCTGATGGCGGCGCTTGTCCTGGTGGCCGCTTGCGAATCCACGACCGGGATGGAAGGTGAAGGCGGCGCAGGCGGTGCCGGCGCTGGTGGGGCTGGCCGTATGGGCGCGGCTCATCCCGGAACCCAGGAAGACCTCGTTGTTAACGTCGGCGATCGCGTCTTCTTCGCGTTCGACAAGTCTGACCTGACCGCTGAGTCGCGCGCTACGCTTGACCGCCAGGCGGCATGGCTGAAGAAGTACGCCAATGTCAACGTAACCATCGAAGGTCATTGCGACGAACGCGGTACCCGCGAATACAACCTTGCTTTGGGTGAGCGCCGCGCTATGGCAGCCAAGAACTATCTGGTGGCATCGGGTATTTCTCCAGACCGTATCAAGACGGTAAGCTATGGCAAGGAGCGTCCGGCCGTTCTTGGCAGCAACGAAACAGCCTGGGCCCAGAACCGCCGCGCCGTTACGGTCGTGGTTCAATAAAAAGGCCTACAGGGCTTTGAAGGAACAAGGCCGCAACTCTTCATGGTTGCGGCCTTTTCTTTTTGCCTGAAAGGACTCCGTTTGCTTATAGTGGTCCTCGCCAATACTTTGACATAAAATTGCGGCAAGATTCCCAGCTGGTGAAACAAACAAGGGGCTTGTTATGATCCGCAGCAAGACACGCGTTTTCGTGTTTTATCTCTTAGCGGTTTTCGCGTTTTCCTTCGCATGCGCGGCGCAGGAATACGGGGCTTCGCACTTGCCGGGTGCCGGAACCAATTATGAGACCCGCCTTAGCGATGTAGAGGACCAGTTACGGGCCCTCACCGGAAAAATCGAACAGGTCGAATTTGCCGTCCGCCGCATGGAACAGACCATGCAGAGAATGCAAACCGATGTTGAAGCGCGCCTGCACACACTGGAATCAATACCTTCCGCTCCTGCTGTGACGCCTCCTCCTCAAGCGGTTGCGCCGCCGCAGACGGCCCAAGCAGCCAGCGAATCTCCCGCCGGAGCTGAAGAGCGGGAAGATGGTGGGAGTGGAGGAGAGGCGGCTAATCCCGAAACTGCGGTCAAGGGAACGCTCGGCGCCCTGAAGATGAAAGACAACAAGGTTACGGGAGGTGTAGTCCGGCCTAAAACGCCCCCTTTGCCGGAAACGCCGGAAGGCTATGGGCTCACGGTTCAGGAACAATACGACAGGGCTTTCAGTTTGTTGCGGCAAGCCAACTATGACGGCGCCGAAAAAGCTTTCAAGGCGTTTATAGACAAGAATCCCAAGGACAAGCTGATAGACAACGCCAAATACTGGTACGCGGAAACGTTTTATGTGCGCGCTAAATATCAGGACGCGGCGGTGGCTTTCGCCGACGCTTTTCAGCAGAACCCCAAGGGAACCAAGGCACCCGACAGCCTGTTGAAACTTGCGCTTTCACTGGGACAGCTTGAAAAAATCCAGGATGCGTGTACGACGCTTTCAGAGCTGAAAAACAAATACCCGAATGCTCCGGCCACTATACGCGCCAGAGGCGAGCAGGAACGCGCACGCCTGAAGTGCGGAACCACGAAGAAGCAATAACCTGTTGGTTTTTTCGTTATTGGATAACTCATGCCGGAGTTTCTCACACTCGACGATATCGACGCCAAAAGCAAGATCGTGCTGGTAAGGGTTGATTTCAACGTGCCCATGAAGGACGGCAAGATAGCCGACGCGACGAGAATCGAACGCTCGCTGCCAACGATTAGGCATTTGATGAATGCGGGAGCGCGGGTCGTTCTGCTTTCGCATCTCGGCAGACCGGACGGCAAACCGGATCCAATATATTCACTCCGGCCCGTTGCCGCTGCGCTTGAAGGGCTTCTGGGCGTTCCTGTGGCTTTTGTGGAAAGCTGTATCGGTCCCAAGACCAGGGAGGCTATAGCCGGCCTTCCCGAAGGACAGGTTTTGTTGCTGGAAAACGTCCGCTTTTATGCGGGAGAGGAGGCCAACGACCCAGCCTTTACCGAAGAGCTGGCCAGCCTTGGACACATATTCGTGAACGACGCGTTCTCGGTTTCGCATCGCGCCCACGCCACCACCGCTGGCCTGGCCGGTCTTTTGCCGGCGGCGGCCGGACGCCTTATGCAGGAAGAGCTGGCAGCGTTGGGCAAAGTGCTCGAAAAACCGGACAGACCGGCCGCCGCAATAGCGGGCGGCGCCAAGATTTCAACCAAGCTTGCCCTGCTGCGCAACCTGATTGCGCGCGTGGATCTGTTGATTCCCGGCGGGGGCATGGCCAACACTTTTCTGGCTGCATCCGGCTTTGCCGTCGGCAGGTCGCTTGTGGAATCGGGTATGCTCGAAACGGCGCGTGGGATAATGGCCGAAGCCGAAAGACGCGGATGCCGGGTGCTTCTTCCGGCGGATGCCGTTGTGGCGGACGCCGTAAAAGCCGATGCGGACGTTAAAACAGTCGCCATGGGAAATATACCGCAGGATATGATGATTCTCGATTTGGGCCCGGAAACGGTCGCACAGATAAAAACGGCGCTGGGTGATTGTCGCACCGTGGTCTGGAACGGGCCCCTCGGCGTTTTCGAAATGCCGCCGTTTGATGCAGCCACCAACGAGATAGCGGCTTACGTTGCCGATATGACGCGCAGCGGCAAACTTATGTCTGTCGCCGGAGGCGGCGATACGGTGGCTGCTCTTGCTCACGCAGGAGTGATGAGAGATATAGGATATGTTTCGACAGCGGGCGGTGCTTTTCTCGAATGGCTGGAGGGAAAGCAGCTCCCTGGAGTCGCTGTGCTCGAACGTTCCGCGCGCCGCTGAAGAACCTGGCTCTTCCGACCGGTAAGATTACGCTTCCACCACGGCCTGCATGGCGGCGGCAGCTGATTCTATCACGCTTTCCTTCGGCTCGGAGCCGGCTTTTTCGGTTTGCCTGTAGGCGATCGACGCTGCGGAAGGTATCTGCGTCTGAACCTTGCCTTCGTTGTCGAAGTATTCGGTTATCACCAATCCTGACTGCGGGTCGAAACGGAAAGCCGGCGATATGTGCTGAATATGCTGTTCAGGCGCAGACGCGGCGGTTGAAGGCGCGGACGCCCCGGTTGGCGGGCGTTGCTGAGAACTCCCAGCGATTATCGGCATCGTTGCTGCACTAATCGCTTCCGGCATGGCTTGCTTTTTCCTTTTTTGTGCGCGCTAAACACGAAACCCGTTTCGCAGCGCACACCTTTTCCAGCGTCCGCATACTATATAATTATTTTTATCTTGACAAGAAAAAATTTTTCGTTCCAGCTCGAAAAAGCCAGATTCATTCCGCTTTGTTTATTTTTTATTAACGAATCGTTAATAAAAAATAGAGAATTAGATTTATTCACGCGCAATATCTTTGGCAATTATTGAAAATCAAGAAGCACAAAATCTATCCGGGAAGAATCACTCCTGAGGAAGATCCCTGAAACACCGGAACAGCGGAGTCTTGCGGAAAATTTTTCCGTGTTCTTTGTGCATCAAAGGACAAAAATACCCGGCAAAAATTTCCCTTTCGCAAAAGCCGCATCTATATTTTCGCGGCAAACCTGGCTGCTGTTGATGTGTGTCAAGCGGTTCGCTGTGGCATGAGCTTCGCAAGAAAAATCACGCCGTTAATTCAACGTTCATTTTTGCGACTTATGGTTAACGGCACTTGAACCTGCGGAAGGAGTCCGCTTCAACCCTTGAAAGGAGTTCTCAACAATGGCTATCGGTCAAATATCGCTAACGGCGGCGGCACGTGCGAACCTGCTGGCGCTGCAAAACACGTCGAAACTGCTGGGGCTGACGCAACAGCACTTGTCCACGGGCAAGAAGGTCAACTCGGCCCTTGACAACGCGGCGTCTTACTTCGCTTCGCAAGGCTTCCTGAACTCAGCGAACGACCTTGACAGCTTGAAAGACAGCATGGCGACGGCCCTGCAAACGCTGAAAGCGGCTTCGGACGGTATTTCCGCTATCACGAAAGTCGTGCAGCAGCTGCAAGGTATTGCGAACTCGGCGGCCCAGTCGCAGGACAACGACACCCGCGCCGGTCTCGCCGCCCAGTACAACGCCCTGTTATCACAGTTGGACGCCCTCGCCAACGACTCGACGTTCAACGGCACAAACCTGTTGAACAGCTTGACCGCCGAGTTGAAGGTGGTCTTCAACGCTGAAGGCACCACTTACCTCACGGTCTCCAGCAACAACGTCAAGTCCAACGGCTTGGGTCTGGGGCAGGCGGTCGGCAACTTCGCCGTGGGACAGCGGGCGAAGCACGTAACCGCGACGCTTACCCGCGGGAACGACACCAACATGACCTCCCAGGTATACAGCGGGACGATAAGCGGCATTTCGATGACCGGCGCGTCGTCCACGACCGGCAACGGCACGGTGTTGACGAGCAACAGCTCCGACTTCTCCAACGGAGCCACGATCGAAAGCGCCAACGCCGCTCTATACACCAATATCGACACGGCGTTGGGTGCTTACCAGACAAACGACGTTACGGGGGGTGCTACATCGGGCACGCTCTCGATAGTTGTCAACGGCCAGTTCACCGCTACGGGCGGTTCGGCGTCGAGCTTCGTCAGCGCCACGGAAGTGCTGACGGCCGGGGCCACCGACTCTACCGGCATAACTATAAGCGTCGGAGCCGGCCAAAGCATTCAGGTGGTTTACGACACTGGCGTGGGTAACAGCAACGTACACACTTACACCTATACCAACACCTCGGCCAATGCCATTACGTTCTATATGGGCAACGCCGCGGACACGGTTACGGCGAAGGCGGTGAACAGCACGGCGGCGTACTATCTGTCGGCGGGCACTGTCGCCAACCTGGCCAACCTGAGCATGTCGAACTCAGGCACGTACGCCGGCAACCTGCTGGTCGACTCGCAAAGCGTTGCGGTGGGTGGCTCGGTGACGACGCACAGCACATCGGCCGTTTCTTCCACGACCGATCTGGGCACGACCACGCAGTCCAGCATCTCGGCCTACGACGTTGGCTCGGCGACGATCACCGGCATCCAAATCAGCGACATCCGGGCTACGACCACTGACGGCGGAACCGCGACCTACAGCGCGACGAACGCTCATGTCACGGCCACCGGCATCAAGACGTTCACCGGCTCGAGCGTGACCGTGGTTGCGGACGCTATTACGACAGCGCAAAACGAACTGTCGAATGCGTTGAAGACGCTGCGTACAGTGGCGGCCTCGATAGGTAACAACAACACCTTGGTGCAGACGCGGCAGGACTTCACCAACAACCTGGTGAGCACGCTGCAGACGGCTTCGGACAACCTGGTTCTGGCCGACACCAACGAGGAAGGCGCCAACATGCAAGCCCTTCAGGCCCAAAGCCAGTTGGGTATTGTGTCTCTGGGCATTTCCGGTCAGTTGGCGCAAGCCATTCTGAAGTTGTTCTAATAACCGCCGGGGGAGCGGGGTTCATTCCGCTCCCCCGCTTTTTTCGCAAGGCCGCGAAGCCGGGGCGCGGGATACAAATAACGCCGGGCTTTAACTCGAAGGAGTCGAGACATGCCGCTTAAAATTCGTGTCAAGCCGGAAGGCAAGATATTCGCCGGAGGCGCGGTTCTCAAAAACGTGGGACGCAGATCGGCCGAGCTTTTGATACTCTCGGACAGTCCGGTGCTGCGCGAAGACTATATGATGAACATCGATCGCCGTAATGATTCCGACGCCAGCAATGTCTATTTCCTTCTTCAGGTGATCTATCTTTTCAAGGGCAAGGGTCAGCCGCTTGACAGTCTGGTGGTTGAAACGCTGAGAAGTTTCGCGGCTCTCTATCCTCACCTTGCGGATCATGTCGCACAGATAATCCGGCACCTTGAAGCGGGCGAGACCTTCAAGGCCTTGCGTTTGGGGCACAAGCTTCTGGAGGAACAGCATAAAAACGGAGATAGAAACAAAGACGCAGAAACAGAAACAAAAGCAACCGCGGAAACGGAAACGTCAGCGGCGATAGTATAGGGAGAGAGAGTATGGAATCCACGGCCAGAAAGAAGCACGAAACATATACGGCACATCAACGCAGTGACGAAAGCATACGCGAAACCGAGGCTCGCGCGCTGCTGAGTTGTGCCAACAGACTCGAGAACGCGCGCCGTCCTGATTGTCCCCGCGAAGAGTTTGTCGCCGCGGTGCGTCATAACCAGCAGCTTTGGACCCTTTTCCAAAGCTGCCTGTGCGAACCGGATAACCCATTGCCAGACGACCTGAAAATAATTCTTCTGAACATAAGCAGGTACGTGGATAAGGCCAGCTTCCGCGCTATTGGCGACGGCGATGCCGGAGTCTTGCCGGGGCTCATAAGTATCAACCGCAACATCGCCGCCGGGCTGAGCGCGAAACCGAAGCAGGAAAAGGCGGAAAAAACGTCGGACGAGCTCCCTATCCATTCTTCCGTCGTGACTACTGCATGAAGGCTAAGGAACCGCGGCGGCCGGCGTCGCCGGTTGCTGCTGTTGCAACAGATCAGCGGGCGGGAGCGCCTGACGCAGCAGGACGATGCTTATGCGCCGGTTGCGCGGGTCTTTCGGATTGTCGGCGACGAACGGTTCGCGATCGGCCATGCCCACGACTCGCACTACCCGGTTGGGGTTGACGCCGCCGGCCACTAGTTCATCAAGACTTACGGTGGCCCTTTCAGATGACAGAGTCCAATTGTTGCGTCTCGATCCGGCAGGGAAAGGAGAGCTGTCGGTATGGCCGGTGACCGATATTTTGTTCGGCAACCGCGCGATGACCTTGCCGACGAGACGCAGCAGATCCCTTCCTCTTTCGTACGGCACCGAACCGCCGGAAGGGAACATGGAAAATTTCTCGCGGTCCAGTATCTGAATTCGCAATCCTTCCGGGGTTCGGTCTATCACCATCTGCTGGGCCAGATCCTGAAGTGCGGGAGAACCCTCAATCGCCTTTCTCAATGCGCCTTCCGCTTCCTCAAAAAGAGCCTCTTCGCGCCGCATTGCTTCGGCCAGCTCCTGTTCGGTTTGCGGCGGTTTTCCCTCGGCGCCTTCGGGATGTTCCGCTTTCCCGGCCGTTTCTTCGTCTCCTTCTTCACCTTTTCCCACGGTTGGTATCACTCGATCGTCAATGGAAGGCGGGGAAGAATCTGAAAGTTGGGCGCCTTTTGGATTTAAGGACTTCCCACCCATAACTCCCCCGGCTCCGCTTTCCGATTTCGATATGCTTGCCGGCGCGAAATAGTCGGCAAGGCCTTTCCGTTGGTCCGAAGTTGTTACATTAAGCAGCCATAGCAGCAGAAAAAAAGACATCATGGCCGTGACGAAGTCGGCATACGCCACTTTCCAGGCCCCGCCGTGATGGCCACCGTGGCTGCCGCGCTTTTTGCGCCGGACGATGATGGCTGGTTTTTGCGGGTCGGCCATGGGTTACCGCCTTATGCAGGTGCGGGGAGAGCTTGCGTGGCTTCTTCGACTTCCGCGAAGGTCGGGCGCACGTCGCTTTGTATGGCTTTTCTCGCGTATTCGACGGAAATGGCGGGAGCGAACCCCTGCAGGTGAGCCAAAATGCCCACTTTAAGGCATTGAAAATACTTGGATTCAGCAGCGAATTTCTGTTCGAGCGAACGCCCCATGGGCCCGATGAAGGCGTAACCCGTCCAAACACCCATGAAAGTGCCAACCAGAGCTCCGCCTATCAGGCGGCCGAGCACTTCAGGCGGTTCGGTTATCGCTCCCATCGTGTGAATGACGCCTAAAACCGCAGCGACGATACCGATGGCCGGCATGCTGTCCGCCACGGAAAGAACGGCGGCCACTACAGCGGCCTGCTCGTTGTGGTGAACTTCAAGCTCCTCGTCCATCAACGCCTCAATCTCGAACGGTTTGTCGGAGCCTAGGGTCATCAGACGCGCATAATCGCAAAAGAACGTCACCGCGTGATGTTCTTTAAGGAAATTGGGAAATGCGGAAAAAATAGAGCTTTCCTCCGGGTTTTCTATGTGAGCTTCGAGAGCAAGCATTCCTTTCGTTTTGGCCAGCTTGAACATCTGGTACATCATGGAAAGAAGCTCCAGATATGATTCCTTGCTGTATCGCGCTCCGCTAAGCAGCATTTTCAACGACTTGAGGGTGCGCGAGATGACGATTTTAGGGTTGCCGATGATGAATCCCGCCGCGGCGGTGCCTCCCATGATGACCAGTTCCATAGGCGCCGCTTCGGCAAGCACGCTCAGGTGTCCTCCTTCCGCCACATAGCCGCCCAGAGTGCAAACGAAAGCGGTAAGAACGCCGATTATGAAATTCATGGAACGGTTGTCCGAGAGCGAATCATTACAAACCGGAATAACCGGTAGAATTCAAATTAATGCATTCGCTATCGTTAAAATCGTTTTAACGATGAAAAGTAAGACAAAACAAAGCTTGGAGCGGAAAGGAAACCGGCCGTAAAATCGGCGAAAAAAAGTGGTTTAACAGCCTCCGCGCAAACCGCACGAAGATGTGGTTTTGTCCTCGAAGGCCCGTGTTCCGGCCGAAGCTTTTATGAAACCGGCGGTACCGGTTTGTGCTGAGGCCAGGGAGGTCTTGTTCTCCAGGAGTCCGGCGAATTCCTGTCTTATGCGCTTTTGTCCTTCCTTGAACTGGGCGAGAAGCTTTCCTTCGAGCGCGCGCCCTATGGGCATGTTCAAGCTGAGCGGGTTAACCTGGTGGCGGTTTACACGGACCTCGTAGTGCAAGTGGGAGCCCGTCGACCTTCCGGAAGACCCGACAAACCCGATAACATCGCCCTGATTGACTTTAGCTCCCGGATAAATACCCCTGGCGAAGCGGCTCATATGGGCATACGCAGTTTGAACCTTTCCATTGTGGCGTAGAAGTATGAAACGCCCGTAACTGCCTTTGAATCCAACCTCTTCGACAATGCCCGATCCTGCGGCGAAAATCGGCGTTCCCGAAGGCGCTCCGAAATCAACGCCCTGGTGCATTTTCGAATAACCGAGTATCGGGTGGCGTCTCACGCCGAAGCCGGAAGTGACGCGCACGCCGTCTACGGGTGTACGCAAAAGGGCCTGTTTTACGCTTTGTCCGCGTTCGTCGAAATAATCGACCGTGCCATCGGCGAAAGTGACCCTGTACATCTGTCTTACTTTGCCTTTGACCTCCAGCGCTGCGTAAATAATGACCCCTTGTCCCGCCGGAGAACCGTCCTTCGCCGTTGGCTGGTCGTAAAGAACCTCGAATTTATCACCGGGCTGCAGGTCACGCTGGAAGTCGATGGTGTGCGAATAAACCCTTATCAGGGCGGCCATGACCGAACGAGGAACTCCTTCCCTGTCTCCAGCCTCGTAAAGTGAGGAACGAATACTGGCGCGCACGGCGAAGCGCCTGCGTTCTATTGGTGTTATATTGATGCGGCCAGAGAAATTGCCGCCGTCTTCTCTGGTTATGGATATTTCCTTGGTGGCTTCCGGTTGGAAAGTGATGCCTATAAGCTTATCTTCTTCTCCACGGCGCGAGAAGGTGAGGGTCACTTCCTGCCCTGCTTTAAGCTTTTTATTGCTGTAAATCTTGTTGAAGGCTGCAAGAGCCATTTGTGCTTCTTCCGGGCTTACATCGGCCTCGGTCAGCATGCTCAAGAAGTTGCCGCCTTTCGCTATTTCAACTTCGCGTGAGAATATCTGCGGCGTTTCCGGTGCTGCCGCCGCTTGGCGCAGCTCTTGGCCGGCTTGATAAACCTGGGTTGCCAAGGTCTCTGCCGCGGTCGCTGGCACTGATTCCGCGATTTTTCCGGCTATAGGGCTTGAGGCCGCCGCCAGCGCTTGAACTGGAGAGGAGGAAGATACTGAGGCGAAGAAAGAATGATCGCCCATCGCTCCTAAAGTCAGAGCGACGACGCCTGTAAGAAGAAGAGGAAATATCCGGCACGGTTGCAAAGAACTTGCGCGCGCCGATCCCAAATTAATTATAGTCAAGCTAAGTCCCTTGCTTGTTTATGGGATAATCATGAGAGGTAAAGCGCGAAGGAAGATGTAGGGGTATGCTTTTCGTGTCAACGCCGAATTTATGGATTATTGCCGGAATGGGCAAATATTTTTTGAACTTTTGTTTCTCTTCATATTTTTACTTGTTGAAAAAGAACTATTTTTATTGTTTTTAGCACTCCAAGGGAAAGTCAGCGCCGAAGAAATGAAATTAAAAAACAACGCATATAAAAGCAACTAAGTTTCGTAACGCAAAGGGACTCAATCAGGCCTGGAGACAGAAAACTGCCTGAAAGATCGATCGCCGCTGTCAGATTCTTTTGCACGGAAAATGCCCCGGGACGACCCACCAACCTGGATTTTGGCCCAGAATTCGCGCCGCGGCTTTTTTGGCCAGAGAGCGGTTGGGATAGATTCCGAAACAGGTGGCCCCGCTTCCGGACATACGGGCCAGTTGACATCCTTCCGTGGCCGATATGGCATCAAGAACCGCCCTGATTTCAGGTAGCAGTTTGCAAGCGGCGCTTGTCAGATCGTTTTTACGGCTGTGCAGCAGTCCGGCCAGCTCGGCGCCGGTTCTTGGGACCTTGTCAAGGCGATCGGCTTCGGAAAACCGTCCGTTTCCGCTTTCTGCGTACGCACTGAAAACGCTTGGCGTAGACAACGCTTTGCCCGGGTTAACGAGAACTATATCCGTGTGAGGGAGAGCGGGTCCTTCGTCGAAGATTTCTCCTGCCCCGTTGAAATAACAGGTCTTGGCTTCAAGACAGCAAGGAACATCTTTGCCGAGATCCGAAGCGATTCTGGTGAGAGAAGAAGCGGTTTTAGGAACCCCCCATTGTTCGGCCAGAAGACGCAAGGCCGCCGCGGCATCGCTCGATCCTCCACCTATGCCCGAAGCCACCGGCAGATTTTTTGTAAGGCGCAGCTTCACATTCAATGGCCGTCCTAATTCCTTCGCCAGCGATTTTACAGCCCGGACTGCAAGATTGCCGCTTTCCTGCGTTCCCGCCAGATCCGCAGCCTTCGGTCCGTCAAGCTCGAACACGAAAGACGAAGACGGCTCTATGCTCATGAAGTCGCCTATGTCCGTGAAAACCACAAGGCTGTCGAGGGTATGGTACCCGTCGCTGCGGCGTCCCGTGACGTGCAGATAAAGGTTGATTTTCGCCGGAGCTATTGAATGAAGCATGACAAGACCCGAGGGCTGAAGCTGGTGAGTATAGCCCAGCCAAGGCCTTTTTTCAGTCCCAAGATTACAGAAACAGGCAATCTATCCTTGACGGGCTTTATAGCGCGGATTTTTCTTGTTGATGACGTATACGCGCCCCTTGCGTTTCACTACCTTGCAATTTATGTCGCGTTTCTTCAGCGACTTGAGCGAATTGGCGATTTTCATGTGCCCGTTCCCTTTGAAAAACAGGGCGGCAAACTAGTATTTGGGGCCGGTTAAGTCAAGCGGATGAAGTTTTGTTTTTTCTGTGTTTTCTTAGCGACTTTTTAACTTTAGAGGAATATGTGTTGAACGAGAGGGATTTTTGAAAGATTTTACGTTTCCCTTGAACATGAACCGAAAACGCGCCCTGTTAACGGGAAAACGAGGAGCCATTATTATCGAGCACACAAACAACCACTTGATTTCATTTGGTTATAACACATTGTTTTTCCGGCGCTTTACCGCTGCGGCATTTCCTGAATTCAGCTTTGGTTTTCGTTTCCGGGGAAGTTGTAACTTTTTCGGTTCGCTGTCGCGAACGAAAGCGAGTCCATGATGGGCAAAAAAAAGATACGGCTGGAACGCTTTAGAAGCCGGATGGAGCAAAGCAACGTGACATTGCTTCCGGTTCCGGGCGCGGAAGAATGGGATCCTTTGAAAAGTCCGGTTTTTTCCCGCAGGGATCAAAGTTATGTCCGCAAGATCAGGCCGCAAAACTCGAAACAAGCCTCTTTTCTCGAGGCCATGGCAAGCAACAGTCTTGTTATAGCCGTAGGGCCTGCTGGCACGGGAAAGACCTATCTTGCCATAAGTGCCGCGGTGGACGCGCTGGAATCCGGCCGGGTGGACCGCATAGTGCTTTCACGGCCAGCGCTTGAGGCGGGCGAGACCATAGGCTTCTTGCCGGGAGACATTCAGGAGAAAATGGCCCCGTATCTGCGGCCGCTTTATGACGCGCTCAACGACCGTTTGGGGGGAAAGCGGCTCAGGCATTGCCTTGCCGAAGGAGCTATAGAAATAGCCCCTATAGGGTTCATGCGCGGCAGGACGCTCAACAATGCTTTCGTAGTGATAGACGAGGCTCAGAACTGTACTTACGGCCAGATAAAAATGCTGCTTACCCGGCTGGGCTGGCATTCCACCATGGTTTTGACCGGGGATCCCGATCAAAGCGATTTGCTGGCGGGAATGTCGGGGCTTTCTGAAATAGCGGCGAAACTGGAGCCGGTTCCCGGTATAGCCATCGTACGCCTTACAGACCGTGACATAGTGCGCCATCCGCTGGTGGCCAGCATGCTCGGGGTTCTATAAAACCTGGGCCTGAGGGACCGGAAAAAACAGCGCAACATAACAAACCCTCGTACATTTTTTATACTGCCACGCCGCGAATCACTATTGGCCGATGGCTTTAAGCGGCTTAATATATATTTATGCCCAATAATTCTCCCGCTGCCAGGAAAAACACAAAGACGGAAAGCGGCGAAAAAACCGCTCAGGAGAGAACTAGTCAGGCACTGGTCAAATGGTGTTTGGCTTTGGGCGTTCTCTCGCTTGTTCTGCTTCCCATGATCACGCTCAAGCTGGCGGCTTGGAAAATAAGACAGGAAAGAAATGCGCGCGCCGCTGCACTCCTGGTGCAAACGCCGGACAAGCGTAATTTCGGCGGCCCTTTTTCCTTGACGGACCACAACGGAAACAAAGTCACCGACAAAACCTACCGCGGCAAATACCTGCTGGTATATTTCGGATATACGTTCTGTCCCGACCTTTGCCCGACCGCGCTGCAAAATATAACTGAAGCGTTGGACGAACTTGGAGAAGAAGCCGATAAAATAAAGGTTCTTTTCATCACCATAGATCCAGAGCGCGACAAAGAAGAAAACCTGAAAGAATATGTTGGCGCATTTCATCCCAATATCGTTGGGCTTACCGGTTCTGAAAAGCAGATAGCGGAAGTTGCCGAAAAGTATGGCGTTACTTATTCCAGGTCTGAAAACATGGACGAGGGCTATTACTTTATGGAACACACAAATCTGGTCTTTATACTCGATCCCGAAGGCAAGCCGGTGGCCAGCGTGGACCTCGAGGATGTCGATCCCGCCGATTTCGCCAATGCTTTGCGCAGGCTATGGTCCACCGGTACCGGTAAAAACGGCAAATCACAAAAAACCGGTTAATTTCTGATCTGTGGGCTGGTTTCAGTCCATATGACACATACAAGGACTATGCCGGGGAAACCCGGTTCTTCCTCCTTGACTCCTTTACCTGCCCCTCCTACTTTGCGCGCGATTTCTTATGGTTATGCCCTTGGAGGAGAAAGCTTCATGGCCAAGGAAACCAGCGGCCCGGATAGACTGGAGGAGCAGGCCGCGAGAATTCGCCGCGCTGAGGAGGAAGCGGGCCTTATGAAAGCGGAGCCGGACGAGGAAACGAAAGCTTTTCGAGAAACAGCCAGGGGATACAGGATAGGGACAGATTTTGTCTTTACGATTCTGACTTGTCTGTTTATAGGGTGGCTCGCTGACTGGTGGCTCGGGTCGGACCCGTGGGGATTGCTGATAATGCTGGTTTTGGGTTTTGGCATAGCGATGATGAATCTGTGGCGCGCGGTTGATGGAAGCTCGGCCGTTGCGAACGGCAAGGAGAAAAAGGAATAGGCCATGGCGTTCCATTCGCCGATAGAACAGTTCGAGATTCACGATCTTTCACCGGCCTTGTTTTCACTCGGCGGCCACCCGGTTTCATTCACTAACGCCGCAATGGCTATGGTTATGGCTGTGCTTCTGTCTTCCTCGTTCATGATTTTTTCCACCTTGCGCCGCGCCGTAATTCCCGGGCGCTGGCAGATTCTCGCCGAGTCGTTTTACAACGCCATAGGAAACACACTGTCCGAGGCCGCAGGAGAAAAGGCGAAGCCCTTTTTGCCTTTCATATATACACTGTTTACCTACATACTTTTCTGCAATCTGCTGGGCATGATGCCCGGGGTCTATACGGCAACCAGCCAGCTGGTGGTGAATTTCGCCCTCGCCATAATGGTGATTTTTACAGTCATCGGCGTTGGCATAGCAAAGCACGGCCTGCATTTTTTTTCACTTTTCGTGCCCAAAGGCGCGCCGTTTGTGCTGCTGCCTTTTCTGACGGTGCTTGAGTTCATATCGTTTTTCGTCCGTCCTTTCAGCCTCTCCCTACGTTTGTTCGGCAACATGCTGGCAGGCCACATTCTTTTGAAAGTGTTCGCAGGGATGTCCGCCGCCGTGGCGCCGGAGGGGATTGCCGGAGTGACCAGCGTTTTGCCCGCGATTCTCAATATCGTCGTCATCGCCTTCGAATTTTTCGTGGCGTTGTTGCAAGCCTATATTTTCACGGTTCTCAGTTCGGTTTACCTGCGCGATGCGCTGGAGTTGCATTGACGGGCGGACGGGAGATTTCAACTTTAACCAGCAACCAGTAAAAGGAGCTATAAAAATGGACGCAGAAGCAATGAAATACATCGGCGTGGCGGTTACGATGTTCGGTGGAGCCTTGGGCGCCGGTTATGGTCTCAGCACGGTTTTCTCCACTTGGCTTTCTTCGATCGCGCGCAACCCGACCGCCGACGCCAAAATGCGCATGGTCGGTCTTATCGGCTTCGCCGGTGTGGAGCTGGTGCTTTTGATGAGCTTTGCTGTCGCTGCTTTGCTTATCTTCGCCGCTTGAAACAGGACGGTCCGGCGGAATCATGAAAAAGCCAGGCGTTTTAATTGCGGTCTGCGGCGTTATCGCGATGCTGGCTTTTCCGGCGCTGGCGGGAGAAGGCAAGGCCTCGTTGCCCCAGTTGGACGTGGAGCGCTTTCCCGGCCTTCTGTTTTGGCTCGCGGTCACGTTTCCCGCCCTGTTTGTGTTGATGCGGTTTGTGGCGTTGCCGAATCTTGAGCAAGCCCAATCGAAACGCCAGGCGATTTTGCGCGCTGATCTCGAGGCCGCCGAGGCCGACAATAAAAAGGCCGCGGAAACGCAGGAAGCGTATGAAAAAGCACTTGCCGAAGCGCGGGCTAAAGCCCGGGAATCCATCGAAGAGATAATGAAATCCGCCGCGGCGGAAGAGGATGAAAAACGGGCTGTGCAGCAGCAGGAAATAAATCGCCGCATAGCAGAGGCCGAGGAGCGCATAACGGCTTTCCGCAAGCAAGCCGCGAAAGAAGGACGGGAAGCCGCAGCGGATTTGGCCGGAGCTATAGTGGAAAGACTACTGGGCAGCGCCGAAAAGAAGAGGGGGATGTGATGAGCGAAGAAGCAAGCCTCATTTCCAATCCCACAGTTTGGTACGCAGGCGCTATGGCGGTTTTTTTCGCCGGGGTTCTTCGCTATGCGAGCAAGCCGATCCTGGGAGCCCTTGATGTCGAGATAGACAAAATACGTAAAGAGCTGGAGGAGGCGAAGAGACTACGCGCTGAAGCCGCGGCCTCTTTGGAGGAATACAGGTCCAGACAAAAAGCAGCGCTGTCGGAGGCCAAAAAGATAATTGAACAGGCCAAAAAGGATGCGGCGCGCTTGCGCGCCGAGGCCGAAGCGGAAATGAAAGCCTCGCTGGAACGTCATGAGCGAAAAGCCGCCGAACGCATAAGCATGGCGGAGGAAGAAGCCCTGGCGGAAGTCCGCGCAGCCGTGATAGAGGAAGCTGTGGCCATAGCCCGCAGGACACTGGAATCGAAACTGGACGTTGCGGCGATAGAGCGCCTTGCCGGCGAAGCGATTGCCGAAGCTCCCAAGATAGCTTCTGCGAAAACCAAAGCAGCATGAACCCCGGCCCCATAAGTGATTTCTGAACCATCTCCTCCTACGATTTCCGCTCTCTTGCGCGAACTTCAGCCGGTAGTGTCCGGAGGCGGCAGAATCACGGTGGGGCAGATGCTCAATCTGCTCGGCGTGCGCGGGTTCGCTTTTTTCATATTGGTTTTGGCTCTCCTGAATATGGTAATCTTCATGATTCCGGGGTTGTCCCTGGTTTTCGGGCTGCCGCTGGTCATTCTTACCGTTCAAATGGTTCTTGGTTTCCGCGCCCCGCTTTTTCCCGCATTCATCCGCCGCCGCAGCATAAGCGCGGAAGCCGTCAGCAAGGGGCTGAAGATAGGAATGCGCGGCATGCGGCGCGTCGAACATCTGGTCAAGCCGCGCTTTGCGTTTCTGTCCGGGCCATATATGTATCGCTTGCACAGCCTTTTGGCTCTCGTCATGGCGGTTCAGATGGCGCTGCCGATCCCGATTTTGAATCTTTCACCCTCGCTGGGTCTCGTCGTTCTGGCACTGGGCATGATGCAACGGGACGGCATTTTTATTGCTGGCGCCTATGTCATAGGGATGTGGAGCCTATGGCTGTTCGGCTCGATCGGCCGGATGGCGCATTTTCTGGTGCAGTGATTTCACGGCGGCCGAAGGCCAGTTTTCCTGATTATATGGCCCTTACCTTGACGTAACTGCCGGGAGCGTCCTCGATGGCCGTTCCACCTGCTCCGGCTTCGCGCGCCGGAACCTTGTCTCCGGCATAGAACTTCAGCCATTCCATCCACGCCGGCCACCACGATCCGGGATGATAAACCGCTTCTTTTAACCAGTCGTCCGGGTGAGGCGGGCATTTCGGATTGGTCCAATAGCCGTATTTGTTGTTCGCTGGAGGATTGATGATGCCGGCTATGTGTCCCGATCCGGCAAGCACGAAGGTCAAGGGCCCTTTGTACACCTGCGTTGCCACATATGTGGAACGCCAGGGCGCTATATGATCTTCCTGGGTTGAGACCAGAAAACAGGGAGTGGTAATGTCGCGCAGATCGATGGGCACGCCCTTCATGGCTATGCCGCGCGGCTGAATCAGCTTGTTTTCCAGATACATGTTACGCAGATAAAAGCTGTGCATCGCCGCGGGGATGTTGGTCGAGTCCGAATTCCAGTAAAGCAGATCGAACGGGAACGGCTGTTTGCCCAGAAGATAGTTGTTGACCACGAACGACCAGATCAGATCGTTCGAGCGCAACAGATTGAACGTAGTGTTCATCGAGCGCGCGTCCAGATACCCCTGTTGCCGCATTTTGGCTTCGAGAACCTGTAGCTGCTCTTCGTCGATGAATACGCCAACATCGCCGGGATCGGTGAAATCCACAAGAGAAGTGAAAAAAGTGGCGCTTGCTATCTCCGGCAGTTCCTGGGTTTCCTTTTTACCCGCGGCCTTGATATAGGCAAGGGCACAAGCCAGTAAGGTGCCGCCGATGCAATATCCGGTGACGTTGACCCTGTTCTCTCCAGTGACGCGGGCGATTTCGCGCAAGGCGGCGAAAAGGCCCATGGTCATATAGTCGTCGAAATTTATGTCCGCGAAAGTCTCGTCAGGATTGGCCCACGATATGCAGAACACCGTGTGGCCCTGTTCCACCAGATAGCGGATAAACGAATTCTTTTCCCGCAGGTCCAGTATGTAATATTTGTTTATCCACGGCGGGAAAACCAGAAGCGGCGCGCGGTTCACCTGCAGCGTAAGGGGGGAATACTGGATTAGCTGCATAAGCTTGTTCTGGAAAATCACCTTGCCTTTCGACGCCGCGATATTTTCACCGAGACGGAAGGCGCCGTGATCGGTCATGCTTATGGCAAGCTGCCCTTTTCCCCGCTCCATATCGGCCAGAAGCTGTTCGAAGCCCCTAATGAAATTTTCGCCCCCGGTCTCAAAAGCGGCGCGCAGCACTTCCGGATTGGTGAGCCAGAAATTGTTAGGCGCGATGGCGTCCACCATTTGGCGGGTGTAAAATTCCACTTTTTTGGCTGTTTTCGGGTCGAGCCCGTCCGTGCTTTTCGCGAGGCTTTGCATCCAGCGCGCGGTGAGCAGATAGGATTGTTTTATGAAATCGAACAGCCAGATGTCTTGCCAGGCCGGATCCTGAAAACGTTTATCGTTCGGCGCGGGCGAGATGACCGGCTCCGCCGGTTGTCCGGAAATACGGGCCAGCGTCATGTGCAACAGTTTCGAATAATCCCGCCAAAATGCTATCTGTGCGCCGGCCAAGGTGGCGGGATTACATAAAAGCCGCCCGCTCAGCTCCATGAACGCCTGCCCAAGGCGGGCCGGATCGGGCGGGGGCGGGACGCACTCTACCTTGTTGCGCTCTATGAAAGCCTGCATGACTTTTTGGCTGTGAAGTGCGATGCGTTGCAAAAGCGCTGCACGTTCCGCCGGATCTAGACGGCATTGTCCGCAAGCAGGGGCGGAATTTTTGGCCGAAGGGGAAGCTGCCAGGTTTTTTTGTTGTTCGGTCATGCCTATGTGCCTTTGTTTTCAAGCGTTTGTTTTTCAATCCTTGGCTCTTGCCCGCCAATTTGTTAAAGTGCAAAGACTAAGGCAAAAACAACGCTTTTCTAACCGACCGTTATTGAACGGCTTTCCGCTTTGAGGAAATCTTAACGGATTGCCTTTGTTTACCAACGTATTCCATAAGAGAAGCCTTATATCATGGTTAACGTAAAAAAGGCATTAAAATCAGCATGGATTGACGTTTTTCTCATTTTTTTGTTTACTTTGTTGCTTGCCGGATGCGCTGATATACCCCTTCCTTCATGGCTTACGGGTGAGCCAGACGAATCCATTTTGAAAAGACCCAGCGCCGTGGGCGAACCGCCAAGTGCCGTCAGGGATGAGGATTTCCCTTATCTTTCCTCGGTGCCACCCAAACCGGATTCTTTCTCCACGGCTAGAGAGCGCAGAGATTACATAAAGAAAATGAAACAGGATAAGGCAAAAGCTGAAGAAGCGAAAAAACGGCTTGAAAATATATTGCCGCCTTAACCGGCGAATCAACCTTGCCGCCGGAGCGCATGGGTGCGGACGTTCAATAGCCGATGAACAGTCATTGTGTCGACAAAAGGCCGGAAAAGTACGATAGTTCTTACAAGCCGGATAAATAGTCAAAACAAGGAAACCGGGAAAACACCAGTGGCAAAAAGCACGGAAAAAAGGAGAAACACGCCGATGCACAAAGACGCTTATTCCGATAAAAACCTGGCGCTTGAAATGGCCCGTGTAACTGAAGCCGCCGCTTTAGCCGCCTCACAGCTTGCCGGACGCGGCGATGAGAAAAAAGCCGATCAGGTGGCGGTGGACGCGATGCGACGGGTGCTGAACCTGCTCGATATAGACGGCACGGTCGTCATAGGCGAGGGCGAGCGCGACGAGGCTCCCATGCTTTACATTGGCGAGAAAGTTGGCACCTGTAAGGGACCGAAGGTAGATATAGCCCTCGATCCGCTTGAGGGCACTTCTATCACCGCGCGCGGAGGAGCCAACGCTCTGGCTGTAATCGCCATAGCGCAGGCGGGAGGCTTTCTGCATGCGCCGGACGTTTACATGGATAAGATAGCCGTGGGAGGAGGGTTGCCCGAGGGGGTGGTCGATCTCGACGAAACCCCGCTCAAGAACCTGAAAAACCTTGCCAAGGCCAAGGGAGCCGAAGTGTCTGAGCTTCAGGTATGCATTCTCGACCGGCCGCGTCACAAGGAACTTATAGCCAAGGTGCGCGAAGCCGGAGCGCGCATAATGCTTATCGGCGACGGCGACGTGTCGGGCGTGATAGCCACTTCCCAGCCCGAAAGCGGCATAGACATATACATGGGATCAGGCGGAGCGCCGGAAGGTGTTTTGGCCGCCGCTGCTTTGCAGTGCATAGGAGGGCAGATGCAGGGCAGGCTGATATTCCGCAACGACGACGAAAAAGAACGCGCCAGGCGCGCTGGCATAAAAGACTTCAACCGCAAATACGGCATTAACGACATGGCTAAAGGCGATGTCATGTTCTCGGCCACAGGCGTCACTAACGGAGCCATGCTGCGCGGCGTGCGTTATTTTGCGGGCGGGGCGGTGACCCATACGGTCGTCATGCGCTCGCGCACCGGCACCGTGCGTTACATAGAGGCGCACCACAATTTCCGGCGCAAACCGCTGAGGTAAGAGTGGGTCCTTCCTTTCTCGGAGTCGAAAAGTCTTTTACCGGCAGAAGGTGGCGGGCGCGTCCGTACGACGAGCGCACGGCTTTGGCGCTGGCCCAGCGGTATATGCTTCCCGATATCGTAGCGCGCAGCCTGGCTGCTCGTGGCCTTGATATCGACACCACTCCGCGTTTTCTGGAGCCAAGGCTGCGCGAAACCTTGCCTGATCCTGCCGGCTTCAAAGACATGGAAAAGGCAGCGGCGAGGCTTGCCGATGCGGTGCGTGGCGGCGAACCTGTGGCAGTATTCGGTGATTTCGATGTCGACGGAGCCTCTTCCGCTGCGCTGCTGTTGCGTTTCGCCCGCGCGCTGGGGCGGGAATTCAGATTGTATATACCCGACAGAATGCGAGAAGGGTACGGGCCAAACATTGAAGCCATGCGGCGATTGGCGGACGAGGGCATAAAATTGACAGTTTGTGTGGATTGCGGGACGACGGCGTTCGATCCGCTCGCCGCTGCGGGCGAAGCCGGAATGGAAGTCATAGTGGTGGATCATCACACGGCGGAACCGGCCTTGCCCCCCGCATTCGCGGTCGTGAACCCCAACCGGCTGGACGAACCCATGAGCGCCGATTACGGCTCGCTAGCCGCGGTGGGGGTTACGTATCTTCTGGTGGTGGCGGTCAACCGCTTCCTGCGGGAATCAGGATTCTATTCCGGCGGGGGTGTGAAAGAGCCTGATTTACTCGCCTGGCTTGATCTCGTGGCTCTCGGCACGGTGTGCGATGTTGTAAGCCTTTCCGGTCTGAACCGTGTTTTTGTGGCCCAGGGGCTGAAGGTAATGGAGCGGCGGAACAATGCGGGAATCGCCGAGCTTGTAGCCACAGCTGGATACAAAACGGGTATGAACGCTCGCGCAGCGGCCTTCATCCTTGGCCCCCGCATCAACGCGGGAGGAAGGGTGGGGGCGGCGGATCTGGGGGCGAGGCTGTTGGCGGCCGATGACAAAAGCGAAGCCGCGGCACTGGCCGCGCAACTGGAAAAATTGAACGCCGAACGGCGCAAAATAGAGGCGCGCGTACTGGCTGAAGCGGATGCGATAAGTTTCAGTGATTCCGCGCCGCTGGTATTCGCCGCCAGCGAAAACTGGCATGCCGGTGTTTTGGGCATAGTCGCTTCCCGTCTCAAGGATAAGTACCAGCGTCCGGCCGTTGTTGTCGGAATAGAAAACGGCGTCGGCAAGGGTTCAGGCCGCTCCGTAAACGGCTTGGACCTGGGCGCTGCTGTCATAGCGGCGCGTCAGGCCGGGCTTTTGATCAACGGCGGCGGCCACCGGATGGCGGCCGGGCTTACTGTGGCGGCGGAAAACATAGGGGCTTTGCGAGAATTTCTGATGGAAAGAATCGGACGGCAAATAGCTGCCGAGCCGCTTTCTCCTGTATTAACTCTGGATGGACTCGCGTCCGGTCCATCGCTTGGCTCCGATCTTGCCGGAAAGCTATCTGCACTAGCGCCCTTCGGGCCTGGCAATCCGGAGCCGCGCTTTGCGCTGGCCGGTTGCCGCATAGTGCGCGCCAATATAGTGGGGGACAAGCATGTCAGCGTTATAGCCATGCATGGCGGGGTGCGGGTGCGTGGCATAGCGTTCCGCGCCATGGAAAACAATCTTGGCCATGCCCTTTTGAATCGCAACGCGGAGCCGTGTCATCTGGCCGGCTGCATCCGCCAGGATGAATGGGCCGGCAACGGCGCGGCGCAACTCGTCATAGAAGATGCTGCGGCAGCATAAAGAAAGGCCTTTGAAAGGCTACTTGTGCTCAAAGTTCCTGAGCATTTTTTTCGTTTTTTTTGTTTTGTTTCTCAAGCCGTTCCAGCGTTTGCATCAGATATGCGTGAAATTTATGTGGTTTGGCAACGTGATCTATCGGGGATATGCCTCCTCCGGTCCCCCTTACTCTCACTGTGCCGTACCCAAGCAAACGGCCCGTTATTGACTGGTCTATGTTGGCGCCTTCCACTTTGTTCATCATCAGCTCATAGGTGGTTACGGAAATAAGCCCGTATTTGGCGATCACACGCTGGTTTGTGATTACAAGCTCGGTGGAAATCTGGCGTATAAATCCGAAAACAAGATAGAGCGCGCCTATAGCTATTATGCCGCCGGATATATAGGAAATAGGAAGATCCACCATTTTGGCGATTTCCGCGCCGAAAAGAGGCTTGACGAATTTATGCCCGTAATGGCCGAGCAGCGCTCCAAACAAAGTTATAATTGCGCCGAAATGATAAACTATCCAATGTAAATCCGCGGAATAGACAAGTTTTTCATCACCCCTAAGGCTTTTTTCGATATAACGGCCCACGATTCCCTCCGTCAGCAGAAATCCGAATATTACGCACTATTATCTAACCGAAAGCCGTAAGGAACCTTTCGGCCTCCAGCGCGGCCATGCATCCCATGCCGGCGGCGGTGACAGCCTGCCTGTATACCTTGTCCCTTACGTCTCCTGCCGCGAATACGCCCGGGACGTCCGTGGCCGTGGAATCGGGTTTGGTTATGATGTAACCGGATTCGTCCATGGCCAGCTTACCCTTGAAAACAGCGGTCGCCGGTTCGTGGCCTATGGCTATGAAAACGCCGTCCGCCTTGATGACGGTAATCTCTCCGGACTTGACGTTACGCGTTCTGACGCTGGTCACGGAAAGCACGGGTTTTTCCTCGCCTATTATTTCTTCCACTACGCTGTCCCAAATCACGGTTATTTTTGGATTAGCAGCTACACGGTCCCTCTGGACTTTTTCGCCCCTGAAAGAATCGCGGCGGTGTATTATCGTAACCTTGCTTGCCAGTTTGGAAAGATAAAGCGCGTCTTCAAGCGCGGTATTGCCTCCGCCGACAACCACCACTTCCTTGCCGCGGAAAAAGAATCCATCGCAAGTGGCGCACCCGGAGACTCCGAATCCGCGGTATTTTCTCTCGCTTTCCAGTCCCAGCCAGCGCGCCTGGGCGCCGGTAGCGATGATTACCGTATCCGCCACGAACAGATTGCCCGAATCCCCGACACAGCGGAACGGCCTTTTCGAAAAATCCACTTCTTTTATTACGTCGGGCACAAGGACGGCTCCAACGTTCTGCGCCTGTTTGGCCATTTGTTCCATTAGCCAAGGTCCCTGCACCGCATCGGCGAAACCAGGGAAGTTTTCAACTTCGGTGGTGAGCATAAGCTGTCCGCCCGGCTGCATGCCCTGCACGACTATGGGTTTCAGATCGGCGCGAGCCGCGTAAATGGCCGCAGTGTAGCCTGCCGGGCCGGAGCCTATGATTAACGCCCTGGTGTTGTGTGTGGCCATGATTTGAACCACTCCTTTTCCTTCCGCTTTTTCTGCAAGGAAACATGATTTTACGGCCACTGGCAAGGGGTGAGGGTTGCTTGGTTTTCAAGTAAGAACGCGCGTCAGGCGGTTTCGAGGAAACAGGCGGGTTTTCTTCTTCCACGCCGGGCCGGTTGCATCTAAACTCGCATCATGTCCGAGAGCCAATTGCTGACAAATCTCGCCGCTTTTTTCGCCGGGCTTTTGCTGGGTGCGGTTGCTGTTTTTTTGATAATGCTACGCTCCCGTGGCGCGGCGCGCCAACAGCTCGTTGAGGCTTTTAAGGCGCTGGCCGCCGATACGCTGCATCAGAACAGCTCGGCTTTTTTGCAAATGGCGGAAGGCAAACTCAGGGAACGCGAACTTGCCGCCTCAGCCCAGCTCGATAAAAAGTCGGCCGCTATTGACGAGATGATAAAGCCGGTCAAAGAAACGCTGCAACGCATGGACGAACAACTGCGCGCTCTGGAGGTCAAGAGGGAAGGGGCCTATCGGGAACTGGCGGAAATGGTCAGCGCTTCGCGCGAGACCCAGTTGCAACTTCGCCAGGAAACCGGCCAGCTTCTGCAGGCGCTGCGCGCACCCACAGGACGCGGGCGTTGGGGCGAGTTGCAGCTTCAGCGCATTCTGGAAATGACTGGCATGTCTGAGCATACGCGCGATTTCACCCTTCAGGGAACCATTGCAGGTGAGGAAGGGGCCATACGTCCCGACGCCGTTGTGGCTTTGCCGGGAAACCGGTGCATCGTCATCGACAGCAAGGTTCCTTTGTCCGCATATCTTGACGCTGTGCAGAGCAACGATGAATTGGCGCGGCTGGAAGCCATAAAAAAGCATGCACGGCAGTTGAAAGACCACATAAAGCAACTAAGCGCCAAGGCATATTGGGAACGCATGGAAGGAACGCCGGCGTTCGTGGTATTGTTTCTGCCCGGAGAGCATTTCCTGAGTTCGGCGCTCGAAGGAGATCCCGGCCTTATGGAATTCAGCGCCGCGCAAAATGTGGTGCTCGCCACGCCGATGACTCTCATCGCGCTTTTGCGAACCGTGGCCTATGGCTGGCGGCAGGAGGCAATCAGCAAGAACATGCGGCAGATAACCGATATGGGGCGCAAGCTGTACGTGGCCCTGGTCAAATTTGCCGAGCACATGAAAGCTCTGGGCAACAGGCTGGATGGCGCGGTTACCGCCTATAACAATGCCGTCGGTTCGCTTGAGCGCAACGCTCTGGAAAGGGCGCGGCAGCTGGGGGCCTTGGGGGTGACGATGACGGGCGAGGAAATCCCTGAGCTTGAGACGGTGAACAAGCGGCCGCGGGCTATTTCTATTTCAAAAACAACGGCCGATCTGTCCGGGGATGAATCCGATTAGGATTCCGGCTTTGCGAAAGAGAAACGGTTGCCTGGCTTTCTTTCCGCAGTTTTTGGACACGCTTCTTCGCTTCTTCCAAAAGAGACGAGAGCTCAACAACGCCTATTTTTTGCAAAGGATCGGATTCTCTGTTCCTGAAATTTATTTTTTCCATCACGGCCACACTCTTTTCCAACATCTCCGCATTGCCGCCGCATGCATCAATGATGGATCCAGCCAGAAATACGCCTATGTCCTGACATGCTTCGAAAACTTCGGCAAGAACGGCCAGCCCGTTTTCAACGAAAAGGGATTCGTTGTGTTCAAGGCGACAGGAAACATAACAATCGGTCACCGCTTTTTTTGCCTTGATGAAATCCTTGCGCGCCAATGATGCCAGACTGGCAAAAGTTCTATGGATTTGCTTGTTCATGATGTTTTGCATTACAAGGACGAAGGAACAATATTACTTATTGCTTATGGAAAATTTTAAGCAAAATGGCAACGAAAATCCACTTTTTCAATCTGTGATCTTTCCCGTCAACCCAGTTTTGCCGCAGGATGTGATGACAACGCTGACTTCTTTGCCGATAAGATCGGGTTCGCCTCGTGCTTGCACCGCTTGCCAGTAAGGAGTGCGCCCGAACAGAAACCCGCCACGCTTGCCGGCACTCTCGAACAGCACGGAAAGAGTTTTGCTGTCGAACGATGAGTTGAATTTTTCCTGCTGTTCGTTCAGCAGTTTCTGTAGCTCTCTCAGGCGCTCCGTTTTTACGGATTCCGGGATCTGTCCCGGCATGTCGGCCGCAGGCGTGCCGGGGCGGCGGCTGTACTTGAACGAATACGCCTGGGAAAAGCCTATGTCGCGCACGAGGCGCAATGTGGCCTGAAAATCCTTGTCGGTTTCTCCTGGGAAGCCGACTATGAAATCGGATGAAAGAGCCAGATCGGATCGCGCGGCGCGGAGCCTGTCCACCGTGCGGCGGTAATCATCAGCGGTATGTTTGCGGTTCATGGCCGCAAGAATGGCGTCCGAGCCGCTTTGCGCCGGAATATGCAGGAAAGGCATGAGTTTCGGCACGTCGCGATGCGCCGAGATCAGTTCTTCCCCCATATCCAGCGGATGCGATGTCGTATAGCGGATGCGCGCAAACCCCGGTATTTCCGCAAGATCTCTTATCAGTGCGCCAAGACCTTTTCCCCCGTGTTTCCAGGCGTTGACGTTTTGCCCCAGCAGCGTGATCTCCCGTGCTCCGGCGGCGGCCATGGCGCGCGCTTCTTCCAGTATTTCTTCCGCCGGACGCGCGTATTCCGCGCCGCGCGTGTAGGGCACGACGCAATAGCTGCAAAACCTGTTGCACCCCTCCTGCACCGTGAGAAAAACGCTTACGCCTGAATTCCCGGCAGGAGCGGGCAGAAAATCAAACTTTGATTCCGGGGGAAATTCCGTATCGATAACGCTTTCCCCGCCGTGAAGGGCGCATTCGATCATTTCCGGTAATCTATGGATGGTTTGCGGGCCCAAAACGATGTCAACGAACGGTGCGCGAAGCCGTATTTCCTCACCCATCGCCTGCGCTACACATCCGGCCACCACTATGAGCGTACGTTCGCCCTTTTCGGCGCGCAACTTTTTGACCAGACGAAGGCGGCCCAGTTCCGAAAAAAGTTTTTCGCTGGCCTTTTCGCGTATGTGGCAGGTGTTTAATATTAGCAAGCCAGCTTCCACGGCTTTTTCAGTCGCAGCATATCCAAGCCCGGACGCAATATCCGCGATACGCGCCGAGTCGTATACGTTCATCTGACAGCCCCAGGTTTTTATGAAAACCTTTTTGCTCATTTTTTTCACCTCTGGCTTCACGGAACGGAGACATGCCGTCCAGCCAGCAATTTTTCCACTCCTACGGCTATGAGCCTATGGCAATATTCCGCCAGCTCCTTGCGGCCGGGAAAGCCGCGTATCGTTACCGGCGGATAAAACACTACGTCAACAGTAAATCCGTCCGATTTAAGCACCCGCCACAAATGCGGTAACAAAGTCATATCGCCGAACCACGAATAATACGGCCTCCATGTGCGTCCTGCGGGCAGGCCGCCCAATTCCGTGAAAACTATGGTCACCGGCTGTACCGGTAACGGCGAGCCATCGGCGAGAGGCGTTTCCGCGGCGCTGAACAAGCTGCTTTTGAAGGGAAGAACGCGCTGGCCGCTCGAAGAAGTGCCTTCCGCGAAAAGCACCAGACTGTCGCCTTTCAGAAACCGTTGCAGCATAACGTCACGTTGTTCTGCGGTGTACGCGGCGCGCCGTTCTATAAACGCGGTGCGTTGCAACCTGGAAAGCGCGCCGAATATGGGCCAGTCATTGACTTCCGCTTTGGATATGAAGGATGCGCGCAACAACGACCCCAGCACGGTAATGTCCAGATACGAGGAGTGGTTGGAAACGTATAAAACCGGAGCTTTTGCGCATATTTCGCCGTGAACGCGCACTTTGAAGCCGAGGATGCGGAGCGTGATTTTGTGGAAAAGGCGCGCGAAAAAAAACGGGTCGCCGCGCCGCGAGACGAGAACAATATACTGCAATGGCGCCAGAATTATTACTGACAAGATAATGCCCAAAACGCGCAAGACACCCTTCAGGCAGGCGGAAATTCCGGCATTTTGGGAAGAAATGTTGTTCACTGGTTCACTTTTCTTCGAATGGCTTCTATTGGCACCGATGTAGCCACCTCCGGCCCCCAGACGCTTTTAAGTTGTTCCTGCCCTTCCTTGAGGACTCTGAGCCGCGCTTCCATGCGCGATACGGTTATGGAATTCACCAGCGGCGGAATCATGTAAAGCAAGGCCTGACCCAGAGCGGCGGCGCCGAACATAACCAGCCAATTGACAGGCTGGCGCACTATCGCCAAAGCCGCTTCCATGGTATGGCCGCTTAGCCAAAGCTCGGCCACGAAAGGCGCCACTCCGGCCATATTGAGAAATCCTATGGTTATCGCCGACGATTTGCGCGGGTCCGTGTCCGTAAGCAGGGCTACAAGAGCCGGCAAAAGGCCAAGGCAAACCAGAAGCGTCGGCGCTCCGAGCGGAAGCATTGCGCCGACGATAATCATGGCAAGGATGAAACGAAAACCGCCTTTTTTCTGTTTCTGCCGGGTTTCTTCCTTTTTCTTTTCCGGTTCCGTTCCGGTTTGGCCCGTGTCTTCCTTTTTTTCTTCCATGCATTACCCCATGGCTTTCAGCAAGATGCGCCCCAATATCACGGCCAGAACGGCGATAGACAGCAAGCTTGATATAACCGCAGCTATCGACCGGCCGAGAGCTATGCCGATGTTCTGCCGTTGACTTAACTCCGTCTCTATTTCTTCGATTTCGGCCTTGATGTTGGAATACATGACGCGCGCCGAGAGGAAGTCGTTTTCGTCGCGTTCGATGCTTTTCGGATCATCTACCAGCGCCAAAAGTTTGGTAAGATCCCCCTTGTTCACAGCTTCTTTTGTTTGGCGCCGGATTTTTTCCCGCAGCGGCTTGCTCAGAAAACGGGCAACAGCTGGCTCAACCAGCGGATAAAGCCATGCCGCCAATCCAGGCAGGCTTTCCGGCCCATAGCGATATTGCAATTCGCTGTAAAGCGTAAGCATGGCAACGCCGCGCCTCGCCGGTGGCTCGGAAGGAGCCATCGATGCGAACAGCAACTCGCTGCGTTTGTCACGCACTATAAGGAAGGCTGCGATGTGCCGGTCCATCGGTTCCACCGGGCGGTCCTGCCGTCCGGAAATCTGCTCCAGCGCCAGAAGAAGCTTGCGTGGCGAAAGGACGCAGTGGTCCCTTATCATGGGACTGAGGCACATAAGGAATGGGTTCAGCGTATATACCGCCCTTTCCAGCCCGTTGCCGAACGTGGTTTTTTCTATCACCGCACCCGCGCGTTCAAACTGCTGCGCCAGAGGGATAAAATCAGCTTTCTTTTCTTGCACGTCTACCCAGAACGAAACCAGCTGGGAGTTGATGATTTCTCCCATCGTCTGCAAATTTTCCCCGGTATACACGGCTTCGGCGAGCAGAGCGGCGAGGCCGCCGGGCATGGCCGAAATACCCCGGTAACGTATGGGGGCGATAGGGTCTATCGCCATGCAAACGCGGGCGACCAGGGTGTCCTCGTAATGGGCGGCTTTGCCACCGCTTTTATCCGTCGCGGCGATGGCGTCTTCCACGTCTCCCGCCTTATCGTCTTCGCCGAACGAATGCATCAGCCACTTGCCAATAGCTTTGCTCTGGATGAGCTTCACCGCTTCCGGCACGTTTTCTGCCATCGCGGCGGCAAGCGGGCGAAGCCGCCAGTAATCATTGCCCGCAAAAGTTATGTGCCTGTTGGCGCGCTTGCCTGAATCCGAGCTTTTAGGCGTAAGCCGCCGGCCGGCGAGCCAAAGCTCCAGATCGGAAACAGTCCAGCGCTGTTTGGGATCGTCAGCAAGAAGCCCGCGCAAAAGCTCGGCGTGGGAGGCGGCGAGATGATGCGTTCCGGCTATAGCGTTGAAACTACCGAATTCCAGCTTGAGGTTGATTATTTCTTTGTCGTTCAGGCCGCGCAGGGGATTGCGCCCCATTATGATACAAGCCAGCGTAACACCAAGAGCGTAGCAGTCGTCAATATGCTCTCCGGCGCCGCGGCCGAGCGGAAGCGCCATGCCGCGTTCCACTGTTTCGAACAATACCGGCTGGCCAACGCCTGGCTGAACTGACAAGCATTCAGCCAATTGAGGGGGAGACGCACTGCCTTCGCGCCAAAATATGTTGTCGGGACGAATGCCGCCGTGGACAACGCCGATGCGATGGAGTTCGGAAAGAGCATTTGTCAGCGGCGCCACGAGAAAGCGATTCACGGCGTCTTCGCTCATCTGCGGGCGGGTTTCGTCGAGAGAAAGCCAGAAGCGGGGAGACGCGGGACGGTCACATGCGATCACGAAGCGCGAAGAATTGTTGCCGGGCCATTCGACTACACCCGCTTCCCTGAAGCGAAGGATGCCGGGGTTGTCGATGGAGCGCATGGCGTTGACGAAATCAAGACGCGGCAGAATGCTTTTTGTGCACACTATGGCCATGAGATTCGCGGATTCTTCCTCTTTGAGGCGCGCGGCGAAAGCTGGACCCGCGGGGCCGTCAAGTTCGGGCAGGGGGGATTGGTGGAAAATTTCCACGCGCCGTTCGAGCAGAATCGAAGGTCCGGAATTTTTCCTGTGGTCTTCCGTTTGCACCATGGGAACCCGCGAAAAAGCGAATCGGATTAGCAAAATACGCGAAAAAATCCGCCGGAGCTAGGGGCAGAGACCGGCAGGAAAAGCCCGATGAGCGCTTTGCCGGTGAATCTGTGCGTCTTTTATTTATACCGCCGCTCCGTGACAATGCTTGTATTTTTTGCCGCTGCCGCAAGGGCAGGGGGAGTTGCGCGGCGTGCCGTGCCAGGTGTCTGGATTTTGCGGATCGAAAATGTTTCTCTCCGGGCGCTGAAAAGGCGCGGCGCGGCGTTTCATTCCTTCGCGCGGCGCATCCTCACCGCCAAGTACATCGGGGGGCGAGCCGTGCAGCTCCTGCATTTCCTGGCGTTTCCGCGCCGCTATGTACTCCTCGAGAGTGGGCATGCGTATTTCCGCGTGCAAAAGCGTTTTCGTCACCTGCTCGCGCACGGAATCAAGCATGATCTGGAACAAGCCGAAAGCTTCGCGGCTGTACTCGTTGAAGGGATCGCGCTGGCCATAACCGCGCAGATGTATACCCTGGCGCAACTGGTCAAGCGCCAGAAGGTGATCTTTCCACGCCTGATCTAGGATTCCCAGCAACGCGGCCTTTTCGGCCCGTTTGATGTTTTCCTCGCCGACAAGCGCGGCCTTGCCGGCCATTTTTTCTTCCGCGGCCTTTACTACGCGCTCTTCCATTTCCTGTTCTGCTATGCCGTCCTCGTTTCCCCACTCGACTATGGGGAGGTCAAGAGCGAGAATCTCTTTGGTTCTTTCCTGCAATCCATTGAGGTCCCACTGTTCCGGATAGGAATTAGCCGGAATTGCCCTCGATACCAACCCGTGGATAACGTCGCGGCGAAGCTCGCGGATGGTTTCCGAAACGTCGGATGCCGCCATTATCTCGCGCCGCTGTTCATATATAACCTTGCGCTGGGAGTTCATTACATTGTCGAACTTCAGCAGGTTTTTGCGGATATCGAAGTTGCGCGCTTCCACTTTCTGCTGCGCCTTTTCCAGCGCGGTACTTATCCACGGGTGGGAGATTTTTTCTCCGCCGCGCAAACCAAGCTTTGTGAGTATGCCCTCCATCCGCTCGGAACCGAAAATGCGCATCAGATCATCCTCGAGCGAAAGATAGAATTTCGAAGCGCCGGGATCGCCCTGGCGTCCCGAACGGCCACGCAACTGGTTGTCGATGCGGCGCGATTCGTGGCGCTCCGTCCCCAGCACGAAAAGGCCGCCCGCTTTCCGCACTATTTCGCGCGCTTCCTCTACCTCCTTTTTTATCGCTTCGGCGCGCGCGGCGCGTTCCGCCTCGCCGGTTATGTCCTTGAGCTCTTGCGCCAGCCTCGCTTCCAGGTTGCCGCCAAGCTGAATGTCGGTGCCGCGCCCGGCCATGTTGGTGGCTATTGTCACGGCCCCCGGCTGTCCCGCCTGCGCTATTATCGCCGCCTCCTGCTCATGATGGCGGGCGTTCAGCACGTTGTGCGGAATACCGCGTTTCTTCAACATTTCCGAAAGGGCTTCCGACTTTTCGATTGATACTGTACCGACAAGCACCGGCTGCTGCCGTTTTCTGCAGTCCTCGATTGTGGCGAGGATGGCGTCGTATTTCTCTTTCAGCGTTCCGTAAACCTCGTCGTCGAGATCTTCGCGTATCATGGGCTTGTTGGTGGGAATTTCCACCACGTCGAGATTGTAGATTTCCGCGAATTCCGCCGCTTCGGTGACGGCGGTGCCGGTCATTCCGGCGAGCTTGGGGTAAAGACGGAAATAATTCTGAAACGTTATGGATGCCAACGTCTGGTTTTCACGCTGTATCGGCACGCGTTCCTTGGCCTCCAGCGCCTGGTGCAGGCCGTCGGAATAACGCCGCCCTTCCATCATGCGGCCGGTGAATTCGTCAATGATGATGACCTTTCCGTTCTTCACTATGTAATCCACGTCGCGCGTAAACAGTTTGTGTGCGCGCAACGCCTGATTGACGTGGTGGACCACGGCTATGTTCTGGGGGTCGTAAAAGCCTCCTCCGGGGGCGAGCAAGCCCGCTTCTCCGAGCAGCGTTTCCATCTTCTCGTTGCCGGCTTCGGTCAGGACCACCGTTCTGTTTTTCTCGTCCTTTTCATAATCCTCGGGGCCTAGCTTCGGGATCAGGGCGTCCACCTTTATGTACAGGTCGGAAGAATCTTCCGCCGGGCCGGAAATGATGAGAGGCGTGCGCGCTTCATCTATGAGTATGCTGTCAACCTCGTCGACTATGGCGTAGTTGAAGGGACGCTGCACCAGTTCGTCGTAATTGAACTTCATGTTGTCGCGCAGATAGTCGAAACCGAACTCGTTATTGGTGCCATAGGTGACGTCGGCGGCGTAGGCGGCGCGTCGTTCTTCGTCGGAAAGGCCGTGGACGATGCAGCCCACCGAAAGGCCGAGAAATTTGTATATCTGTCCCATCCAATTGCTGTCACGGCGGGCCAGATAGTCATTGACCGTGACTACATGCACGCCTTTTCCGGTGAGCGCGTTCAGATATACCGGCAAGGTGGCGACAAGCGTTTTTCCTTCGCCGGTTTTCATTTCGGCTATCTTTCCGCTGTGCAGAACCATGCCGCCGCGAAGCTGCACATCGAAAGGCCGTTGGCCGAGAATGCGCCGCGCGGCTTCGCACACGACGGCGAAAGCCTCCGGCAAAAGCTGATCCAGCGTTTCTCCTGCGGCGAGACGCGCCTTGAATTCTGAAGTCTTGGCAAGCAAAGCTTCGTCTGAAAGTCCGGATATTTCCGCTTCGAGCAAGTTGATGCGGGCGATGGTCCGGTCCTGCGCCCGCAACACGCGGTCGTTATGGGTGCCGAAAATTTTGCGGGCGAGGGAAACTATCATGGTTAATTCACTGCTGTATGGTAAATATTGGGAAACAACAGACCGCTATATCCAGAGAGCGGCGCGTTTTTGTCCGGGCTCCTCATATGGCCATTCCGTCGTTGAAAAGCAAGTGCGCGAGGCATAGAAAGCTGGGCATGAATATCCTTTTAACCGGTGGCGCAGGCTATGTAGGCAGCCATACCGCATTCGTTCTTAAAAACGCAGGCTTTACTCCTGTCGTTCTGGACAGCCTTGTAACCGGTCACGAATGGGCGGTCAAATACGGTCCTTTTGTCAAGGCGGACGTTTCCGACACGGAAGCGGTGAGGACTTTGTGCGCCGGATACAAGCCTGCCGCGGCGATTCATTTTGCGGCTTTCATCGAAGTTGCGGAATCGGTCGCCGATCCAGCCAAATACATGAAAAACAATTTTCACAAAGCCTCGCATCTATTTGAAATTCTTCGTGAAAACGGGGTAAATAAAGTCGTGTTTTCAAGCACGGCGGCGGTCTATGGAACGCCCAGGGACGGCAAGCCCATAACAGAGGACCATCCTCTCAGGCCGATAAACCCCTATGGAGAGTCCAAACTGGCCGCGGAGAACTATCTACGATCTCTCGAGGCCAGAGGGATGAGATCATTCGCGCTTCGTTATTTCAACGCTGCTGGAGCTGCTCCTGAGGAGGAAGGAATAGGCGAGGCCCACGATCCGGAAACGCACCTGATACCCAACATAGTGAACGCTGGTTTGCATGGAAAACCGGCGTTGCGCGTTTTCGGTACGGATTATTCCACGCCGGACGGAACGGCCATACGTGATTACATACACGTGCTTGATCTGGCCGAGGCGCACATAGCTGCTCTGCACTTTCTGCTTGAGGGCGGAGACTCCGGCGTCTGTAACCTTGGAACGGGCCGGGGAACCAGCGTGCGTGAAGCGATAACTGCTGTGGAAAATGTTTTGGGAAAAAAGGTGCCGGTCATAAGGGAAGGACGCCGCGAAGGGGACCCACCCGTGCTTGTGGCGGATTCCTCGAAAGCCGGAAGAATTTTGCAATGGAAACCGCGAAGGACGCTTGAAGACATCATTATATCGGCCGTCAGATGGCATGAAAGCACTGGTTACCGCCTGCACAGTGCGGGACGGAAATAACCACCCTTGCTATCGGCCTCTTAATCCTGCCACAATTGCGCTGTTCAATGATTCTCCGCCCTGTCGGGAAATCGAATTGTCAAATGAAAGGAAGGAAAAGCGTCATGTCAAAAATGTTTCGTATCGCCGTTGCAGCCATCTTGCTGGGAACGGCAGCGCTGCCGGCAGCGGCGGCGGAAAAGGCAGCGGAAGCCGATGTGGTGGTGGCCCGCGTAAACGGCAAGGAAATTCGCCGGTCGGAGGTTTTGCGCGAAATGGAGACCATGGGTCCGCAAGCCCAGCAGATGCCGATTCAGCTCATATATCCCCAGCTGTTGCAGAGGATGATAATAACGAAGCTCGTTGCGGCCAAAGGATATGAACAGAAGCTGCAGAACGATCACGAGGTCAAGGAAAGACTTAAGGACGCCGAAGCGCAGATCGTCGCTGACATGTACGTGCGCCGCGCAGTGAAGCCAAAGGTAACCGAAGAAAAGATAAAGGCGCGCTACAACGAACTGGTGGCCAAATTCAAGCCGGAAGACGAAGTCCGCGCCCGTCATATACTTGTGCCTACCGAAGCCGAGGCTAACGAAATAATAAAACAGATCAAGGAAGGGGCGGATTTCGCCAAAATCGCTTCCGAGAAATCGAAAGACAGCGGATCATCCAAACAAGGCGGAGATCTTGGGTACTTCACGCGCGACGTCATGGTAAAGCCGTTTGCGGAAGCGGCGTTCGCGATGAAGACCGGCGAGATAAGCGAAAAACCGGTGAAGACCGATTTCGGCTATCACATAATCAAACTTGAAGATCGCCGCAAATCCTCTCCTCCCCCATTGTCGGAGGTCAAGGAACACATCACCAACCAGGTCGGCCAGGAAATGGTAAACCAGCTGGTGAAAGAGATCGAAGCGAAGGCGAAGATAGAGAAATTCAATCTCGACGGATCACCGATGAAGTCTTCCGACAAGGCGGAAAAAACGGAGAAAACTGATAAAACGGGCAAAACCGGCGAAGCTAAAAAAGCGGATTGACCATAGTCTCTCAAGCATGAAAAGGCCCGGAAAACTTCCGGGCTTTTTCATAGATATGGACAAAGAGAGAAATTTTCGGCCCCGGGGGCCGAATCAGGCAGCGTTTGAAGCAGAGGCGGGAAGCACGGCCGCCGTCCTGTCGAAAACACGAGCCACGGCGCAGATCGCCATGCGGTGCGGAATCGCAAGACTGGCTTTCGTTCCGTTGAAAGTTATCACTCCGGCTTTGGCGAAGTTTTTCAGGGCTTCGATCTCTCCGACCAAACCACCGGCGGGATAAGAGTGCTTTTTGCACAAGGCTTCGATATCGCAGGACATATAGCACATGAATTCTTCTATTATAGCCCTGCGCAACAGATCTTCCTTGCTTGTGTATGCTCCGCTTCTGACGGCAAAAATACCTTTTTGCAAGTTTTCCCGGTAAAAATATTCCTCCGTTTCGTTCCGGAAAAAGCCTTCTGGCAAGCGGCTTATAGCGGACGATCCCAGCCCCAGCATCACATCGGCGGAATCGTCGCTATAACCGCGGAAGTCGAGACGCAGGCGTTTTTCCGTCACTGCCGCAGCGAGAGAATCGTTCGGCAGGGCGAAATGATCCACACCCACGGGACTGTATCCGAAAGAGCAAAAAACCTCACGCGCCGCTGATTCCAGGGCCAGCAACCTGAATTTGTCCGGCAGCCTCAGGGCCTCCAAAGCCTTTTGGTGTTTCATGGTGAGCGGCGTATGGACATATGGGAAAAAGGCTATCCGCTTCGGTGCGAGGCGGCAGACTTTTTCCGCCGTGGCTTCCATCGACGCCGGAGTTTGTTTGGGCAAACCGTAAATAATGTCGAAGCCTATGCTGTAAATCCCGGCATCGCGGAGCTCACGGCATACATGTTCAACCATTATAAACGGCTGAGTCCGGTTCACGGCTTTCTGCACCTCGGGGTTGAAATCCTGAACGCCAATATTCACTCCGATAACGCCACATGAAACCAGGGTTTTTACCTGATCGGCCGAAACATGCCTTGGATCCAGCTCTACAGTTATTCCGGCGCATGAATCGAGATCGAAATACCTGTTAAGGGACTCGAACAGTTCCCGTAGGTGCCTGTTGGTCATTATGTTTGGAGAGCCGCCGCCGATCAGGATTCTCCCGATCCTGCGCCTAAAACCAGAAACGGAGGCGAGTAGCTTCATCTCGCGTTTCATCGCGGCCAGATATTGCGTTATCCGCTCATTACGGTGGGTGACGCTGGTATGGCAGCCGCAGAAAAGGCAAAGATCGCGGCAGAAAGGTATATGTATGTAAAGAGATACCGTTTCGTCTCTGGGAAGTTCCGATATTAGCACGGCATAGTCGTGCGCTGTTACGCCTTCATGGAAAGAACTGACGGGCGGATAGCTGGTGCAGCGTGGAGCGCCGCCTTTTCCAAGCCAAAGCTCATGACCGCAGGCGTTCAAATCCTGCCGCTTGGCGGCGCTGTCCTGTGTGACGGGCATTTTCAACGGCCGGCTATCCATTTGCCCAGCTGCTGATCGACTTTCATTATGTGGTTGAACAGCCAGTCGCGCAGGAAATCCATGGTTTGCAGCGATAGCCCCAGCGTACCGGCCTTGAATTTTTCCTGGAAATCGCTCACCTGTTTAACGAACCTGTCGTGTTCGGCCTTGTGGTTCAGATAATGGGGATAGGCCTTGCCGGTCATTATTTCTTCTTCGTGCCCAAAGTGGGTTTTTGTGTAATCCACCAGCTCGTCCAGCACTCCACCCAGCAGTTTGGATCCTTGCCGCTCCATCATTGCCGAATGCAGCTTATTTATGAGTTCTATAAGGCGTTTGTGGTCGGCATCTATGACTGCGTTGTTGACCGATAAACTATCGGACCATTCCATGAAAGGCATGAATTTCTCCGCGGTTGCAGGTGTAAATATGCAGGAATATTCACGAAATTTTCTTAAGGTTTCATTAAAAAACGGGATAAAAAAGCGGTGGAGATTTCTCTCCACCGTCTTTCATTTTCGACAACAAAGACCTGATCGGCGATAGCCGTTATGATCATGGCCGTTTCAATCGTGCGCCGGATTCTTGGGCGCGGCGTTGCCTTTGGTTGTCGGCGATTTCGGGCCTTCGAGTTTTCTGTTCTTCGCGCGAAGTTCCCTGTGGCGCAACAGCAATTCATGCATGCGCTGGCAATCGGCCCGCATCTGGGTTCTGTCGGCTAAAAGCTTTTCATGCTGGGCTTTTATTTCCTGCTTTAACTGAACCATATCCGCAGAATCCCCAGCCCCCGGCCGCATCATCTCTGCGGGCAGGCCATCTAATGGCCCTCCCGCTCCTCCGGCCATTCCCGGACCCGCCGCCGGTCCTTGCGCGGACATTCCGCCGGGATCCATCATCATTAGATGGCAACCGTATCCTATAAAGCCGCCATGTCTTCTGCTTGGATGATTTGCTTTCCAGCCTTGGGGCATTTCCATACGTTCCGGCTTTGGCGGCGCCGTCTCCTGGGCGATAGCGGGAACGGCGAGCGATACAGCGGCGAGAAAGCCCAATAAAGCTACCTTTCTTTTCATGTTTGATCTCCAGTGGGGGTTGATAACGGCAAAGGCTCACACGACATCCTGACAGGACATACTAACGCAAAAATTGGGGCAGAGTCATGGCCGGAAAAGGCCGTGCGGGAAAAACATTACTCGGCGGGCGCAATATACGGTTATTTAAGACAAAGCCTACCAGCAGATGATTCGTTACCGAAAGGTTTTCAAAAAAAGTGGCAATTCCCTGATTCGGGAATCAAAGGGACAAAGCGAAAAAACACGCCGCTGGAAAAAGCATTAGCTGCGAATGGGTTGCCCTACGGTTTGATGATTGCACATACGTCACACCGGATTTTTTTATTGCCGATTCACTAAAAAATAAGGTTTTGCAGTTATTTTTCGCCTTGAATCTTGCCGTTACCGGTTTTCTAATAACGCGTCACGGTAGAATTCTGGTTTCAACTGTCACCTTTTTCGTCTGTTTCCCTGGGGAGAAAAACATGAAATATTCCTTCAAACTCTTTCTGGCCGGTATAGCTTTGTTGGCCATGAGCGGAGCTGTTCACGCCGAAACCGGCAGAATGTACGTTCCGCCGAAACTCGAGGCCGGAGCAAAATACAAGGGCGTCGTCCGCGATTCGAACGGTAACCCGGTGCGCGATTCGAACGGTAGTTGTGTCCGAACCAACTGGGCTGCCGACTGTGATCAGTGCGCTCCCCAACCCCCGGCGGAGGCCGGAATACCTTTGGCTGAACGCACGGTGTATTTCGATTTCAACAAATCGAAGTTGACGCCTGAAGCGAAGAAAAAACTCGACGCCCTCGTCAGCAAAATGAGAATGAGAGGCCCGATAAAGAGCGTACGCATCACAGGCTATGCCGACGCCATGGGCGATGCCGCGTATAACGAGAAGCTGTCCAAGAAAAGGGCCGAGGCTGTTCGTAAATATCTCGAGTCCCAGGGCGTTGCCCATGCCATGGTGACGCAAACACGCTGGTTCGGAGAAACGACACCGGCAACGAACTGTCCGAAGGAAATGAAGCGTAAGGACAGGATTGCCTGCATGGCGCCGGATCGCCGCGTCGAGGTCGAGGTTGAATTCGGTATTCCTGGCGTGATACCGCTTCCCCCTGAAGCCAGAGCTCCTGTCAAAGCCAAGGCTAAAAACGCTGTGAATGAGAAGAGCAAGGCAGCTAAAACCAAGGAAAAGAAATAGCAGTTTAAATAGTCTAAAACTGAAAAAACCCCGGCTTCTGCGGCCGGGGTTTTTCTGTATTGTGGTGTAGGGGTTATACCATAAACGCTACCGGTGAAATAAAATCGGATGCGTGTTCTGCTATCTCAAAAACACTTACTGCGTCGCTAAACGCCTATGACAAAGACGCCGTTGTCTATCTCAACGGCACGCGCCTGATTTCAACAGTTTAAGATGGCTCCATCGAGTCCGGGACTTGGTACAAGCTGTAAACTATGTCTCTGATATGTTCCATTCTTACCAGTGGCGCGCCCGGAGAGATTCGAACTCCCAGCCTTCTGATCCGTAGTCAGATGCTCTATCCAGTTGAGCTACGGGCGCGACTTATTATGGAAACAAAGATAATATCAGTCCTTTTAAAGCGCGGCAAACTAGATTGTTTTTGTTTCCCGCGCAACGGATTTTGGGAAAAACAGAAAGAAAAAACTCGTGAAATCGCGGTTTTTCAAGCAATTTGAACGTATTGACCACCCACAGCCGTAAAGATACTGTTGCGGCCGGATTCCGAAGCGAAAGCTTATTGGAACAGGACATTAAGGTTGGCAGTTTTTAATGACGACGCTTGACTTCGAAAAATCCGTAGCCGTGCTTGAGGCCAAGATAGATGAACTGCGGCACATGTCGGACGGCAGCCGCGTCAACATAGCAGACGAGGTCGGCAGGCTTCAGGACAAGGTAGAAAAGCAACTGCGCCACATATACGGGCGTCTTACGCCCGCGCAAAAAGTCCAGGTAGCGCGTCATCCGGACAGGCCGCATGGACTGGATTACATACGCGAACTTATAACGGATTTCACACCTCTTGCCGGAGACCGTTGTTTCGCCGACGATCAGGCGGTCATAGGGGGATTGGGGCGCTTTAAAGGGCAGGCCTGCGCCGTTATAGCCCAAGAACGCGGTTATGATACTGATAGCCGCATAAAGCACAACTTCGGTATGGCCAAACCGGAAGGCTACCGTAAGGCGCAAAGGATTATGCGTCTGGCGGACAGCTTCGATTTGCCGGTGATAACGTTCGTGGACACGGCCGGCGCTTTCCCGGGCGTGGATGCGGAGGCCAGAGGACAGGCCGAAGCCATAGCGCGATCGATAGAAACCTGCCTCTCGATAAGAGTTCCTCTTGTGTCCTGTATAATCGGGGAAGGTGGCTCAGGCGGCGCGATAGCGCTGGCTGCCGGAGATCGCGTTCTAATGCTGGAACACGCTATCTATTCGGTCATTTCGCCTGAGGGTTGCGCTTCGATATTGTGGCGCGACGCCAAATACGCGGCGGAAGCGGCCATGGCCCTTAAACTTACCGCGCAGGATCTTCTGCGTCTTGGCGTTATAGACCGGATTGTTCCGGAGCCTCTCGGCGGCGCGCACCGCAAACCGCAGGAGGCCATCCGCTCCGCCGGAGAAGCCATAGACCACTGCCTTGGCGAGCTTGCAAAGCTGGACGGCAAAACCTTGCTTAAGCTGCGGCGTGAAAAGTTTCTGGAAATGGGGAGGTGATATAATTTTGGGGCTGGCCTTATACAGGAAGGGATTTGTTATAGGGCGGTTGACGCAAGAAACCACAGCGTTATTTTAGGATAAAGGAACTATAATTTGACATGATTTTTAGGGAGATTCTTTATGAAGGCAAATTTTTCGATGGAACCGCTAACATGCGAAAATTTCGACGAAACTATAAATGTTGCTTTCCGTGTTTTCCCCTACGACTCTCCGGAAGAGCTTCAATTCCATTTTTTGTTGCCGCTGGTTCCCAGGAATGAATGGTGTTATCTTGAAACATATAAAGATAATCAGAAATGGGTTGACGAACTGTCCGGCGTCAGTTGCTATTCGCTGCGTTATATAAAGGAAAACAAGATAGCAGGCGTAACGGGGCTGTATTCATATATCGACAGGCCGCAGGAAGCATGGCTCGGCTGGTTCGGCATTGATCCAGGTTTCCGCAGAAAAGGCCTTGGAAAGAGGATGCTGCGCTGGACTATCGACGAGGCGCGCAACCATGGGTTCAAGACATTGCGTATCTGGACGACGAATTCTCCGGATACGGATGCGGCCAGAATGTTGTATAAAAAAAACAAGTTCAGGTCTAAATTGCTGCCGGTAAAGATTGAGGATTATTCTCCGGTCATTTATTCCTTAAGTCTGAACGGCGGCAAACCTTTGCCTTTTAACGGTGACATAATATTGGCCAGCGCCAGCAGAAGCGTATGCCATTACATCGCGCGGCAGGCTGAGCGCCGTTCCAGGAAAAAGCAGTTTCCTGCTCCTGTTTTTGGTTGAAACCTGCATATCGAAGCTGTCCTTAAAACCAGATTTTTTCCGGACTCACAGAAGCTTCAGACGGGGCAGCCAAATATTGCAAAAGCTCTCCGGTGTTTTTGGCTACGGCGAAAGATTCCAGATCATGCTGATTTATGAAGCCGTGTTTTCTCATATGCTTTATAAGGTCAAGCAGTGGATCCCAGAACCCGCCTTTATTGTAAAAAACCACCGGTTTGTTATGAAGGCGGAGTTTTTTCCAGGAAAGCGATTCGAAAGCCTCGTCCAACGTCCCGTATCCTCCGGGCAGCACGGCGAAGGCATCCGATAACTCCTCCATCATTCTTTTGCGCTCGTGCATTCCATCCACCACGCGCAGTTCGGTAAGACCGGTGTGCTGTATTTCGTGTTCGCTGATGAACGACGGGATTATGCCGATTACCTCTCCGCCCGCGGCGAGAGCCGCGTCTGCGGCTATGCCCATGAGACCGACGCGGCCGCCGCCATATATCATCCTTATTTTATTTTTGGCGAGAGCGACGGCTACTTCACGCGCCATTTGCTTGAAGGATTCATCCACCTGGCCGGAGGAACCGCAGTAAACGCAAACCGAACTGATTTTTGTCATGCTTCCCTGTTTTTCTATTATTGATTGCGCCTTAAACCGATGGCCAAGCTTAACAGTCTATATCTGAGGAGTTAAAAGAACGTAAGAATTCCGCGCGGCGGGCAGAATTTTTCATAACATGAGACGGTACCGGATGGCCTCAATCTGCTTTTGCCCGCGCCGGCAGTAGCCCGGCCGGACTCCGACGGCGGAAAACCCGCATTTTTCATACAAACTGCGCGCCGCCTTATTGTCTGATGCAACCTCAAGATGGATTACATGTCCGCGCGGAGTATCGTTCAACAGCGAGCGCAGCAAGCCGATTCCTATGCCAAGCCGGCGCAGGGAAGGCTTCACGCATAATGTCAGTATTTCGGTTTCACCAACCACCGTTTGGCATAGAAGAAATCCTGCCGGTCCGCCGCCGGTTTTCGCCAGCCATCCTCGAGTCGTTTCCAGCGACAGGCTGCCGCGAATTTGGTCTTCGCTCCATCTTTCCGCGCCGAAGCTTTCGGCATGCAACATCGCCAGAACCGGCGCATAATCGATATCAAGCGGTTCTATCGAGTGCGGACGCATAGTGATTCCCGGACACTTTTCGGCCCGGTAACATCGGGAGCGCGCAAGTAAAGCGGCCGCGGCAAAAAATCCTGGTCTTCCAAATTGGCGGAGAAAGCCAATCTGGCGCAGGTTATCACTTCCGGTTCTCTTGTTTCCACAAAAAGCGCAGAGTCCGGCAAAAGGGGCCGCAAAATACAGTTGGAATCGCCGCATATTACAACTTCAGACCTGCCGCGGACCAGTTCGGCTATTTCTTCGGGAGCAAGCAGGGCCGCATCGCCAGCAATTCCCCGCGCCGGATATAAACGGCAGAACAGTTCCCGCCTTTTGGAATCCAGAACGGCCAAAACATCTTCCGTGCGCGATTTCTGCTGTTCTTTATGAATGCTGAACCTGTCAACACCGACAACCGGCTTGCCCGTAGCCAGCCCGAAACCACGGGCGGCCGCAAGCCCTATGCGCAGGCCGGTAAAACTTCCAGGGCCGCGCGTGGCGGCGAAGCGGTCTATTTGTGAAAATTCCACGCTCGCCTTCGCCATGACATTAAGAACCAAAGGCACGAGCCGCGCATCCTGTCCCCGCTCCATTGGTTCCTCGCTTACGGACAAAACTTCCCCGTCCCGCCAGACGCAGGCGGCGCAAGCGTGGCCGGCACTGTCTATACCTAAAACAAGCATGTTTCCCTTCAGTGAGAGCAATCAGGCGCGGGCAGGGCTTCTATGCTTTTCAACACGCCTGAGATCGAAAAAGTTTTGTATTCAAGCAAAAGCGAACGCGCAATGCCGTTTTCCTGCAAGACCATGTTCATTTCGTAGTCAGGTTCGCCGGTTTCGCTGTCTATGTCGAAGAATGCGAGTCTGACAGGCCAAAAAGAAGAAGCCAGCAGGGGATTGTCGCGCAAGTCAGGGGAAACCTCGGAGCCGAGAGAACGCTCGTTCCGGCCGCCTATGAATACGCTTATGTCCGATTGCCCTTTCTCGTCCGAGCCGTCGAATACCCGGCGCGAAAAAAACTTGTCATTTCCGGCGGCCGCTTTTTCCAAAACCATTTTGGTATGCGCCGACGGAAACAGTGTTTCTTCAGAAAGAGGGATATCTTTCTTGTTATCCGGCAACGTATATTTGGCTATGCCGCCGTTTTTGCCCATAGTAACCCGGCCCCTGAATATCTCTTTCTCCTTGCCGTTCTCGGTGCGGCGGACGTTGAAATGATACTTGCCGCCATTTTTCGCCTCCCAGGTCGTTACAGAGCTGCTGATGTTTATGTCGTCTCCCTCGGCGTAAGTGAACCGCAATTGAAGATGCTGTTGCACCGGCCAGCCGTCGCAGGAATCGCCCCATTCGAACGTCAAACTGCCTTTCAGGTCGGCTAAACTGCTGCTCTTTTTCACGGAAGCCAGAGACATGGAATATACGGCGCGGTGCGGAATTATGGTCACAGGGTGCAAAAGCCCGCTGGTTTCTTCTTGCTTTTTGTCTGCGCCGGCAGGCCCGAAAGATAAAGCCGCGCTCTCGGGGCAGCACAACATGAAAAGGGAAAAGGCCAGAATTAAAGATTTATTTCTGAGCGGCATTTTGTACAGACAGGAAGAAAATAACAGCAGTATACCGGTCCACGCTGATTATTAGCATGTTTAACCGGAAGAATGTAAGCGCTTAATTTTCCTGTATTAGGGTCTGGACTCAATTGAACCACCAGTAAACTGTTGAAACCAGGCATATGGCGTTAAGGAAGACGACGGCATCTTTGTCATAGCGTGTGGCGATACGCCGGGCATCTTTCAGGCGGCAAAACATTCGCTCTATTTTGTTTCGCTGCCTGTAGCGGCGTTTTTCGAAAGGGTATGGTTTTT
>Ga0272446_1000557_pt1 | contig 57833 bp, 45 predicted proteins | sample YNPCB0061_FD_194587 | JGI IMG/M metagenome (GOLD analysis project Ga0272446, IMG submission 194587) | Hot spring microbial mat communities from Yellowstone National Park, WY, United States - YNP-CB-006-1 | ecosystem: Environmental > Aquatic > Thermal springs > Hot (42-90C) > Sediment | place... | reverse complement strand
GGGAGCAGCTTGCGACGACACCACCAGTTTGGCCCCGCTCCAGCGCACTAACCCCGCTAGATCGACCCGTCGGCTACCATGATGCGGAGCCATCAGGACATCGACGCGACGCGGGGCTTGTGCGAGCAGGGCAGCCAAACCTTCTTGTTCCAGATCGCCGGTCAGCAACATGGAGTGTCGGCCGTGTGTCACGAGCAAGACAAGGCTACGCGCATTTTCGTTGCCGCGTTCCCAGCCGCGTGGCGGATGCAGCACCTCCAGCTGGACGGAGCCGCCCTCGAGACAATCGCCGGCTTGCAGGATCTGATGAGGAATCCGCCCCAGCCGTGCTAAGGTGTGCTGCACCCCGGGCGTTGTCCGCCGCGCAAACGTCGCCGAGGTCAACAGCCGACCAATCGCCAGGCGTTCGGCCAGACCTGAAAGCGCATTGTAATGATCTAAATCGGCATGTGAAAGGATGACCTCATCCAGGTGCCGCACCCCGCGCGTCCGCAGAAAGTCACCGATCGTCCGGGCCGTGCGTGGTCCGCGCAAACTGCCCGCATCGTACAGCAAGGCCCGCCCATCAGGAAGTTGCAACAGCGTGGCGCTGCCGTGGCCGACATCCAGAAACGTGACAAGCAGTGTCGAGCTACCGCGTGGGAACCCCCACAACGTCAGCAACACCACCAGCCAACTCAAGCCGACAACAATCGGCCAACCCGAACGCACAGGCCGCAGCGCCCACACCATCAAGCCAAGCAGCAGGCCGAGCAGCCACCAGTCGGGGATCGGCTCCACAGAAAGGAAGAACGGCCAACTCTCAAAGGAGCGTACCAGAGCATCCGCACCGAGCAGAGAAAGATGCACGATGAGGACCAGAAGGGAGGCCAGGCCGGGCAGCCAGCCGAGCAGTAACAGTAGAAAGCCAGCGATCAGGGCCAAGGAGGTCAACAAGGCCAAGGGCGGTCCGAGCAGCAGAGCCGCCAACGCCAAACCGCCCGTGTGGTAGGCCACTAAGGGGGAAATGAGCAACCAAGCCAGGGCGTTAGCGGCATAAAGCCGCAGCAGCAGCCTGGCCAAGTCCCACAGCCAGCGTTGCCAGGCCGGCCGAGCCTGAGCGAGCAGCGAATCCAGCGGCTCGGGCTGGGTAGGCAGCAAGAACGGCCCAACGCCCCAGGTAAGCACAGCCACGGACCAAAACGAAAGCTGCGTGCCGACCTCGGCCAGATCGTGGGGTTGCACGATACCGACGAGAATCCAAGCCAGGGCAAAGAGATTAACGAGATTAACCGAGCGACGGAGGAAAATGGCCAAGCCGAAACAAGAAATGAGGATGGCCGCACGGAGAGCTGGCGGGCGGGCCCCGGTCAGCAGAGCATAAGCCAAGAGTGTCCCTGCCACATACAAGGCGACCCAGCGCAGCGGCAGGCCGAGTCGGCGAAGAGTCCAGGCGAGTGTGCCGCCCAACACAACAAGATGTTGCCCGGAGATGACTAGCACATGCACGACGCCAGCGCGGGTGTAGCGCTGCCAATCTTCGCTGCGTAGCGGGGCCCCTTGGCCCAAGAGCAGGGCGCGGGCAAGCCCCGCGGATGGCTCAGGTAAAAGAGCTTGCAAGCGTTCATGAGCTGCACTTCGGACACGGCCCAGGCTCCACCAGGCCCACGGCTCGCGTCCTTGGTAGATCACTGCTTCGGGTCGCGCTCGCAGACGGCCCTGGATGCCGCGTGCCTGGCTCCAAGTTGCATAGTCGGGGTCGCTCTCCTGTCCGGGGCGTTCCCAGGCTTCGAGTCGCCCGCTTACTTCCACACGGTCGCCACTGTGCAAGCCCCGCAGCAACTCCTCGGCCGGCTGACCCTGCTTGCCATACACCACCAGCCACACCGTGCCCGAGAGCGGCTGTGGTCCTGTTGGTTCGATGCAAGCCTGCAATCGCATCGCCACACGGGCCGAGGCCGCCTCGGCTTGCGAGCGTAGAGGGTCTGGCTCGGGCGGGGCCGGCGTCCGCTGCGGTTCGTCGATCAACACCCCGCGTGCGAGCAACGGCACAGGGTGCCAAGCCAGGCGATGAGCCACATTGTCCGGCTGTACGAGGTGAAACTGGCCTGTCCAAGCACAGGCGGCGCAGGCCACCGCGGCCAACAGATGCACCAGAGCCAGCCGATCAGAGCGGGCTGCATGCGCCAGCAGAAAAGCAAGCCAGAAACTAGCACCCAGGAGCAGCGCGAACCAAGGATGCACTCGGAACGTATGATCACTCCACACCCCGAGCGTGAAGGCGACGGCAACGGGCACGAGCGGGGCGCGAGCGATTTCCGAGCGGAAGGCAACCACAGACATCGCAGGATTTCTCGTGAGAAGTTGTGGTTGATTGTACTACGAACGACCTTGGTGTCCTTCGTAGTAAAGGGCAAAGTCCTCGGCTGGCTGCTCGTCATGGTTTGGCCGTGCGGATGCTTCAGGATTAGATCTAGGATTGGATCAATGTCACCAGATGGCGGACGCGGTCTGGGTCCACGGTGCCCTGACGGCCGCCGCGGCAGACCGACCCGCGGACAGCAAACCAACTGGGACGCAATGGTAAAAGGGTCTCGATGGCCCAGGCGTTTAGGCTGCCCGCCAAAGCCAGGCGAACGCCGGCATCCCGGCAGCGTTCAGCGATGCGGGCAAGTTGTTCGGGTCGCAGATGATCGAGCAGAGTCCGGCCATCTTTGTAGAAAGTGTCCACGAGCAAAACGGGGAAGCGGTATCGGGCGGTGAAGGTGGCCACCTCCTCGGGCGTGGGGCAATGTATAGCAGCCGCCTCGGCATAAGCACATGGCACGACGGCACAGCAGTAAAAATCGCGTAGCCGAAGGAACGCTTGTTGCCAATCGTGGAGGTTCGCCCCGTGGAGGCCCCACTTGGCAAAGGCCAGTTGCCGCACAGGAGCAACGGGCTGAGGAACCAGGAGTTCGCCCATAGCGGCACTGACGGGCAGGCGGCCCGCGACGAGCTGAAGGACCGCTTCGAGGATCGGTTTGTCGGCGCGGCCCATAGCTCCGCGGCTGGGTTCCTTGACGTCAATCAGACTAGCGCCGCCGGCTAGGGCGGCGTCGGCTTCCTGTGGAGAACGCACACTGACCAAAAGACCGCTCATCTCACGAAGTCTCGGGGCGAAGGGAGGGGGTTGGACACCTTTGGGCCATCTCCCGGCGGGATGGCGGGAGCCGGCGCTTCGTTCCAGTCCACCTCGAACAGTCGAACAAACCCAGGCAACGAAACAAACGGCACGAGGCGCATCCGCTCAAAGCACAGCCCATACAGCCCTGGCGGCTTAAACCATTGCGGCGCGTTGCCGTGCTGGGCGACATCGGCAGCGAAGGAATCGGCCGAGGGATAAAATCGGCAATCGACGAGATCGGCCTCGCCGAGGATGCCTTGACGATATCCAGCCAGGAAGCGCCAGTGAGGCGGGAGCAAAGCCCAGCCTTCGGGGCGCAGGTCGTCGCAGCGGGCAGCATGGATTAAGACTCGACCGCGATAGCGGGTGGACCAGCGGCGAATTTCGATGGTCTTCAGGCCAGCCACCAGCAAGGCAGCCCAGGGTTGTTTGAGAGATAAAGCGCGGCGGCGTGGCATGGTTGGCTCCTGTTTGGCTGTATTGTAGCAGGACCGAACAGAGAGGTTTGCGAGAGCGTCATCTACAAGCTATGATTAATAGAGTTTCTCGAACCCCTCGAGATTCCCCACGATGGGTGTGCGTCTCGAACAAAACGCAGAACCAATACCCGGCTATCGCTTGCTCGATCGCCTGGGCGGGGGGGGCTTTGGTGAAGTCTGGCGGGCCGTCGCCCCTGGCGGCATGGTCAAGGCCATCAAATTCGTCTACGGCGACCTGTCGCACGCCGGGGACAATGGCCAACGCGCCGAGCAAGAACTCAAGGCGATGAAACGGGTGCTGCAAGTGCGGCATCCGTATATTTTATCGTTAGAACGCTTTGACATCATCGACGGCCAACTCATGATCGTGATGGAGTTGGCCGACCGCAACTTGTGGGATCGCTACAAGGAGTGTCGGGCCCAGGGGCAGCCAGGCATCCCACGCGAAGAGTTGCTGCGTTACATGGAAGAGTCGGCCGAAGCCCTCGACCTGATGAACCATGAATATCAACTGCAGCACCTCGACATTAAGCCACAAAATCTCTTCCTGGTGGGCAACCACGTCAAGGTAGCCGATTTTGGCCTGGTCAAGGATCTGGAAGGTTCGCAGGCTTCCGTCACGGGAGGCATCACCCCGGTTTATGCCGCTCCCGAGACGTTCGACGGCAAGGTCAGCCGCTTCAGCGACCAGTACAGCTTGGCGATTGTTTATCAAGAGTTGCTGACGGGAGTGCGGCCGTTCAGCGGAAGCAATGTGCGGCAGTTGATCTTGCAGCATCTGCAGGCGATGCCGAACGTCGCGCCGTTGCCCGAAGCCGAACAACCGGTGATCGCCCGAGCGTTGTCCAAGCGACCCGAAGAGCGTTACCCTTCGTGTCGGGAGATGGTGCAGGCCTTGCGTGCGGCGACACTAGGGGGCAACGTGTCACCTAGCCAGCTGGGGGCAACTCTGGCCTCGATGGGAGCCAGTGCTGGCGGAGTCAGCCCCGTGGGAACCACGCCGACGCAGCAGGGCGGGACCATCCTGCCCCTTCCCTCGACTTGGCATTCTCCCGGTTCGGCACCGCCTTCCAGCGTGCCGATGACAGCCAATCTGCGCGGACCAATGCCCGTGCCGCCGTCCAACCAAGGCAGTACGCAGAACCTGCGGTCGTTGGATCAGGCGGTTCTGCGTGAGGGGACGGAGACGCGGCCCGTGACCGAGACGACGGGATCGGGGATTCTGTTCCCGGCGTTGCTGTTGGGGCTAGGCCAAATGGGCTTGACGGTGGTGCAGCATCTGCGTGGGCAGATTCAAGCCGGCATCGCCCCCTTGAGCCAGTTGACCAATCTGCGATCGCTCGTGATCGACACCGACCCCGAAGTCGTGCGTGTCGCTACACGTCGAGCCGGCGATTTGCCGCTGCATTCCGGCGAGATTCAGATCGCACCGTTGAACCGGCCCAGTCATTATCTCAAGTCGCGTGAGGGACGAGTAGGGCTGGAGAGCTGGCTGAATCCCAAGGTGCTCTATCGCATCCCCCGTTCGCAGGTGACGACCGGGATACGCGCTTTGGGTCGGCTGGCATTTGTGGACAACTACCGCTCGATCGCTCGGCGATTGCAGCTGGAACTCGAAGCGCTGTGTGATTTAGCTGCCCTGCAACAGGCCGGACAAACCACCAAATTGGGATTGCGCACCTCGCGGCCACGGGTTTATCTGTTCTGTTCGTTGGGCGGGGGGACGGGCAGCGGCATGCTGGTGGACGTGGCCTATACCCTGCGGGCCTTGCTGCGACAGATGGGTTACGAGAATCCCGATCTGGTGGCGATTCTGCTGGCCCCGCCGGTCGACACCTCGCGCGGTCGTGCCCAGGCCGTGGCCAATACCTACGCCACTCTTAGTGAATTGAGCTATTTTGGTCGCCCTTCGACCATTTTCCAGGCGAAGTATCACGAACGCGAGGCCGCCATTCACGACCCTAACCCACCGTTTTCGCGGCTGATGATTTTGCCCCTGCCCGAAGAAGGAGATGAGCTGGCCGTACAAGAGACGGTCGATCTAGTGGCCCAACTGGTCAAACACGAATTGGCCACGCCCTTTGGCAAAGTAGCCGACCTGGGCCGCGCGGGGCTGCCGGGGCCGGAGTGGAACGCCCGCGGCCAATATTTCTCCACGTTTGGCCTGTTTCAGGTTACTTGGCCGCAACAGATCACCTTGTCGGCAGTGGCGCGGCGGCTATGCGTGCAGATGATGCAACGCTGGAGCAGCAAAGATAGCAAGCCGATCCGCGAGGCGATCCGCGACTGGGTGCAACAACGCTGGGTCGAACACGAACTCGCTGCCGACATGTTCATCCATCGGCTGCAAAGTGCGTTGATTAAAGATCTGGGCCGGCCGGCCGATTCGCTTTTCACCGCCTTGATCGAACCGCTCAAACCTCCCAGTGTGCAAGGCGAACAGAAACGTAGCGGGCTGAGTATTGGTTTTCGCAACGCGTCCCTGACTCCGCCTCTGGACCCCAATGCCTTGCAGGAGGTACTCAACCAACTCGATGCCCTGCTGGGTAGCCCCGATGACAGCGGCCCCGCGCTGGACGAACCGCCTCGCTTGCCCCCGCTGCTCCGTCAACATGCCGACGAGTTGGCCGACGAATGGAGCCAAAAACTCGCTGAGCTCTCGGTTCAGCTGATCGAGGAGCCGGGCTACCGTCTAGCCGGGGCTGAAGAGGCGGTTCGGCAGATCATCGCCTTGGTCGAGCAGGTACTCCAAAATCACGAGCCTCTCACCGCCGATCTCACCCAAAAAGCCAAGGATGCTTATGCCCATCTGCGGGCCTTGTCGAATCCGGTGAAAGCCGGCGAACGCCGACCGTATCTGAGCGGACCGGAAGCCTTTGAGTTATTACGTGCCTATCCCAAATGGCGACTGCAAAGCCTGATCTTGGCCCATCTGGCCGCTGCCTTTGTTAGTTTGCGTGGCCATCTGTCCGATTCGTTGCGTGAGATCAACTTCTGCCGGGTGCGTCTGGTGGAATTGCAGCGGATGTACGAGGAAATTCCCCCGGAAGAAAAATCTCTCTCGCATCAAGGCACTTCCTCAGCTCGCCAGTCGGGCATCGGCCGCAGGTTTTATCTCTCCGGTTGCCGGGATCTGCGCGAGGCCGTCGAGCTATGCCTGAAGGAGATCGGGCCGGAGCAATTGCTCGAACTGGATCAGCGCATGGAGAAAATGCTCAAGAAGCGATTTACGGCCCTGGTGCATGTGTGTTTGACGAGTCAAAACATCCTGCGGGATGTGTATCTAGCGCTGCAGGAAACTGCTCGCCATTTCGCGATGGAGTTGCTGCCGCCCGTGCAGGCCAGCGATCTATTCTTCGAGCAATATCCCCGTGAAGAGGAAGCCGAGGCTGAAATCGCTCAGTATTTTGAGGAAGCCGCCCCGGAATGGGTGGTTTCGCAACGCCAATCGGTTGGCAGTCCTGCGTTGGCGGAATTGTGTGTGGCAGCGGTGCCGCCTGGCCCGGCAGGGGAACGCTTCCGCGATCTGCTCGCTCGGGTGGCTCCCACAATCGAAATACAGTCCGCCACCAGCCCGGACGATATAATTCTTTATCGCGAGCGAGTGAATTTGCCGTTGTCGGTTCTGGAACAACTCGGTGCGACGGCGCATGATGCTTATTTGCAGTTCACGACGGCGGATCTTAGCCCCCACGCACGGGGGGATGTGGATTTTCGCTCCGATTCTTAGACTTTTCGCTGGCGTTTCGGTCGTCCTTTCGATAGCTTGCCAACGGTGTACCGTCTATGTTGTGGTGTCGGTCTTGCGTGAATGACTGACGGCGAACGTCAGGCAGGATAGCCAGTCGAGGATGCGGATGACTCAACGGGACCGGTCTCCTCTGCACCCCGGAGCTAGTGTTGGCTCCTCTGCTCCGCCTGCCTCGTCTCGTTGGCCGGGCAAGTGGGAAGATTGGTATGCCCAAGCCAGCCCCAGCCAACGCCAAGAGGCTCTCGACCAAGCCCGAAAAGCCGGCTTGCTCTACGCCCACCGGCTACCTGGCCTGGATGCCCAAGCGACTCGCCCTGCCTGTGCCACGGCTCACTCCCCGCTCTGTCCTGACGATGCTCCCGCAGCTCTGGGATGCGATCAACTCTCCTGCCGTGATCTGGCGTTGGATTCCTGCCAACGTTTGGCGGTGGCTCGGGTCTTCACCTCAGCACCGCTTTCCTTGCTGGCGGGCAAACCGTCCACGGGCAAATCCCGTGTGGTCGCGGAGATCGTTTATCAAGCCCGGCAACGGGGCTGGCGGGTGCTGCTGGTGGCCCCCAGTGCAACGGGCATCGAGGCGGTGCTACGCCACATGCCCGAGCCAACCGACTGGTTGAGTTTGGTACCCCTCGCCGGGCCTTACAGCATGTTGTTCTCTCAGGTCGAGCAGCTGCGAACCCGAGCCGTTCAGGCTGCTCAGCAAGCCCTGGAGCAAGCCCGGCACGGGTCGCAGGCGTTGCCCCGTCCCGAGCAAGTGCAAGCCCGTGTGCAATCTCTGCTTGCCGAGTACCATGCCGCCCAACAGCAGCGTGCCACCCTGCTGCATCAGGCCACGCTACGCCCCCAACACGTCCAGCAGCACTGGCAGCAGCATCCCCTTTGGCTCCAGCGACAGCCGCACTTCCAAGATCGGCTTCAAGAGTTGCAGCAACGCTTGCAGACCTGCCAAGAACAATTCCAACTCAACGAACAACAACAACTTCACCTCCGCCAGCAACATAACACCCTCAACGCTCGGCAACAACTGCGGCAATCGGGGCGTTGGCTCTCGCCGGCCTGGTGGTTGGCTTGGCTGGCGGGCGATCCTGCCTCGGCCCTGGTGGAGTGTCAACGCCGTCTCGACGAATTCCAACAACACCAGGCCGACCTGCTAGCCCAGCAACAAGCCCTTACCGCCGAGCAAGCGGCCTTGCAGCGTGAGCAAGCCGAATGTGCCGCGTTTGTCCGCGAGCAATTCGAGCAAGAGTTGGCCCAGGAACACGCCCGCCAGGAGCAAGACTGGCAGCAGCAACGCGACGACTGGTATCGCCGCTGGCACGGCGTGATGGACAGCACTGCCCTACCTGCGGCCTTGCAAGCCTCTCTGGCTATCGCCCAACCTGGTCCACAAGCCGAGGCCACTTGGTTAGAGCAATGGCAGCAGCTACACCAAGCCTTGCAGGAGCTGCAACAGCTGCACCAACGTTGGTTGCAGATCGTCACGCAGCACCCCTTTGAGGCGGCGTTGCGTTCTTGTGCCGGTGTCCTGGCGACGGCTCTTCCCTGTTTGCCCTCTCAAGGGGGGTTCGATCTAGTGCTTGTCGAGGAGGCCCATCGTCTTAGCGATGCCGACTTGCTGGCGGTGATGGCTCTGGGTAATCGCTGCGTTCTGGTGGGTGATCCGAGTGCGGCCCAGTACCCCAATCGCTTCACGCAGTGCTGGCAAGAGTGGTATGGTGATCCCCGTCCGCGCTGCCTCCGCTGGGTGCGAGAAGGGGAGCGGCTCATCGCGGTGCTAGATGCCCTGGAAGCCCCCGAGAGCACCCAGCTGAGCATCGAGCCTGTTTTTGATTGTCCCGAAGTGGAGTTGGGCATCGCGCAACCGCCTCACGGCGAGCCACACTTGGTTCAGGTTCGCTTTCCGGCTACTACCTCTCTGCCCGAGGCTCTGCAGTTTCTCATCCGTCATGGGGAAAATCGGCTTTCGGAACTGAAATGGCCGAATGTAGCCTGGCGTCAGTCGGGCCAGGAGATTCGCTTGGAATGGCCCAGCGAGGCAAACGCTGAAACGGTCTCGACGTGTGGCGGCGAGGTGAGCGCCGCCCCGGAGGTCTGTTTCATCCGAGAAGCGGGGGTTTGTGAGCATCTGCGGCCGAGTGAGGGGTCCAGGGGCTATCAAACCGTTTCGCTGGTGTTTGACACGCAAGCGGGTTGGACCACCCAGCGAGTGCGGCAGTGGTGCCAGGAACAACTCGGCTGGTATCCCAGCGATCGGGCCACGCTGCTGGAGCGGCCTTATCGTGTGCCGAGTGTGAAGCAGTTTGTGCCGGTGCCGGCCTTTAACCCCCTTGTGGGTCGTCCGGGAGAAGCGGTGCCGACCCGATCGGGGCCTCTGGAAGTGGATCTAAGTCAGCCGCATCTCTTGCCCGGACCGCCCTGGCTGTCGCCCGAGGTTCGCGATCTGTTGCCTCGCAGCGGTCTAGTCAACCCGGCCGAAGCGCACGTCATCCTTGATCTCTTAGCCCAGTGGTTGAGCGATCCCCGGCTGCGGGCCGAGTGCGAACGCTATTGCGAGCAAGAGCGGGGACGACCCATCGCCGTGCTGACTCCCTTTGCCGCTCAGGCCGTCCTGCTGCGCGGACTGATCCAGCAGGCCGCGTTTTATCCGCTTCTGGGGCATTGGTTGGAAGTGGCCACCCTGGAGGAGTTCCGTCAGCGCGAGTGCTGGTTGGCTGTGGTCAGCCTCACCCGCAGCGATCCGCAACGAGTGGTCAGCTACGGAGAGACAGGCGACGAATTGGCCATCGCCCTGAGCCGTGCCCGCGAGCGGCTCGTCGTGGTAGGGGATGCGGCAACGCTGGCTCGGCGGGTACAACGCGGCGAGACCCGCTCGTTGGAAGGCCGACTCGCCCAGCAATTGCTTGCTTGGTGTCCCGAAGCCCCGGTCGCTTCTCCGCCGCGGTCGATTCGGAGTCGGGAAAGCAGCACGGTATGACGGTGGAACGACCGATGCGGCTGCCGGGCAGTGACCGCCTGAGAAGCTGGTGGCAGAGCTTGGCGGGTTATGAACCGCGTCGGCTGTGGTATGCGCATTTGTTGCTGCACCGGGTGGAGGTGCTGGTCGAGCTGCAGGGGCTTTCCCCTCATGAACAACTCTATCAGGCCCTGCTCGGCTGGATCGCTTCCTATTGGCCTGCTTCTCGTGAGCAACTCGCGGCGGCTCTGCATTTTCCCCTGCCCTATCTAGACCGGCTCTTGAGCGACTTGCACGAACGAGGCTGGCTCCGCCTTGATCCTCCGCGCTTGACGGCTGCCGGCCAGCAGTGGTTCCAGCAACACACCACCCCAGGGCCAACCCTGCAACGTCGAGCTTTTCTATTTCTGGAGAGTCCCGGCCAACCGTTTCTAGCACTCGATCCGCAGGCATGCCAACCGCTCGACCCGGTGCCCGAGAATTGGCACTGGCAGGCCGCTGCCCTGGAGACTGCCCTTGCTCAGCCAGACGCCTGGAAAACACGCCACGGTTTTCCCACCCAGGTCGTACGCTGGTTGCAACTACCTAACCCTCCCACCGACATGCACGCTCTTTATGTCCCTTTGGCCCATGCCGAGCAAGCGTATCTGGCCCTGGTAGAAAGCGGCCGTGACCACGGGGCGATTCTGGGGTTTCGTGTGTCGCCGGAAACGGGGCATCTGGACCCGGCGGTTGTTTGGCGTTTGCCTGATAGGGCAACGCTCGAGGAACTGGAGCGTCCGTCCACGGAGTGGTGGCGCGAGAGTTGGCTAGCGTGGTGTCAAGCCCGGCAATTACCTGGGGAACAGGCCCAAGCGTGCCGACTCCAGCTGCAGGAGCACCTCTTGCACGTTCACGCCCCGCTGCCCCTGCTGCAGCGCTTGCGTTTGGGACGCAGTGAATCGCTTGAAGGCACGGCCTGGATTCTGGCCAACCGTGGCCGCATCCGCCCTGCGGCACGTTTGCATTTGGAAGAAATGACAGAAACCGGCGGCTGACGCCGCCGGCTCGCCTGGGCCGCCTTCAACTTATTTCTTGACTGCCGGTTCCGGGCTGGACTCCTTGCGAGGAAGCTCCACATGCTTGGGATTTTGAAACGTTGCCGGCACAATGTAGCCGCGGGCGTCCTGGATGTGACCATTACCCACATCAATCGTCACGACGTTCTCGGAGTAGATGGGCAAGGCGTTGGGCGGCAGGTACGCCGTCCGGATACGCAGCTTGTGCATGCCGGTGTGGTAGGTCGGCCAAGGCAGCAGCACCGTGTAGCCGACTCCGATAAAGTCTTTCTTGAGCAGTTTGGGCATATCTTTGGCATCGACATCCCAAGTGAAGGCCGGCGTGGGGGCGACCACCCCCGAGGACTCATCGAACACCTCAACCCGGAAACCGCCCTCGGCCGGCAACGGATAATCCATCCGTGGACCGAACAGATACATCCGGCCGGTCAGAATGGGGATGGGCCGTCCCCCGTTGGCTGGATCGGGTCCAATGCCGATCCAGTTTTGCCAAGCCATCACCACCTGCGTGATCTTGGGCGTGGCGGCGTGATAGCCGCTAAAGTGGATGCTGGGTGGCGTGAGGGTCACACAACCCGTAGCCAAGCAAGCGATCACGGCCAAGCCCGCCCAGAGGACACGGACGCAGCGATTTAACGCCATCGTGGGAACAATCGCCATCGTTCGGACTCCTTTCCTTTGCTGGCGGGAATCGGGTTTGCCGTCGGCGTCGCAGCCGCTGGGTTTGCCGTCGGCGTGGCGGCTCCTGGTGCAGCGGTTGCTGCCGGGGCGGTTCCTGCTAGGGCCGGCGTCGTGGCCGTAGCCAGTGCGGCAGGGGTGGCAGGGGCCGGGGCCAACGCGAACCCACCGGGTGGTTGCAGCGAAGCCGGCGACGACGCTTGAGCAACCTCCATTAGCATCTCCCGGGGAATTGTCAATCCCGCGAGGGGACGATCAGCACTCGGAAAGTTGGCTGGTGCCGCGCCACTGCTTACTTGCGGTGTCCGAATCGCCGACCCAGCTGCTGCCGGGGCCGTCGGTGTCGTCCCTGCACTCATCGTCCCAGGTACAGCTGGAGACACTGTTTGCGGTAGCTGCGCTCCGGGCGGTGCTGCCGCCGACGGTGTCGGGTTCGCAGCCGCTGGGCCACTACTGGGGGGCAGTGTGGTGCCCGGCGGAGGCAACACCGGGCTGCTAGGAACGCTGGGCGTTGCCGGCACCGGTTTCGGCAGCGGCAGGCTGGGCATCGCCCCATCGGTTACCGTCGGCGGTGGCGTGCCTGGTTCCAGCGGTCGGAACAACGGGTCCATCCCCGTGACGCCATGCGTCTTGACCACATCGCCCAGAATCCAGTCGATGCGTCGGCCTTCCTCGGCCAGGATGCGTTCGCGCTCGAAGCGGTTACGAACGATGCGTGGCGTGAGGATCACCAACAGTTCTTGCTTGCTCTTGATCTCCTGCCGGTAGCGGAAGGCAGCCCCCAGGTAGGGGAGATCACCCAGCCAAGGGATCTTGTTCTCGCTCCTGGAGACGTTGCGTGTGATCAAGCCACCGATCACCACTGTCTCGCCGTCGCGAGCCGTCACCGTCGTATCGACGAGCTGCTGGTTGAAGATTGGCAAGTTGACGCCGTTGCCCAGGTTGACGGTACCCGGAGCGATGCTGGAGACTTGCGGCGTGACTCGCATGGTCACCTTGCCATCAGGGAAGATCTTGGGCACGACGTTGAGAATCACGCCGACGTTGACGTACTCGACGTTCTGCTGCGCTTGACCCACCCCCAAAATGGTGCCCGCCAAGATCGGCACGCGTTGGCCGACGGCTATCGAGGCCGCCTGGTTGTCCACCGCCATCACTTGCGGATTGGAGAGGATGTCGGCCCGGCCCTGGGTACGCAGCGCCCGGATCAACACGCTAAAGGCATCGTTGGACAGCGAGAACACAAAGCCGCCCACCCCTGCGTTGGGAGACACCCGGCCGACACCCAGGCTGCCCAGCCCCTGCACGCCGATCGTCCCCGGATCGACGTACGGGTTGTTGCCCAGACCCAACGCCGGGTTGTTGAAGCCAAAGTTGATCGCCTGTTGTGTGCCGCTGGTCGTCAGACCCGTGATGCTCCGCTGGAACAACAGTGGCGACTGCAGGCCGATCTCCACCCCGAATTCCTCGGTGTTGTTCAGGCTCACCTCGGCGATCAGCACCTGGATCACCACTTGCGGCAACTCGGCGTCCAGCTCGGCCACTAGCCGCATGATGTCGGGGAAGTAGCGGGGTGTGGCGCTGATGAGCAGTTTGTTGGTGATCGGCTCCGGCACCACCACCACTTCGCGTTCGATGTCTTGGAACGGCGTGAGCTGCTGGGCGTTGCGGTAGACCTGGATCGACTGCAAGATGAAGTTGTTCAGGGCGTTGGCCACGTCCACCGCGGTGGAGTTCATCAGGCGGTAAACTTCGTTGCGGCGGACTTCGACCTTGCTATCTTCTAGGCGGCTGATCAGGGCTTCGGCAATCTCCAGGTCGGCCCGCGAGCCGGCGATGATGACGCTGTTGGTGCGGACATCGACACTGATGCGTAGGTCGATCAACGGCAGACCTTCGGGTTGCAAGTCGCCGAAGGTGATGGCCAAGGGGCGAATCTGCCCCAGCAGGCCGGCCGTGTTGGCTCCGGCTCCGATGTTGAGGCCGGCCTGGGTCACGCCGCCACCTACCCCTTGAGCCTGACCCAAGAACAATTGTTGCAGTGTCAAGGCCATCTGCGTGGCGTCGGCCTTTTTCAGCTGGAAGATGTTCACCTCGGCCTTATAAGCAGGCGGCACATCCAGCGATTTGATCAGGTTGTTGATCAGATCCATCGTCTCCTCGGGAGCCGAGACGATGATGCGGTTGGTGCGTACGTCGGGTAGCAGCAGCACGCTATCAAGATTCGACGACTCGATCGACGTGCCCTTGGCCGCGTTGATCAGCCGGATCGCCACCGTCTTGGTGTTGGGAGCGGTGGCCCCGATCAAGCCGGTGCTAGGGTTGATCAGGCCCGCGCCGCCGGCGGCTGCTCCGCCGATCGCGCCCCCCAACGCTCCACCGGGCTGGGCACCGATCTGACCACCGACCTGGCCCGCTCCTCCGGGCGTCGCCGTGATCCCCACCGTCGTGGTGGCGTTGGTCGGCCGGTAGCCCTGCTGGATGGCCAAGCGGATTAGGTTGGCGATTTCATCCGCCAAGCCGTAGCGTACGTCGAAGATGCGTAGATCGTTGGTGGCGGCGGCCTTGCCGTTGTCCAGTTCTTCGACGAATTTAGCGATTTCGGCAAAGTCGGCTGGGGCCGCCTGCACGAACAGCTTGTTGAGCTGATCGTCCCAGGTGACGCGAATCTGGGTCTGCGTGGCCCCCGGCTCACGCGGGTAACGGCCCGCGGCCCAGTTGGTGATCAGTTGTGCCACCCGAGCCGCGCTGGCGCGTTTGAGCTGGATGACACGCGGAGCCATCCCCGTAGGCGGAGTTTTGTCGAACTCTTCGATCTTCTCCAGCACCTTGGGTAGCAGCACTTGCGGCGCGCCGACCAGGATGCTGTTGATGCGTGGCAGCGGAATCAGCACGATCCCCGAGCCGCTGTTGGTGGTGGCTGCACCGGCCCCAAGAGTCGCACCGCTGCCGCCGATGTTGGGCGTGACGGTGCCCAGACCCGGAGCGAGATTGCCCGGACGCACATTCGGATCGGGATTGATCCGCGTACCGGTCGGCGTCACCAGAATGCGACGATACACCTCGTCCAGATAGGCCGTCACCGTGGTGGCGTCGGCGTTTTGCAAGGGCACGATCTGAATTTTCACGTCGCTCTCGGCAGCGCTTTTCTTGAGGATCTCGATGATGTCGAGCACCGCCTGGACATCCGCGGGGGTGTTGCCCCGGATGACGATCACGCCCAGCGACTCGATCGGAGCAATGTCGACGGTGCCTTGTGGCGCACGGACGCTGTCGATGGACGGGCCATCGGGCTTTTTCTCATCGGGTTTTTTGTCGTCTTGGTAGCTGATCGGGGTGATCTTCAGGTTGCGGGCCGGGGCCCCGGCCGAGCGGCCGGGAACCCCTGAAGCAGTGGATTTGTCGTCGGAGGTGCGAGACTCTTGTTGCGGATCGTACAGGCCGGTCGTCGTCAGCTGAGGGTCATCCGTGACCCGTTGGGCAAAAAAATCCGGCCTCCCGGGGGAGGGGTCCAAGGCGGCCCTGGGGCCTCCTCCGCCATCGCTGCCGCGTGAGCCGCCGCTGCCAAAGCCGCCGCGTGTGCCGCCGGTACCGAAGCCACCGCGTGTGCCACCGGTGCCGAAGCCTCCGCCCGGGATCATCATGCCACCACCGGGGAAAGCGGTGCCTCCACCTGGGATCATCATGCCGCCGCCGGGCGTCATCAGGCCGCCACCTGCGGGCAGGTCTCCACCACTACCGAAGCCACCCCCGCCACGGTTGAAACCGCCGCCAAAGCCCCCAAAACTGCCGCCACGGAGCGAACGCCGACCTTGGACGGCGTCGATGACCTGCTGCACCAAGGCCGGGTCCAGCCCCTGCACGTTGACCACCTTGATGGTCCGGGCCGTATCCTTGGAGGCCTCGTCGATGTTCTCGACCAGCTTTTTGATGCCGGCGTACATGCGTTCGGGGCAGGCGATGATCAGGCGATTGTTGCGATCATCCACGCCGATGGAGAGTTGCTGGATGGGGCCTTGGGGTTGCTGGGGCGGTTGCCCGGTCATCATGGCCTGCATGAAGGCTGCTCGCGGGTCGCCGCCACCGGCCGGACCGCGTGCCGTGGGAACCCCCCGACCTTGCGGCGGGAATACTTCTTTGACCAACGCCGCCACGTCCGCCGCGGTGGCATGCTTCAGCGGCAGAATGTAGGTGCGGATCAGCTCGTCTTCCTCGTCAAACTCAGGGTCCAGGGCATCGGCCAGCAAGCGACGCACCAGCAGCATATCCAGAGGCGTAGCGCGGACCAGCAGGCTGTTGGTGGCGGGATAAGCCACGACGCGGATGCGGTCCTCCTCGGCGGAACCGCCCCCCATGCCGCCGCCGAGCATGCCACCAATCATGCCGCCCATCATACCACCCAGCAGGCCACCGGCTCCACCACCGCCTCGGCCGCCACGACCCCCGCCTTGTTGCGTTTTGCCGTTGAACGCTTCTTCCAAAGCGCGGGCGGCATCGACAGCCGTCACGTTGCGGAGCTTGATGACGGTGAAGTCGCCCTTGCCGGGGGATTTGCGATAGAGGTTGATGATTTGGGCAGCCAGCGCCAGCATATCGGGGTCATCGCTAGCCATGATGAGCTTGTTGCCCGAGGCGAAGATCCGTAGCGGTTTGTCAGCCGAGCCCGGCAAGTCGAGGGGTTTTTTGGGTTCCTTTTTGGTTTCACGCGGATCGACCAAACCGCCTTCGTCGCCTAGCGTCACCGGAAGCTCTTTGGGCTGGCCGAGGCGTGTATCTTTGTCGCGTTGCTTTTCTCTCTCCTCGCGTTGCCGTCGCCGCTCTTCCTCTCGGCGTTTGGCGTCCTCATCGCGTAAGCGATCCGGCGAGGTAACTTCCACGGGGTTTTTCCGCATCCGCGACATCAAGCGAGCCAACTCCTCGGCCAACACCGGCGCGCTGCCGCCATCCAATTCGATGATGCGGGTACGGCCGACCCCCGTGGTGCCTTTGCCGTTGACCGCCTCGACTAGCTCGCGGACGAGTTTGATTTGCTCGTCAGTACCACGTACGAGGATGGCGTTGCGTTCGGCGATGGCCTCGACCAGTGGGCCGCCCCCTTTGGTGTCGCCCAGGAAGGTTCCTACCGTTTTGACCATGTCGGCCGCGTCGCGATCGCCACAGTCGATGGTGGCGTTTTTGACTTCGGCTTTGGCCTCCTTGTTGCCGGCCAGGGTTTTGGCGATGTCGTAGTGATCTTGCGGGTAAGCATTGATAAGCAATTGATTGCCCGGGATGATGGTGATCCGCAAGGTGGGCGACTTGATGGTTTCCTTGAGCAGTTTCTCCCAGCTTTCTGCCGTACCGGGCGGCACACTGTAGGTTTTGATGGTGGCTTCGCCTACCAAGATTTTTTCACCGCTGGCTCGCTTCTGGTCGATGCGGCGAGCCAAGGCCTCGGCTTCGGCCATTTTGTCCACGGGGCCGGAGAAGAGCAGGGTATTGGTACGCTCGTCGCTCGTGATGAACAGCAGTTTTTTGGTGTCGATGGCCGGAGCCGAGCTACCCCGTCCATCGCGTCCGCCGCTGCTGGAGGGAGCGATAATTTTGTTGCTGTCGCCGAGTTGGTCCTTGAGGAGGCGTTCGGCTTCCATAGCCCGGATATATTCGCACTTGTAGGAAGAGGTGTTGACGCCGGCGTTTTCATTACTTTCCAAGTCAGTAATCAACTTGCGGACGCGGCGGAGGTTGTTGCCGGTGTCTTGCAGGTACAGCTTGTTGAATTTCTCCAACACCGTCACTTCGCCGAACGGCCCCATGATTTTTTTCACGATCGGGGCCACATCTTCGGCCTGCAGGGTTTTGAGGGTCAGCTCGACGCGGAGCAGTTCGTTGCGGCCGCGTTTGTCGAGATCTTCCAGCGTGACCGTGGGTAACTTGGAGGGGTCGATCTTTTCGTCGGCGGGAACGACGATCCAGTTTTTCTCGGAATCCAACAGATAAAACTTCTGAGCCAGAAGCGCCTCGTTGATGATGTCGATCACCTCGGGCAATTCGTAGGTAGCGCCCGGCGGACAGGTGAACGTGAAGGTGCCGGTCGGCTTGGTGGTGTTGATGACCGGCTTGCCCGTTTGCGAGCTAACCCACTCAAAGACCCCTTTCCACGGCTTGCTATCCATCGAAAAGGCGATTTTTTTGCCCTCGGGCCGAGGGTCTTTCTTCGGCTCGGGACGATCGGGTTTGTCATGGGGCTTGGGTTGGGAATCGTCGACCAGGCGTACCTTGCCCACGGTCGGCGGGGCTGACACATACGTGCCAGGTACAGGTATCTGTATCTGGCTGCGGCTGGGTTGCGCGAAAGCAACTGCCGTGATGAGAGTGACCAAACACAGGGTCAGCGGCCCCCCTGGCCGCTGCATGCCGTGTCGGAGATCGGCTGAGTCGTGTCGCATAGGACTTTCCCGCACGAGAACATGGAAAGTGGGTCGATGGAGCCGGTTGAGCCATCCTGTGGGAACGTCCCCAGGTTAGCGCACACTCGAACCATCGATGGTACCCCAGTAATTCATTCTATCGTCAAAACCCTTACAGATGTTGAGCAAAATCTCCCGAGGTGAGGAATTAGGCTCAAGTTGCCCCGGCTCTGGTTAGCGCCCAAGTTTTTCCCTTCCGTTCGTCTACAATCCGTCGTTGGCCTCCTGTTCCCCTAGGCGTTGGGGTTACAGTCCGAGTTTTTTTACCTCCGAGGCACTCAGGGGCGATTTCCACACGGTATCCAGGAAATCTCCCACCCGTACCCGGAAGTGTTTGCCCTCGGCGGTGAAGATCATCTGCTCCGCGTCGATCCACACCACCTTGGCCTCCAGAACCGGTTTGTTCGACTCGTTATACAGGATGAACGATTTGTACAGCCGGGTATCGAGTTTGATTTCTTCGCCCTTGCCGCCAGCTTGATCGTACAACGAGGCTTCCCAGCGGGCCCGGTTGGGGTTATACGCCAACATCGTCAGTTTGACAAACTGTAGCACTTCCAGGCGTTCGCTTTCGAGTACCTTGGGGGTGGGGTCGGCCGGTGGCGGTGAGGGGGGCTTGGGTTTCTCTTTGACCACTTCTTTGGGTTTTTCGGGCGGCGGAGAGGCCAACCCAGTAAACAGGCTTCGCTTGTTCAGCAGGTCGTAATCTCGGCCGGCCTCGGCAAGCAAACGAGGCGGCGAAGACAACTGAGTCGGTAGCACTGTCGAACGCGACTCGGCCCCGTGGACGACCAGTGCTTCCAAGAGCATGTCGAGTTCCAGGTAGTTCGGGTTGGGTTTCTCCTTGCCCTTGGGTTGCGGTAGCGCTATCCTCATCGAGCGCACTTCATGCAGGATTTTCATGTCTTGAATTTCACGCAGCGATTTATACACTGCCTCTTGGGGCCCGCTCGCCGTCACCCGAAACGCCAAACGCTCATACAGCGGTGGTTGGCCCTTGGGCGGGGCCGGAGGTGCCCCGACGCGGCCATCGGGTTGCGCTTTATTCACCTTGACCGAGGCAGCCGTCATGCCGTTGCGGAGTAGCAGATCGCTGATGAGCCGCTCGTACTCCGTTTCCATTTTGCTAAAGTGGACTTTTTTCTGGTCCTCGGAGCTGGTCGCGGTTTTCTTCTGAGTCGGATCGCGTGGCGGGAGACTCAGTTTGCTCCATTGCTCCAGTCGTGGGTGTTGTTTGAGAATTTGCTTATTGGTCTTTTCGACTCGGGCCAATTCGCTCGATAGCTTGTCCAACTGCTCGTCCGCCTTGGTCTTCTGCTCGGCCAATTCCGTCAAAGGCGACCAAATCAACGAGTAGCCGACAAACAAAATACCCAGGGCGGTCCCTGCCAGGGAGAGGATCATCAAGAATCGCTCACGGGAGTTCATCTTTGCTCTCCTTTTCGTCCGACTCGGTGTCGTCCGGTTGGGTCTCGGTCGGCTGTTTCTCCCTCTCCGGCGGAGGCGTCTCCTCTTGGCCTGTTGGTTCCGAAGGCTTTAGCGAGGTCTTGCTACTGCTTTTTTCCTTCAACCGACTGCCGCTGCTCTTGGATTTCTCTCTCACCACGGTGGGATCTTCCAGTTGCAGCGTATATTCGTCGGGGGCGCGGCGGGCCACATCCACCACCAACACAAACGCCGTATCTTCAAATTTGGACAAGCCCGCATCGACCGTGTAATAGTTTTCACGCGTAAAGGTTGCTACCATCTTGTCGTAGTCCGCTCGCCGAGCGTTGGTGGAGCTGGCCAGCAAACGCCCGCGTAGGGTGATTTGCCCGACGTAGCGGGTAATGTTTTTGTCACCAGGCCGGCTGCGAGAGGTGACGCCCAGAAAGTCGATACGCACCTTGTTCAGGTCGAGGCGACCGGCCAGGTCGTAGATTTCATCGATCCAGGTCGGGTTACTCCAGTCGCTCATCGCCTTGAGGCGTTTGGCTTGTTCGCTGGCTTTTTTGAGTTTTTCTTCGGTGTCGTTGGTTTCGGAAATCACCCGTTCCAGAGCGGCTTGTTCCTCGGAAACCAGGATTTGTCCCCCGACGAACAGTCCGACCAGCAGCAAAAAGCCGATCAACAACCACACGCGCAAGCGCTTGTACAGCGGGTCCGGCGGGGGCTTCGGCTCACGCGGCGACATCCAGTTGATGGGTAAGTCGCCCAGGGCCTTGTGATGCAGCAAGCCCAAGGCCCCGGCGAAAAAGCCGCGATTCCCCGCGGGCACCACTCCGGCCTCGCCACCGGCAAACGGATCAAACGTATGAATCGGTATTTCGAACACCTCTCCTAGACGCTCACGCAATTCCCCGGTCCCTTTGCCAGCCACATACACCGCCACGATGGGATGATCGGGGGATTGGCCTTCGTGCAGAGCCAAGTTACGGCGGATTTCGCTAAAGAGTTGTGGTCCCGCAGGAAGGGAGCGAGCCAGGAGGAAGTCTGGTCCCTGCAGGACGGCCAGTTCGGCGTTTTTTTCGCCCAGCAGGACCAGGGCGATAGTACCCGTGGCCGGTTCAGGCGGTGGCGTGACTACCGTCGTACCGATCACCCGCCGCAGGCAGAGTGCGGCCCCCATCAAGCGTGGCGTCAGGCCGATCAGCTTGAGTCCGGCGGCGTTGGCGATTTTTTGGTACACTTCGAGCAACTTTTTGTGTAGCACCACCGAGGCAGCCCGGCGTTCGCTCTGCCCTGTGGCGGTGCGCAACACATAATCGATCACCACATCTTCGGGGGCATCGGTCAGTTCTTTGACCGTTTGAAACCGCACCACAGCCGGTTCTTCGGTTTCAGGCACCGGGGGAAAGCGAATATCTTTGATGATGAGGCGATCACGGCCAACACAACCCAGCAGCGCAGCCGGCGCGATGCCGGCTTCTTTGAGCTTTTGTTTGAGTCGCAGGCCGATGGCCTCAGCATTGGCCAAGCTGGGCGGTGCCTCTTCTTGCCAAGTCAGGGCCGCTTGTACCTTTACGGCCGAGCCACGTATTTCGCCGGCCACGACATATAGCGTCGATTGATCCCAGTCGATTGCGATCAGGCGAGCCAAGGGGGTTCTCCAGTTCGCAGCGGCCCAAGCAAGTGGCCCAAGCGTGCGGCCCGATTAGGGCTGGTTGAAGCGAAAGCCTTTACCAAGGATAGATAAATCACGCCAATATAAAAACCGCGGTCGGCCGTTGTTGGCATCGACCACGACTTCCAGACGAGTGCTGGGCGTCGGGCGGACGCTCTCGAACAGTCCGACCACCTGAAAACGATACACCTGCGAACTGCCACTAATAAACCGCTCCAAGCGTCGCACGGTCCGAACCGGCAGGCCCGCCTCCGTCACAAGCCATGCCGTCGATTGATACAGCATCCCCGAGGCCTCTTCACTTTCGGGATCAGGCCGTGCTGCCAATAGCATCCCCACTTCTTCCTCCGTGATGCGGCCAGTGCCGACCAACGCCCAGACCACGGCCTCTGGGGCGGTATTGATATTGATACGCGGGGCCAACTCCCAGCTGTCGCTGGTCGTCAGGTATTGTTGCATCACCGGTAGCAACTCGCGCTGGGCATCGGCCGAGTTCAACGGACTGTACATCACCAGCCGTTTTTGGTCCCGACCACTGCCCACCGTGACGGTCACCTGTCGTCCCACGAGATCCCAGAGGGAACGGATCGGCCGATTGCGGGTGATCAGCTTGGCCATGTCGGCGGCGATTTTTTCGTCGATGGCAGAGAGGTCGTTGTTGGTCCCGGTGGTGTCGGAGGAGTTTTGCGTTCCATACAGCCGAGCCGCCAGAATAAAGGTGATCAATTCCGCGGGAAACTCCAGAGCGGTCAGTTCCCCTTCGAGCATCATCAAATCCGCATTGTTGAGATTGACCCGTTGGTTCCCCTCGGGGTCGGCATTGATGGAACGGCTGTAGACTGTCAGGTAGGCCGACCACCCCAAGCCAGCGCCACTATCGGGTTCATCGGCATCGAGAATCCCGTTGCGGTTGCGATCCGAGCCGAAGAGCAACTCCGGGGTGACTCCCTGGACGAGTAGCAACTCCTCCAGGCTGTCAAACGGGCCATTCTTGCACAAATAAGGAGTCGGCATGCCTTGGTAAACGTCGCTCTCGGCTCCGCCGGGGTCACGCGGCTCATCGTCAGGATCGAGCCAGTCCAGGATGGCGTTGGCGATCTCTTCGGTCATGCCTGGCAAGCCCATGAGCAGTTGCTTGCCCATCTCGCCGGCACCGTTGTCCATTTCCAGCAGACCGTTGAGGTTGATCTTCCCCCCCTCGTCGGTCACGCCGAAGCGAGCCCCCGCCGCGGTGGTCATCGGGCTAAGCACGCAAAAGCGACCGGGCAATAGATTGCTGGGCGAGGGCACCGGGATGTTCTGGAACAGCTGCGGATTGTTCAAAACGTTCACCTCGCGTGCCGCACCCGCTGCCAACAATGCCGCCGTGTACGCCACTCCCGATTCCGCCAACGACCGCGACTGTATCGCCCGCACGCCGCTGCTGGCCGCTCGGTACTCGCTGGCCATCCTGTCGCTGTAGCGATAGGCCACCAACGCCAACAGCACGATCACCACCACGACGGCCAGTAGCACCACGCCCCGACGCGATTGCCAGCCTAGTTGAGTGGTCCTAAGCATTGGCTCACGGCAACAAGCCGCCTCCTGTGTTCATGGTGGGTCCATTAGCGGTGGCAATCGCGATGACATGACGATAGGTCAGCGGCGGGGGCACGGGCAGTCCGCGGCGTGGCGGGGGCTGCACCGTTAAGATCACCTCGATCGCACGCGGCGGGCCAATCGGCGTCACTTCATCGGGACCGACCGCCGAGGAATTCCATGCTTCCTGCCACCCAGCCACGCCATCGAAATACCGAAACGACACCCCGATCACTTCGGGAGCTAACAGGCAAACCTGTTCGTCCACTTGAGGAATGGCCGGCGTGAGAGCCTCGGGGTTCAGCACCACACCCTCTTCATGACGACACAGGCCATTTTGTCCCAGCCAATACGTCACACGCCGCAAATCACTGGTCAAAGCCCCCCGAAATGCCTCGTGGGGCATCTTGGTAACGTACAGGTGTAAGGTCGTGGCATCGCCCATCACCCCCAACGGAATGAGATTGGTCACGGGCGCGGCCATCTGATCCGGGTCACCGGCAGCCTCGTTGCTGTTGCCCGAAGCGCCACTGCCCGAAGCCCCGCTGGAACCCGTGCCGGTTCCTGAGCTAGTGCCCGCAGCGGAGCTAGCCACTCCCGAACCGCCGGCTTGCCCGCTGCTGCCTGTCGTGCTTCGATTGCTACTGCCCGCTGCCCCGCTGCCGCCCGCTGCTCCGGCTGCCCCCATCGCCCCGCCTTGAGCCTCCGCTTCCGCCATCGCCTCGGCAAGCAGCCGAAAACGCGCCGGATCGACCAACGTCAGCGAGGAGGCCACATCGTCCGACAGGCGATTGAACAGCGAACGCACCACCGCGGCCTGTTCGATGTGCCCACGGCCACTCTGCATACCGTCCATGTACAAGGCCAAAGCGAAATATAGAGCGGCCAACAGGAGGGCAGAAAGAGCCACGGCCAGGAGAACTTCGACCAGTGTAAAAGCTGAACGCCGCATGGATCACCCTCCCTTGCTGGCACCACCGCGACTGCCACCACCCGGAGGACCACCGCCCATACCACCGCGGCCGCCGCCCATCGCGCCACCACCCATACCGCCGCGGGCACCGCCGCCTGGAAAACCACCCATGCCGCCGCGACCGCCACCACCCATGGCACCGCCGCCTGGAGGTTCGCCGCCCGGAAAACCACCCATGCCGCCGCGAGCACCGCCCATCGCACCGCCACCCGGAAAACCACCACCCAGGCCGCCGCGAGCACCGCCCATCGCACCGCCACCCGGAAAACCACCACCCAGGCCGCCGCGAGCACCGCCCATCGCACCGCCACCCGGAAAACCACCACCCATGCCACCGCGACCACCACCCATCGCACCGCCACCCGGAAAACCACCACCCATGCCACCGCGACCACCACCCATCGCGCCACCACCCTCGGTCATCCCACCCCCTCCGTTGGCGCTGGGATCACTACTTCCTGAATCCCCCATCTCCGGAGCCGACTGGTTGTTCAGTACGGGGCCGACGTCCATCGTCGAACCGATCTGTTCCGGATTCAGCACATACTCGCTTAATTCCACCTGGATCGGTGTGCCATTCGGACGCAGCCGGTAAACCCGCACTAGGGCTTGAAACGTGCCCGGAAACGGTCCCTGGCCCACTTCTAGCGACCAGTTGAACGTCGGGTCATCGTCCAGGGGCTGATCACTCACCGATTGAAAGCCCAGTGCCCCCACCCGCAGCTCGGCCAGTTTGCTCTGAGCCAGATGGGCGGCCTGACTGAGTACTTTCGCCTCATACGAAGCGTTGTTCGCCACGAAAAGCAACTGCAGCAACGCCCCCATCGCAATCAGGAAAATCGCCGTCGCCACCAACACCTCCAGGAGGGTTAATCCGTGTCGCCGTTGGCTCGAGCCGAGGAAGCGCATAGGTCACCTCAACGAAGACGATGAACCGAACTGGTTCCAGTCAAACCGCGTAAATAAAGTTCCAACGGAGTCGCCCCGGAGGATTGAAAGACGATTCGCACATCGGGTCGCGCCGTGCCATCCGGCAGAAATACACACGTCGCATCCCATTGACCGCTCGGCGCTGCCTGGGCTGAAGCCACCGGCTCATCCAGGGGCGGCAGTTGCCCCGGCTGGCCGTTAATGAGAAAGCGCACGCCCGGGGGCAAATGATTGACCAGGATGGTGCCTGGCCCATCGGGATCCTCCGCCGGACCGCTGCCATTGCCGCCAGCCCAGTAACTCTCCGCATCAGGGGCCACTCGAAAATGCCGACCGCCCGGCTCGACGGCAAAACGATAGGGCCGGCCTTCTTCGATGGCTCGCGACCGCGCCGTCGCCCATGCCGCACGCACCGCATCCGCCGCTGCCGTCAGCCGATAGGAACCTTGTGCGGAACGCATGCTGAATACAACGATTCCCGTTGCCAGCACCAAGATGACCAGCACGAGCATCAACTCGATCAACGTGAAGGCGTGACGACGCACGTACATCTCCATCTCAATCCTCTGCGCGGACGAAACACCCGGCTGGAGGAATCAGCCGGGTGAGGTCACCGCTCCTGAAGCAACTGTTGCAGGGTCCTGGGAACGGTAGATTACCTCATACGGAAGTTACCTACCTTGATGCCCTTGGGGGTGAACGTGAAAACATCTGGCTGGTTGCCGCCATTCATCGGACCCGCGGGGTCGTACTGATACGGTTTTTTCCATGGATCGAGCAGTTTTTCAGGAGGAATGTACGCCCCCCGTCCGTCGGGTTGTACCTGGGTCAGCGTCTCAAGGTTGGGCGGAAACTGGCCGTAATCGGCGTAGTACATGCTACATTGAGCCGCGATCGCCTTGCACTCGGCTTGAGCCGTGTCGATCTTGGCACTTTCCAAACGCTGCAAGAAATAGTAAACGCCCGCGCCGGCCAGCATCACGATAATCGCCACGACAATCAGCACTTCCAGCAGCGTGAACGCCACTCGCCGCCGTGCTTGCTGCAACGCCGTCTTCCGGTAAAGCATGGTGTGGTACCTCGTCACCAAGGGAATCTCCTCCTACCCTATCTTATCACGGTTAGGATTAAATGGCGATGATAGATTCGTTCTTTTCTATCGTTGATAATCCCGCAAGGCTTCAGCCGCTGCATTGGCTCCACACGCACCATGAACTCCTGCTCCCGGATGCGTCGCTGCCGAACACAGATATAAACCCCGAATGGGCATCCGGTAGCGATAGTAAGGAAAAGCCGGACGCAGAAATAATTGTTGATCCCATTGGGCACTGCCTCCTCCCAAATCGCCACCAATCAAATTCTCATTGCTTGCTTCTAGCTCGGGTGGTGAAACGATCCTGCGGCCGAGGATCGTCGCTCGAAACCCTGGTGCCAACTCCTCGATCCGCTGCTCGATGGCATCGGCAAATGCCTCGTGCCGGGCCGACCAGCCCCCCTCGACCTGCGAAGGCACGCGGGAATACGCCCACAAGGTATGTCCGCCTGCCGGTGCCCGTGTCGCATCGCACAACGATTGTTGCCCAAGGACCAAATACGGATCGTTGGGTATCTCACCCCCTCTCACCTGCCGGGTGAACCGCCGCAGGTCCGCCACACTCTCTCCGGTATGCACCACCGCCGCCTGACGCGGCTCGGGATGACTCCAAGGCACCGGCCCACTCAACGCCCAATCCATCTTGAACGTACCCCAACCCGCCCGATAGCGCTGCCACCGCCGCCGCCACCACTCCAGCCCTGCCGATTCGTCCAGCAACTTGCCCCCCAACGCCTGCGGCATCACGTCGGCCAGCACCATCGTGCAGGCCATCTCCTCGCCCGAGGTCGTCCGCACGGCCACGACCCGCCCCTGTCGCACGAGGATGCGCTCGACCCGAGCCTTGAGCCGAAGCACTCCTCCCGCCTCGGTGAAACGTCGCAGGATCGCCTCGCTGATCGCCCGGGCACCGCCCACCGGCACGGCAAAACCCGCCACCGACGCCATCAGCCCTAGCACCAACCCTAGCCCTGCTCCAAGCGGATCGTCTGGCCCCAAATCGACATGCAACGACAAGGCCGGGATCACCCGTCGGGCTGCCTCCGTGCGAAAATGGATCGCAGCAAACAAAGCGGGCGTCAGAACACCTCGCCAAGCCAACGCCAGGAGGTTTGCCGGTCCCAACGCCCAAGCCGTCCGCAACGTCACCAACGGGGACAACAGGGCTTCCGCAAGACGGGGCCCCATCGCCGCCTGCCAGCGGGCCAGCTTGGCCCAGGCCTCCCCATCCACTCCAAAGGAAGCCCTACTGCGTTGCAGATCACGACTAATCGACACACAACTGCCATCTCGTGCCGGGTGTGCACTTTCCAAGGGCGCATAGACATATCGCAAGCCCAGTTCTTCGAGCTTCAGTTGCCGCCATGCGGGGCTGACCGTCGCAAATGGGAAAAACGCCGCCCCCACATCATGCACAAAGCCCGGCCGAATCGCCTCCTCCGACCACAACGCCCCCCCAGGTCGCTCTTGCGCTTCGAGCAACACCGTCTTCAGCCCGGCCCGGGCCAACGTCGCCGCCGCCACCATGCCATTCGGTCCCGCTCCAATCACGACTGCTTGCATCTTCCATTCTCCCTCCTCCCGGCTCAGAACCACCCTATCCGCTCGCCTGCTTCTTGCCAATAGCGTGACAAAATGGCAGCATCGATTGATACCTAGTTGCCAGAAGAATAGAGAATATGGGTAATTTTTCTCTTGACATGCCTGATTTTTGTCGGTAACATGGTCAAAAATGCCAAAAAATGGCAGCTTTTCTTCAAGATTTGCTCAGGAGTCGTCGTGCAGGTTGAGGAACGCCGTCAACGTGTCCTGGAACTGGTTAAGAGTCGCGGCTACGTCGCCCTGGAAGACCTCGCCACTGCCATCGGCGTGTCCGATTCCACCATCCGCCGTGATCTGGAAGCACTCGACCAGGCCGGCACCCTACGCAAGACACATGGCGGAGCCGTCTGGATCGGCGGGGCAGGGCTGCCCGCTCTCGAAGACCGGGCCAACACCCAGTTGGAAGAAAAACGCCAAATCGCCCGAGCTGCCGTGGCTCGTATCCGCGATGGCGAATCCGTTTTGCTGGATGGGGGAACCACTACCCTGGAGGTCGCACGCCTTCTCGTGGGACGCAAAGTCCAGATCGTCACTAACAGTCTACCCATCGCCTCCTTATTCGCTAGCCGACACGAGGCCGACGTCGTCTTGCTGGGAGGCTACATGGTGCCACGCACGGGCGTTATGCTCGGCCCCTGGACCATCCGCATGATGGACGACATCCACGTTCATCAGGCGATCTTGTCCGTGGGCGGCATCACGGAAAAAGGTTTGTTCAATAGTAACCTGCTTCTTGTTGAGACCGAACGCAAAATGATGGATTGTGCCGACGAAGTGGTCATCGTGGCGGATCATACAAAAATTGGTCGCCCTGCCTTAGCCTTTTTGTGTGAACTCGCCGCTATCGACACCTTAATTGTCGACCGTGGCCTGAAACCCAATCAATTGAAATTTTTACACCACAACCAAGTTCAGGTCGTCTTGGCGGAGGATCATCTATGAGCGTCGCCACGTTCGATCGCGCGATGGTCGAACGCCTCGTCCGCGAGGCTCTCTATGGCCAATTCGCCTCTTCGCTCCGGAGTACGCCTCCTAAATTGGTCGTAAACGTCTCCGCTCGTCATGCTCATGTCACCCAGGAGGATTTAGAACGCCTCTTCGGCAAAGGGCATCAACTAACCCCGATGAAGAATCTGTATCAAGATGGCTTTTTCGCTGCTCAAGAGACAGTTACCATGATTGGACCACGTCAAAGGGTGATTACCAATCTGCGCATCCTGGGTCCGTGCCGAGATCATAGCCAGGTCGAGTTGGCGTTTACCGATGCGATTTTTCTCGGTTTGGATGTGCCTGTTCGGAAGAGTGGCGATCATCGCGATTCGCCCGGATGCTATTTGATGGGTCCCAAAGGTTTAATCGAACTCAAACAAGGTGTTATCCGCCATGAACGACACGTTCACATGGGCCCAACCGATGCCGCCTACTACGGTGTAAAAGATGGAGATCGTCTCCATCTGCGTGTCAGAAGTGATTGTGGGGCAGTGTTGGAGAATTTACTCGTGCGAGTCTCCCCCACAAGTAAACTGGAAGTCCACATCGACACGGACGAAGGAAATGCGGTGAATTATCCTGCCGCAACGAGCTTTGAACTCTTTAAATGATTTCTCGGAGGTGAATGATGGCTACGGGTAATATGGAAGCGCTCGGAATGATTGAAACGCGTGGCTTGGTTCCTTTGATTGAAGCCAGCGATGCCATGCTCAAAGCCGCCAATGTCTCTCTTGTCGGCTGGACCAAGATTGGTAGCGGTATGGTCACTGCTATGGTAGTCGGTGATGTCGCTGCTGTGAAAGCCGCCGTCGATGCCGGAGCAGCAGCTGCCTCGCGCGTGGGGGAGGTAATCGGAATTCAGGTAATTCCACGTCCCCACGAGGATGTCACGAACATTCTTCCCAAACCCAAGGTTCCTGCAACCGCTTAAATCTTTCTCTTTCACTCTCTGGGAGATAATCGAATATGGCAAACAGTCGAAGTACTGGCGAAGCACTGGGTATGGTGGAAACAAAAGGGTTCATCGCTGCCGTCGCCGCCACGGATGCGATGTGCAAGGCCGCCAACATTACCTTGGCCGGTAAAGTAGAAATTGGCAATGCCTTCGTCGCTATCTTTGTGCGTGGCGATGTGGGCAGCGTTCGCGCTGCCGTGGATGCAGGTGCAAAGGCCGCAGCAGAAAACGGTGAACTGGTAAGCGCTCACGTTATTCCACGCCCTGAAAAAAGTGTCATGGAAGTGTTTTTGGGTTAATGCTAAGCCCAATTACCGGAGCATGAATGATGAAGATCCTGGTCGCAAATCTGGGTTCGACGAGCTTTAAATTTCGCCTGTTTGACATGCAGCGGGAAGTGAAGATCGCACGAGGTGCTGTGGAACGGATTGGCTCACCAGAATCCAAAGCCTTTGTTGAAATAGCAGGGCAACGGCGGGATCTCACTTTACATGCACCAGATCACGCCGTTGCCCTACGCTGGGCTTTGCAACAACTGACCCAACAGGGCTGTCTCCGTGAAACGTCAGAGTTGGCTGCAATTGGTTTTAAGGCTGTTCATGCTCAAGGTCTAAGCGGTGTTCAACATGTCACGGATGCAGTACTCGATGCCATGGAGGCTTACAGTGCCGTCGCGCCCGCACACAACCCGCCTTATGTTCAGGCCATGCGTCTGCTGGCTGCTGAGTTCCCTGAGATCCCACTTGTGGCTGCATTCGAGACAGGATTTCATCAAACCATTCCACAAGGAAATCGCTATTATGCCATTCCCCTGGAGTGGTCCACACAATATGGCATCCTGCGTTACGGCTTTCATGGAGCTAGCCACCGTTACATTGCGACTCGAACCGCAGAACTTTTAGGTAGACAAGATCTTCGGATCATCTCCTGTCATCTGGGCGGTAGCAGTTCCCTTTGTGCGATCCAAGCAGGCAAGTCGATTGCTTGCAGCTTAGGGATGAGTCCTCAATCAGGTCTGCCCCACAACAACCGCGTAGGAGATTTCGATGTCTTCGCTCTTCCGATCATCCTTCAAGCTACTGGTTTAACTTTGGAACAGGTTTTGGAGAGGCTAGCTACTCAGGCTGGATTGTTCGGCATCTCAGGGTTCAATGATGTGCGTGACATCGAAACTGCAGCTTCCAGGGGCGACTCCAAGGCACGATTAGCTCTGGATGTGTTTGTCTCAAGCGTTCGTCATTATTTGGGAGCCTATCTTGTCGCCCTCGGTGGTGCAGATGTGATCGTATTCACAGGCGGTATCGGGGAAAACTCCGTACAGATGCGTGCTGAGATCTGCGCGAATCTCAATGAATTAGGCATCAAACTAGATTCAGACGCGAATAATCGAGCCAACGGAGAGATGGCAATTCACTCAACCGACAGTCAAGTTCAGATTTGGACAATGCCAACAAACGAGGAAATTGTTGTCGCTCGATTAACCTGTGATTTGATTCAAGGAGGAAAATAATGTTTGTGGCAAAGGTCACAGGAAGTGTTGTTTCGACACAAAAGGTCCGCAGCATGACCGGCCACAAACTATTAATCGTTGAACCATTACGCGTGGATCCAACAACAAAAGATAGGTTAATTGGAACAGGCCGCAGTTTTGTGGTTGTTGATACAGTCGGGGCTGGACAAGGTGAAACAGTGCTCATCGTTCAAGGTTCTTCGGCTCGTCTTACTCCCGAAACAGAAAAACTGCCAGTCGATGCAGCAATTATTGGCATTGTAGATAGTGTGAATGTTTACAACAAAATGATATTCTCGAGTCGCATGAGCGAGGAATAACAGAAATGCAAGCGACGGAAGATGTTATCCGAAGTGTGGTTGCTCAAGTACTCTCTCGCATCCATACAAAAACAACCAGTCCAAACATCGGTTCTGCTACGAATCTGCTTGGCGTATTTCATAATGTCGATGAGGCTGTAGCTGCTGCTACTGCTGCGCAACGAGACTTTGAACGTCGGAGCATAGCAGATCGAAAAAAGGCAATCGATTGCATTCGCAAGATTTGTGTCGAGCGTGCAGAAGAACTTGGTCAAGAAGAACTTGCCGAAACAAAAATTGGTAAACTTGTTCACAAAGTTGAAAAACTGAAGGTGGTCGCTGATCGCATCCCTGGAACAGAATTCCTACGTACAGAGGCATTCAGCGGTTCGGATGGTATCACTCTCGAGGAGTACGCCCCTTTTGGCGTGATCGGTGCTATCACGCCCGTGACGCACTCCCTTCCAACGCTCGCATGCAATGCAATTAACATGCTTGCCGCTGGAAATTCTATTGTGGCCAATCCCCATCCAAATGGTGCTAAGATTGCAGCTAAAGGAACGCATCTGTTCAATGAAGCGATTTATAAAGCAATCGGCATCAACAATCTGATTACTCTTATTGGTAACCCAACGCTCGAAACCGCTCAAGCGATTTTTGACCATCGCGATGTTAAGCTCATTTGTGTTACAGGTGGACCAGCAGTTGCTCGCGCGGCATTGCGTAGCCCCAAACGTGCTATTGTCGCTGGACCAGGAAACCCACCGGTTGTAGTCGATGAGACGGCTGATCTGCACAACGCTGCAAAATCGATCATTATAGGGGCCGCCTATGACAACAATCTGTTGTGTATTGGTGAAAAAGAGGTCTTCGCTGTAGCAACTATTTTCGATGAACTTTGTGAAGCGATGTCTCATTACAAGGCAGTTCAACTTAGTGCTGCTCAAGTTGATGCTCTCACGAAAATTGCCTTTGTTAAAGATGATAAAGGCAATCTGCTGCCAAATAAAGATCTCATCGGACAAGATGCTGCGGTTCTCGCGGCAGCTGTTGGTATCAGTGTGCCTCGCGATACAGAGTTGTTATTTGGCGAGACCGATGAGCATAACCCGTTTGTCGATCACGAGCAAATGATGACATTTGTTCCCTTCGTTCGAGTTCCGAATGTTGATCAAGCAATCAGCCTTGCAAAGAAATACGAGCACGGCTACAAACATACGAGCATCATCCACAGCCGAAACATTGATACGATCACTCGCATGGGTCGTGAGTTGGATACTACTCTCTTTATCCAGAATGGTCCAAGTGTAGCGGGCTTAGGTACAGGTGGTGAGGGCTATCTTAGTTTTTCGATAGCTACTCCCACCGGGGAAGGTGTGACAACTCCACTTACTTTTACCCGCGTCCGTCGCTCGACAACAGTTCGCGCCTTGAGGATAATTTAATATGCAACTTGGAAGGGTGATTGGGGTTGCAAATTCAACCATAAAACATTCAACACTGCATGGACTACGACTTTTGATTGTTCAGCCCATCCATCTTCCTAGTACCCTCGACGGTGAACCCATATTGGCCATAGATACATTTGGAGCTAGCAGTGGGATGCGAGTCTTATTAACAACGGACGCAATTTACGTTCGAGATTTAGTAAGATCAAAAAACTCTCCAATTCGTTTTGCTGTGATGGGTATCGTTGATGAGCCTATCGTTACCTGAGATCGGTGATAATGTCGTTCCGAGTGTAACGATCTGGCATGATCGAGCTTATGATTATTTGCGAGCAGTCGTGACAAGCTTAGATCGAGATGGATTTTCTTTTTCTTTAAAAGCTGTGAATGGTCCACCCTCACATTGGACCTGTGAGATTGCACAACAGATTATTCCTGAAAAAAATGCTGGAGCTGTCATTTTTACTTGCTCACCGAGTGTTGTTGCTTGTGTAGCTAACAAGATTGCAGGAATTCGTGCGGTAATGGTCTCTACCATCCCTCAATATCAGTTGGCCCTGTTACAGCTAAATCCTAATATTGTTGTCGTGGAAATGCCCGGACGCACTTTTTTTGAAATGAAGTACTTTGCTCGATGTCTGTACAGGCGATCTCAACTAATAGACTCTTCACTATTACAGACTCTTCAGGAGCTTGACAAAAGTGCGCATCGCTAAGGTAATTGGTTCCGTCACGCTCTCTCGGGTTCATCCAACTTTACTCGGTGCCCGGTGGATACTGATCACTCCCATGAGTTTAGATGGCTTGCAAACGGATGTTGCTGATGGGGAAGATCTGATTGCATACGATGATTTGGGAGCAAGCATCCATTCGAAAGTTGCTCTCGCGGAGGGGGGCGAAGCAGCTGCCCCCTTCTTGCCTGAAAAGAAACCTGTTGATGCGTACTGTGCGGCGTTACTTGATAAATTGGAAATTGTGGAGTTGAAGTAATCATGAACGAATATAAGCTCAAGGAACAAATCTGTGAGATAGGCCGGCGACTCTATAATCGTGGTTTCGCCGCTGCGAATGATGGAAACATTACCGTCCGCCTAAACGACAAAGAATTGCTATGTACACCGACCATGGTGTCGAAGGGTTTTATGAAACCTGATGACATCTGCAAAGTAGATATGGAAGGGAAACAAATAGCTGGCACTCGAAAGCGATCGAGCGAGGTTTTACTTCATCTTGCTGTTTATCGCCACCGTCCAGATGTGAATGCAGTGGTTCATTGTCATCCACCACATGCTACGGCTTTTGCGGTGGCTCATGAGCCGATTCCTAAGTGCGTACTGCCTGAAGTCGAAGTTTTTTTGGGTGAGGTTCCCATTGCAAAGTATGCGACGCCAGGAGATCATCGTTTGCCTGACACGATTATTCCTTATGTAAAGGATTGTAATACTATACTCCTAGCAAATCATGGAACGGTCACTTTTGGTCCTGAGTTGGAGAATGCGTACTTCAATAGTGAAATTATCGATGCGTACTGTCGTATTTTGATTCTCTCAAAACTCTTGGGTCGGGTGAATTATGTTAGTTCACAGGATGCTTTGGAATTACTCGAATTTAAGAAACGCCTGAAGTTGGATGACGTGCGTTTCCGCGATGATTCAAGCTGTCTGATATGTGGTCCAAGTAATTTCGATCATCGTTACAGCGACTTCGTTCCACAACCCCTCGCTTTTCAACCCGAATGTGCACCATCCGTCGGACCTTGTGAGTTGGGATCAGCCGCGATGAAAGCGAACCGTCCGACTCCTACGAAGAATCCTGAAATGGAAGATCTGGTGCAAAAGATTACGGATCAAGTGATGGCTGCCCTGAATGTGACAGGAAAGGTTTAACGTGGAAGGTTCAATCGCCAGGCGTGCCTGGCTTATACTCAGTCTCGTTGTCCTCGTTACGCTACTCGGTGCTGTAGCTGCTAATATCTTTTTGGTTTTGCTCGGGGACTGGGACAATCATGAAGCTGAACTCACCTTGGCGGTTCGTGTTATCTGGGTAGTTTGGGGCTTGGTTGCTGCCTCGATTGTTTTAACACGAGTCACCGTATTTGGTTGGTCTTTTCGCAAGTATTTTCGATGGGATGGCGAGGGAGAACCTCCCCCTGGGACTCCACGCCCTATCAAGGCCCCCTGGTATAAATCTGCCGCGGCGAGTTTTGGATTCACTGTTGCAATCGTTTCGATTACTGGTGTTGCAGTTCTGGTAACTGCAATTCTCTCTTTATTGCTCAATCCCTTCGAATCTCAGGTTTATGGACTGGCTGTAAAAATTGTCTGGGCTTCTTGGTGGGTTTTGTTGATTATCTTAGTGCTCATCCGTGTAACCATTTTTGGTCTTCATCGGCGAGATTCTGTTAAAGAGGAGAAATAGTCAATGAAGGTTAGTATTATTGGTGGTGGAGGATTGGTTGGAAGCAGTGCTGCCTATGCTCTGCAAATCAGTGGAAAGGTGAGTGAAATCTGTCTGATTGATGCGAACCTTGAATCTGCTCAGGGTCATGCCTGTGAGCTGTTGAATGCTTCTGCTCTGACCTCAGACGTTCGCGTATTTGCTGGATCTATGGCAGACATTTCGAATACAGATATTGTGGTTATCACCGCAGGACTGCGAAGAAAGCCGGATGAGAGTCGTTTAGATCTCATCCATCGTAATGTTGATCTTTTTTTGTCTATTCTCTCTGAAGTAACAAAAGCTGGTTTGAAGAAGTCAGCTTATCTGATTATAGTGAGCAATCCAGTCGATGTGCTGACCTACTTAGCGGTGCAGCGTTCTGGGTTACCTTGGCAACGTGTCTTAGGGCTGGGCACCCAACTTGATTCCGCACGTTTTCGTGGCAATCTCGGACAAGCGCTGAATGTGCCTCCTTCTCAAATCCATGCACTGATTCTTGGCGAGCATGGTGATAGTATGGTACCCATCTGGTCTAGTGCATCTATTAATGGTCTGCCGCTTGCTCAATGGCCAAGTTATACCCCCGCCTTGGGTGCTAAAGCTTTTGAAGATACGAAGACGGCGGGTGCAACCCTTATTAAATTAAAAGGGGGCTCTAGTATGGCCGTTGGTCACAGCATCCGAGAAGTTGTGGAATCTATTGCTGATGATAGTCGAAGGATTTTGCCAGTGAGTACTTTACAGTTGGGTCTTTATGGATTGCGTGATGTCTGTCTATCCGTTCCTTCGATTGTAGGATGTGGTGGATGTCGTCAACAAATTCAACTCAACTTGTTACCTAAGGAACATCAAGGTTTACAGCAATCTGCTCGAGTTCTCCGTGAAATGATTGATCAAGTCGAAAGCCGAATTGGTAGGGTGCGGGCAGAAGCTAGTTTAGTTTCAGAAGGGAATAGTGGCCCAAGAGGAAATGCAGTGCCTCATTCTGTGCATCGTTCCATTCCACGCTCAGCCTGGGGTAAGTGATTTATCTCCCTACCCTTGGATGACTCATCGAGGGAATCCTTCTATCATGCAAAAATCACTGGACGTTAAACTGGCTCGTATCCATGCTGATCCCTTCGGATGTAAAGATTTTATCCTGGCAGATGCTAAGGATGCTGACATGGCCTTGGCTATTGGTGCGCCAGGACGTTCGCCAGAAGCTTATGGTGCTGAAGTAAGGTTTCGCAGCCTCCAACAATATCGTGACCTCATTGTTCAGATAACGGAGCAAGCGATGGTCGATATTATGTTAATGTCGGCTGCCACCAATGAATTACTCACCATTCAACGACGCTTGTTTGATCGAAGTCCAGTAACGCCGGCGGCTCGGGCCAATGATACCACGGATATTCATATCGTTCGTGGAGCACGCTATCCGAATGATCCTTCTTTGCCCTTTCGGACAACCACACTTGATCACATCCAATGTGGCCATTTGGATTGCCTACCCGAAGAGCGGACGTTGGGAGCAAATCTCGGGTTGTACAGTATCACGTTTACGAACGATACGGAACGCGATCGTGACGCCCTTGAAGAATACAAGCAGTTTCGATTGGAAGCGGAACGCAAAGGGTTTCGGCATTTCTTGGAGGTTTTTGATCCAAATGTTGCTGGTGCAGTTGAGCCAACGAAACTGGCTGAATTTATCAACGATGCGATTGTTCGCACTTTAGGCGGAGTAACTTCGCGTGGGCGACCCTTGTTTTTGAAGATGGTGTATCACGGCCCCAAGGCTCTGGAAGAGTTGGTACACTATGATCCACATTTGATTGTGGGGATTCTCGGCGGTAGCGCCGGGACTACTTACGATGCCTTTAAAATGCTTGCTGAGGCTAAGAAATATGGTGCACGGGTAGCCCTCTTTGGACGGAAGATCAACAATGCAGAAAATCAACTGGCATTTATTCATTTTTTGCGTCTAATTGCGGATGATGAAATCTCGCCTGAGGAGGCAGTTCGAGCTTATCATGGTGTGCTGCAGGCTTTGGGGATTAAGCCTCATCGCGAACTTTCTGCTGACATGACCTTGCAGACAGGAGTGATGAATTATGGAGGTAGCGGTTCCACGATCAGCTTTCCACCGTCTGCTTCCTCCACCCCATCGACTACTCCTTCAATTCCCAGCAACAAAGAAAAACAGCCATGCGGATGCAACAATTGTCATTGTGTGACGAAACCAACCAATCGAAATGAACCGACTCCTGATTTTACGAAGATGACAGCCGCACAGAAACTCGCCTATCAGAAGGCCAAGTGGGACCGCATCCTGGGCTGAGTGAACAGAACGGTACAACCAATGGGTGAAGTTCCTAAGATACAAGATGCCCGTTGGTTGGGAGTGCGATCGTGTCGCTACGTCAGGCAGTTTTGCAGTTGTATCGGGAAGTGGACGCTGAGGTGGCCGCTGCTGGGCCAGTGTGCCATGCTTCGGGTCGCTGTTGTCGATTTGCCGAATATGGTCACACGTTGTTTTTAAGTCAACTCGAAGCGGATGTATTGCTAGCGGAGGCTCCTCCCTATGATCCGGCTCTTGTGACGGAGGCTTTTTGCCCCTTTCAGCGGGGGAACCTTTGCACCGCTCGCGAGCCGCGTCCGCTAGGTTGTCGCGTTTATTTTTGTGATCCTGCCTATCAAGAACGAGCTGTCGAAATTAGCGAAAAATATTTGCGTCGTCTGAAGGATCTTGCAGAGCAGCATCAGACCGGTTGGCGTTATGCCCCTTTGCATATTTTTTTACGCGAGAAGGAGACTACTTCATGACCCGCTTCCTTGTCCTGGCATTGGTTTTGCTTGCTTCGCCCGTCTTAGCTGCTGATTGGCCGCAATGGCTCGGCCCCAAGCGAGATGGCATCAGCACGGAAATCATTAAGCCGTGGAAAGGCGACCTAAAGGTGTTGTGGAAACAGCCGGTGGGTCCCGGTCATTCCTCCCCTGTGATCGCCAACGGCACGGTGTATCTTCATACTCAGGTCCCCGGCAAGGAGGAAGAAGCCCTTTCGGCGTTTGATGCGGTGGATGGCAAAAAGCTGTGGTCGCGGTCGTATCCGCGTGCCAAGTTTTGGACGCTCTTTGGCACAGGTCCACAAGCAACTCCTGCGGTAGCCGACGGCAAGGTGTTCACCTACGGAGCAACGGGGATTCTCACCGCTTTTGAGGCCACCAAAGGTGATACGCTCTGGCAGGTGGATACGGAAAAAGAATTTCAGGTGAAACGGCTAACATTTGGAGCAGCCTGCTCGCCCTTAATTGATGGTAAGAAGGTGATTGTAAATGTCGGAGGAAAACAAGGCTCGATTGTTGCTTTCGAGATAAACAGTGGCAAAGTGGTCTGGAAAGCATTAGATGATCCGGCCAGTTATTCCTCGGGTATCCGTGCGGGCGATCAACTGGTGTTTCTGACGCAACGCGGCGTGCGGGGGCTGGCACCGGCCGATGGCAAATTCCTTTGGGAGTATCGGCTGATTGATAAACTCGATGAGTCGGCCACTACTCCCGTGGTAAGTGGAGAGTGGTTGATGGTGGCATCAATCACTCAAGGGATGGTGGGGTTGAAGCGTCAAGCGGATGGCACCTATAAGGAGATGTGGTCCAATAAAGAGATCACCTGTTATTTTTCGACACCTGTGCCGGTGGGCGATCATTTCTATGCGGTGACCGGGAAACTCGGGTTGGGGGTGACCTCGACTTTGCATTGTGTGGAGACGGCGACCGGCAAGATCAAATGGAGCAAGCAGCGGGTTGGCACCTACCATGCGGCGATGCTACGCACGGCAGACGACAAGCTGTTGTTTCTTAGTGATTTTGGGGACCTGCTGCTGTTGCAACCTGATCCGAAACAGTACAAGGAGTTAGCCCGGACCAAGGTGACGAAGAAGGATGGCATCTGGGCACATCCGGCATTGGCGAACGGTCGCGTGTATCTCAGAGATGATAAGGAGTTGATTTGTGTCGAAATGCCCTAATAAATGGATAAAAGATTGATAAAGGCACCTAAAACCATCCCCAGGAGGTAGCCCGTGACGGAAGAACTGACCCAGCGTCTCACTACGCTTTTACCGCTACTGGAGCGGCTCCAAGCGAGCGTGACTAGTGTCTTTCTGGGCAAGGCCGAGGCGGTCAAACTCGCCTTGGTGACTCTGTTGGCCGAGGGCCACCTCCTGATTGAAGACGTGCCCGGACTGGGCAAGACGCTGTTGGCCAAATCGTTGGCGCGGAGTTTGGGGTGTGCGTTTCACCGCATCCAGTTTACGCCTGATTTACTGCCTAGTGACCTATTGGGCACCACTGTCTACCAGCAAAGCGCCGGCGCGTTTGTCTTCCAACCCGGACCGATTTTCACGCAAATTGTCTTGGCCGACGAGATCAATCGGGCAACGCCGCGAACCCAGAGCGCGTTGCTCGAAGCGATGAGTGACAAGCAGGTGTCACTGGATGGCAAAACGCATCCGCTGGGGCCACCCTTCTTTGTGCTGGCAACGCAGAATCCGTATGAATTCGAGGGGACTTATCCGTTGCCTGAGAGTCAGCTCGATCGCTTCTTAATGCGGTTGCATCTGGGCTATCCCGATCGCGCGGCAGAGCGGTTGATTTTGGCCGGCCATCGTGACGGAGAACCGGTGGAAAAACTACAACCCGTCTTAACAGCAGAACAAGTGGTCGAATTGCAGAAAACCGTACGTCAAATTTATTTCGATGAGTCGTTAGCGGATTATTTGCTTGATCTGATCGAAGCAACGCGCGATCATCCTGAGATTCAACTAGGCGTAAGCACGCGTGCGGCACTTGCCTTGTATCGCGCGGCGCAGGCACATGCTTTGGTGTCGGGCCGGTCTTTCGTGGTGCCTGATGACATCAAAACGCTGGCTATCCCAGTGCTGGCCCACCGCTTGCTCGTGCGGCGAGGCAAGGGGAGCAGTGGCGACGCGGCTGAACAGGTCGTGGAGTCGATCGCGCAGTCGACGCCGTTACCCGCTTAAACGTTAAACGAGCAAAGAAGTAAAGAGGCAAAAACCGACCGGCGAGGCGAACCGACGAACGTCGGTGGTTGTCTTGAAGAGAAGCAAGGGCTGGCCGGTCGAAACCAGTGTCGATGCTTGCCTAGCGTCGTTTGCCCCGGTGGAGCAGTCAGGAGTGCTCGCGGTCCTGTCACGACCGAGGCCACGGGTTCAAATCCCGTTCGGGGCGCTTGTGGTTGGTGGATTTTGATCTACAATCTTCGCCCGAGCAAAACGGGCCGATCGGCCGACCTTTGTGGTGTGAGCTGAACGCCGAGGATTATTTGAGCTTGAGGAAATTCCGCAACAGGGTCGGGCCTTCGAGTGTGAGAAAACTCTCTGGGTGAAATTGCACGCCGTGCAACGGCCAAGTGCGATGGCGCACGCCCATGATTTCGCCTTCGGCGGTCCAGGCGTTGATGACGAAATCGGGGTGAGTAAAGGTGTCGCGGCGAATCACCAAGCTATGATAGCGTGTTGCTTCAAAGGGGTTGCTCATCCCTTCAAACAATCCGCTATGATCGTGATAAATGGGTGAGGTCTTGCCGTGCATGATGCGCTGGTTACGCACAACCTCCCCACCAAACACATAGCCGATGCACTGGTGGCCGAGGCAGACTCCCAGGATGGGCAACTTGCCGGCGAAGCGACGCAGCACGTCGTTGGAGATGCCTGCTTCGCGGGGCGTGCAGGGGCCAGGCGAAATCAGGATGCGCTCAGGGGCCAAACGCTCGATCTCGTCGAGGGTCAGTTGATCGTTTCGCACCACGCGAATATCCAGCGAGTGGTCGATCTCGCCGAGGCGTTGCACTAAATTATAAGTGAAGGAATCATAGTTATCAATGAGGAGGATCATGACTGTTTACTGGGAAAAGGTTGTGCACTATTCACCTTGGGGTTGTATTTTGCAATCAGGTGTTCATCGGTGACCTTGATGAGAGAGGTCGGCTCCAGATCGTACCAGGCCCCATCCGCGAAATCGACCAAGACGCGAGCGTTGCAGTTCACGGTAACCACACGGCCGACCCGACCGGCAAAGCGCTTGAGGTCAGGGCGATCGGGTTGGACGAGGACGTACTGATCGGTCCATTCGGATCGGAGTTGCTCCAGATGCGAGTCGTCGTGGATCATTGGATTACTCTTATTCCTTGCGAAGTTCGTGGTCGAGGCGTGCCTCGGCTTGAAGGTAGGGGTGGATGACCTGAGTGTAGGCCAGCGAAGCCCCGAAGCCGGCCCCGACAAACAAGAGCAACAAGAAGAGTTTGCCCCAACGGTCGAACAAGTCAAAGAGTGTCAAGACGATGTGGAGCAACAAGCCCACCGCGACGATGGCCCCGGTGAGGGGAATGGCCTCGGCAAAGCGGACGCCCAAGTCTCCGGGCAAACGAGCGAGCCACCAACAGGCGATGTCGAGGACCTGCACGAAGAGCGGCGTGATCGCCAGGGGAATTTTCAGCCAGCCAGGGTAACGGGTGAGCGACAGCAGCAGACCGGTGAGCATGTAGAGCATGGAGAAGGCGAGCAAGTGGACGTGGGTGGTCTGGGCGAGTTTTTCCAGCGACATAGCCGGGCCACTCTTCTCAACTTTTAAGTATTTGCTCAGATTTTCATAGGTATCGAGCTTGTAGTTGCTCGCGTTAGCATCGTCGCCCCCCTCTTGATGACAACGAACACAGCGTGTCTCGAGGATAGAGCGGATTTTGATGGTTCGCTGGCCGTTTTGTTGTTCGACAAACTCTTCGGTGAGGGGGGCGTTGTCCCTCTCTGGAGGCAGGCAGAAGGCGTCGGCCTCATACTCCGACTTGTCGGCCCCGGCGCGAATCCAGGCGACCAGGGCATCGCGTTCGCCCAGACGCTTTTGGCGTAGGAGGGTCTCGGCTTTTTCCAGTTCCTCGGGGCTTGGCTCCCCACGGCGCGAAGCACTCAGAGTGCGGGCCAGTTGGCGAATGTCGGCCTTCCAGCCCTCAGAACGTGTGGTGAACGCGGCGCTCATTTGGCCCGAACCGTTCCAGGGCAGCGATTCGTCGGCGGTGATCAACATTTCCAAGCGTGATTGAGGTTCGCTCGACGCGATCGGCCCGTGGAAGGTGCGGACGGCATCCTTGGGGGTGGGCAGCAGTTCGCCGGGCGAGGCATGTTGGAAGTGCAGTTGCACCAAGGCCGAGCAGTAGCCGATGCCCACGGAGACAAGGAAGCAGGCCAGGGTCAACCGGGCCGCGAACGGCAAGCGAGCGAGGCACCAGGGGGGAGTGGTATCTAGAGGCGGGGAGGTATTCATGGCAGTGAAACTCCGGCAGGGCGGCAAAGAGCGGACGCGACCGCGGCCAAAACGCGGCGGCGGGCCTCGTCCAAAGAGGTAGGAAGGATCGCACCGGCAGCGAGGCGGTGTCCCCCGCCACCGAATTGTTCGGCTATCTGAGCGACATCGACCGTTTCACGAGAGCGGAAGCTGACCTTGACCCCGCCGCCAGGTTGTTCGGCGAAGAACAGGCCGATCTGAACCCCCTTGATCGAGCGGGTGTAGTTGACCAGATCCTCGCTGTCTTGAGGCGTCGCACCGGTGGCGGGGTAATCGCTTGCCAGCAAGCTTGTGTGACAGACCTGGCCAGCAAGCGTCACTTCCATGCGGCTCAGGACGCGGGCCCAGAGCAAGATGCGGCCGAGGCTGTTTTGCTCGAAGAGACAATCATAGGCCAGCGTCGGTTGCGCGCCGAGTTCCACGAGACGAGCAGCGAGTTGGTAGGTAGCAGCGGAGGTGTTGCGATGGCGAAACCAGCCGGTATCCATAGCCAGGGCCACGAAGACCGCCTGAGCGGCATGGGGGCGTAGAGGAGTTCCCAACGCCTGGGAGAGTTCGTACACGAGTCGCCCGGTGGCCTCGGCCGTGGTGTCGACGAAGCGCAGGGCGGGCAAATCGGAGTCTTGGGTGAGATGGTGGTCGATGACCACGGTTTCGGTACGGCTGGTGCGGAGCCAAGCACCCATCTCGCCGAGTTGCGTCCAGGTGCCGGTATCCAGCACGATCACCGCGTCGGGGGCCTGAAACTCCTTGCTCGTCGGATCGAACTGCTTCACCTCGCCATGGGGATGCAGAAAATCGTAACGCGGCGGAATGAGGCTGGCGACGGCCAGATGCACCTCTTTGCCGCGTTGCATCAAGAGATCAGCCAAGCCCAACATACTCCCCAGCGCATCGCCATCGGGGCGAACGTGCGCAGTCAGCAGAAAGCGATGATGTCGTTCGACCCAGGCGACGAACGGACTCCAATCCACGGGCATGCGTTGAGCCTTCCGGCAAGGTGGGCTTTATTATTATAACCGGCCAAGTGCGCGTCGTGTAGCGAGAAGGGGGTGGGGCTTCGGATCGGCTTGCAATGGCTCCCTCGGTGCAACGGGTCGGGTGTTGCCGTGCCCAGAAGCCAACGAAGGCTCTGACGCCCGTTCGCCTGGACGAGAGGGTTTGTGGCAGCGAGGCCAAGCCAACCGCCCCCTACGGAGTTTCGAGCGTCCCCATCGGGCAGGCTGTCTGCTTCGCCCGGTCTGCTTCGCCCGGTCTTACTGGGGCAAGTCGGCGATGTAGAAGCTACCGTAGGTGTGGACACGGTCTTTGGGGTGCAATTCGGCAGCCAGGGCCGTATTGTAACGCAACAGCGAGCCGATCGGCTGGCGGGTGCCGTTGTACTGAACGTTCAGATGGTCGAGGAAATCGACCTTCAGGCCGGCACTGCGGAAGATGGCGCGAGCGCCCGGAGCAGCAGCCGAGAGGATGGCCTCCCATTCTTCTTGGAGAGCGTCAGGCATGACGGAACTCATCCAGTCCATGTGATCCAGCAGGACGAAGCGCGTCAAGCCGGGAGTCGCCTTGCGGGCAAACTCGGTAAGGGTCATGGTGTGGATGTGTAAACGAGGCATCAGGCTACGGAGGGCCTCGAAATTTTCCTTGCGCAGATATTCGGGGCAGCAGTCCGGCTCGTAAAAGCCTTGCAAGTACACTCGCCAGAAATAGTTATCGTGGAAGGGCAACTCACACAAGACTGTCTCGACCGAATCGCGGATGAACTTGGCCACCCCTCCCTTGTACTGGGTGGTGATCTGGTCACGTTGGGGCCAGGGTACGCCCAGTAGCGACAGCGTAAAGCTCTGCGAAATAAACCACTTCAGCCACGGTGTCCAGAAGCGTGGCTTGACGCGGCGTTCGTAAATCTCGCGTTGCTGTTCGATGGTGCGGGCGGCTAGCATCTCCTGGATCGGCTCGCGCAGGCGATGCAAGATGTTGGCGTTAATCATCACCAAGCGAGCCAGCAGCCCCGAGGTGCCCCGGTAGTAGAACGACTTGCGCCAGCCTTTTCCCAGGAAAAAGCCGATGTGCCGATCCCAGTAGGCGCGGGCCGTCGGTGAGAGATGTTGCCGCAAGGCATCATGATACATCTGCCGTGCCTGAGGCGTGCGACCGCGGCCGAACATCTCAAAGAATGAAGAGTAATCTAGCGCCAGGATGCCGGCCCGTTTGAGTTCCAGCAGGCTATTTTGGATGGGGTTGACATCGACAGCGTTGACCTCACCGGCACCGGCCAGCAGATAGTCCAGAGCGTTACAGCCGGCCGACGTGATGACGACCAAGCGATCGCTAGGGGAGAGTTCCAGCGCGACCCGATCCAGCCGTGGATCTTCCCAACAGGTGTTGTAGATAAGATTGCGCTTGTGAATCGCTTTGAACAGAGAGTTGTTCACCTTCTGACGGGTAGAAAGTTTCTGCATCCGGGTCGCCGCCTCTTGTAATAAGGGATTTAGTAAGTCGTTTTAAGAAGAAGGCCAATTCTCGGCTAGAGAGGTGTCCAGAGTTTTTTTCTCGGCCGGCGGCAACGAGGCCACCGCTAGAGGAACCGGAGGCGGGCAGTTCCAGGCCGCGGGCGGTCCGGCTTGACGCAACTGATCCACTTGCAGCTGAATGGCCTGCCGCAACGTTTGCATGTCCAAGTCGCCCCCACGCAGATCCCTAGCCGCTCCGACGCGCACACACACTCCCAGCGGCACCACCGGGGCTGGCTCGCGATCCCACAGCGTCTCTTCGATCCGCTGCACCGTCTCGATTAGCCGTTCGTGCGTCGGCCGAGCCGTCAGATACTGTAGCGAGTGGGCGTTGAGATTCTCTGCCAAGAGAAGGACATCCAGATCGCGGCGGATCGCGGCTCGACGTTCGGGCGTCTGCGTTTCGAGCAATTGGCGGGTCAGGTGCTGACGCACGCGGCGGATGCGTTCCAAGACCCAGCCGGGCTGCGTCCGGCCTAGATGCTGCTGTTCCTGCCACTCGACCAGCTTGGCCACCAGAAACGTCAGGCGTTGGTCAATGCTGCCCTCACGCGGCTTGCCCAAAAATTCGATCTCTCGCACGGCCAGAAACGCCGAGCCTAGTTTCTCAATACGGCTCACAACATCGGCCGATTGTACCGCCCAGCCCAAGCGACGTTCCAGGGCCGCTAACCGAGCTTCTACGGCGCGGGTCGGGTCGCGTAGCGCCCAGTAGACGATCCCCACCGGATGGACAACCAAGGGCCGGGTGGACTGCTTGGCCGCCTGTCGAGCAATCAGGGTCAGCCCTTCTTGCAACGGCATCACCTCATCATTACGACGGAACCAAGTGCCCTCGGGAAACAACACCAACGGCCGCTCGGCCGTGGCCAGGATGTGTGCGGATTCTTTGATGGCTTTGCGGTCGGGGCCTTCACGCCAGATGCTAAAGCCGCCCAGACGACGTAACAGCCAGCGACGCAGCAATCCCTGGCGAAAGAGATGCGCCGACGCCAAAAAATACACCGCTTGCCGCAAATGCCCTGCCATCAAACCCACAGCCATGGGGTCGGCCTCGCGACAATGGTTGGGAGTTAGCAAGATGCCGGCCTGTCGCGACAACGACTCGCGCAGGTGTTCCAAGCCCTCGACGTGAACCTGTGTGACGCCGTGACGCTTGCGCAGTGTCCGCATCACATACCCACGCGACCACAGGTACCAAAAGGTGCTACGGTACGGCGGGACAAAGCGGTAGGGTTGCGTGAAGTAGCGTTCCATGACCTTTCTCCTGAGCGCTGTACAGTGGGGGGTCGCACGGGAACTCCCAGCAGAAGTTTGCCCCGGGTACGGCAAAAGCTCCCGAACCGTTTAAGCAAGGGAGCCGACAGGGGCCTATTTTTTGGTGCGAGAAAGTGTTGCGACATTACCAGAGGATGCAACATTTTTTAGTTAGGCACGCAGGGAAGGTACCCTGTCACGCCACCACAAGCAATCAATTGCTTGTAACGCAGAGGATGAACCGTGTCGAGAGGCTGCGTAGGGGAACGGCCCCGTGGTTGTCCTGCTGGTCTGGTTGCCCAGGTCCGGTTGCCCAGGTCCAGATCAATTGCCCGAGCGGTAGCGGTCGCTAACTCGCTTGAGAAAGCGGGCCTCTTCTTCGGTGAGCGCGGCACGGCCTTCGCGGTTGATCTTATCTAGCAATTCGTCCAGGCGTTTTTCCTCGGCGGCCCGTTGCTCTTGCTCGCGGGCCAAACGTCGAGCCGCTCGGCGTTGCATCCAGCGTTGCCACCAGCTCAGACGAGGCTTGGCTGGGACGGCCTCCCGGTCGCGGTCCCGCTCCAGGCTCGTGTAGCCCTGAGAGAAATCGTAGCCGAACACCCCTTCTTCGCCGCCCGTCTCCAGCAAGATCCACTGCCGCTGGCAGGCGAAATAAATGAACAGGGCCAACGCCAACGCCAGCACCGACGAAAACACCAGGGCGTACAGGCCCACCACAAACACCACCACAAACCCCGCAAAAACGGCCGTTTGCATCGAATGATGATACCCCATGCTCGGCCACAACGCCGCCTGGAGCATGCGGCCGCCGTCGAGCGGGAAGCCAACGAGGACGATATTGAGCAGGGCCAGGAACCAGTTGACCCAGAAGAGCCGAGCCACCCACACCGCCGGGCTGCGCACGGGGTCCAACTCCAGCGTTCCGCCGCCGTAGGTCGTCAGCGTGACCAGTCCCTCAGCATGGCGATAGGGGTAGCCCCCCGGCAGCGGATTCCACGGAGCCTGGAGCGGTCTGTCGGCTAGGGCCAACAGCAATACCGCCGTCACCAAGCACAAGAGCAGGTTGAAAGCAGGCCCGGCTGCTGCCGTGATCAGATGCGCTCGGGGTTGATTGGGTACCTCGACGTTCGCCAGCCCCCCCAAAGGCCACATGAGGATCTCATTGGCTTCGCCGCCCACGGAACGAGCCGCGAAGCAGTGGCCCAACTCGTGCCATAACACGCTCACAAACAACAAGAGCATGAGAATCAGCACATCGAGCCAGGTATAAGGGATGGGCACATATTCGGGGTAGGGTTTGTAGAACTGGGCGTGCAACACCTGACCCAGGGCCACGAACGGGAACAGCAGATGTACCCGCAACACGATGCCGAACAACCGCCCCAAGGGAATCGACCACGCCATCGGATCGTGCATCGCGTCAACCTCCCACCTTCTTCTAGAATTCTAACAGCCGGTCTTCTCTTTCGCAATTCGGAGCCTGAGCATGAGTCGCACGATTGTTCATGTCGGACGTAAAATACAAGTAGCTGTGGAAGAGTCACTCGATCAACAAGGCCGGCTCGTCCAGCGTGACGTGGTGCTCCACCCCGGGGCGGTCGCCATCTTGCCTCTAGTCGATGACTGGCACGTTTGCCTGATTCGTAATGTTCGGCCCAATGTTGGCCAGACGCTTTGGGAAATTCCCGCCGGGACTCTGGAGCCACCCGAACCACCGGAGCAAGCAGCCTATCGCGAGCTACGCGAGGAGACGGGCTACGAGGCGCAGCAGATGACCAAGTTGGGCGAATTTTTTCCCTCGCCTGGCATCCTGAGCGAACGCACGCACGTTTATGTAGCCAGCGGCCTGACGCCTGGCCCACCCCATCTCCAGGCCGACGAGCAGATCGAAGCGCACGTCATCGCACTGCAGCAGGCCTACGCCTGGTGCCGTGATGGCACCATCCGCGACGCCAAAACCCTGGTCGCCCTGCTATGGTGGCAAAGCTGGCCTTGTGCCTGATACACTAAAAACCCGGCACGGAGTGGCACGATGAGTACGGCAAACTTGATCATCGGCATCGAACAGTATGGCGGGGGGCTGACGAGTGCCCCGTACGCCAGCAGCGATGCGCAACGGCTGGCCCAGGTCTGGCAGGGGGAGTCGATCGTGCTGCTCGAAGCCCAGGCCACCCGTACCGCCCTCCTGTCGCGTCTGCGCAAGTTGGCCAAGTCCCCACCGCAGCAACTGCGGGTCTGGTTCGGCGGTCTAGCTTTCCACGAGGACGGCGAGGAATATCTGGCTTGCCACGACACCCTGGCCGACGACCGCGCCGAGACGGCTTTGCCGCTGCGTGAATTTCTGGCAGCGATGCGACAGGTCAGGGCCAAGCAGACGCTGTGGCTGCTGGACCCGCGTGGCGGGGCCGGGCAACCGTTTGATCCACGGATGCTTGAAGAGGCCGGCCTGAACGTCTTGGTAGCTCATGCGGCCGGCGAGAGTTCGCATCTCTCCGGTGCGTTGAAAGCCAGCCTGTTTGCCCATCTAGTAACGGAGGCGTTCGCCGGTCGGGCACCCCTGGCGCTGGAAGCCGGCGGTACGCTGACGACTACGTCGCTGCTGGCCCACCTGCAACGCGAGTTGCCGCGACTCCTGCGAGCGACCTACCGCGAGGCACCGCCGCAGACGCCCCTCTATTTTGGCCAACCGCTGCACCTGGCCGACGTGGCTGAGGCCTTGCCCGAGCAAGCGGCCGTCGCCGATCCACGGCTGTTGCCGCTGAAGCGGGGCGTGCTGCGTGGGGAGAGTCGGTTGCGTGTCAAAGCGCTGGGCGGCTATCGCAAGTTTCATCGGCTGCCGGAGCGCATCAACGAGAGTGCCCGACGATTTGTCGCCGAGTTGGCCGCCCCCGATATTCAAGCGGACGTGGATCAATTTTATGCCAGCATCCGTGAACTGCTCGGCTACAAGCGACGCGACGTGGAAGGCTCGGCCGACCGTGGCTCGGGCTTTGTCCGCACGCCGGACTTCGAGTATAGCGTGAGTGTTGATCTGGCTGAGGACGACCCGACGGTGGCGGTGCTGCGTCGGGAAGTGGGCAGCATCCAAAACCCCGAGGTGGTACTCAGCGGTCCGTTTCAGCAGGTGTTCGGCGACCTGTTCGACACGCTGGTGTTCGAGTTTCTGCGGCCGTTCGACCTGGAGGCGTGGATCGACCGGATCGAGGAGCAGATGCCCGAGGGGGTGAAGTTGCGCTGCGCCCCGGACGCGTCGAGTGTCGAGGTCACGCTGCCGGGCGTGATGGGTCTGGTGCGTCTGCTGCGTGATCGCGTCGAAGTCCGAGCCTTAGGCCCACGCGGCCCCAGTTCACGCGGCCCTAGTTCACGCGGCCTGATCGACGCCTTCCTCGCCTTCCAGGACCGCTTCCACGGCCGCAGCGACCTGCAGGAGTTGCCGCTGCTACCGGCAGGGTAAGCCGTTTGCAGGGGCCACAAGGGCTGGCTTGCTACGGGATCAGCCATCTTGTCAAAACTCAGTGCCGGAAGTGCCGCACGCCGGTGAACAGCATCGCCAGACCGGCCGCGTCGCAAGCGGCGATGACCTCGGCATCACGCACCGAGCCGCCGGGCTGGACCACGGCGGTAATGCCGGCATGGGCGGCAACCTCGACATTGTCGGCAAAGGGGAAAAAGGCATCCGAGGCTAGCACCGCGCCGCGGGCCCGCTCGCCGCTCTTGCGGTTGGCTATTTCGGTGGCGTCGATGCGGCTCATCTGGCCCGCGCCGACGCCGACGATCATACCATTTTTAGCATAAACGATAGCGTTGCTTTTGACGTGTTTGCATACCTTCCAGGCAAAAGCGAGATCGCGGCGTTCTTCGGGGCTGGGGGCGCGTTTGCTGACGACCTGGGCTTGTGCCACTTCGTCGCCGCTGCTCCGGTCTATCTCCTGTACCAGCAGGCCGCCATCGACCCGACGATAGTCTAAAGCCGCGGCCCGCGGCCCAAGCGGACCACAGCGCAGCAGCCGCACATTCGCCTTCCACTTGGGTCGGCTGGTGAGAATCTCGAAGGCCTCGCGGCTAAAATCGGGAGCCATGATGCACTCGACAAAGCGGTTCGGCTCGGTGAGAAAAGTCGCCGAGGCGGCATCGAGTTCGCGGTTGAAGGCAAACACCCCGCCAAAGGCGCTGACCGGGTCGCCTTCGTAGGCTTTGAGCAGCGCCTCGGGCAAGGTCGTCGCGATCGCACAGCCGCACGGGTTGTTGTGCTTGATGATGGCGACAGCGGGCTGGTCAAACTCGCGGACTAGATTTAGGGCGCTATCCAGATCGAGCAGGTTGTTATAGGAAAGCTCCTTGCCGTGCAGCACGGAGGCGGCGGCGAAGCTGCCGGTGGGCGTGGGCGACTCGACGTAAAACGCGCCGGCCTGATGCGGGTTCTCGCCGTGCCGCAACCTCTGCCGCCGCTCGAACGACAGCTCCAGCCGCGACGGGAAAAGTTCCCCCCCTGCCTGCCCGGCGAAATAGCTGGCGATGGCTCGGTCGTAGGCGGCGGTGCGGGCGAAGGCAGCGGCCGCCAGGCGTCGGCGTGTCTCCAGGGTCAGGCCCCCGCCGTAGCTGCGCATCTCGTCGAGAACCTCGCCATATTGCGTGGGTGAAACAAGCACCGCCACATCGTGATGATTCTTGGCCGCCGAGCGAATCATCGAGGGGCCACCGATGTCGATAGTTTCCACCGCGGTTTCCCAGGAGACATCGGGCCGCGCGATGGTCTGCTCGAAGGGGTACAGGTTCACGACCACCAGGTCGATCGGCTCGATGCCATGCTCGGCAAGAGCGCTCTGGTGTGCGGGATTGTCGCGAATGTGCAAGATGCCGCCGTGTACGCGTGGATGCAGGGTTTTGACTCGGCCATCAAACAGTTCGGGAAAGCCGGTCAGTTGCGTCACTTCGCGGGCGGGCAAGCCGGCCTGGGTGAGCGTGTGGTAGGTGCCGCCGGTCGAGACGAGTTCGACGCCCAAGTCGTGCAAACCGCGGGCGAAATCGAGCAGATGGGTTTTATCCGAGACGCTCAACAACGCCCGCCGAATCATCCGCACACTGACACTCATCTTGATCGGTTCTCCTGCGACGATCGGCCGCGCGGGGTCGTCTGCTCTGGTGCAAAGCAATCCATTCTGCCCTGGTCCAACTCCATGAATAGTCTACAGGCAGCGACCAGGTCTGTCTCGCGGCTGGTCGGCCCCCGGGTCGGCCCCTGCTCGCGCGATGCGTTGGCCGCAGCGTCTGGGACGCTCGATTGTTACGATGACAAAGGTTGATCCGAAACCCAGCCGCACTGCGGGAACGATGCACCCGAAAAAAGCATCCTGCTGGCAGGCAGTCGATCGGCATGTGATTACTTCCGCGTTTCGGACGGACGCGGCGGGGGCGAGATCGTGGTCGATACGCTGGCCAGCCGGCCATCCAACGTGTGAACCAGGGCCAGGATACGGAAGTCGCCCTGAGCCTGGGGCATCGCGAAGGAAAACGTGGCTTCGCCCTGCGGCAACAGGAGTGCTGGTTGCCAGTACGGCGTATCGTGTGAAGCCGGCTGTGCAGCAAGAAGACGTTCGGGAGGAGCTACGGCAGCCGAGGCGGCATCGCCGGGGGAGGGCAGCGAGGGGAGCGAGGATTCGGGTTTGCTGTGGCGCTCCTGAGAATCAAGTTCGGCTCGTTCGTGTGTCTGCCAGCGCTGGAGCTTTTCCCACAACTTCCACTCCGCGGCTTCAAGAAGCGATTGAAGCTGTTCGGTTTGCTGGTGCGGCACATCGGGCGGCGACAGAGGCACCAAACTGACGAGAATCAAAGCCGTCGCGCTGAGAACAAACGCCAGCAGCAAGCACGGTCCCCGTGTAGGCAAGGCCAGGGCGATCAAGGTGAACAGCACGGCGAGCAGACCCGCGAGCAGAGCGGACAGATCACGCAAGCGTTTCCCAGCGGCGAAGGAGCGTTCGGCGGCTTGCTGCGCTTCGGCCTGGGCAGTGTGCCATTCTTCCAGGCGTTGCTGCCGTTGCTGTTGCAGAGTGTTCAGCAGCGAGAGGCCACGCTGTAGGTAGCGGGCAGTCAGCTCAGCCGATTGCTGTTGGAGGGTGCTAAGTTCGTGGGCAGCCTGCTTGGGCGAGGGGTGAAGAGAGACGCCCGCAGCAGTGTCAGCCTGGAGGAGGCCCGGACGAGGGGGCGGACTCTGGGTAGCCAAGAGCAGATCAAGGGCGAGGGCCGCCTGCGGATCCGAAGCGAGCAAGGCATCGGCCTGGCGCAGCTCCTCGGCTGGTCGCACCTCGCTGCCCAGCAGAAAATAGGCCGGCAACGAAGGAGTCGTATCAGGCCCCCCCTGCTTCAGCAGTTCCTCAGCAACGACCTGGACCTGAGCGATGGCGGCCAGTGGCTCGTTGTTTTCGTCGCGTGCGCTAAGCTGCACCTGAACCCGCTCGCCAGGACGGTATTCTTGGCGCTGGGGTTGCAAGCGCACTTGCAAACGCGGGGTCGGGTGGCAATACACCAGGCGCTGGGCCAGCGGCACCGGTTGGCGTCGTCCGCCCGGCTGGGGCCGCATCTCTACCACGCTGATTCGACAGACGCCGCCATGGCTCTCCCCACGGTTGGGCCGCAGGATCACGTCACTTTGCCCTGCGGGCAGCGTTTGCAAGTCGAGCAACCCTTGGCGTCCATAGAGGCCCACGAGCAGATCACGCGGCCGATCGCTGTGAAGCTGCACGCGGATGGGCTCACCCGCGGCAAAGACGCCGCCATCGACCCGCAGGGTCACGCCCTGGGAACGCGGCACGGGCAAGGGGAAGAGGTTCTGCTTCAGCCCGGCTGGTGCCTCCAAGCGGACGCTGTAGCGGGCCTCGGGTTTAGGGGTGAAAGCGAAGACGCCCCGGCCCTGGAAGAGCTCCGGTCGCTCGGTGGCTTGCCACGTCGTCAGATGCACATCAGTGGGCTTGCCATCTTCTAAAAGAGTGCCACGCACGGCAACGGGCTGGCCGAGCGGATTGCGTGCCTGGAAGTAGACACGCGAGGGCAGACCGACCACCAACTCCCCTCCCTCGGGGAAAAATTCCAGTTGCACCCGCTGCGGCCGCACCGGGATGGGCTGCTCAATCACCTCGGCATCGTTGGGATTGGCAGAGGTGACTCGGAGAATCGCCTCGCCCCGCGTGAGGTGGACAGGCAGCGTGAAACGCAAGCGTGCCTGGCCGGTCGCTGAGGTCGTCGTCGTCAGAGCCGGTCGGCTCAGGCCATCGACCGTGAGGACGGCGCTGACCGGGGCGTTGGCCAACGGGGTGCCGTCCACCCGGCGTAGAAGCAGTTCAGCCTGAACCTCTTCGCCGGGGCCGTAGCTGTCGCGGTGAAAGCGGAGAGTGGCCTGACCAAGGGCCGGCTTGGCATCCTGAACCTGGAAGCTCCGTGACGCCTCGAGGTAACCCTCCTTCGCACTACTGACTTTCAGCGTGTAGACACCTGGAGACGCATCCGTGGGCAAAACAAACGATCCGGCCTTGAGGCCAGGCAACGGCTGGCCCTCGGCAGTGACGATCGAGCGGTATTCGGCCGCAAGAGCCGTGGTCGCAGGGGAAAGCTGCTGTTGTGCCCCATGAGGCAACCCCAGCGTAACCACCAGCGAGGCCTCTTCTTCTGGGGGGGTCAGGCGGGCTTGTTCGAGGGTGAGCGTCCGAAAGCGAACCGTCTGCCCGGGCCGATACCACGGTCGATCCGTCGTCAAGTAGGTACGATAAATCGGCGCGGAGAGGGGTACTTTGCCCTCAAGGGAGAGCGGTTCGCGGTCGGCGGCTTGCCGGGCAGCTAAGGCCCGCACGTTCATAGCTAACTCGCCGCCTTCCGGCACGACATCGGGCGGCACGGTCAGTTTGTAGGTGCCCGGTGCCACGCGTTGCAAGGGCAGCGTTTCGCGACGGACTTCTTTGAGTTGGTGCGCTTCTGGGGAGTGGTCCTTGCCTTCGCCGCCACGCTCTGTTGCCTCACGCGGAGGCGTTAGAGGTTCAAGCGGTTTGGCCACTTTATCTGCCTGGGCCGCCTCCACACGATTACGCGGGCTAGCCGACGGCTGAGGCAGCGAGGAACCAAAACCGATAGGCGGACTGGAGCGTGGCGGCAAGCGATCCGAGCCGTTGCGCTCGGGAGTACCGCCCCGGACACCCAACGCGGGCAGTTTCACTTTCGGCTGTAGCGGTCCACGCCCTTTGCCTAGCATGTCGGCTGGGGCCGCTCGGGGAGCAGGAGCCGTCCCGGGCGTACTTGCGGTGTTTCCGACCGAAGGGGATTCTGGCGGCAGGCCAGGAGCACTGAGACCCGGAGGGGGCGAGGCGGGAGCAACGCTGCGTGGCACGCCCGGTTGGGCAGGTGCATTTGCGCCTATGCTGCCTGAACCGGCTGCGGAGTCGGCATCGGCACGGGGGGGGGACGACCGGTCCTCTAGCTGTTTGCGGCGAGTCAGGGCAGAGACATTAGCCCGATCAACTTCGACCTGAACCAGGGCCTCGAGCGGCTTGCCCTGACGGTCGAAGGTCTGAACCGTGTACTCCGCGGGGGTTCCTGGCGGCAGATGCCGCGGTCCGGTGACGACCAAGCGCAGGTGTTGCGAATCGGCCTGGTTTTGGAGGTGTTGCAATTCCTGGCGGAAGTCGCGCTCCAGCGATTCGATTTCCTGGTGCTGATTCTGCTGCTCCTGGCGGAGTTGTTCGCGAGTCACGGCCAGCAACTGGGCAACTTGTTCGCGTTGGGCGTGCTGCTGGCTGCGTAGATACCAGACCTGCACGCTGCCCAGACACAAAAGCAACCCCGCTGCTAAAGCTGCCAAGGTGTACCAACGGCTCACAGCTGCCTGGGAGGCGACACGAGGCGGAAGCGTCGGCGGGGTAGGCTCCGCCACGGCCATAGGCTCTGGCTTGTGAAAGGTGACGTCCGGGAAGGTGCGTTTGGCAGCGGTGGCCAGGAGGTGTTGCTGAGCGCGAGCCTGAGCCAAGGCCTGCCGGCACGCGGAGCAGGTTTGCAGATGCGCCAGCAACGAAGCCTGCTCGGCCTCGGGGAGCAGGTCGTAGAGGTGATCGAGCAAAAGTTCCTGGCAGTGCTGGCAAGCGTCCATAGTCACAATTCCTCGGCAAGCATTAACTCATCAGCACCTTGCGAAGTTTGGCCAAAGCGGCTCGCATTTGCGTCTTCACGGTGCCGACCGGGCGATTGGCGACTTCGGCAATCTGTTCATAGGTTAGTTCGCCGTTTTGTCGCAGCAGAAAGACTTCTTTTTCTTCGGGGCGGAGGTGGAGCAGGGCTTCGCTGAGGCGTTGTAAGGTCTCGCGATGTTCCAACTCTTCGCCCGCGGGGGCGGTTTGGGGTGGCGGCATGAGTTCGGCTCCCAGCAGCGGTTTGACGCGGCGCTTCCAGGCGCTGCGTTGCAGGTCGCGAGCGGCATTCAGGCCGACGCGAAAGATCCAGGCTCGCAAGTTTTGCACGTCGGGCAATTGCTCCTGGGTCCGCCAGCAGCGTAAGAATACCTCCTGGGCCATCTCCTGGGCGTCGTCCTGGTTGCCCAGCATGTACCACAAGGTGCTTACCAACTCGTCGCGCACCTCATTGAACGTGGCAACAAGTAGCTCTGCCCACCCTTCTGGCGTGGAAGGGAGAGGAGACGCGGGGTCAACGTGACATCCGACGTCCCTGTCCCGCATGGCAATCACGCTGCTTGAGGGTCTCGTCATGGCCGTCCTCTTAAACGACGAGGGGACCCACTCGACCGATTGGTCGTAAGGCAAAGAATGTACGAAAGGAACATCCCATTCTTTGGGAATAATCTCTGCCAGCCTAACCGACGTGACACGCCGTGGCAAGCAGCGAACAGCGTGCGAGAGAGAAAAGGCCTGAACCGCGGAACGTGGCAAAAACGCTTTTCAACTCTTCTCTCCGTAGGGAAACCCCTCATAGACTAATCGCAGTCTCTCCCGGAGGTCTCTGCCATGCGTCCCGATCGTCGTTCCTTGCTGCTCTCCAGTTCGATCCTCGGCCTGGGGGCCTTGGCCGCTGCCCGAGCCGCCGAACAGCCCCTGACCAAGGTTCGCCTGGCCATCCTCGGCACGCGCATTCGCGGTCGCGATCTGTTGCGACTTTTTACGCAGTTGCCCGAGGTCGAAATTGCCGCTATTGCTGAGCCGGATGATAACCTAGTACCGGCAATTTTGAAGCATCTGCCGGAGAAGCACACCCGCCAGCCGGTGGTGGTTCGTGACATGCGTCGAGTGTTCGCCATGAAGGAAGTCGATGCGGTGGTGGTGGCGACGCCGGACCACTGGCACGCCTTGGCCAGCATCTGGGCCCTGCAGGCGGGCAAGCACGTGTATTGTGAGAAGCCCCTGTCGCACAATCTGGTGGAAGGGCGACGCCTGGTCGAGGCAGCGGCCAAATATCCCAAGCAGATCGTCCAAGTGGGCACGCAGCGGCGTAGTTCCGCAGCCCTGGCTGAGGCGGCCGCTTATGTTCAGTCCGGCAAATTGGGCAAGGTGCCGTTCGCCCGAGCCTGGATAGCTGGTAACCGGAAGAGCATCGGCAAGAAGAAGGATGGCCCGGTGCCGGCGGGCGTGGATTATGATCTGTGGACGGGGCCGGCCCCGCTGCGTCCCTTCAATCCCAATCGCTTTCATTATGAGTGGCACTGGCATTGGGATTATGGCACCGGCGAGCTAGGCAACAACGGCATTCACGCCCTGGATGTCGTGCGTTGGCTGTTGCAGCTCGAGGCTCCGCGTCAGATCAGCAGTGCGGGCGGCAATTATTTCTACGACGACGACCGGCAGACGCCCGACACCCAGACAGTGACTTACGATTTTGATGGCTGCACCGTTGTTTGGGAACATCGCCTCTGGGCCAAGACCGGCAACCGCAATCAGAGCTTTGGCATCGAACTGGTTGGCGAGAAGGGCACACTAGTGAGTGATGGCTCGCGGTGGTTTCTTGAACTGGGCGAGAAACGGGAGGTTCAGGCGACCCCCTACGATTTGCCACACGCTCGTAACTTCATCGCTGCGATCCGTGGAGTGGCCAAGCCCAACACCTCCTTTGTCGAGGCCCATAAGAGCACGTCCCTGTGCCATTTAGGCAACATTGCCCAGCGAGTCGGGCGGACCCTGCATTGGGATGCCAAGACGGAAACGATCCGAGGCGACGCCGAGGCCAACGCCCTATTGAGCCGGACCTACCGCAAGGGTTTTGAGTTGCCGAAGCTGTGAGGGGTGGGGGTAGCTTGGGGGGGGGGTTGCCCTT
>Ga0272446_1000556_pt1 | contig 57952 bp, 49 predicted proteins | sample YNPCB0061_FD_194587 | JGI IMG/M metagenome (GOLD analysis project Ga0272446, IMG submission 194587) | Hot spring microbial mat communities from Yellowstone National Park, WY, United States - YNP-CB-006-1 | ecosystem: Environmental > Aquatic > Thermal springs > Hot (42-90C) > Sediment | place... | reverse complement strand
GATGAACCGCTTTCGTCGCATCCTGGTGCGCTGGGAGAAGAAGCCCGAGCACTATCTTGCCTTCCTTCACTTCGCCTGTGCCCTCATCGCCTTTCGCGCTTCTGGGTTATTCGGATAGGCACTTAGTACTACAGTTGTATTTCGGCAGATGACCCGTTTCCGTCGGCGTAAACGCCTCGGCTAGTGCTTGCGAAGGCCACCTGCGTGGCCTGTTTAGCCCACGAAGGTGGGCTTTGCCCCCCATAGCCGAGGGCTTTCAGCCCGACGGGGAGCGCACCTACAACTGTAGTATTAGCCGCAGCGGAGCGTGAACAGAGTTGCTTCGGGTGGGCAGCCAAGGCGCAGCGGGATGCCGCCGATGCCACGGCTCACGTAGACGTGCAGGGAGCCAACCCGGTGGTGGCCGATCGGGTAGCGCCAGCCGTGGCGCGGCAGGCAGAAGGAGCCGAGCAGCGGCAGCCAGAGGTGGCCACCGTGGGTATGCCCCGAGAGTTGCAGGCTCACACCGTGGCTGGCCGCCTCGTCGGCGAGGTCGGGACAGTGCGACAGCAAGAGCGTAAAGGCGTCGTCCGGGGCGCCATGCAGCGCCGCGCCAACGTCCGCCGTCCCGTCCCACATATCGTCCACGCCGGCCACCACCAGGTCGGCAGCGCCGTAGCGCAGCCGCTGGTGCGTATTGATCAGAAACGTCACGCCCAGCGGCTCCAGGGTGCGCCTGATGGCTGGCACGCCCTCCCAGTAGTCGTGGTTGCCTGGCACGGCATAGGTGCCAAGCGGTGCGGGCCGCGCGCGGAGGGGAGCGAGCACCTCCGGCAACTCGGGGATGGCGTGCGCGAAACTCACGAAATCGCCGGTCAGCACCAGCAGGTCGGGCTGCTCCGCGCTGATGCGCTCGGCGGCCCAGCGCGCGTTCTCGGCGGCGAAGCGCATGCCGAGGTGCAAGTCGCTGATCTGACCGATGCGCAGCCCATCTAGCGCTGCCGGCAGGCCCGGGAGTTGCAGCGTCAGCCGTTCGAGGCGGGGGTGCCGCGGCTCGTGGAGCATGGCATAGGCCGCGCCGGCCGCGCCGGCGAGCCCCAGGGCTGCTGCCACGGGCGCGCCCCCGGCCGCCAGGGCCAGCGCCGCCGCCGTGCCGCCGCCGGCCGCCGCGCCTAGCCAGCGCGGCGAGTAGCGCACCTGTCCTGGCGTCGGATCAAACCGCCGTCCTTCACGCTGGATCTGCCGGGTCGTTATCGCCATAGTTCAGTCTATCCCTGGTTGTGTGTCACACTGTCGCCTGGCTCGCCGGAACCTTGCTGCGAGCGGGGGCAGTATAGCGCATTCAGATGAAGAACAGATGAACCGTGGCTGATGGCCCGCTTTGACGGGCCCCGCCCCACGGCGGTACAATGGGTCGCCAGAAGGCGCCAGGCCATGGGGGCTTGCGCGCAACTCGCATTCAGGTTTGCACTGCGGCAATGCCAGATTTTTCCTACACCGCGATTGCCGATCCTGCTGGCTTTGAGGAGCGCCTCAAGCTAGTTCCTGATGCGCCTGGCGTCTATCTCTGGAAGGACAGCGGGGGCACGTTGCTCTATGTGGGCAAGAGCAAGCGCCTGCGTGAGCGTATGCGCTCCTATTTCGGCTCGCCCCGTGGCCTCAGCGCCAAGACACGCCGCCTGGTCAGCCATATTGCCGACTTTGACACGATCGTCACCCAGAGCGAGCTGGAGGCCCTGCTGCTGGAGATGAACCTGATCAAGCAGCATCGCCCGCGCTATAACATTCTGCTTAAGGACGATAAGACTTACCCTTACATCAAGGTTACGCTGCAGGAAGACTGGCCGCGCATCTTTTCGACCCGCAAGGTCCTCGACGATGGCGCCCGCTACTTCGGCCCGTACGCCAGCGCCGGCTCGGTCTATAAGGCGCTGGACCTGCTGAACCGGCTCTTCGCCTTCCGCCCGCCCTACGAGTGCAAGGACGACAAGTTTAACCGCCATCGCAAGCTCGGCAAGCCCTGCCTCTACTACCAGATGAAGCGCTGCCTCGGCCCGTGTGTGCCCGGCCTGGTGAGCCAGGAAACCTACCGGGCGACGATCGACGCGGTCTGCCGTTTCCTGGAGGGCAAGACCGAGCAGGTTGTGCGTGATATCCGCCGCGAGATGGAGGCTGCCGCCGACGCGCTGGACTTTGAGCGGGCCGCCTACCTCCGTGACCGGATCGTCGCGATCGAGAAGATCTCCGAACGCCAGCAGGTGCTGCGCACCGTCGATGAAGACCAGGACGTGATCGCCTTTGCCCGTGAGGACGGCTCGGCCGTGGTGCAGGTGCTCTTCATCCGCGGCGGCAAACTCGTGAATGCCGAGCCCTTTACGCTGCAGGGCACCGAGGACGAGAGCGATGCGGCCCTGCTCAGTTCGTTCATCACCCAGTTCTACAACCGCGCGCCCACTGTGCCGGCAACCCTGCTGCTGGCCGACCACGTGGAGGAGCCGATGATCATCGCCGCCTGGCTGGCCCAGAAGGCCGGTCAGAAGGTCGAGATTGCCGTCCCCCGCCGCGGCCAGAAGAAGGATCTGGTGGAACTGGCCGCCAACAACGCCCGCCAGAAGTTGGCCGAGCTGCGCCAGCAGTGGCTCAATACCGAGCAACGCGCCGTGGCTGGCCTCAGCGCATTGCGCGATCTGCTTGAGCTCCCCGCTCTCCCGCAGCGCATCGAGTGCTACGATGTCTCCAACACACAGGGCCAGCAGGCAGTCGCCAGTATGGTCGTCTTCGAGCGCGGTGAGCCGAAGCCCGCAGCCTACCGGCGCTTCCGGATCAAGACGGTGGCCGGCGCCAATGATGTCGCCTCGCTCCACGAGGTGCTGACCCGGCGCTTCCGCCGCGCTGCCGCGGCGCTGGGCACGGCTGATGAACCCGCCGAGGTGAACGGCACGGCAGACAACGGGGGCACCACCGCGCGATCCGACGCAACGGCCGAGGACGCGCGTCCGACCGGTCCCTCGGCCTGGGCCGATCTGCCGGATCTCGTGCTGGTCGATGGTGGCCGGGCTCAGGTCAACGCTGCCGTGGCGGCGCTCCGCGCCCTCGACCTTGAGCAGATCCCGGTGGTCGGCGTGGCCAAGGGCCCCGATCGCAACCGCTTCGACCTGGTGCGTGCCGACCAGCCGGAGCCGATCGTGCTGGAACGCAGCGGCCCGGCGATCAACCTGGTACAGCGGATCGACGAGGAGGCCCACCGCTTCGCGATCAATTACCACCGCAAGCTGCGTGGCAAGGCGGCGCTGGCCTCACCGCTCGAGGAGATCCCCGGCATCGGCCCGCGACGCAAGCAGGCCCTGCTCAAGGCCTTTGGCTCGCTCGAGGCCATTCGCCAGGCCAGTGTCGATGAGCTTGCCGCTGTTCCGGGGATGAACCGAAAGGCCGCCGAGGAGTTGAAAGGGCTGCTGTGAGCGCGGTCAGCCGGGCCACCATGCCGGGGCTACCTGCGTGTTCAGCGTTTGCGGGCAAGCTGCCCTCGCTCCCACGCGCAGGGTGAACACGTAGGTGGCTGCCCGGTATGCGCAGCCAGAGTCCGGCGAGCACCCGACGCCGCAGCGAGTCCACTGTGTGGTTCGCCGCCCTGCCTGAAGAGGCCCCTATGTCGATCATTCACTCCCACATCAGATCGCAGAGCGAGGAGTTCAAGGCCAACGCCGCCTACCACCGGGCGCTGGCCGAGGAGTTGCGCGGCCGCATCCTCGCCGCGTCGCACGGTGGCAGTCCCGACGCGCGCCAGAAGCACACCGACCGTGGCAAGCTGCTCGTGCGCGAACGGATCGATCTGCTGCTCGACGAAGGCACCGCCTTTCTCGAGTTCAGCCCGCTGGCCGCCTACCATGTCTACGACGATGAGGTGCCCGGCGCCGGTATCGTCACCGGGATCGGCCGGGTCAGCGGCCGCGAGTGCGTGATCGTCGCCAACGATGCCACTGTCAAGGGCGGCACCTACTACCCGCTCACCGTCAAGAAGCACCTGCGCGCCCAGGAGATCGCCCAGGAGAACCGCCTGCCCTGCATCTACCTGGTCGATAGCGGTGGCGCGTTTCTGCCCCTGCAGGCCGAGGTCTTCCCCGACCGCGACCATTTCGGGCGTATCTTCTACAACCAGGCCCAGATGTCGGCCCGTGGCATCCCCCAGATCGCCGCGGTGATGGGCTCGTGCACCGCCGGCGGGGCCTATGTGCCGGCCATGAGCGACGAGGTGGTGATCGTCAAAGGCACCGGCACGATCTTCCTCGGCGGCCCGCCGCTGGTCAAGGCGGCCACTGGCGAGGAGGTCAGCGCCGAGGAGCTCGGCGGCGCCGATGTGCACACGCGCCTCTCCGGGGTGGCCGACCATTTCGCCGAGAACGACCGCGAGGCGCTTGGCATCGTGCGCGATATCGTCGCCAACCTCGGCCCGCGCCGTCGCCCACCCTGGGAGCTCCAGGCACCGGAACCGCCACGCTACGATCCCGAAGAGCTCTATGGCATCCTCCCCCACGATCCGCGCAAGAGCTACGACATTCGCGAGCTGATCGCTCGCCTGGTGGACGGCAGCCGGCTCCACGAGTTTAAGACCCGCTACGGCACGACCCTGGTCTGTGGCTTTGCCGCGATCGAGGGCATCCCGGTCGGCATTCTCGGCAACAATGGCATCCTCTTCAGCGAGAGTGCGCTCAAAGGCGCGCACTTCATCGAGCTCTGCGCCGCGCGGGGCATTCCGCTGCTCTTCCTCCAGAACATCACCGGCTTTATGGTCGGCAAGCAGTATGAGAATGGCGGGATCGCCAAGGACGGGGCGAAGCTCGTCACCGCCGTGAGCTGTGCCGCCGTGCCGAAGTTCACCGTGGTGGTGGGCGGCTCGTTCGGCGCCGGCAACTATGGCATGTGTGGCCGCGCCTACCAGCCCCGCCAGCTCTGGATGTGGCCCAACGCGCGCATCAGTGTGATGGGCGGCCAGCAGGCGGCCAATGTGCTGCTCACCGTGCGTCGCGACAATCTGCTCGCCCAGGGCCGCGACCTTACGCCCGCCGAGCAGGAGGCTTTCAAGGCGCCCATCCTCGAGAAGTACGAGCGCGAGGGCAGCCCCTACTACTCCACGGCACGCCTCTGGGACGACGGCATCCTCGCCCCGCCCGAGACGCGCAAGGCGCTGGCCCTGGGCCTCGCCGCCGCCGGCAACGCCCCCGAGGAGCCGACCAGATTCGGCGTCTTTCGCATGTGAGGCCGGGACATCCGCCTGCTGGCCGTCCCAGCCACGCGTCGCCCCAACTCCGCCCGGGACCCCGCGGAGGGAAGCGTTCCCGGCGTGACGGCTCTGGTGCCGTGTCCGCGCCGCGGTCGGGGAATGGCCGTGCCAGCGGCACGGCCGTTACCGGGCGCCTGGCGCGCGGGCTGGCGGGGCGCGCCGTCCTGCTGCGGCTGGCACGGCGCCCCGCCCCGGCAAACAACCCGATTGCAAGAACTCAGGCCACAGCGGCCGCTGGCTCCGCGACAGCCTCCTGCTTGACGATCTCCAGCTCGATGTCGATCTGGACCTCCTCGCCGACCAGGACGCCACCGGTCTCGAGGGCGACATTCCAATTCAGGCCCCAGTCCTTGCGGTTGATCCTGGCGCTGGCGTGGAAGCCAGCGCTGGTGGTGCCCCAGGGCGCTTTGGCCTGCCCGCTGTACTCGGCATCGAGCACCACCTCGCGGGTCACGCCGCGGATGCTCAGGTCGCCGATGATCCGGCCGTGGGTCGCGTCAATCAGCTCGATCCGCTTGCTCACGAAGCTGAGCGTTGGGTAGTTGGCTGCATCGAGGAAGTCGGGCGAGGTCAGGTGGGCGTCGCGCTTCTCGTCGCGGGTCGCGATGCTCGCGGCCTCGATCTGTACGCGAACCGAGGAGTTGGCCGGGTTCTGCTCATCAAACTCGACGTGGCCGGTGAAGCGCTCGAAGCTGCCCCGGACCTTGGAAATCATCATGTGGCGGACGGTGAAATGAATGTGCGAGTGGCTGTTGTCGATCACCCAGGTGGCCATGAACCAGACTCCTTGTTCTTGCTGTTCCTTGCTACGTTCCGCACTCAGTCTCGCTGTGATGCGTCAACGCCGGCGTAAACAGGAGCGTGAACAGGCTCAGAGCGCCTGCTCGACCTGGGCGATCTCGGCGAGCAGGCGGCGCCGCCCGCCGCTCTCGGCGATGGCGCGGGCCTCGGCGAGGGCGATGCGGGCCTCGGCTGGCGGCAGCAGGGGCGCCAGCCAGAGGCGGATCTGGGCGGCGAGGTGGCGCGTGCCGAGGGCGTCGGCGCGCGCCAGGGCGGCTGAGAGGTGGTGGATGGCCAGCGCGGGCTGGCCGCGCCGCAGGGCCAGCAGCCCGAGGTTGGCGCTGATCCCGGCCACGCGCTCGGGTACATCAAGCCGCTCGGCGAGCGCCAGGCCGGTACTGAAGTGCGCCTCGGCGCTCGCAAGCTCGCCGCGGGCCATGGCGATCTCGCCACTGGTGGAGCGCAGGTAGGGCTGCAGTCCCAGGGCGCCCCGCTCTTCGGCGAGGCGCAAGCCCTCGGCGGCGTAGCGGCTCGCTGCATCGTCATCGCCGAGCAGATGCAGGTGATAGGCGAGGTTGTTGCGGGCCAGGATGCGCCAGGTGAGCGCGCCCTCCAGGGCGTTGGGGTCGGCAGCGGCTTCGTCGGCAACGGCCAGTGCCTCGCGGTAGTGCGCGATGGCACGTGGCATGTCGCCCTGCTGGGCGGCCACGCTGCCCAGTTCGAAACGTACCTGGGCCAGGGCGGCAGGATTGGGGGCCGGCTGGGCGAGGACGAGGCGCTCAGCCTCGTGCAGGCGCAGCGTGGCCTCGGCCAGGTCGGCACCCTCCAGCGAGAGGGCGGTGCCCCAGAGGAAGAGCGCGGCGCTGCGCTCTTCGAGCGGGCCTGTCTGTTCCAGGCCGCGCACCAGGTCGATCACCTCGGCGTAGCGGCCCTGCGGCACGAGGGCGCGGGCCAGGTTCAGGCGCGTGCGACGGGCCTCGCCGGGCTCGCGGGTCAGGGCCAGGACCTCGCGGAAGCGCTCGGCGGCACGCGCAGCCTCGCCGCCAAGCAAGAGCGCCTCGCCGAGCGCCGTGAGCACGGCGGGTCGCCGGGCAGGCGAGGCGCCGGCCAGGGCCTGCTCGTAGAAGTTGACGGCTTCGGCCCAGGCGGCGACGCTCGCGGCGCGGCGCCCGGCGCGCAGCGCATAGGCGGCGGCCCGCTCAGGGGCGCCACCCTCGGCGAAGTGCCAGGCGATCAGGCCCGCCTCTTCATCAAGCCGGTCACGGTGCAGTGTCTCAAGCGTTTCGGCCAACCGGCGGTGCAGGGCGCGGTGCCGCGGCTCGCCTACCTCACGATAGGCGACCTCCATAGTCAGGCTGTGGTCGAACTGGAACCGGCCGTCAGGCAGCGGCTCCACCAGGCGGGCAGCGCGCAGTTCGTCGAGCGCGTCAAGCGCCGCCGCCTCCGAGACGCCGGCCGCCCGTGCGACCACCTCGAACGCGAAGACGCGCCCGGCAGCCACGGCGGCGTCGAGCACGCGGCGCGCTTCGTCGGAGAGCCGTGCCAGGCGCGCCTCGATCAGGCTGTAGACGGTGGTCGGCACTACCGGCTCAGCGGGCAGAGCAGGACTCAGGTGGCCGGTGGCGTCGAGCAGCCCGCTCGCCCGCGCGTGGCGGACCAGTTCGTCGATGATGTAGGGGTTGCCCTCGGCGCTGTGCTGCAGCCAGGCCGCCAGCCGCGCTGCGTCGTGCGGGCTCAGCGCACGGGCCAGCCGCTCCGTCTCGGCAGCACTCAGGCGGTGCAGGCTCACGCGCTCGACCCGCCCCTCGCGGGTCAGGGCGCTGAGCAGAACGCTCAGCGGCGCGCGGCGCTCCACCGGGCGGGCGGTGGCCACCACGCGCAGCGGCGCATCCCCAAGGCGACGCAACAGGTAGCCAAGCAACCCCAGGCTGCTGGCATCGGCCCAGTGCAGGTCGTCGAGCAGCAGCAGCAGAGGGGTCCGGCCTGCCAGCGCGATCAGCAGGCGGGTCACACCCTCCCAGAGCCGCGCCTCGTCAGGGGGCGGGGCAGGCGTGCCCATCGCCTCGCCCAGCGCCAGCTCCGGTAGCAGGCGCGCGACCTCACCCAGCCAGAGGGGTGCCAGGCCGAGACGCGCACGCAGCGCCGGCCAGTCGGGCCGGGCCAGCAGGTCGCGCAGGATGCCGACCCAGGGCTGGTAGGGCAGGCCCTGCTCCAGTTCGCGGGCCGCCCCGCTGAGCGTCAGCCCGCCATGGGCGGCGTGGCGAGCCAGCACCTCGGCAGCGAGGCGCGTCTTGCCGATCCCCGCCTCGCCCTCGATCAGCGCCAGGCGCCCCGGACCCACTGCCGCCAGGGTGGCCAGCTCGCGTTCGCGGCCGGTGAAGGGTAGCGCCGCAGCCTCCTGGCTGGCGGCAGGGGGCTGCAGGAGGGGCGGCGCGCCGCCGGTCATCGCCGGGTGATCGACCAGCAGCGTATCGGTCACGACCGCATCGTAGAGCGCGCGGGTCTCGCTCATCGGCGGCACGCCCAGCTCGGCGTCGAGCAGGTCGCGCAGGTGCTCGTAGCGGCGGATGGCGCCGACCCGGTCGCCGGCCAGGTAGTGCAGGCGGATAGCGTCGCGCTGCAGATCCTCCTGCAACGGGTCGAAGGCCAGGGCGCGATCGAGCGCGGCCAGGGCGGCGGCATAATCGCCGCGCTGCTCGGCGGCCCGCGCCAGGCGGGTGAGGCCACGCACGACCAGCAGGTGCGCCCGCTCCCGTTCGGCTGCGAGCCAGGCCGCGAAGGGTTCGGCGTCGGGCAGACTGAAGCCACTGAGCAGATCGTCGCGGTAGCGGGCCACGGCGGCGGCCAGCGCCGCCTCATCGGCGGCCGGCGCGGCCACGACGGCGGCCAGCGCGCGGTAGTCCACGTCGCTGTCGGCGGCGACGGCGAGCGTCTCATCGCCGACGATGCCCGCGCCGAGGGCGCGGCGCACCCCGTGGAGCGTCGTCCGCAGCAACTGCTGGGCGGCGCTCCGCTCGTGCTCCGGCCAGAGCAGGGCGATCAGGTGCTCGCGGCTCACCGGCGCGCCCTGGGCGGCCAGGTAGTAGACCAGGGCGCGTGAGCGGCGGCGCGGCAGGACGACCGGTACGCCGTCGCGCAGGATCTGCGGCGGGCCGAGCAGGAGAATGGTGAGCATAACGGCTTCGTGGTGCGTCGTGCCAGGGGAGCGTGGCCCATACAGCCAGTGGCAGCGGGGCGCGGCTGGGCAGGAGTGGATCGCTGTGTGGCCGATTATACCATCGTGCAGCCCATCTGCCGTTGACGCGCCGCGAGCCGCTAGCTATAATGCCGCGGAGTGCCATCACGCACGGGGAAGGGCCATGAAGCTGATTGTCTTCGTCACCGACGATACGCACGCCGATATCAGCGTCGATACCCTGGTCGAGCAGGGCTTTCGCGTTACACGCCTGGCGACCACGGGTGGCTTCCTGCGGCGTGGCAACACGACCCTGCTCGTCGGCGTCGAGGACCACCAGGTCGATCCGGCCTGCGAGCTGGTCAAGGGCGTCGCCCCCGGCACCCTTGCGATCATCATGGACCTGGAGCGCTACGAGCGCCTGTGAAGATCCTCTACGTCGCGGCCGGCATTCCCGTGCCGGGCAGCCTCGGCGGCAGCACCCACGCCTATGAGGTGGCCCGCGGGCTGGCCCGGCGCGGCCACGTGGTCCATCTGCTCGCTGCCAGCCACGAGGGCTGGGGTGGGCTGTCCCCCTTCGCTCGCCCGGTTTCCTCCCGCTGCGCTGGCTTTCACCTGCATCACCAGGACGTACCCAAGGCGCTGAGTCTGCTCGGCGCGGGGCCGGTGTTGCGCCTGGCGCGCGCCCTGCGCCCCGACGCCATCATCGAGCGCTACTACAACTTCGCCGGAGCGGGCCTTATCGCTGCCCGGCGCCTCGGCGTGCCGGCGCTGCTCGAGGTAAACGCGCTGATCGTCGATCCGCCCGCGGTGCTCAAACGCCGCCTCGACGACGCGCTCGGCGGCCCGCTGCGCCGCTGGGCCGAGTGGCAGTGCCGGGCCGCCGCGCGCATTGTTACCCCGCTACACACCACCGTACCCGCCGCCATCCCCCGCGCGAAGATCGTCGAACTGCCCTGGGGCGCCGATGTCGAGCGCTTCGCCGCGGTGGCCGCGGCGCGCCAGGCGCGCCCTGGCCCGCCGTCTGCGGCAAGTGCGCCGCCCAACGTGGTCTTCATGGGCTCGTTTCGTCCCTGGCACGGGGTGACGGATTTCGTGCGCGCCGGGCGGCTGCTGCTGGAGCGCGGCCACGACCTGCGCTTCACGCTGATCGGCGATGGCCCTGAGCGCGCCGCCGCCGCCGCGCTCGCCGCGCCGTGGGCGAGCCGCTTCCACTTCACCGGCGCCGTGCCCTACGCCCGCATTCCCGAACTGCTCGCCGCCGCCGACCTGGGCGTAGCGCCATTCACCACCGCGCCGCACCCGGCCCTCCGTGCCGCCGGCTTCTTCTGGTCGCCACTGAAGGTCTACGAATACATGGCCGCCGGGCTGCCCGTGGTCACCAGCGCCATCGCCCCGCTCAGCGAGGTCATTCGCGAGGGCCGTGAGGGCGCCCTCTTCCCCGAGGGCGATGTGCTCGCCCTGGCTGACGCCATCGCCCGCGTGCTGGCCGATCCCGCCACGGCCCGCGCGCTGGGCGCGGCAGCCCGCGCGCGGGTAGAGGCCCACTACTCCTGGCAGCGCCACTGCGCCGACCTGGAGCGCATCCTGGCCGAGATGGTCGCCAGCACAAGCCCTGCGGCGGCGTAGTCGCCCCAGAGATGTTGCACGATACTGCTGGCAAACCTACGTACGCGGGCCTCCGCAGGGCTACGTCAACGTCCGGTTGATCGTCCGCGCCGTGGGCGTCAACGCCTCGGCTCCTGGTGCGAAGGCCACCTGCGTGGCCTGGCAAGCCCGCGGCTTCAGTCGCCAGGCGGACGACTGTGACGTGGCCCTGGGGCCTCCGGCCGCCAGTTGCGCCGACAGCCGCCATCTGGCATAATGAACGCGTAGCGGGGCCCGGCCCCGCATCTGTATGCCGGAGGCGAGTGCGATGACCCTGCTGAGCGTCGGCGGCCTGACCAAATACTACGGCGCCGAGCTGATCTTTGAGCAACTGAACTTCCAGGTGGCCCGTGGCGAGAAGATCGCCCTCGTCGGCGTGAACGGCGCCGGCAAGAGCACGCTGCTCAAGATCATTGCCGGCCACGAGCGCGCTGATGCTGGCCGGGTGGCCGCCGCACGCGGCATGCGCACCGCCTATCTGGCTCAGGAGGTGCGCTTCAGCGGCGAGCGCACCCTCTGGCAGGAGATGGAGCACGCCCTCACGGCGCTGCGCGAGCTCGAGACGCAGATCCAGGCTCTCGAGCCCGTGATCGCCGATACCGACGCCCCCGACTGGGCGCAGGCCATGGAGCGCTACGGCGAGCTCACCGCGCGCTTTGAGCATATGGGCGGCTACGAGGTAGAGCCGCGCATCAAGCGCACGCTCCAGGGCCTTGGCTTCCACGAGAGCCAGTACCATCAGCGCCTCGCTCAGTTCTCCGGTGGTCAGAAGACCCGCGCCGCGCTCGCCGCGGCTCTGCTCGCCGACCCGGACCTGCTGCTGCTCGATGAGCCGACCAACCACCTTGATATGCAGGCCCTCGAGTGGCTCGAACAGTTCCTCCGCAGTTGGGACGGCACGCTGATCGTGATCTCGCACGATCGCTACTTCCTCGACCGGGTGACAAAGCGCACCCTGGAGCTCGCCTTCGGGAGCCTCGAGGATTACCCCGCTGGCTACAACCGCTACCTGGAACTGAAGGCCGAGCGGCTGGAGCGCCGGCTCAAGGAGTACCAGGCCCAGCAGGAGTTTATCGCTCGCACCGAGGAGTTCATTCGCCGCTACAAGGCCGGCCAGCGCGCCCGCGAGGCGCGGGGCCGCGAGAAGCGTCTCGAGCGGCTCAAGCGCGACCACGGCCTCCAGCGCCCGCAGGAGCAGGCGAAGCTGCGGCTCTTCCTCGATAGCCAGCTCCGCAGTGGTGAGCTCGTGCTGGCGCTCGATGGCCTGGTGATCGGCTATCCCGGCAATCGGCGCCAGGAGTCGGACCCGCGGGTCCTGCTGCGCGCCGAGGGGCTCGCAATCCACCGCGGCGAGCGGGTGGCCCTGCTTGGTCCCAATGGCAGCGGCAAGACGACCCTGCTGCGCACCATGCTTGGCGAGCTACGCCCGCTCCAGGGCCAGCCGCGCCTCGGCCACCAGGTGCAGATCGGCTACTACGCCCAGGGCCACGACGTGCTCAACTGGAACGCCACCGTTCTGGAGGAGCTTACCCGCGTCAGCCCAACCCTGGGCGAGCCGGCAGCCCGCAACCTGCTGGGGCGGTTCCTCTTCAGCGGCGACGACGTGTTCAAGCGGATCGGCGACCTGAGCGGCGGCGAACGCTCGCGGGTGGCGCTGGCCCAGTTGACCCTGCTGCCGGGCAACCTGCTTATCCTCGACGAGCCGACCAACCACCTCGATATCGGCGCACGCGAGGCGCTCGAGGCGGTGCTCAAGGAGTACCCGGGCGCCATCCTCTTCGTCTCCCACGACCGCTATTTCATCGACGCGCTGGCCGACAAGATCTGGCACGTTGAGCAGGGGCGCCTCCGCGAGTACCTCGGCGGCTACCGCGACTTCGTTGCCGCCCGGGAGGCCGCCGCTGCACCACCGGCGGCCCCGGTCAAGACTGCAGCCACACCCGCCGCTCCAGCGGCGCCGGTCGCCCGAACGGCCTCGCCCGAAGAGCGACAGCGCAAGCGGCGCCTGGCAGCCCTCGAAGCCGAGGTGACGCTGCTCGAGCAGGAACTTGGGCGCCTGAAAGCCGACCTCGAGCAGGCCAGCGCCGCCTGCGACATCACCCAGGTGACCACGCTGGGCACCCAGTACGCTGAGCTCGAACGCCTGCTGGCCGACAAGTATGACCAGTGGGCGCAACTCGCCGCCTAGTGCGATTGCAGATTGCAGCTTTGCGATGGTAGATTGGGCGCGGCGCAGCTGGACACGGTCGAGGTCGCGCTGATGCCCGAACAGGTCGCCTGGAACTGCACTAGGGGCGCCCGGGTGATGATCTACCGCGACTATGCCCCGGTCTACCAAGCGATCGGCCAGGGCGCCTTCGCCGAGGCGCTGGCCGGGCGCATCCTCGCCGCGCTTCCCGCCCCGCCGCGCCGGGTGCTCGACCTCGCCTGCGGTACCGGCGCCGCGACGCTGGCCCTCGCCACGAGCGGCGCCGCGGTGGTGGGCGTGGACCGCTCGCCTCAGATGCTCGCCATCGCCCGGGCCAGCGCCCTGGCCCGCGGCCTGCCGGTCACCTTCATCGAGGCCGACATCAGGCAGCTTCCGATCGGGCACGGGCAGGCCGCTCCTGGCCGGCTGGCGACCGATAGCCTGCCGCCGGCAACCTTCGACCTGATCACCTGCCTCTACGACAGCCTGAACTACCTGACCGGCGACCACGACCTGGATCTGGCGCTGGCGGGCGCGGCCCGGTTGCTGCATCCGGGCGGGCGGCTGATCTTCGACCTCAATACCGAGCACGAGTTCGCCAGTTGGGGCGCTGGCTGTGACCAGGTGGTGCACGATGCCGGCGGCATCCTGGTCTACAACCGGCTCCACTACGACCAGGCGGAGCAACTGGCCTATGCGCGCATCGGCTGGTTTGTGCGCGAGGGCGCGCGCTGGCGACGTGGTGAGGAACAGCACGTCGAGCGGGCTTGGAGCGAGGGTGAAGTAGACGCCGCCCTTGGCAGCGCGGGCCTGCGCCTGCTCGCCCGCTACACACCCGACTGGGCGCCAGCGCCCGCCGAGGCGCCCCGCGTCGTCTACGTCGCTACCACCACTGAGGAACAATGAAAAAGCCCCTGCTGAGCAGGGGCTCTTCGCCAACTAAGGGGTCGCCGGTTCGGTAAGACCTAGCGGGCCTCACCAGCGGCGACGCCCATACGCTTACTGTCATTCTTCATGGGCATCACCTCCTTTGCGCCTGGACGGCAGTTTTGGCTGTGAAACCGCGGACATTGATACTATAACCAGGGAAGCGGGGGCTGTCAAGGGGCAAGTCAGGGTTTACCAGGGCTCAGGGTGTTGCCAGGGTGGGCGAAGGCGTCACGAGGGGACGCGCTGTGCCAGTCACTACGGGTGTGCGCAACAGCGAGGGGATCAGCAGTGTCTGGCCGGGCTGCAGCGCATTCGGGTCGGTGAGCCCGTTGGCGGCGACCAGTTCATCAACGGTGGTATTGTAGCGCTCGGCGATCGCGCTGAGCGTATCGCCGGACTGCACGGTGTAGAGCGCGGCGGCGGTGGGCGTTGGCCGTTCGAGCGAGGCGAAGATCGTGGCCGTCGCGTCGATGTCGAGCGTCGGCGCGGGGGTGATGTCCAGCACGGCCGGCAAGGTTGGCAGCACCGTCGCGGGTGGATCGGGGACACAGGCGGCCAGCATGACAAGCAGCGTCACGAGCAGGGCAACCTGGCGCCAGCGCACACACAGCATCGTCTTACAACGAGCGGTCCGCCTTTGTCGCGCGCGGATGCCAGGTGCTGTCACCCTGCGCGGAGCCGCAGGCTTCGCTTCGTTCAGCATGACACGTCTCGTTGTACCAGAGGGCACGTTCACGGGGAGCAACTTTCGCGCAGAACCGTCGAGACGCGGCAAGACCGGGCTGATTCTAGCAGCGGCCCTGGAGCGTGTCAACGTTGAGAAACCGTTAGTGAGGCGACGGGCGCGTACGGCGGTGCGGCACAGTGCGGTATACTATCCAGAGCGGTCAGTGCATTGAGGTAACTTGCTCATGGCGATCACACTGAAAAGTCCACGACAGATTGAACTGCTCCGCGAGTCGGGGCAGCTGGTCCGCGCGACCTTTGAGGTCCTGCGCGAGCATATCCGGCCCGGCGTATCGACGGCTGAACTCGACGCGATCGCAGAGGAGTTCATCCGCAAACACGGCGCCGAGCCGGTCTACAAGGGCTATGTGCCGCCAAGCCGGCGCGGCATCGCCCAGACGCCGCCCTTCCCCGGCACAATCTGCGCATCGATCAACGACGTGATCTGCCACGGCATTCCGAGCAAGAAGGAGCGCCTGCGCCAGGGCGACATCATCGGCATCGACATTGGCCTGCGGCTCAACGGCTGGATCGGGGACGCCTGCGAGACCTTTGCGGTCGGCGCGGTCAGTGAGCGCACCCAGCAGCTGCTCGACACCGCGCGGCGCTGCCTGGAGCTTGGCATCGAGCAGGCCTACGTCGGCAATACGCTGCGTGCAGTGGGCGCAGCGATCCAGCGCCACGCCGAGCAGGCGGGCTTCTCGGTGGTGCGTGAGTACACCGGCCACGGCCTCGGGCGCAACCTCCACGAGGAGCCAACCGTGCTACACTACGACGAGCCGCGCAATATCCGCAAGATTATGGCCGGCATGGTCTTCACGATCGAGCCGATGATCAACGCCGGCCGTCCTGAGACAAAACTCGAGCGTGACGGCTGGACGGTGCGCACCGCCGATGGCTCGCTCTCAGCCCAGTTTGAGCACACGCTGGCCATCACCGATGAGGGGCCGATCCTGCTCACCGCCTGATCCTGAGGCCAGACGCGCACAGTGGTGACGATCCATGCCGATTGACCAACTCGAACAGCACCTGGTCGCGGCCCTGCTGGCCGATGACCTCGCCGAGGCCCGCCGGCTGGCAGCACGCCTGCACGCCCGTGGTTTCGATGCCGCCGCCATGGAGGCAGCGCTGCGCGAGCAACCGCAGCTCGAGGCTGCCCTCTACGCTGTGCTGCAGGAGGTCGTGCCGCTGTCGCGGCGCGCGGCGAAGCGGCGGGCGATCCGCGCCGCCGAGGAGCGCGACTGGGGCGATTGGCATGAGGGCAAGCGGGGAGAATAGCCGGACTGCTGCTAGAGCACGCGATAGATCACGAACGTCCGTGGGCCGCTGTCATCGCGCAAGAGCACCTCGACCTGCTCGTGGGTGAGCAGGCCGCGGCTCAGCGGATCGAAGTTCTGCGCACCCTCGACGTAGTAGTAATAGACGGCGCCGTCGAAGCTGAAGCCGCGCAGGTTACTGGCGCGCGCGCTCGTCCCGGGGGCGAGGTTGATCAGCGGGTCGGCCACCGTGCCGCCGAGCCGGTCGCGCACAGCCTGGACCACAGGCGTCAGGTCGCTGGGCGCGGCAAGCGGAGTGGCAGGGGGCAAGAGGACGAACAGCGCCCAGAGGAAGACACCGGCGAGCAGCAGCACCTCGATCCCGATCAGCACCCCGAGCGTCCGTGGGCCGATCTGACGGATGACTCTGGTCCGATCACGCAGGGCGCGCTCGGTGCCCGTATGCGTTGTGGCAGTGATCACGGCGTTGCCCCCTCATCGCGTCGCGCCGTCTGTTCTTGTGAAATCAGGAACGTATGCTGCTACAGCGTTCCGTGTCTTCTCAGTTTAGCAGAGAATGATCGCCAGCGCCATAGGTCGAACGTCGGAGAATCAGGGCAAACGCAACGGTTCGCCGCAGGAAACGTCGTCGACAGACCGCTGAGCGTCAGCTGAATACGCACGACAGCCAGGATATGCCACCACCATTACCACAAGCGAACCAGCCCGCCGGGCGCCGGGTTGCCGCGTTGCTGATCGCCTGGGGCGCCGGGGCGCTGGAGGGCCTGCTGCTGGCCCGGCTGGTCGCCCGGGCGCTGGCGGCGCGGCCCGATAATCCTGCGATCATGATTTTGTATACGTTTACCGATCTGTTTATCATACCTTTAGCGTGGCTCAATAGCGACATGCCGGCCTACGGGGCGATCATCGAGCACGGCACACTGCTGGCCGCCGTGCTCGTGCCGCTGGCCGCCTATGCGATCTGGCGCGCACTCACGCCTGGTGCAACCAGTGCGCCTGGCGCATCGTCACATGCGCGGCGTGATCAGATAAGTCGCGGAGCAGGGGGCGCTGAAACCGATGCTTGAGAACCTGGGGAGTATGCTGAGCTGGTTGCTCGTGGCGATGGCCGTCGCCCTGAGCATTGCGGTGGTGGGACTGGCCATGATCTGGCGCAGCGTGCGCAATTTGAACGTCCCGCCCGAGGCGGGCTTCTTTGCGACGCTGCGCGCTGTGCCGCTGGCGCTGGTCATCTTGCTCGATCTGCTCGACTTCGGCCTCGATCTCCTGGCCGCGCCGGTGAGCTGGGTCATTCTTGATCGCCTGGGTCTGCGCGGGCTGCGCAACAAGGCTGCGCTGGAGGCGCTGATCCCGTTCACCCAGACCATCCCAACCTTCACCCTGGGCTGGCTGGCGGCGCGGCTGCTGAACCTGGGCGATGAGCAGTTCCAGCAGATTGTCGAGGGTTACTCCTCGCTGTAGAGCGGGGTGCTGAGGTAGCGCTCGCCGTTGCTCGGCACGATGAAGACGATTAGTTTGCCGGCGTTCTCGGGACGGCGGGCGACGCGCAGCGCCGCAGTGGCGGCCGCCCCGCTGGAGATGCCGACCATCAGCCCCTCCTCGCGCGCAAGGCGGCGGGCCATGTCGAAGGCGTCTTCGTTGGAGACCTGCTGGATCTCGTCGATGATCGCCGTATTGAGCACCTCGGGGATGAAACCGGCGCCAATGCCCTGGATCTTGTGCGGGCCCCGTTTGCCCCCCGAAAGCACCGGCGAACCTTCCGGCTCCACAGCCACCAGCTGGAAGCCGGGCTTGCGCGCCTTGATCACTTCGCCCACCCCGGTGATCGTGCCACCGGTGCCCACCCCGGCCACCAGGATGTCGATCGCCCCGTCGGTGTCGCGCCAGAGCTCTTCGGCCGTGGTCTGGCGATGGATTTCCGGGTTGGCCGGGTTCTTGAACTGCTGCGGCATGAAGCCGTTCGGCAGATCGGCGAGCAGTTCCTCGGCTTTCGCGATCGCGCCCGGCATGCCGTCGGGGCCGGGGGTCAGCACCAGTTCGGCGCCATAGCCACGCAGCAGCTTGCGCCGTTCGACGCTCATGGTATCGGGCATGGTCAGGATGAGCCGGTAGCCCTTGGCCGCCGCGACAAAGGCCAGGCCGATGCCGGTGTTGCCACTGGTGGGCTCGATCAGTATCGTCTCGCCGGGGCGGATCGTGCCCTCCCGCTCGGCGGCCTCGATCATCGCCAGGCCAATGCGGTCCTTGACGGAGCTGGCGGGGTTGAAGAACTCGAGCTTGGCCACAAGGGTCGCGTCGCTGTCATTGACCCGGTTCAGGCGGACCAGCGGTGTGTTGCCGACCAGTTCGGTGATGCTGCCATAGATGCGTGCCATGGGGTGCTCCTTCCTCTGGGCCACGGCACTGCCACCGTGGCCGGGTTGCTGCTGAGCAGATTGTAGCGCCGGCTTCTGGCATAGTCAAGTTCTTGACCAGAATAGTTGAGTAATGGCACGGGCGGCTGAAACCAGCACTAACCCGGGACGGATCTGCGGTATACTGCGGGTAGCAGCGAGGGGCGCAAGCTGAGGAGCGAGGTATGCGTGGCAGGTCGGTACGACGCGCGGAACGGGCGGGTGGCGGGGAAGAGGCTGCGCGGATCACCCGTTGCGCCGGGACGTGGCTGGCCACGGCGCCGGATGGCGCCGAGCAGCAGCGCATCGCCGAGGCGGTGCGCCAGGTGCAGGGCCAGCGGGCCGTGGCAGCGGCGTTCCACCGCGACAGCGAGGCAGCCAATGCCTTCTGCATCGAGCTGTTTCGCGGAGAGGAATTTGCGCCGCTGCACTTTGCCGACGAACTGGTGGCGCAGATGATCGCGCGGGTCGGTGAGCCGCCAGTGGTCGAGGTGGGCGACGAGGCGATCTTTTCCGACTACCTGCGGCGCGCCGTGCTGAGTGTGGCGCTGCCGAATACGCGGCGCCTGCTGGCCGCGCAGCTGCGGCGCTACCTGCCACGCTATGTGGAGGCCGGGCGCTGGCAGGAGGCAGTGGCGATCGACTATAGCGCCTTCCGCACCGCGCTCGGCAACGAGGTGACGCTCTTCCTTGCCCAGATGGCGCTCGCCGGGCTGGCCGACTACTACGAGACCCACGACGATGAGGGGTGACCCCGCGTCCCTCTACGCGCCCGCCAGGGCTGTTGCAACGTCTTTGGCGTAAGCCCCAGCTCTTTGGGCGGGTTTGGCGGCTACGCGGCCCCACACCCCACGGCCGGAGGCAGACGTTGCATGATTATGCTGGCAACCTCCGTGTTGCCCACGCCGGGTGCGCGGACGTCCCGCCCGCATACCCGGGTTTGCCAGCAGTATCTGTGCAACAGCCCTGCCACGCTCGGCGGTAACTGTTCACACCCGGGGTCATACACGCGCCTGGGAGCGAGGGCGTCGCGCCCTCGTCGCGTCTCCGCGGGCACGATGGTCTTTGAATACATAATCCGCTCTAGCCCGCGCAGGCGGGCTTCGCATTCCATAGCCGGGGGCTTCAGCCCCACGGCTAGCCTGGCATAGCGGATTAATTTCTCAATAACCAAGATGCCCGCGCTCCCGGGAGACATGTGAACACTTGCGCTCGGCGAACGACTTGATGGGATCACGCCTCTTTGTTATAATCATGCCGCGCTAGACGGTCGTGCGCGTGGCGCACAACGCCGCGATGAAAACGGCAGCGGAGTATTACTACAGTTGTAGGTGCGCTCCCCGTCGGGCTGAAAGCCCTCGGCTACGGGGGGCAAAGCCCACCTTCGTGGGCTAAACAGGCCACGCAGGTGGCCTTCGCAAGCACTCGCCGAGGCGTTTACGCCGACGGAAACGGGTCATCTGCCGAAATACAACTGTAGTAAGTATCGGCTATCGGCTGTGCTCGCCTCAGCCCCCATAGTCTAGCGGCCTAGGACGTCACCCTTTCAAGGTGAAGATCGCGGGTTCGAATCCCGCTGGGGGTACCAGCACAACGGACAACGCCAGGGTCAGCCCTGGCGTTGTTGCATCTTGACAGCGACACGGCGCTGTAACATGCCCGGCAATGGTGGCATCAAATCACGGGACGGCAACCGGCGCCGGGCTAGCAGTCTGGAGGGACACCCATGGGCCGAACGATCGTGGTGATCGGCGGTGGACCGGCCGCAGTTGAGGCGGCGGTCGCCGCAGGGCAGGCCGGGGCCAGTGTGACCCTGGTGAGCGACGGGCCGATCGGCGGGCGCGCCGGCTGGGATAGCCTGGTTCCGAGCAAGGTCTGGCTTGCTGCTGCCGATCTGCTCGGCGAACTGCGCGCCGCCGAGGCCCTCGGGCTCACCGCGTTACCGCCCGTGCACGTGGCGCCCCAGGCCGTGCTGGCACGGATCAGGGCCGTTGCCCAGAGCTGGAGCGACCAGGCCCTCCAGCGGCTCAGCGCCGCCGGTGTCACCCGGATCAGCGGTGTCGCCAGCTTTAGCGGGCCACGGAGCCTCACGGTCAGCGCCGAGGGGCAGCCGCCTACCACGCTCGCAGCAGACGCGATCATCATCGCCACCGGCTCAGTGCCACGCTTCCCACCCGGGCTGCGGCCCGACGGCAAACGCGTGCTGGCCCCCCGCTTCGCGAGCAGCCTGGATACGCTCCCGCCGGACATCATCGTCGTGGGCGGCGGGGCCACCGGCTGTGAGTTCACCTCGCTCTTCACCCGCCTGGGCGTGCCCGTCACCTGGCTGGTTGGCGATCCGCGCGTGTTGCCGCAGTTCGCCCCGGCTGCTGGAGCGCACCTGGCGCAGGCCCTGGTCGATGCGGGGGTGACGCTCCACACCGCTGCCATGGTCGAGCGGATCGAGCCTGAGCAAGCCGGTGTTGCCGTGGTCACCAGCGATGGCGCCCGCTATCGCGCGGCGATGGCCTTCCTCGCGATCGGACGCAGCCCGGACCTGGCCCGGCTCAACCTGGAGGCAACCGGCCTGCCAACCAATCCCGATGGTACACTCACGGTCGATAGCTACGGGCAGAGTGGCGTGCCCGGCATCTACGCAGTGGGCGACGCCGCTGGCGCGCCCATGCTCGCCAATCGGGCCATGGCCCAGGCCTGGATCGCAGGCCGCCACGCTGCCGGTCTCACCGTCGAGCCCTACCGGCCTGAAGCGATCATCCATGCCGTCTACAGCGACCCGGAGGTGGCCCAGCTGGGCAGCCTGGAGGGACTGCCCAACACCCTGCAGCGCATACGCGTCCCGTATACGGCAGGGCTCAAGGGCCACCTCATACCAAATCCAGTTGGCAGTTCCGCATTGTCGTTGCCGTTATCGCTCATCGTGACGCCATGTGCGGCAATCTGCAATCCAAAATCTGCAATCGGAAATGGTATCAGTCCGGGCGCTGGCGCAGGCTGGATCGAACTGAGCTACGAGCCGGCAAGCGGTCAGATCCGCGGCGCGCTGGCGGTGGGCGCCCACGCGGCCGATGTGCTTGCGCCCGTCGCCCTGGCGGTACAGCTCGGAGCAGGCCTCGCGCACCTGGCGCCGGTCTTCGCCGCCCATCCGGCGCTCAGCGAGCTGGCCTTCATCGCTGCGCGGGCGGCCCTGGAGCGTGGCTGAACACTCCTACCCCGCGCTGTCGATCATGGCGAGCAACTCCTCAAGGGCGTCGACGCCGCCCTGGCGATAGGCGACCCACTGGATGGCAGGGCGCTCCCGCGCCTGCTGGACACGCAGCGCCTCGCGCCATTCGCTCGCCTCGTGCGCCAGCATTGCCCGCTGGTCGACAGCCGTCCCCTCCTGCTGGGCTGCGACCAGCTGGCGCCGGACGGTATTGAGCGCAACCAGGCGTCCCTCATCGTACTTCATCCCCCCGGTAACCCGGCCATCCTGTTGCAATCGGCACACATTGGTGCCGCCGGTCTGATCGGTCAGCGAGCGCTCGGCCGCAGCGATACGCTGCTCAAGCCAGCGGTAGAGCTCTGCGCTCATCGCGTGCCCCTCCCCTCCATATCCATTATTCCATTCGTTGTCGTTGTCGTTGTCACCCTGGGTTCCTGCGTCGCGTGTATCCCCGCGCTCAGGTGTGCGGTGCATTGGATGCGGCACCGCGCTGGTGGGGCGTGCCGCGCACAGGCAGCCTGCGTTGCTCGCATCATACCAGATGGAATTGGCAATCCCGCAGTGTCCCGCTCAGCTCCACAGCTTTACAGCTCAACAAAGCTCTGTGTGGAGCTGGAGCGCTGTGGAGGTGTGGAGCTGAGCCAATGCGATGCCATGAAGCAGAATCGGTATCATACCAATTGGAATTGAGCAACCCGCATAGGTGTTACCGTCAGAGCGCATTGGAACGCCATGCGCGGCAATCCACAATCCAAAATCGGCAAGCCAAAATGGTATCATAACCATCAGGAGGCGCGCACCATGCATCGTCCCGACCCCCGCGTCCTGGCCCTGGTTGTAGCCCTGCTCGTCGCGTTCGTGCCGCCGGGTGTCGCAGGAGCACGTCCGGCATTCCCGTCAGCCTTACCGGTGCTCGATGCCGATGGCTTTCTGGTTGAAGAGCCGTTCCGCAGCTTCATCCTGGCCCGTGGCGGCCTGGAGTACTTCGGCCAGCCGCTCAGCGACGCGTTCTTCGACGACGACCTGGGGGCGCACGTGCAGTACTTCACCTATGCCCGCCTGGAGCGCCGGGGCACGCAGGTGCAGCTCAGCCGCCTGGGGAGCATGCACGCCGCCGGGCGTGAAACAGCGCCGCCATTCCAGTGGATCGCCGCTGACGCGCCCATCGCCCCCGAGCGCCACTACGTGCCCCAAGCGGGGCATACCCTTGGTGGGGCGTTTGCCTGGTACTTCGCGCGACACGGCGGGGTCGCGCTGCTCGGCCACCCGATTTCAGAGGAGTTCGACGAAACGCAGCCAGATGGCGGGACACTGCTGGTGCAGTACTTCGAGCGGGCGCGCTTGAGCTACCACCCCGCGCTGGCCGGCACTGCCGGCGAGGTGCAACGGGCGCCGCTTGGCGCATGGCTGGCCGAGACGCATCTGCCGCTCTCCCGGCGCGTCCCGGGCCGGCCCCTCGGCGAGCTGGGCAGTGCCACGCTGCGCTATCAACCCGGGAGTGCCAGTGGCGCCAATATCGAGCTGGCGGCCAGCCGGCTGAATGGGACCGTCGTCGAGCCGGGGGCGGTGGTGTCGTTTCTCGCTGCGGTGGGCGGCATCTCGGCGGCGGCAGGCTTCCGGCCGGGGCCGGGCATCGCCGGGGGCGCGGTGGTCGAAGACATGATCGGCGGTGGGGTCTGCGTGGTCTCGACGCTGCTCTACCGCGCCGCCTGGAACGCCGGCCTGCCGGTCATTGAGCGGCGCGGCCACAGCCGCTGGCTCACCACGTTCAGTGATCGCCCGGGCATGGACGCGGCCGTTGTCGATCCCGGGCAGGACCTGCTGGTGCGCAACGACACCGGCACGCCGATCTATCTCGTGGCCACAGCCCGCGACGGCCAGGTGAGCCTCAGCCTCTGGGGGCGCGGCGACGGGCGCACAACCATGCCTGGCGCCCCGCAGGTGCGCGGCGGCGAGACGGTGCAGGTGGTGAACACGCGCGTTGTTTACGGCGCCGGCGGTGAGCTGCTGCGCAATGAGCGTGTCGTGAGCCTGTACCTGCGCACGACGGTCGCGCGCACCCCGTGAGCCCTGCTTGACAGCGGCACCGCTGCATGGTAGGCTTTTCCGTAATACAAAACCTACTTTCATAATACGGAAAACGTCTATGCTCCAGGCATTCACCACACTGCTCGGCTTTCAGCTCCTTGGCGAGGCCCTGGCCCGCGCGCTGCAGCTACCGGTGCCGGGACCGGTCGTGGGCATGCTGCTCCTGCTGCTGACGCTCGCGCTCCGGCGCGACGCGCCGCCGGCCTGGCTGGAGCCCACCTCCAGCGCGCTGCTGCAGCACCTGGGGCTGCTCTTCGTGCCGGCCGGGGTCGGGATCATCGCCCACACGAGTCTGCTCGCCCGGGGCTGGCTGCCGATCCTGCTCACCCTGGTGCTCAGCACGGCGCTCACCCTGGCAGCGACGGCGCTGACGCTCCGGCTGCTGCTGGCGATTGGCCTGGGGGGACGCGATGAGTGAGCTCTGGGTCTACCTGGCGCGCACCCCGCTGCTCTGGCTGGCCCTGACGCTGGCGGCCTACCTGCTGGCGGTCGAACTGGCGCGGCGCAGCGGCAACTATCCGCTCTGCAACCCGGTGCTGATCGCCACGCTGGTGCTGATTGGCCTGCTGACCCTCAGCGGCACGTCGTACGCCGCCTACTTCGCTGGGGCGCAGTTCATCCACTTCCTGCTTGGCCCGGCGACGGTAGCGCTGGCGGTGCCCCTGGCCCAGTCGCTGGCGCGCCTGCGCCGGCTGGCGCTGCCGCTACTGCTGGCGCTGCTGGTCGGCAGCCTGGTGGCGATCGGCAGCACCGGGCTGCTGGGCCAGATGCTGGGCCTCGACGCGCTCACCCTTCGCTCGATGCTGCCACGCTCGGTGACGACGCCGATCGCGATGGGCGTGGCCGAGCAGATCGGGGGCGAGCCCTCGCTAACGGCGGCGCTGGTGATCCTCACAGGGATGATCGGCGCGGTGATCGCCAACGACCTGCTGCGCCTGCTGCGGATCGAAGCGCCGGCGGTGCGCGGCTTCGCGATGGGGCTGGCCGCCCACGGTATCGGCACGGCGCGGGCGCTGCAACTCCATGCCGAGGCCGGGGCCTTCGCCGGGCTGGCGATGAGCCTCAATGGTGTGCTGACCGCGATCATCCTGCCGTTGCTGGTGCGTTAAGTGATAATGCGCCTGCGCGCCCGTGGGCGTGGTATGATGCACCCGTGTCACCGGTGCGTGCCGGTGCTGAAGCTGGGGCGCGAACGATGCAAAGCAAGCGGTGGAACGAGCTGAGTCCCGGCCAGCGACGGCTGATCCTCGCCCTGGCGAGCCTGCAGTTGAGCCTGCTGGCCAGCGCGCTGTGGGACATTGCGCGGCGCCCGGCCGGACAGATCCGCGGCAGCAAGTGGGCCTGGGCGGCCGCCTCGCTGGTGAGCTTTGTCGGCCCGCTGGCCTACTTCCGCTTCGGGCGGCGCAGCCCGACCGAGGAGACGGCCAGCGAACACACCAACGGCTGAGCGGCTCCGCTCGCCGCTCAGCCGCGCCAGCAACACAAACGGCTGAGGGCTCCGCTCGCCGCTCAGCCGCGCCATCAGTGGTGGGCCCCCAGGGATTCGAACCCTGAACCAATTGATTAAGAGTCAACTGCTCTACCGTTGAGCTAGAGGCCCGGCGACATTATAATCAGCCCTGCCCCGCGTGTCAAACTTGTGCCCGGGGGCAAGGTTCAGTACAATATGGCTAGCATCCGGCAGCGGCCTGCGCCAGATCCGCCTCTTGCCGACGCGGCCCCGATAGTGGTATGCCCATCGACGATTACTTCCAGGAGTACGGGCCCATCCAGCGGCGGCGCGCCAGCGGCACACAGGCGCCACCCGAGCCGCCTCCTGGCGAGGAGCCGCCCCGGCGGCCACCCCGGCGGCGGGCGCCCGCCGCCCGGCGTCGCCGGGGTGTCGGCCATGTGCTCGCGCTGCTGGCGGTGCTGCTTGCGCTGCCCTTGCTGGTGCCCTATACGCTGAACGTCTTCTTCGCCGACCAGGCGCTGCCCGGGGTCGCGGTGCAGGGCCAGCCCGTGGCGGGGATGAGTGGCGCGACGATCAGCGCTGCGCTCGCCGAGCGCTACGCGCCCTTCTTCGCCCAGCCGGTCGCGCTGGTCTACGGAGGCCAGCGCTGGACGCCAGCCCTGGCCGAGTTGGGCGTGCGGCTCGACACACGCGCGGTGGCCGACGCTGCCCTGGCTGCCGGGCGCCACGGCGATCCGATCACCCGCCTGCGCGAGCTGTGGTTGCTCTGGCGGCAGGGCCTGGAGATCACGCCCCGGGTCGTGGTGGACCAGCAGGCGCTGCAGCACTACCTGCTTGGCCTGGCGCCGGCGATCGAGCGCCCGCCCGAGAATGCAGCGCTGAGCATCGCCACGGGCCGCGTAGTCGGCACGCCGAGCACCCCGGGCGTGCAGGTGCTGGTCGATGCGACCGCCAACGATGTGCTGCTCGCGCTGCGCGATCTGCAGCCCCGTGAGGTGCCGATCCGCACGCGCGCGCTTGAGCCGCTGATCAACGATGGGGCACTGGTTGTCGCCCAGGGTCGGGCGAGTGAGCTGTTGCAGAGCCCGATCGAGCTGCGCCGCGGCGAGCAGCGCTGGGTCTGGGAGCCGGAGCGCCTCGCCGAGTTGCTGCGCGTTCAGCCGCTGGACGGGCGGCTCGAGGTGGCGGTCGATGCCGAACGGCTTGCGCGGGCCGTTGAGGGCCTGGCCCAGCTGGCCGACACGGGCACGGCCGAGCCCCGGCTGCGCTTTAGCAACGGCACCGTGCGCATTGTCGAGGAGGGGCGCCCGGGCTGGCGCCTGCGCCAGGAGGAGGCCGTCGCGGCGCTCGGCAACCTGCTGCTCACCAGTTCGCCGATCACACGCACGCTCAGCCTGCCCGGCGATGAGCTGCAGCCGCGGATCAGCGCCGATAACCTCGACACACTGGGCATCAACGACCTGGTGGCTGAGGGCAAGAGCAGCTTCGCTGGCTCAGCCAGTTACCGGATCACCAACATCAAGGCCGGCGCCCGGCGCATGGACGGCGTGCTGATCGCGCCGGGCGAAGAGTTCTCCTTCAACCGCCAGCTCGGCGACGTCAACGCCGACAATGGCTTCGTTGAAGGCTACGCGATCATCGGCAACCGTACGCAGCTCGAATGGGGCGGCGGGGTGTGCCAGGTTTCGACCACGGTCTTTCGCGCCGGCTTCTGGGCCGGTCTGCCGGTGACCGAACGGCACGCCCACGCCTTCTACATCAGCTGGTACGATCGCTTTGGCCTCGGTCCCTATGGTGACGGTCAGGGCCTCGACGCAGCAATCTACACCGGCGTGTCCGACTTGAAATTCATCAACGATACCGGCAACTGGCTGCTCATGCAGACCGAGGTGGATGAAGGCGCCCAGGTGCTCACTGTGCGCCTCTACGGGACGCCGCTGCCACGCCAGGTGCGGATGGAGGGCCCGCTGGTCACCAACGAGGTGCGCGCGCCGGCGGAACCGGTCTACATTGATGACCCGGGCCTGCCGCGCGGCACGGTGCGCCAGAGTGACATGGCGCGCAGCGGACGGGACATTACCGTCTACCGGCTGATCGTCCAGGACGGCGTGGAGGTTGCGCGCGAGCCGTTCCTGACGCGCTTCCGCGCCTGGCCGAATATCTTTGTGCGCGGGACCGGTTAGCCATGGCCCCACCTGCCGTCATCTGTCCGGCCTGTGGCCACGCCAACCCGAGCGGCTCGCGTTTCTGCAACGCGTGCGGCGCGCGGGTCGCGCCTGGTGCGCCCGCTGCTGCGCCAGCGCCGGCTGCAGCCGTGGCGCAGGCCGAGTTGCCCCACGGCATGGCGATCGACCCCCGGGGGCGCTACGTGGTCGAGCGTGCGATCGGGCGGGGTGGGTTCGGTGAGGCCTACCTGGTGAGCGATCGGGAGTTGAACCGCTTCGCCGTGGCCAAGCGTCACAGCCCCAACCCGGCCTGGAGCACCCGCACCCGCGACCAGGCTGCACAGAACTTTCGCCGCGAGGCGCAGTTGCTCGTTACGCTCAATACGCCCGGCCATCCCAACATCCCCGAGATCTACGAGTACCTGCCCGAGCTCGGCATGCTGGTGATGAAGTATGTCGAAGGGCGGGATCTCAGCCAGATTCTGCGCGAACAGAACGGGAGCATGCCCCCGGAGATCGCCCTGCCGATCGTGCGTGACGTGGCCTCGGCCCTGGCCTATATGCACAGCCGACGCCCCGAGCCAGTGCTGCACCGCGACGTGAAACCCTCGAACATCATCATCGACAGCGCCGGGCGTGTCTGGCTGATCGACTTCGGGCTCTCGCGCGCCGCCCCGATGCAGCCTGCGCTCGACCCGCGCCATACGCAACTGGCCGGCACGCTCGGCTTCACGCCTCCCGAGCAATGGCGCGGCAAGGCCGAGCCGCGCAGCGATGTCTACGCGCTGGCCGCAACCCTCCATCTGCTGCTCACCGGTTTCCAGCCAACGCTGACCCGCGCCGACCTGGCGGACTTCCTGCGCGGCGCGGTCAATCCCTTCCCCCCGCTACGCAGCATCAACCCGCGCCTGCATCCCGAGATCGAGGCGCTGATCGGGCGTGGTCTGGCCTTCCGCCCCGAGGAGCGGCCAACCGCCACCGAGTTCCTGGCCGCGCTGGACCGGCTGATTACGCCCGTGGCTGCCGCGCCGCTCCAGGCGCCGGATGGCGCCGCCCCCCCCGACGAGCACGCCCTGGCCCTCTGGGCCGAGAGCCACTGGGAACTGGCGACCGCCTGGCTCTACGGCAACCTGCCCGAGCAGGTGGCGCGCCGCTGGGGCCGCACCAGGCTGGCCAGCGATATGCGCGCGATCGTCGCGCGCAATAGTGGCGACCGCGACGCCGGCCTCGATGAGGTGCTCGCCATGCTCGACCCGGGCGATTTCGGCGCGGCTACCCCGCGCCTGGTGGCGGACCGGCGTGTCATTGTCTACGGCACGCTCGGCGTCGATGATCGCCAGAGCGAGTGGGTGACGCTCTCCAACGCCGGGCGGCGCTACCTGTGCCTCGAGGTGCAAGCGCCCCGCTGGGTGATCCCCGCCCAGCAGCAACTGAGCCTGCCGCCTGGCCAGCAGCATCGCCTGAAACTGACCGCCGATATGCGCCGGGTGAGCGAGGGCGGCACGTTGCGCGGGACGCTGCTGCTGCGCGATCGCTCCGGCGCCGGCTTTCGGGTCGACCTGCAGGCCCAACTCTCGCGCTGGCGCACCCTGTGGGTGCGTAGTATCGTCGGGCGGCGCGCGCCTGACTGGGAGGCCGGCACGGTGAAGGCGGTCCGGCGGCTCGCCGCTCATCGCGGGGCCGTCTGGGGCCTTGACATCACCCCCGATGGCCGGCAACTGGCCTCGGGCGGCTGGGATGGGACGGTGCGTCTCTGGCGCATTGCTGATGGCGCCCTGGTGGGGGTTTTCGACGAGCAGGGGAGCAATGTGCTGAGCGTCGCCTTCAGCCCCGACGGTCACACCCTGGCGGCGACCGGGGGCAGCGAGGTGGTCAAGCTCTGGCAGACGCGTGGTGGCCGGTTGCTGCGCACGGTTGGCGGCCACCGTGGCTACTTCGGCAGTGTCGTCTTTAGCCCCGACGGGCAGTTGCTGATGACGACCGGCGCCGACCGGATCGTCTGTCTGTGGCGGGTGAGTGATGGGGCGTTGCTCGACCGGATCGCGCCCGAGGGGGGCGCGTTGAGCATGGCGCTCGGGCCAGGTGGGCGTACGCTGGCCCTGGGCTGTGGCGACGGGCGCATCAGGGTCTATGACCTGAGCCGGGGGGTGGTGAAGACGGTGCTTACGGGCCATCGCGGCGGGGTGATCAGTCTGGCCTACAGCCGCGATGGCTCGCTGCTGGTCTCGAGTGCGGGTGAGGGGCCGGTGTTGCTCTGGGACATGGAGAGTGGTGGGCTGCGGCACCAGTTGCAGGGCCACGAGCACTCGGTGCGCTGCGTGGCGCTGCACCCGGATGGCTTGCTGGCCGTCTCAGGCGGCGTGGACGGCGAGATCAGGCTCTGGCACACCCTGGATGGGTCGCTGCACCAGGTGCTCAGCGGCCACAGCAGCGGAGTCGCGCGGGTGACCTTCGCGCCCAACGGCGCATTGCTGGCCTCGGGCGCGGGTGACGGCATGATCACCCTGTGGCAGCCGGCGTGAGCCCTGGTGCAAAACGCCGGTTTTTGTCTGGAGTTGTGGGGGCGTGCACGGCATGCTCCAGCGATCCGGAGAGGGTATAATGCCGATTCTGCTTGATGGCATCGCATTGGCTCAACTCCACACCTTCACACCTCCACAGCTCTCCAAAGCCCTGTGTGGCGCTGGAGCGCTGTGGCGATGAGCGGGACAACGCGGGATTGCCAATTCCACGTGGTATAATGCCATAGTGGCGCACCCGGTCGCCGTGGCTGGTCGACAGAGGAACCGCAATGAGCGTACAACAGCCCACCGCACCCGCTGATACCGCCGCGCTCGCGGCCTGCTGGCAGCGGCTGCGCACGGTGTTCGCAGGGCACAGTCCAGTGTTCATTGTGGACGAGCGCTTCGACCCGATCGGCCCGCTCTGGCGGGTCATGGCGGTGTATCAGGGTGCGTTGGGCCGCTGGTACCGCCGACACTACCGCTACGACATCCCGAGCGATACCCTGTATTTTGCTGGCGAGCAACCCGTGACGGACGACGAGTTACGCGCGGCGCGCCGGGCTGGAAAGCGGCTCTAGCGCGCCATTCTGATGGCTGGCGTACCCTGGAAAGCGGCCCTATGTCTTCGTCTCCAGTAGAAGTCCCCCAGCAACGCGGGCTGTCGCGGCGCGCGACCATTGCCCTGGCGCTGATCGGCGCCTTGCTGTTTGTGGTGGTCGTGCTCAGCCTGAACAACGGCGGGGCGGTGAGCTACCTCACCGGCGGATCGAGTGTGCTGGTGCTGGCGCTGCCGGTCTTTCTCACCGGCGTGCTCAGCTTTCTCTCGCCCTGCACGCTGCCCATCCTGCCAGCCTACTTCGCCGTCACCTTTCAGGCTCAGCGGCGTAGCATCTTTCTGATGAGCCTGGCGTTCTTCTTTGGGCTCGCCACCACGCTGACCCTGCTTGGTGGAGCGATCAGCGCATTGACCGGGTTGCTCTTCGCCGGTCGCGATGTGCTGCAGCTGATTGGCGGGATCGTGATCATCGGCTTCGGCGTGCTGGGGATGTTCGGCAAGGGGTTCGCCGGCATGCAGATCAGCGAGCGCCCGGCCACGACCCTGCTCGGCTCCTACCTGTATGGCGCGACCTTTGCCCTGGGATGGACGGCCTGCGCCGGGCCGCTCTTCGGCAGCTTTATGACCATGCTTACCGTCTCGGGCAACGTGGCCGTGCTACAGGGCGCGGTGCTCGCCTTCATCTATGCCGTCGGTCTGGGGCTACCGCTGATCATTGTCGCCACCTTCTTCAACCGGCTGGGGCGCGGCTCACGCTTCTGGCGCGTGATCAGCGGGCGTGGCTTTGCGGTGCGCCTCTTCGGCCACACGCTCTACCTGCACACCACCAGCGTCCTTGGCGGCCTGCTGATGATCGCCATCGGTGTGCTGCTTGCCACGGGACGGCTCGAGGCCATGACCCAGATCGCCAGCGGCAGTGGTCTCGGCAACTGGTTCGTGGCGATCGAAACGAAACTCAGCGAGCTGTTTGGCCTGCGATGAATGATGGGCTTATTCGCGCGGCGGGCGGCGTCGTCTACACCCATGGCCCCGATGGCGCGTTACTGCTGCTGATCATCCAGGATCGCTACGGCGCGTGGACGCTGCCGAAGGGCCACCTGGAACCTGACGAGAGCGATGAGGCCGCCGCGCTGCGCGAGATCGCTGAGGAGACGGGCATCGTCTGCAGCATCGAACGCCCGCTCACCCGCGTGCGCTACCCGGTCTACAAGCGCGGCGCCTGGCGCGACAAAGAGGTCGCCTACTTCCTTGCCCGTGCCCCGTACACCCTCCCCACGCCCGCCACAGACGAAGGCATCAGCGAAGCGCGCTGGGTCAGCCCACGGGAGGCGCTCAGCAGCTTCAGCTACAGCCAGGTGCGCGACGTGACGCGCCAGGCCCTCGCCGTGCTCCAGCGCGACAGCTAGCCCGGGGGTTGGTCATGCCGTATGGCGTGCCGGGTGCGCGGGCGTCCCGTCCGCCGCGCCTGGACGCGGGCCACAACGCCCTGCGGATGACCAGCACGCGGTACGCATCCCCGCCCGGTGGCCTTCGCCATCACCCGCTGTTGCGATCGATCCGGGGCAGGACGATCCCCTGCTGGCCCTGGTACTTCCCGCGCTTATCGGCATACGAGACCTCGCAGGGCTCATCGCTCTCCAGGAAGAGCACCTGGCCGATGCCCTCATTGGCATAGATCCGCGCCGGCAGCGGCGTGGTGTTGCTGATCTCGATCGTGACGAAGCCCTGCCATTCTGGTTCGAGCGGGGTGATATTGACTAGAATTCCACAGCGCGCATAGGTGCTTTTTCCGATCACCATGCATGATACATTGCGCGGAATACGGAAATACTCGAATGAGCGCGCCAGCGCGAACGAATTCGGCGGAATATCGATAAAATCGGCCTCAATATCGACGAAGGAGCGCGGGTCGAACTTCTTTGGATCAACCAGCGCATTGTAGACATTGGTGAACACCTTGAACTGGTTGGTCACCCGCATATCATAGCCGTACGAGGTCAGCCCGTACGAGATCACCCCCTCGCGGATCTGCCCGTCCACGAACGGCTCGATCATGCCGTGCTCCAGGGCCATTTTGCGAATCCAACGGTCTGCTTTGATCGGCATCGATGTCTCCAGTTACGCCATGCACCGCGCCTGCGCGCGGGCCATTATAAACGCTGCCCGGCGCCGCCCGTGCAGCGCCTGCCCATGGGGCTGGTGCAATGTCCGCCGCACGCGGCGGGGTGTGGGGCTTGCCCTGGGGACGCCGCACGATAGCAGGCAAAGCCGGGTGCGCTGGCCTCCGGCCCACACGCCGGCGGGACGCCCGCGCACCCGGAATGGGAACAACGGAGTTTGCCAGCGGTATCGCTGCCATCGCCCTGCCGTTGCTCCGGCAGCGTACCGTCCAAAACCGGATAGGACCATAGTCCTATAGCGACCGTTTGTAGGAGCGTGGTAAAAATTTGGTTAAGAGCCGGTGATTGAGGTGCTTGTATGATGCGTCAGCTGATCGAGCCCACCGAGGACCTGATGGATGCCCGTGTGCTGCGGGAGTTTCTTGAGATGGTGGGCCCCGAAGGTCCGGCATTGCTGCACAGCATCGTGGAAACCTACGCGGTCGAGACGCCGCCGCTCCTGCTGGCGCTTGGCATAGCGCTCGAGCGGGGCGATTGCGTGGCGATTGCCCGGCTGGCCCACCGTTTGAAAGGCAGCTGCCTGAGCATCGGGGCCAGTGGCCTGGCCGCCCGCTGTGCCATCCTGGAACAAGCCTGCAGCACAGGCTATCCACCCCCACGCACGAGCCTGCTGGCGCTGGAAGAGCACTTCAGCGCCACCACGGCCGCGCTGCGCGCGTTCGTTGCCGATCTGCGGTGATGCTCGTATACCGAGCTGACATCGCGTTGGCACAAAGCTGCAGCGAGTCACGACGCGGTTGCCCGCTCACGGGCAACCGCGTCGTCGATGCTCAGCGGCGACAGGGGGCGCGTCGCTGGCGGATCACACCTCCATCACCATAGGCAGGACCATCGGGCGGCGTCTGGTCTCACGGTAGAGAAACTCACTCACCACGTCCTTGATCTTGCGATTGATGAACGCGGCGTCCACACCGGTGCCGGGAACGGCGCCATTGCGGGCGGTGAGCGCGGCGCGCACGGCCTCCTTGGTCGCCTCAACGAGATCCTGGCTCTGGCGCATATAGACGAAGCCACGGGAGACCACGTCCGGCCCGGAGACGAGGGTACCCGAGGCGCTGTCGATGCCGACAACCACGATCAGCATGCCGTCCTTGGCGAGCATCTGCCGGTCGCGCACCACCACATTGCCCACATCGCCGATCGTTGTCCCGTCGACATAGATGTAGCCGACGGGCGCCTTACCGGTGACCTTGCCGAAGCCGCGGGCGAACTCCATGATCGTACCGCCCTCGGGGATGAGCACATTCTCGTTGTTGTAGCCGGCGCCCATCCCGATCGCCATTTTGCGGTAGAGCACCATATGGCGATAGTCGCCGTGGAAGGGGACAACGAATTCGGGGCGCAGGAGTGAGAGGACAAGCTTCAGTTCTTCCTGGGCGGCGTGGCCAGAGACGTGGACATTGGCCTGGCCACCGTAAATGACCTCGGCACCGAGCTTGAACAGGTTGTTGATCACCCGCCCGACGCTCACCTCGTTGCCGGGGATCGGCGTCGCCGAGACGACCACCGTATCGCCCTGCTTGATCTTGAGGTGCGGATAGTCACGGTTCGCCATGCGGTTGAGCGCGGCCATTGGCTCGCCCTGGGAGCCGGTGCAGATCACAGCGATCTGGTCATCGGGGTAGGCAGCGAGCTCATTGGGGCGGATCAGCGTCCCCTCTTCGGCGCGCAGGAAGCCCATCTCGAGCGCGATGCGCGAGTTATTCTCCATGCTGCGTCCGGCGACCAGCACCTTGCGCCCGTAGGCCTCGGCCGAGTCGATCACCTGTTGGACGCGGCTGATATTGGAGGCGAAGGTGGCGACGATGATCCGCCCGGGCGCGACGGCGAAGATGTTATCAAAGGCCTCGCCGACCGACTGTTCGGAGGGCGTATAGCCCTTCGACTCAACGCGCACACAGTCGGTGATCAGCACGAGCGGCTTGCGCTGCCCCAGTTCGGCGATCTTCTGGATATCGGTGGGCTTCCCGTCGACCGGTGTATGGTCCAGCTTCCAGTCGGTGAGGTAGATCACCGTGCCGGCGGGGGTATTGATCGCGAAGCCCACGGCGTCGGGGATGGAGTGGGCGATATGAAACGGCTCGATAGTGAACGAGCCGACCACAAACGGGTCAACGTCATTGATCTGCACGCGGGTGACGCGGTCGATCAGCCGGTGCTCCTTGAGTTTGTTGCTCAGCAGCCCGAGGGTGAGGCGGGTGCCAAAGATCGGCGGGAAGCCCAGGTCGGCGATCAGGTGGGGCACGCCGCCGATATGATCCTCGTGGCCGTGGGTAAGCAGGATGGCTTTGATTTTGTCGGCCTTTTCGCGCAGGTAGGTGATATCGGGCAGCACCAGATCAACGCCGAGCATTTCGGCTTCGGGGAACATGACGCCACAGTCGAGCACGAGGATCTCATCGCCGTACTCAACGACCCACATGTTCCGCCCGACCTCACCGGCGCCGCCGAGAGGGATGACGCGCACGCGGTTTTTTGCCATAGGTTTCAGTTGAAGCACCACCGGCTGACGCCAGTCGCCGCCGTGGGCTTCGTCTCCTTTCCACATGGTGTAGGCGGCCCGCAGGCGCGCCCGGTATCGGCTGAACCACCGCGGGGCACTGGCCCGGGTGGCTGGCCGCTGGCTGCCGTCATACGTACCCAGAGGCGCCAGCTAGTGGGCGCCTCGATCGACCGTGCTATGCCGGAGCCGCTGCGGTCCCCGCCGGGGGCGGGGCCATCGCGCTGGAGCGGCGGATCGTGGCAATCAACTCATCACGCTCCTCCAGGTCCGGGGCGAGCGGCAGGCGACCGGGCCCCCAGGCCTGACGGTAGAGGAAGCGCATGAGGGGATGGGCCGTGCGTACAGCGGGTTCGCCGGTGAGCAACACTTCGGCCCAGGGCTCATCACGATCGGCATCGCTATCATGGACAGCGCGCACGCTTGCCCAGGGGCACTCGAGGCGCAGCCCCAGGCTCTCGACCCGCAGGCCATCGTCCGTCGGGGTATAGGCGAGCGCCCATTCCGCGAGCAGGGCCCAGATCAGGAGCGGGGTGGCGACGATCAGCACCAGCATGAGCAGCGCCGGCACCACCTGACCAACGCCGAGTCCCTGGGCCAGGCTCTCCTGGAGGGTTGGCCAGAAGCGGAAGGGGTTGTAGCTGATGCGCAGCGTGCTGGCGAAACTCCAGAGTGCAAAGGCCCAGATCAGCAGGGCCGCGCCCAGGAGGACGAGCGTCTTGCGTCTGCCGGCGGAGGAGAGTCGATAGGTCTTCATGGGCTGGGCGGTTGCCTGCCGCCATCCGGTGTTGGCGAGCGATAGGGCCGGCGCCCGGTTGCGGTGGGCCGGCCAGGCTAGAACAGGCTCAACTGCTGCACGGGCGGCTCCTCATCGCCGGGCGCCGGGCCAGTGGGGGCCGCATCGCGCTCAGCCTGGGCGAGGATCGCCGGCAGCCGTTGAAAATCGGCTTCGATCAGCGGGCGGTTCTGCGGCTGGTGCAGGGCCGCCGCCGGGTGGAGCATCGGCACGACCAGGCGCCCATTGACGGTGCGTGGCTGGCCGTGGATGCGTGAGATCTTCTCCCCGGGCAGAAAGAGACCCATCGAGACCCGCCCGAGGGTGACGATCACCTTCGGCTGGATGGCCGCGATCTGGCGGAACAGGTAGGCCTGGGTGCAGGTACTGATCTCGTCGGGCTGCGGGTCGCGATTCTGGGGGGGACGGCACTTGACCACATTGCCGATGAAGACATCGCTGCGCCGGAGGCCGGCCATCGCGAGCAGCTCATCGAGGAACTGGCCAGAGGGGCCGACAAAGGGGCGGCCCTGCCGATCTTCGTGGTAACCGGGGCCCTCGCCGATGAGCATAATCCTGGCGTCGGGCGGGCCTTCGCCGGGAACGGCACGGGTCCGGCCGTGGTGCAGCGCGCAGCGCGTGCAGCCACGGATCTCCTGGGCGATCAGTTGCAGTGATTCGGCGGCAGTCAACACGTGCGCCTGTACTAAACCCAATGCCACTTTTTGGTTTCCATACCTATTATACCTGATCACGGCGGGGCAGCACAAGTGTAGGGTTGTTGGGAGTTGCGCCCCCAGGCCCCGCATACCCCACCCCCTCCCCCCTCCCCTGCCAGGGGAGGGGGTCAGAATCTGGCGTTGCGATGCGCCAGTTCCACTGGCGCATCGCAACGCCAACAACATACCTTCCTCTCCCGGGCTGGGAGAGGGAGGTGAGGGAGTGAGGGCAAGCAGCCCATCAGGACGCCATCCGCCAGAAACCCTCCACCTGAGAGCCTGGGAGCGAGGGCGTCCCGTCCCGGACGACCTGGAAACACTTGCGTGCGTGGGTCCGTTGGTCATGCCCTGGCCGCCTGGTGACGACGATACGTGAGCCTGGCAGGTGTACGTCACGCAAGCGGACGGCCTGCGGGTTTGCCGCGGCGGGGTGACTGTGCTACCATAACCTGGCGGACGAGTCTCGCCGTGCACGAACGCAATGGAGCGCGATCCAGCTCACTGGGGAGCGTGCGAAGGAGTGATCAGTGACAGCGACTGCCGCCCCTGACCCAACGGCCACCGCACCCGTGATCCACGACCACATCCTCGCGACGATCGGCAATACGCCCCTGGTGCGTCTGAACCGGCTGGCCCGCGGCATCAAGCCGACGGTGGCCGTCAAGGTCGAGTTTCTCAACCCTGGCGGGAGCGTCAAGGACCGGATCGGCATCGCGATGATTGAGGATGCCGAGCGCCGGGGCCTGCTCAAACCGGGCGGCACGATCGTCGAGCCGACCAGCGGCAACACTGGCATGGGCCTGGCGATCGCCGCGGCGATCAAGGGCTACAAGTGTATCTTCGTGATGCCCGACAAGATGAGTGAGGAGAAGATCCGCGCCCTGCGCGCCTTTGGCGCGCGGGTTGTGATCACCCCCACGGCCGTCGAGCCCGATGATCCCCGCTCCTACTACTCGGTCTCGCGGCGGCTTGCCGAGGAGACGCCCAATGCGATCCTCGCCGGCCAGTACTGGAACCCGGCCAACCCCGAGGCCCACTACCGCTCCACCGGTCCCGAGCTCTGGCGTCAGACGGCGGGCAGGCTCAGCGTTTTTGTCGCCGGTATGGGCACCGGCGGTACGATCAGCGGCACGGGCCGCTATCTGAAGGAGCGCAATCCCGCGCTCAAGGTCGTGGGGGTCGACCCGGTCGGTTCGCTGTACACCGAGTATTTCCGCACCGGCCAACTCGGCGCGGCCCACGGCTACAAGGTTGAGGGGGTCGGGGAGGATTTTCTGCCCAGCACGATGGATTTCTCGGTCGTGGACGACGTGGTGCAGGTGGGCGACCGTGAGAGCTTCCTGATGACCCGGCGCCTGGTGCGCGAGGAGGGCATCTTCTGCGGCGGCTCGTGTGGCCTGGCGGTGGCCGGCGCACTCCGCTGGCTCCGCTCGCCGGCAGCCGAGCAGTTGACCGAGGAGGACCTGGTGGTGGTGCTGCTGCCGGACAGTGGCAGCCGCTACCTGAGCAAGATCTTTGATGACAACTGGATGCGCGAGAATGGCTTCCTCGAGGATGCCACGGTCGGCGATCTGCTGGCCGATCGCGCTGGTGGGCTGATCGCTGCCGATGAGGACACCAGCGTGGCCGCGGCCATCCGCCAGATGAAGACCCACGGCATCTCGCAGTTGCCGGTCCTTGACCGGACGGGCGGCCTCCACGGGATCATCAGCGAGGGTGACCTGCTCGACTACCTGGTGAACGGCGGTTCGATGGAGCATAGCATCCAGGGTATTCACACCCACGAGGTGGCCACGGTAACCCCCGATACCCCACTTGAGGAGCTGACCTCGCTGTTTGGACGGAACAGCGCTGCGGTGGTGCTCGATCACGGCCGCGTTGCCGGCATCGTGACCAAGATCGACGTGATCGACTTTCTCGCCTCACGGGGCCGCTAGTGCGATTGCAGATTGCAGATTTGCGATGGTAGATTGGGCGCGGCGCAGCTGGACACGGTCGAGGTCGCGCTGATGCCCGAACAGGTCGTCTGGAACTGCACTCGTGCGACTGCAAATTGGGCGCGACGCATCTGGAACTGCAGCAGGCAACGCGGCGCGTGACGGACTGCCGAGCTGGCTAGTCTATACTATGTGCGCTCTATGGACCAGGCGAAGCGTAAGGGTTGAAACCAACAGAAGGGAGCAGACCCGTGTTTGGTAACAAGAAGAAAGAGGCCGAGGAGAAGGCCAGGCAGGAGCAGACGGCGCAGGCGATGCGCCAGATGAGCGACCAGCTCGCGGAGAAGGGGAAGGAGATCGCCGAGCTGCAGAAGCAGCTCGATGCCGCGAAGAAGGAGGCTGCCAGCGGCGATGCCACCGAGCGGGCGCTGGCCGCAGCCCAGGCGCAGATGCGCCAGATGCAGGCCGAGATGGCGAAGATGCAGGCTGAGGTGAACAAGGCGCACCAGGAGGCGGCCGCAGCCACCGCTGCCGCTGCCACTGCCGCGGTGGCCGCCAAGGTGGAGGCTGCGCCCGCCGCGGCGGCCGGCGGGCTGGCGGTGGGCGCCACGGCCTATGTGCGCAAGGCGGGTGGCCAGAACCTGCGCCTGCGCAACGGCCCGGGGCTCGATACCAACGCCTTCGCCGGGTTGCCCCCGGGCAGCTCGATGACGCTCCTGGAGGGACCGGTCCACAAGGACAACTATCCCTGGTGGCGCATCCGCACCCCCGACGGCAAGGAGGGCTGGGTTGCCGGCAGTGAACTGGTGACGCAGCCTGAGTAGCCGGATGGGTGCACCTGTTCGCAGCCGGTTTGCCCTGGCCAGGATGCACGAAGGCGCCGTATCCGCCTTCGTGCATCCTTGTTCCCTCCCCTGCTCCAGCACCCTGATACCAGGTGGCATTGGCAACCCCGCATTGTCCCGCTCATCGTCACAGCTCCACACCTCCACCGCTCTACAGCTCTACAACGCCCTGTGTGGAGGTGTGGAGTTGAGCCAATGCGATGCCATCAAGCAGGATCGGTATGAGACGGTCGTGATCGCCGCTCGAGCCGTGCTTGCCGCGGTACGGCAGCCATGACGAGGCACACCCGCAGCTCCCATACGCGGCGCTGGCCCTGCCTGGCACTCCTGCTCGCCGGGCTGGCCGCCCTGCTGACCTTCGTTGCCGCCTGGCGTATCCTGCCACCCCGGCCCACGGCTGCCGACCTGGCCTACGCCAGCCTGTCACCACGACAGCGGCTCGACATCTACCTGCCGCGGGGCACGGGGCCACACCCGGTGGTGATCTGGGTGCATGGCGGCGCGTGGCGCTGGGGCGAGCGTGCGTTGCCGCCACTTGCCGCACCGTTCGCAGTGCTGGACCGCGGCTATGCGCTGGTGAGTGTGGGCTACCGCTTGACCGACGAAGCGACCTTTCCGGCGCAGATCCAGGATCTCAGGGCAGCGGTACGCTGGCTACGGGCCAACGCTGTGGCCTACGATCTTGATCCTGAGCGTTTCGCAGTCTGGGGGTTCTCGGCGGGCGGGCATCTCGCTGCGCTGCTCGGGACGGCCGGCACCGTGGCCGCCCTCGACGATCCGCGCCTCGGCGACCCCGCGATTTCGAGCCGGGTCCAGGCAGTGGTGGCCTGGGCGTCACCCAGCGACCTGGCGGCGCTGGCCGGGCAGCCCTCACCGCCCGGCTGTCCCGCCGGGGAGCGGGTGGACGAGGGGGGGACCCGCTCTCCGGTGGCCTGGCTGCTCGGCGGCCCGCCCGAACTGGTGCCGGAGCAGGCTCGCCTGGCCAATCCGCTCACCTACATCAGCGCTGACGATCCACCCTTCCTCATCCAGCACGGCAGAGAGGACTGCGTTGTGCCCTACCAGCAGAGCGAGTTGCTCTATGGGGCGCTCGTCCCGGTGATCGGCGCGGAGCACGTCACGCTCACGCTTTTTGATGCGGGGCATGACCCATCGCTCCTGTCGCTGTCGCCGTTCAGCAGGTGGGCCAACCGGGAGCGCGTGCTCGACTTTCTCGACCAGCAACTGGGGCGAGTGCGGCGCGCCGGGTAAGCGAAACACACGGTACCCAAACACGCAGCGGGCGCGGGGGCAATAGCAGCCAACCCGCACCCGCCAGCACTGTCGCGCCAATCAGGCTTCGTGGAGCGGCTCGATCTCGATCCAGGCCCGCTCGGTGCCGCTGACGTTGGCAGCGAAATCGAAGAGCGCCTTCATCAGACCATACTTGTCGTCAAGGGCCTCCCTGGCCACCTGGACCTCCTCCGGCGGCAGCAGCCGGGCGCGTGCATCGACGGTCGGACCGAGGGGCCGGCCACCGCGGTCGGCGGGGCCGATCAACACCCGGCCGTTGTTGCGGATGCGCTTGACCTTGCCCGAGTTCATCGTGGTCATCACATAGGCCTTGCCGTTGCGCAGCGCGAACCAGACCGGGGTCTTCATCGCCTCGCCGCTCTTGCGGAAGGTGATCAGGTTCGCATACTGGTGCCGGTGGAGCACCGCGAAGTCGCTTCGTTCGGTCGACTGACTCATTGTATTGGCTCTCCTGAAGTCATAAGTAAGGCTAACACTCCATTGTACCATGACTACAGGGTGGCGCGCGGTTCAGACTGAGGCGAGCGCGTGATAGAGTGCGGCCCACTCGGCCAGGGTGAGGGTCTCGGCGCGACGCATCGGGTCGATGCCGGCGCGCTGCAGGGCGGCAAGGGCCTGCTCACGCGTAATCCTGACCCCAAGGGCGGCAAGGCCACCGGGGAGGGCGTTGCCGAGCTGTTTGCGGGGCTGCAGGAAGCCAGCCTTGATCACCCGGAAGAGCGCGGGCACATCATCGACCGCGACGGCAAGCTGCGGGCGGCGGTGCAGGCGCAGGACGGCGGAGTCGACGGCGGGTGCGGGGTAGAAGCTGGCAGCGGGCACGCGGGCAATGATCTCCGGCTCGGCGTAGAGTTGCACCGCGTGGGCGAGCACGCTCAGGTCACCGGGGGCGGCGGTGATACGCATGGCCACCTCCCACTGCACCAGGAGCACGCTCAGCTCGGGGGGGAGGGCGGCCTCGAGGAAATGGCGCAAGACCGGTGCAGTGATGGCATAGGGCAGGTTGGCGACGAGCTTGTAGGGGGGCTGGCGCCCGGCGGCGGCGAGCAGTTCGCCAGGTGGGAGCCGGAGCACATCGTCCTCGATGATCTGCAGCGGGGCGCCGGCGAACTCGTCGCGCAGGCGGGCGGCCAGGCGCCGGTCGAGCTCGACCGCGATGGTGAAGCCAGCACGGCGGACGAGCTCCCAGGTCAGCACGCCGAGCCCGGGGCCGACCTCGACCACCAGGTCGTCGCGGCGCAAGGTTGCGGCCTCGACGATCGTGGCGAGGGCAGCGGGGTCGATCAGGAAATTCTGGCCCATACCGCGGGTCGGGCGCAGATCGAGGGTACGCAGGGCCGCGCGGACGCGCTGCGGGGCCAGGTAGGGGTTCATGACTCGATCGGCACGATGACGGTGACGCTGGTACCCTGGTCCGGAGCCGATGTGATCTCGGCGCTGCCACCGACCAGGCGGGCGCGTTCATCGATGTTCAGCAGGCCGAAGGAGCCACGTTTCTCGTAGGAGCGCAGCACGCTCTGCATATCGAAGCCTGCGCCGTCGTCCTGCACCACCGTCACCAGGTGGTTGCCCTCGCGGCGCAGGCGCACCCAGACATGGGCGGCCCGGGCGTGTTTGAGCGCGTTGTTGATCGCCTCCTGGATGATGTTAAAGAGCGTGCCTTCGGTCTTCGTATCCAGGCGCACGTCATCCATCCCGTCGGCTTCGAGCACAATCGCCGTGCCGCCATTGCCGGACTTGAAGCGCTCCAGGTACTGTTCGAGGGTGACGCGCAGGCCCTGGGTCTCGAGGACGAGTGGGCGCAGTTCGAAGAGCATGGTGCGCACCTCGTAGGTGGTGCGTTTGGCCAGACTGCTGAGCTTATCGAGCTCTTCGACCACGCGCTGCGGGTCACGCTCCAGCAGGCGTTTGATGAACTCCACGTTCATCGTGATCGCGGCGAGGGCCTGGGCGGGCCCATCGTGGAGGTCGCGGGCGAGTTGATGGCGCACCTGCTCTTCTTTGGAGATCAGCTTATTGCGCTCCTCTTTGAGGTCAAAGATCAGCTGGGCGTTATGGAGCGCCATAATCGCGTAGTTGGCGAGCGCGGTAAGATTGGCGACCTGTTCGCCGGAGAAGGCGCCGGGCGCATCGCTGGCGACCACCATGAGCCCGTAGGTGCGCAGGTTGGCGCGCAGCGGAATGAGGCAGGCGCGCTGACAGGCGCGCAGGGTATCGAAGCTCTGCAGGTCGGGCTCGCGGGCGATCTCGGGCACGATGCGCGGCTCGGGGCTGCGCAGGGCAACAAAGAGACCGCTGCCCACCGTGATGTGGCGGCCCTGGTCGGCCTCGGCGAGCGACTGGCTGGCAGCGACGTAGAGTTCGTCGGGCTGACCGGAGGAGAGGAGGACGAACCCGGTGGTAAAGGGCACGAGCTTGCGGCTCTCGCGCAGCGTCGCTTCGAGCACCTGGCGGTAGTCGACCGTGGTCGAGAGGGTATAGGCCACCTCATAGAGCGAGCGCATCTGGTCGCGGTAGGCACGGGCCTCGGTGAGCGCCTGCTCGGCCTGCTGGCGGGCCTGGAGCACACTGGCGCGGTTGTTCGCACTCCAGCGCTCGGCGAGGCCACTGGTGAGCAGCGGCACGTAGATCAAGGTGAGCGCGCGGAGGCCAAGGGCCACGTAATCGAGCAGGGCGAGGCTGAGCACGACATCGGCGGCGATAATGCGGCGCCAGCCAATGAAGGCCGTGACATAGAACGTCGCGGCGACGAGACCGGAGAACAGGCTGAGCAGCGGTGGCTGGCGGATTGCGGCGTTGATCAGGGGGAGCAGGTAGAGCGGAAAAAAGATCACGTCCTGCTCACCGCCGAAGAAGGTCATCAACGCGATGAACATCAGGTCAACGAGATAGGCCTGGCTGAGCAGGGGGCCAGAGCCGGGGATAGCCAGGGCCAGCGTGGTGAGCAGACTGAAGCCGATATAGGCCCAGAGCACGATCACCAGGGGTGGGCTGGCCGCGGTAACCGGCCAGAGCGGCGCCGCGGTGAGCACCTGGCTCACGGCGGCGAGCAGCACCACGGTCAGCCAGCGCGCCAGGGTGTAGAAGCGCTCGCCGCCGAGCATGTGCCAGCGATCGGGATGGGGCTCGGCCGGGAGGGGGAGTTCGCTTGCCGTTGGCGTGGCCTTCACGGGTGTGTATCTCTCAAGAAACCTGTCAGGGGCGGCAGCGTAGCGTGCCGGTACGGAGGCACTGGCCTGACGTGCCGCCCCTGACAGGTTTGCGCCGGGACCTGTCGGATGCCGCACTCAGAGCGTCTTGAGCGTCTCGAGCGTGGCGCGTACCGCCTCAGCCGACTTCTTGAGCAGGGCCTGCTCTTCGTCGTTGAGCGGCAGTTCGATGATCTTCTCCACACCGCCCGCGCCGAGGATCACGGGAACGCCGAAGTACATATCGTTGAGGCCATACTGGCCGGTCAGGTAGGCAGCGACGGGGATCACGCGCTTCTTGTCCTTGAGCACGGCCTCGACCATCTGGGTGGTGGCGGCCGCAGGCGCATAGTAGGCGCTGCCGGTCTTGAGCAGGTTGACGATCTCGCCGCCGCCCTTGCGCGCGCGATCGACGATCGCGTCGAGACGATCTTTGGCGATAAACTCGGTGACCGGGATGCCAGCGATAGTCGAGAAGCGGGGCAGTGGCACCATCTCGTCGCCGTGGCCGCCCATCAGCATGGCCTGGATGTCCTCGACGCTCACCCCGGTCTCCATCGCGATAAAGGTGCGGTAGCGGGCGCTATCGAGCACGCCGGCCTGGCCCATCACCCGCTCTTTGGGGAAGCCGCTGACCTCGGCGGCGACGTAGGTCATCGCGTCGAGCGGGTTGTTGACCATAATGATCACGGCGTTGGGCGAGAGCGGCGCGGCCTGCGAGACACAGCTCCGCGTGATGTCAGCGTTGACCTTGATCAGGTCTTCGCGGCTCATACCGGGCTTGCGTGGCGCGCCTGAAGTGACGACAATGACATCGGAGTTGGCGGTGTCGGCATAGTCGTTGGTGCCAACGATGCGGGCATCGTAGCCCATGATCGGCGCGGCCTCGTAGAGATCAAGCCCTTTACCCTGTGGGATTCCCTCGACGATATCGACGAGGACGATATCGCCAAGCTCGGCGGCGGCACACCAGTGGGCAGTGGTAGAACCAACGAACCCGGCCCCGATGATGCTGATCTTCTTACGCATGCGCAGCCTCCTCTTTGCGGCTGATTGGCTACCCGTCACACCACGCCGGCGTTCTGGGAAGCGCATCTACAGACCGGCTGCATTGTAGCATAAGGCTCGCTTACCGCTGCACCGCGCCCCCGCCGTGGGGGAGGATGCACAACCATTATAGGCCCCGGGCATACCAGGAGGTGCCATGCATTCACCAGTGCGGAGCGATTTTCCGGCGCTTGCCGGCCTGACCTATCTGAACCTCGGCACGCACGGGCTGATGCCCGAGCCGGCCCTGCAGCGCTATCTGGCAGCGGTCGGGCGCTACGAGCGCGAGGGGTACTTCGCCCACGACGAACTCGAAGCCGCCCGCGAGCGCGTCCGCGCCCGCCTCGCGGCCCTGATCGGCGCGCCGCCGGCGGCGGTGGCGCTCACCGGCAACGCCAACGACGGCATCAACCTGGTGGCAGCCGGCCTCGCCTGGCACCCCGGCGATGAGGTGCTGATCAGCGACCAGGAGCACCCGGCCATCAGCAGCCCCTTCGGCTACCTGGCCGCCCGCGGCCGCCTCACGCTGCGCCGCTTTACCCTGGCTGGCGAACCGGAGGCGACGCTGGCCAACCTCGCGGCGGCCCTGAGCCCGCGCACACGTCTGCTGGCGGTCAGCGCCGTGAGTTGCCAGACGGGCACACGCCTCCCCCTTGCCGCGGCGCTGGCGCTCGCGCACAGCCACGGCGCCGAGGTGCTGCTCGACGCAACCCAGGCGCTCGGCCAGTTCGCGCTGGACGTGAGCACGCTCAACTGCGACTACCTGGTGAGCAATGGTCACAAATGGCTGCTCGGCCCCAAGGGCAGTGGCCTGTTCTACGCGCGCCCCGACCGTCTCGCGGGGTTGACGCCGGCCCACGTGGGCGCCGGCTCGTTGCGCGCCGACACGTGGCCCGCCACGCTGCAGCCCACAGCGGCCCGTTTCGAGTTTGGCACCCGGGCCCTGGCGATCTGGGAGGGTATGAACGCCGCCCTGGACTGGTGGGAGGAACGGGGTGCACAGCCGTTGCAGCAGCACATGGCCGCCCTCGCCGCCGAGGTGAAGGCCCGCGTGGCCGCTCACCCGCGCCTGCGCCTGCTCACACCAATGCCCTGGGAGCACAGCTCGGCCCTGGTCAGTTTTCAGGTTGCGGGGCAGCCGGACGCGATCGCGCTGCTCCGGGCGCTCTGGGCGCGCCGCATCGTGGTGCGCGCCGTGCCCGAACTGGCCGCCCTGCGCATCTCCGCCGCGCCCTTCAACGACAGCAGCGACCTGGAGCGGCTGTTCGCAGCCCTGGAGGAGCTGTAGGCTGATCCAACTTTAGTACGACCGGCATCTGGCCCGATCGCTAGCCCACGATCGCGCCCTGCACCGACGCGCGCCTCACGACGCTGCGCTAGACTGGCGACAGGGCCGGGATAGGGAGACGGTCGTGCCTGCAGCATCGCTTGCGATCGAGACGGATGGGCTAACCAGGTACTACGGGACGCGCCGGGTGGTCGGCGGGGTGAGCCTGGCCGTGCCCCGGGGCGCCTGTTTTGGCCTGCTGGGCGCCAGTGGCGCCGGCAAGACGACCCTGCTGCGCATGGTGCTTGGCCAGGTGCGCCCGAGCAGTGGCAGCGGCTGGATCCTCGGCCATGACATCGTGCGCGAGCGGCAGGCGATCCGCCCGCTGGTCGGCGTTGCCATTGATCCGCCCCGGGCCATCGGCAGGCTCGCGCTTCGCCACAGCCTGGAGCTGCGGGCCGTTGCCAGCAGCCATAGCGACCCGGCGCGAGTCGATGAGGTGTTGGAGCTGACGGCGCTCCAGACGCGGGCCGCAGTGGCCGTCCGCAGCGTCACACGCGGTGAGCGGCGGCGGCTGGCGGTCGCGGCTGCGCTGCTCAGACGACCGGTGGTGCTGTTCCTCGACGAGCCAGCCTGGGGGCTCAATACCGCGGAGGTGGCCGAACTGCTGCGCGTGCTGGACCGCCTGAACGCCGCGGGACTCACGATCGTGCTCACCAGCCGGCTACTGCCCGAGGTTGAGCAGATCTGCACACATGCCGCCATCCTCCACGCGGGCCAGTTGCTGGCTCAGGGCACGCTGGCCGAGCTGTGCGCAGGTGACGACTCGCTCCTGGTCACCGCCGAGCCGCTGCCGATCGTGGCCGCGGTCGCGGCGCACCTGGGCTACCCGAGCCAGCCGGCCGGCCAGGGGGCCTTGCGGGTCGCGGCTGCGCCCGAGGCCGCCCCGCGGCTCATCGCCGCGCTGGTCAGCGCCGGGGCGCGGGTGTTCGCGGTCACGCCGCAGCACCGCAGCCTGGCGCAGCGTTTCCCCGAGCTGGTTGAGGCGCGTTAGCCCACCGGGGCGCGCGGTGCGCCTGCACGGCGTCCGGCTGATACCACATCGCTGGCGCAAGCGCCGGACGCCGGTTTTTTCGCGGGTTTTGGCGCCGCCAGAACCACCTCAACACGCTATAATGCCAGACGAGCAGGACAACGAGACACGTCTGCCGAGCGCAGCGAGGCATCCCGGCCAGGACGCACTGCCGGGGCCATTCGCTTCGCCCGCGGCTCCGCTCAGGGTGACAGCGCATGGCTTCCGCGCGCAACGAACGCTGAAGGCTCGTTGTACCATGGAGATTGCAGGTTCTGGCTTGCAGGCCGGGCGCGCAAAGGGATTGCCGTGCTGGCAGGGCTCAAACAACGCTTCTCGACCATCCGCTGGAAGCTCACCGGGGCGTTCCTGGCCGTCTCGCTGCTGCTTGCCCTGACGATGATCGCGGTCTTCGTCGCGGGCCTGGTCTATATCCTCAACGCGCCGTTCATCCCCAACGCCGCCGCCGAGTCGGCGCGCGATCTGGCGCGGGTGGTCAGCGCTGAGCTCGCCGACCCTGCGGGCAGTCTGGACCAGCTGATCGCGCGGTTGCGCCGGCTGTCGACGCCGAGGGGCGCTGGCGACCCGCTCGTCACGACGGGCGGAGGGGATGAGCATACCGAACTGGCGAACCTCGCGCGCAGCGACGAGGTTGCGATCGTGCTGCTCGATACGCGGGGCCGCGTGATCACCAGCACCCATCCGCTGGAGCATGTCCCGGGCCTGCCGCTGGACGAACCGGCGCCCGCCGACGAACTGGTGCAGCGCGCCCTGGCGGGCACCACCAGTACGGAGCAACTGGGCGCCTGGAGCCGGCCCGAGCACCAGCCGATCGCGGTGGCGCCGGTGGTTGGTCCTGACGGCGCGGTGGCCGGCGTGCTCTACCTGCGGCTGGTGAGCTTTCCGGCGATCGGCATTCTGCTGGCGAACCTGATGCCCTTCCTGGTGAGCTTCTTCCTGCCCTGGTTGCTGGTCAGCGGCGGGATTGGCATGATCTACTCCTGGCTGGTGGGGCGCGGCTTCGCCCGGCGGATCATGCGTCTCACCGAGGCCAGCATCGATCTCTCCGACGGTGACTTGAGCCGGCGGATCGAGGACCCCTCCGCCGACGAGATCGGCCAGCTGGGCCGGCAGTTCAATGCCATGGCCGACCAGTTGACCGCGAGCCTGCGCTCGCTGCGGCTCCTGGCCGATCGCAACGCCCAGCTCGCCGAACAGGCCGCCGAACTGGCCGCAGTGGACGAGCGCAATCGCCTGGCGCGCGAGCTGCACGACAGCGTCAGCCAGGAACTCTTCAGCCTGACCATGCTCGCCGCCGCCGCCCGGCGCACGCTGGAGACGCGCCCCGACCTGGCCGCGATCCGGCTCAGCGAGATCGAAGCCTCGGCCCGCCGCGCCCTGGAGGAGACACGCAACCTGATCTTCGCCCTCCGCCCGGCCGCGCTCGATGGGCGTGGCCTGGCCCCGGCCCTGCGCGACCTGGTGGCCGCCCTGCGCGAGCGCCAGGGGTTTACGGTAGACCTGCAGATCAGCGGTGAGCGCCCGCTGCCGCTGGAGTATGAGCAGGCGCTCTTCCGCATCGTCCAGGAGGCGCTGGCCAACATCGGCCGCCATGCCGGCGTGCGTGAGGCCGAGCTTGTGCTGCGCTACGGCGACGAGATGCTGACCCTGGAGGTGCGTGACGATGGGCGCGGGTTCGACCCGAGTGCGCCCCGCAGCCCGCAGGCGATCGGGCTGCACAGCATGACCGAGCGCGCCGAAGCATTGGGCGGCCAGTTAACCATTCGTAGCGCCCGCGACGCGGGCACCACGATCACCGTGAGCATCCCCGTGCGGCGCGACGGCTACCGCGACGGCCTGGCGGCGCCGGGGGAGCCTGCGGCCGAAGCACTGGAGAAGCCGGCATGAGCAACGAGAGTATCCGCATCCTGCTGATCGACGACCACGCCATCGTCCGCAAGGGATTGAGCGCCTACCTCGACACCTACCCTGAGATCGACGTTGTCGGTGAGGCCAGTGGCGGCGCCGAGGGCGTGGCGCTGGCCGCCAGGCTGTTACCCGATGTCGTGCTGATGGACCTGGTGATGCCCGAGATGGACGGGATCGAGGCCACGCGCCAGCTCAAGGCCGTCTCGCCCAGCACCCAGGTGATCGTGTTGACCAGCTACAGCGAGGACGAGCGTATCTTTCCGGCGATCAAAGCGGGGGCGCTCTCCTACCTGCTCAAGGACGTTGGCCCCGATGATCTGGTCCGGGCGATCAGGGCGGCGCGCCGCGGCGAGGCCACCCTGCACCCCAGTGTTGCCGCCCGGCTCATGCAGGAGCTCAGCGGCGCGCGGGCCTCGCCGCTCGACCTGCTCACCGAGCGTGAGCGCGAGGTGCTGGCCTGCATCGCCCGCGGCATGAGCAACGCCGAGATCGCCGAGCACCTGATCATCGGCGAACGCACGGTGAAGACCCACGTTTCTAACATCCTCTCCAAGCTCCACCTCCAGGATCGCACCCAGGCTGCCCTGCTGGCCCTGCGCGAGCGACTCGTGCCACTCGCTGAGACCGACCGCAACCGGCAGGGCTGATCAGGCCAACAGACTCATCAGCCCTTGCGCGCGGGGTCAGGTTGGGTTAGCATGCGAACATATGCACGACCCTGCTGAACGTCTGGCGCGCCTGGTCGAGGCCGGGCTGGATGGCCGGCTCAGCCGCCGCGACCTGATCGCCCGCGGGCTGGCCCTCGGGCTGACGCTGCCCGCGGTGAGCGCGGCGCTGGCCGCGTGTGGGCTGCAGCCGCCCGACGGTGAAGCGACGCCGCTCTCACGCTGGCGGCCCCCGGCGCCGCCCACGCCCGCCCCGTTGCAGGGGCAGCTAGCGCCCGCCCAGCCGCCCGTGGCGACCGCTGGGCCGGCGCCCGCGCCACCGGGCGGGGCGCCGCACGGCGCGCCAGCCGGGGTGCGCTGCGCGGTGATCGGCGACTACGGGCTGGCCGGCGAGCCGGCTGCCGCCGTCGCGGCCATGGTGGCCGCCTGGAACCCGGACTTCGTTGTCACGACCGGCGACAACAACTACCCCGATGGTCGCGCCGAGACGATCGACGCCAATGTTGGCCAGTACTACCACCAGTTCATTGCGCCCTACCGCGGCGCATTCGGGCCAGGCGCTGCCGAGAACCGCTTCTGGCCAGTCCTCGGCAACCACGACTGGGTCGTCGGCTACCCTGAGCCCTACCTGGCCTACTTCAGTCTGCCGGGCAACGGACGCTACTACAGCGTTAGCCGTGGCCCGCTCCAGCTCTTCGCGCTCGATAGCATGCCGGGCGAGCCCGATGGCGTCGACAGCGACTCGCCGCAGGCCGCCTGGCTCCAGGCTGCGCTGGGCGCATCGACGGCCCGCTGGAAGGTGGTGGTGCTGCACCACTCGCCCTACTCCTCGGGCTACCACGGCTCCGCAACCTGGATGCGCTGGCCGTTTGCGGCCTGGGGCGCGCAGCTGGTGCTCGGCGGCCACGACCACACCTACGAGCGCATCGCGCGCGAAGGCATCACCTACATCGTCAACGGCCTCGGCGGCGGGGCACGCTACGCCCGGGGCTTCAACGCGGTCGAGGGCAGCCAGGTCTTTTTCAATGCCGACCACGGGGCCCTGCTCGTCGAGGCCGACGGGCAGCAGTTGCAGGCGCGCTTCGTCAGCCGGGGCGAACAGGTGGTGGACGAGTTCAGCCTGGCGGAGCCAGCACCGCCTGGCTGATCATCCCCCAGCCTGCTGCTGCCAGAAATACCGACAAAAAGTCATGCTTTGCTGCTGGACATGAGCTTTTTGCCGTGCTATATTTGCTGAAAAGCTGTCAATCCACGCACGAGCAAACGTCAGCGATATGAGCGCTGCTGTCATCCCCTTTCAGCTCAGCGTCAGCGGGCGCGGCCCGGCCAGCTACGTCGTCCGCGCCTTTGCCGCCGGGCGCGGGGCCGAGGCGCCCCTGACGCCGCCGGACCCGCGCGATGCCCCGGATGTCCTGAGTCTGGCCCTGGGCCGGGCGCTGTTTCCCGGGCCGGTGCGCCAGCTGCTGATCGACGTGGCTCGTGGCGCCGACGAGGCCGGCGCCCGGGTCCAGATCCAGCTCTATGCAGCGCCGGATCTCGCCGGGCTCCCCTGGGAGTGGGCCAGCCTGGGGCAGAGCAGCCCCTGGCGGCCCGCCGTGCGTGAGGACTACACCCTGGTGCGCTCGGGCAGCCTGCGGCCGGCGATCGAGCCGCTGCCGGTGGCCGGGCCGCTGCGCCTGCTCATCGCCTGCGCTGCGGGCGTCGAGACGGCGATCGGGCCGCTCGGCCACGCCCTGGCCGAGGCGGTGCGCGCCGGGCTGCTGGTGGTCGACCTGTTGCGCGATACGGACCCGCTCAGCCTGCGCGAGGCGCTCGCCGAGGAGCCCTGCCACGCCCTGCACCTGATCGCCGCCGATGCGTGGGGGCAGGGAGAGGGTGCCCGGCTGCGCCTGGGCCGCGGGCTCGACGTGGCCGGGCTGGCCGGGATCCTCGCCGACTACCCGAACCTGCGGCTCGTGACCTTTGCCGCCGACCGTGAGGCCGACCCTGCCGCGCTGGGCACGATGGCTGCCGGGCTGCACGAAGCCCTGGGGATGACCACGGTCGCGCTCGGCGGCCTCGAGCCCGATCAGGTGGCGCGCTTCAGCGGGCCGCTGTACCAGGCCATCGCGCTGGGCGACCCGGCCGACCTGGCGATCACCGATGGCCGGCTGGCGCTGGAGGCCAGTGGCGCACCCTGGGGCGCGCCGCGGCTCTGGCTGGTGCCGGGGACCGAACGCCTGTTTACGCCGCTTCCGCTTGATGCGCAGCCGCCACCATGGCGTGAGGTCATCCCCGAGACGGAGCATCTGCCTGTCGGCACGCCGCTGCGCCCTCAGCGCGAGCCGGCCCCGCCGGGCCGGGCCGCCCGCACGCTGGCAACGGCCCGCGCCTTCGTGGTCAAGACCACCACCGTGGGCAAGCCCGCCCAGCGCGCCCGCAGCCAGCCCCGCGGCCCGCTGCTCCAGCCGCGGCTGATCGCCCTGGCCGCCGCGCTGCTCGTGCTGGCGCTACTGGTGAGCCGGGTGCTGCCCTCTGATGCCGCCACCGAAGGTCAACGCGACGCCGCGATCACTGCCCTGCCGACGCTGCAGCCGGTCACGGCGGCCACCGAGGCCCTGAGCGGGCCGGCCAGCATTCCTGAGCCGCGCGGCTTCCAGAGCTACCTCGTTGTGGCCGGCGACAGCCTCGCAAGCATTGCCGAGCGCAGCGGCAGCGACCCGGGCGCCCTGGCGGCGCTCAACCGGCTGGCCCCGGGGGCGACGCTGCGCCCCGGGCGCCCGCTGGTGGTGCCGGTCTACCACGATGGCGAGCCGCTGCCCGCGGCGCCGATCGTCACCCGCGGCAACCCGGAACGCCCCCTGGTGGCCCTGACCTTCGACATCGAGATCGATGACACGACGCTCTACGCCCTCCTCGATACGCTCGATGCACGCGAGGTGAAGGGCACGTTCTTTGTGACCGGCTCCTGGGCCCAGCGCTACCCGGAGGCCGCAAAAGCGATTGTCAGCCGTGGCCACGAGATCGCGAACCACTCGCTCACCCACCCGGCCTTCACGACGATCGGCGCCGATGGCGCGCTGAACGAACTGGCCGAGACCGAGCGGATCGTGCGCGAACTGACCGGTGCCAGCACCCGGCCCTACTTCCGCTTCCCCTATGGCGACTCGACGCCGCAGATGGTCGAGACGATCGGGCGCGCCGGCTACGTTGCCTACCACTGGAGCGCCGACGACGTGGCGATCGCCAACTGGATCGCCCGGGCAGCTGCTGACCCGGCCCAGGCCTACGGCGGCATCCTGCTCATGCACGGGCGCGCAAGCAGCGTGGCGGCGCTCGCCGGCTACATTGACCAGCTACTGGCTCTCGGCCTGCAGCCCACCACCCTCAGCGCCGTGCTGGAGTAGCGCGCGCCCGCCTGCTCACTCTCCCAACAGTTGCCGCAACAACTCATCATCGTCGTTGCTCGACGCGCGGGCCGGGGGCGCCGGAGTACGGGTGGTGTCGCCGGTGTAGGCCAGGCCGCGCGCGCTCCCCACGCGCGGCGCCTCGGGCGGCGGCGCGCCAGGCGTTTGCCCGAACCGTTCGAAGGCGCTGCGCCGGCGCTTGTAGGAGCGCCGCCGGGCGCCACCCCGCCGGTAAGAGCGCCAGTCGGCCACGGCCATGCCCACCAGGGCCAGCATGGCCACCAGCAGCGCGATCACGGCGAGCAATGCGAGCCACCAGCCTGACCGATTGACAAAGCGGGCCAGGGCTCCGCCCACGAGCTCCAGATCCACTGCCGAGCCCGCCGGGTTGCTCGACGAGCGTGGTGCGGCGCTGCCGGCGAAGCCTGACTGCCCGTCGGCCAGGGCACTGGCCGGCGCGCCGGCACACAGCGCCGCGGCGCCGCCCGCGGCGAGCACCTCGCGCCCGAGCAGGCCGAGCCGCACCTGGTCGGTCAGCGGGGCGCCCGGGGCTGCGTCGGGCGCCAGTTCGAAGCGCGCCCGCTCGAAGTACTGCACGGTGGTGGGCACACCCGTCTCGGGGTGATCCTCGATGAGCGCACCGGAGATCGGATAGCCGAAGACCGCCAGGCCGCCGAACTGCTCATAGAAGGCGCGGAAGCGCGCGTCGGCGAAGGCCTCGGGGGCGGCCAGATCGACAAGCCGCTCAGCGGGAGCGCCGGGGTAGCGCGCGGCGAAGGCATAGGCGCCAAGCTGCGTGCCGGACACGCGGAAGGGCCAGGGCTGGGCGGCGTGCCATTCGAGGCGCTGGCGCTCGGTGTAGAGCACCGGCACCGTCGTCGTGCAGTCGCCGGCGAGCTCGCGGGTGACAGGCCCCAGCGGCAGGCCGAAGACGGCGATCGCATCGCTAAGCGGGCGGGGCCCGGTGCCGCCAGGGCTCGCATAATGCTGGGCGAAATCGCCGCTGATCGGCAGCTCGGGGGCCTCGGCCAGGCGCACGGTGGGGCAGACCTCGACGATGGCGCCGGGTTCGGGCGCAACTGGCGGCAGCTGGTGCAGGCCGGCGGGGTCGCGCATCATCGTTCGCACGTGGGCGAGCACGTCATCGGCGCTGCCGGGAAGGATGGGCGCCGGGCGCGTATCGCCGTCCACATGGATCGTCGGCAGATACCGATAGCCGGTGACGCGCACCTGGCCATCGGCAGTGCGCGCCAGGCCAACGTAGAAGATCACCGAGGTGGCCGCGAAGGCCTCGGCCTGAAAGGCGCCCTGCGAGGCCAGGAAATTGGCCAGCGAGTAGATGACGAGCGCCGTGCGCCCGCCGACGTCGAGCACATCAACCGGCTGGAGCGTATGGGGTTGGGCGCCGAGGATCAGATCGGCGCCGGCCTCGGCCATGCGGCGCGCCGCGTCCACCTGGCTCTCGTGGGGGTAGAACTGGTACTCGAAGCCGAAGTGAGCGGCAACGATCACCAGGTCGGTTTCCTGGGCGGCCTGGCTGATGGCATCGAGGATACTCTGGCGCACGCCACCCTGCTGGCCGTACTCGCTGGAGTTGTAGAGCAGGTTGACCTGACCATAGGGGTCGGGGATGCCGTTGGTGCCCCAGGTGGCCGAAAGAAAACCGATCGTGATCTGATCCGCGCCCCGGGTGAGCGTGAGCGGCAGATAGGGCGGGCGGACGGCGCCGCTGGCGGCGGTGCCGTGCTGCAGGATGCCGTTCGCCTCCAGGACACGCAGGGTGGCGTCGAGGCCCTCGGGGCCACGGTCGAGGATGTGGTTGTTCGCGGTGGAGACGACATCGATCCCGGCGTTGCGCAGTGCGGCGGCGAGGGCCGGGTTGAAGTTGAAGAGCGGGTAGCCGCTGATCGGCGAACCCTCCAGCATCGCGCCGTCGAAATTGGTGTAGGCCAGGTCGGCGGCCTGGAGAAAGGGCCGTACATGGTCGAAGAGCATGTCGTAGCCCTGGGCCTCGCCCACCGCCTGGATGTTCTCGTGGGGAAAGGTATCGCCCGTGGCTGCCAGCGTGAAGTGGGTCTCCGAGCCGTCGCCGGGGCCACACATATTGGCGGCGAGCAGCGGCTGGTCGAGCCCGTCGGCGCGCTGGGCGTGGGCTGGTCGGACCAGCGGCGCGGTGGCGAGCAGCGCCACCATCGTGAGCAGCAGGGCGACGAGCGTGGGGCGAGCCATGCGCGCCTCCTTCTCAAAAGTGATACATTTGTGCTATACTACCACAGCATTGACGAGCGAGTCGCACACTGCGGGTAGAATAGGATCTAAGGCATGGATCAGGATCGGACGTTCTCACGTGACCGTTGCTCCACAACTCCACAGCTCCACACCTCCACACAACCGGCCTGGAGCGCTGGAGCCCTGTGGAGCTGACGGATGGCTTGTCACGTGCGTGTGAACTATGTCTAACGCAGGAGCGGTGGGCTGATAGCAGGGAGCACCGATGCCGTCGCGGTCCGTCCAGCTGATCATTGTGCTGTGCGCGTCGCTCGGCGTGCTCTACCTGGCTGCGCGCGCGCCGGGCGCACCGACGACGGTGCTCTCGCGCTGGGCGCTGACGGCGGCGGTGGCGGCCCAGCCAGCTGGAGAGGGCCTGGCCGGCCAGGCCGAGCGCAGGCCACTGGCAGGCATGGCCCTGCCGGTGCCGGCGTCCGCTGAGCAACTGGCGGCCTTCAACCGTGACAGTGCGCTGCACGACCGCGTGGCCGACGGCCTGGTGGAGTACTACCGGCGCTCGATCGCAGGCGGCGAGCTGGTCTACAGCGTGGTGCGCCTCGATGATCGCGTGCACATCGAGGTGATCAACGCCGATGGGGCCATTCCCGGCAGCGATGCCGGCGGCGATACGATCTGGACCGATGGGCAGCGCCATCTGCGGCCGGTGGTCGAGATGGCGAACGCGCCCTACGCTGTTCGCCCCGGGATGGAGTTGCTCTGGGCAATGGCCTTCGGCTTCCACGGCGCGGTGCGCACCTCCAACGAGGGCAGCGTGGTGATCAACGGGGTTGTGCACCGGGTCAACCCGGGCCGCGGCGCGCTCTGCATAACCGCGGATCACCAGGCGCTGATCGGGCTGTTCGACGTCCAGCAACTTCAGGGTTGCTGGCAGGCAGTGGGCGGCGGGCCGGTCATCCTCTGGAAGGGCAAGATCGCCAACCCCGCCGTGACCGCCGCGACCGACGAGTTTTTGCCCTTCAACCCGCTCAACGAGGACTTCGTCCAGCTGGACTGGCGGATCACGATCTACAGCGGCACCTTCCCCAAGACGGCGGTCTGTGTTGGCGCATTGCCCGGCGGGCGGGCCTTCCTGGTGCTCGCCAACGCCACCGGCATCACCGGCGTCGACTTTGCCCGGGCGCTGCGTGACATGGGCTGCCAGGATGCGCTCGGTGGCGACGATGACACCTCGACCCAGGCGGTCTGGCGTGGCCAGGCGCTCTGGGCCCGCGAGCAGCGCCCCGTCCCTGATGCGATTGGCGTGTATGTGCGCCATTAGTGACGGCAGGTTTCAAGCTACGGCTGGCAAACGCCGCGTTGCCCACGCTCTGGTCACGCTCGTTTCACACATGCTCACGACTGCGGCCCATTCAACAGTTGATCGACCAGCATCTGCACCGCGCCGGGCGCGGGCAGCGTCGCGTAGGGATCATCCGGGATACCGCCCTCGTAGACCATGTTCTCGTCGAGGGCGTAGCGTTCGACCATGTCGGGCGAGAAGTTGCGGAAGGCCCAGGCCAGGCCGAGCATCTGGTCCAGCGAGAGGTCGGTCTGGATATTGTCACGCAGGGCGCTGCTCAGGTCGGCCAGCATCTCCACCTGGCTGAGAATGTTCTGCTCGCGCACCCGCTGGATGATCGCCAGGATCACCTGCTGCTGGCGGCGATTGCGCGCATAGTTGCTGTCCATGTGGCGCATCCGGCTGTAGATCAGCGCGGTCTCACCGTCCATGTGCTGCGGTCCGGGCAGGAAGTGGGCGACCATATAGCCATAGTCCATGGTCGGATAGGCCGGGTCGTACAACTCCTGCTCAACGACGATATCGACACCGCCGATAGCGTTGATGGCGCTGATGAAGGCGCTGAAGTCGGTGCGCAGCACGTGGTGGATGGGCACGCCGAGGAACTGGCTGACCGTGGCACGGGCCAGCTCAAGCCCGCCGCCCAACTCGGGGTACAGCTCGCCATAGACGGTGGCAGCATTGATGCGGGACTGGCCATAGCCGGGGATGGTCACGATCAGGTCGCGGGGCAGCGAGAGCAGGGCCACGCGCTGGCGGGCCGTGTCCAGACGAACGATCATGATCGCGTCGGAGCGGGTCTGCCAGCTCTCACCGGGGCGCCGGTCGCTCCCGAGCAGCAGCAGGTTGATGGGCTCGCTCGAGGGCGGCAGCACGCCGACGGTGGGCATGAGCGTGGGCAGGGGTGCGCCGCCGATGGCCGGCAGGCGGATCGGGGTGGCACTGGGCGCTGGCGGCGCGGCGGTACTGGTGCGGGCCGCGACGTCCGGCGGCTCGGCGGCGGGGCGCGCGCTGGCGGCGGGCGGAGCGGGCCGGGCCGCGCGCACCGCGGCGGGTGAGGCGGGCGGGACGGGCGCGGTGGTCGGTGCAGGCAGCGGCGGAGAGGGCAGCATGCTGGGCGCGGCCGTCACCCGCATGGCGGCCAGGTTGCCGCGGATGGTATAGGCCGCGACCGCGATGCGGCCCATCACCAGCACCAGGCTGATCAGCAGCGCGGCAACGAGCAGGCTCAGGGCCACGC
>Ga0272446_1000555_pt1 | contig 58048 bp, 47 predicted proteins | sample YNPCB0061_FD_194587 | JGI IMG/M metagenome (GOLD analysis project Ga0272446, IMG submission 194587) | Hot spring microbial mat communities from Yellowstone National Park, WY, United States - YNP-CB-006-1 | ecosystem: Environmental > Aquatic > Thermal springs > Hot (42-90C) > Sediment | place... | reverse complement strand
CGACATCGTGGGCGCGGATGCGGGCGAAGTCCCCGATGTGTTCGCCTACGGCGACATCCCGAGCAGGTGGCGGACAGACACTCGCGAGATGTTCGCTCAGGGCGACGCGGCCGGCTCGGGCGGCGTCGATACGGGCGATGTGTTCGCTCAGGGCCACATCGTGGGCGCGGATGCGGGCGAAGTCCCCGATGTGTTCGCCTACGGCGACATCCCGAGCAGGTGGCGGACAGACACTCGCGAGATGTTCGCTCAGGGCGACGCGGCCGGCATCGCCGGCGCCCCGCCCCTCACGCCGACGGCTCGAGTCGCGGGTCGATCGGACGGCCGGCGGTCAAGACCGCCCCGATCCCACCAAGGACCTCGTAGAAGGCCGCGACCGGCTGGCTCATCGGCCCCGCGTCGGCCCGCCGGATGGCGACGATCCGCCGCCGCGGTGGGACCGCATCGCGGATCGCCACGCCGACGAGCCGCCCGTCGGCGAGCTCGGCCGCGACCGCCGTCGCCGGGAGGAGCGCGACCCCCAGCCCCTGGCTCACCATCTGCTTCGCCGCGTCGATGTTGTCGAGCTCGATGACGCTCCGAGGGGCGACCCCGGCCGACCGAAAGAGGGCGTGGGTGAGCTCGTAGTAGCTCGAGGTCCGATCGAAGAGGACCATCCGCGTCTCGGCGATCTCGGCGAGCTCGATCTGACGCTCGGCGGCGAAGGGATGACCGGGCGGCACGACGAGGACGAGGCGATCCTCGTAGAGCGGTCGGATCTCGAGCTGCGGATGCCGGATCTCCCGCACGAGCCCGACCGCCACCTCGCGCCGGAGGACGAGCTCCACGATCTCCTCCGAGTGCCCCGTCCGAACGACGAGCCGGACCGATGGATGGCGGCGGGCATAGCGGCTCAGGAGCCCCGGCAAGACGTACGTGCTGACCGCCGGCGCCGCCCCCAGGACGAGCTCGCCGGCTGCGCCGCGCCGGAGCTCGGCGACGAGGGCGCGACCGTCGCGGAGGGCAGCCAGGGCGCGCTCGGCGTAGGGCAGGAAGGCACGCCCGGCATCGGTCAGCTCCATCCCGCGGTGGGACCGAGTGAAGAGGCGCTCACCGAGCTCCTCTTCGAGCGCGGCGAGCCGGGCGGTCAAGGCCGGCTGCGTCACGTGGAGCGCCGTCGCGGCGCGGCTCAGGTTGCCCTCATGAGCGATCGCGACGAAGCCTTCGATCTGGGCGAGGAGCATCGATCACCTCCCGGCCGAAGTACGTCCTGGTCTCGCCCGCTCCGGCGCGAGCGCCGAAGACAGGTGGGGCAATCATAAGCCATGCCTATGGATTGCATCCAATCATTCGATTGGACTTATGCCGCTCGGCGTGCCACCATCGAAGCCCCGCTGGGCCACCCCCGACACCGTCGAGCAGGGTCGGGGGACGGCCCTCCGGGGCCGCCAGACCAACGCACGGCGCCGAGACGGAGCCTTTCGCCAAGGCTCCGGAGCGGCGCCGGACCCGACCAAACCGAGCAAGTCGAAGGAGCCACCGCCATGTACGCCGAGATCAAGACCCTCGTCGACCGTCAGGTCCTCGCCATCGATCACCTCTGGATGCTCGGCGTCCCCGTCGACGAGGTCGTCGACGCGGCTCCCGGCAACGGCCACGGCCGGCCCGCGGTCGACGACCGAACGACCGGCGATTGCCGCTGCCCCGACGCCTGCGGCCGCGACCACCCGAACGAGTAGGACACCGACCGAGCGCGCCGCCGAGTCTCGCCCACGGGCGGGGCAGGCTCACCCGGTAGCAGCAGGCTCACCGGGTGGGGGCAGGCCCACCGGGTCGCCGCAGGCTCGCCGGATGGCGACCAGCCCGACGACGCCCGCCCCGCGGCGCGACAGACACGCGACGAACAGAGGTGAGGAGGACATGACCGACCGCGAAACGCCCCGCCCCATCCCCTTCCCGAACCCCCCGGCAGCCGCCCGAGCGGCAGCCGCCCGAACGCCGACGGCCGGCACGAGCCGGGCACCCCTCGTCTCGACCCCCCTCCTGCCCGAGGGCTTCCAGGTCCCGGCGACCCGCTGGACCCACCCCTCGGCCCGGATGCGCGAGCTCCTCGAGACCGAACCGTACCTCTTCGGGCCCGGCGTCTACGACCCCTTCGGCGCCCAGCTCGTCATGTACTACGGCTTTCGAGCCGTCTACTTCAGCGGCTACTCCTTCGCCATCGGCCATCTCGGCACCACCGACATGGACCTCTACAACGGCGTCGAGATCGCCGACGCCGCCCGCCGGACCGTCATGGCCCTCCGGAAGTTTCAGCTGACCATGGCCGTCGGCGACCCCGAGAAGGGGATCCCGCCGCGTCATCTCGACATCCCGCCCGTCGTCGTCGACATGGACGCCGGGTACGGGAACATCTTCAACGTCCAGCGCCAGACCGAGCTCCTCGTCACCGCCGGTGTCGCCGGTGCCCACCTCGAGGACCAGGTCTTTCCGAAGCGCTGTGGCCACATCGGCGGCAAGGCCCTCGTCCCGGCCAACGAGATGATCGGCAAGCTCCGGATGATGCGCGCCGTCGCCGACGACGTCGGCAACCCCGACTTCGTCATCATCGCCCGCACCGACGGCGTCTCGGCCGTCGACGCCCCCGAGTCGACCCGCGGCCTCGCCCTCGGCATCGAGCGCGCCCTTCGGTATCTCGACACCGGCATCCCCGATCTCGTCTGGTGCGAGTTCCCGACCTCCGACCGCGGCCCCGTCGAGACCTTTGCCACCGAGGTCCGGCGCCGCTTCCCGGATGCCCGGTTCGCCTTCAATTGGTCGTCGAGCTTCAAGTGGTTCAACGACCCGAACCCGATCCGGTTCGCCGAGCTGGCCGAGCTCGGTTTCCGGTTCATCTTCATCACCCTCGGCGGCCAGCATGCCAACGGGCTCGGCCTGTCGCGCCTCCTGGCGGCGATGGCGGAGCGCCAGGAGGAGGGCTACATCGAGCTCCAGCGGGCGGAATGGGCCGAGGGGACGGACTGGCCGACCCGGAGCCACCACCAGTTCTCGGGCGTCCCGTACCACCATCTCGTCGGTTCGGCCTACGAGGCGGCCCGCCTCGGCCTCCAGTTCGTCGAGGCGCTCCCTGAGGACAAGGTCGTCTGACGTCCCGACCCCGAGGTCGCACCGATGACCACCCCAGCGACTCCGCCGGCCGGCCGCCTCGACGGGCGGGACGCCATCGAGATCCGCCCCGGCCGCCACCGCCCGAACCCGGCCGCGGCCGAGGCGGTCCTCACCGCCGATGCCCTCGCCTTCGTCGCCGAGCTCGAGCGGGAGTTCCGCCACGCCCGGCGGCGCCTCCTCGCCGCCCGGGCCGAGCGCCAGGCGGCCATCGACGCCGGTGACGGTCCGAAGGAACCGGCAGCCAGCCCGGCGCGGACGGGCGACTGGCGGGTCCCCGAGGCGCCGGCCGATCTGCGCGATCGACGGGTCGAGATCACCGGCCCGGCCGAGGCGAAGATGATGATCAACGCCCTCAACTCGGGGGCGTCGGTCTTTATGGCCGACCTGGAGGATGCCCTGAGCCCGACCTGGGCGAACGTCGTCGAGGGCCAGGCGAACATCGCCGCCGCCGTCCGTCGATGCCTCGCCTACGACGCGCCCGACGGCCGCCGCTATCGCCTCGCCGGGCGGATCGCCACCCTCGTCGTCCGGCCGCGGGGCTGGCGCCTCGACGAGCCACGGGTCTGGCTCGACGGCGCGCCGGTGAGCGCCTCCCTCTTCGACGCCGGGCTCTTCTTCTGGCACAACGCCCGCGAGCTCCTCGAGCGCGGCTCGGGTCCGTACGTCTACCTGCCGAAGCTCCAGAGCGCCCCCGAGGCGGCCCTCTGGCACGACGTCTTCGCCCTCGTCGAGGACCGGCTCCGGCTGCCGAGGGGCTCGATCCGGGCGACCGTCTTGATCGAGCACGTCCTCGCCGCCCTCGAGATGGAGGAGATCCTCTTCGCCCTCGGCGAGCACGCGACCGGGCTGAACGCCGGGCGCTGGGACTACCTGTTCAGCGTCATCAAGACCTTCCGAGCCCGGGGCCCGCGCCTCCCCGACCGGGCCGCCCTGACGATGACCGTCCCCTTCATGCGGGCCTACACCCGCCGGCTCGTCGAGGTCTGCCACCGCCGCGGCGCCCATGCCATCGGCGGCATGGCCGCCTACGTCCCGAGTCGGCGCGACCCGTCGGCGAACGAGATCGCCTTCGCCCGGGTCCGCGAGGACAAGGAGCGGGAGGCCGGCGACGGCTTCGACGGGACCTGGGTCGCCCACCCCGACCTCGTCCCCGTGGCTCGGGCGGTCTTCGACGCCGTCCTCGGCGAACGACCGAACCAGCTCGAGCGGACGGGAGAGCCGGTCGACGCCGCCGCCCTCCTCGACTTCGCCGTCCCCGGCGCCGGGGTCACCGAGGGCGGGGTCCGGGGCAACGTCTCGGTCGCCCTCCAGTACCTCGCCGCCTGGCTCGCCGGCAGTGGCGCCGTCGCCATCAACAGCCTCATGGAGGACGCTGCGACCGCCGAGATCGCCCGCTCGCTCCTCTGGCTCTGGCGACAGACCGGCGTGGACGTCGACGGGGAGCCCTTCACGGCCGACCGCTATCGGTCGATCCGGACGGCGGAGGCGGCGGCCGTCGGGCTCGACCGGCTGCCGACCGGATCGGCGGCCGTCGAGCTCCTCGATCGGCTCGTCCTCGACGGGCGGTTCACCGAGTTCCTGACGATCCCGGCCCTCGACGCCCTCGAGGGGCAGCCCCTCAGCGCCCGCTGACGGGCACGCCGGGCGAGGTCGGCCGGGACCCGGCGACCGGGCTCGTCGAGCGCGGACCGACGGCGTTCGCCGTCGCCCGCCGGAGGAGCCGCGTCAGGGCAGCCCCGGCACCCGAGAAGGGAGCCGGGTACGTGAGCGCCGGCCCCGGCAGGAGGGTGATCCGACCGACCAGAGGCGAGAGGGTCAGGCCGATGCCGGCGACCTGGGCGAGGTCGACCTCGTCGGCCCGGTCCGGGCCGAAGCGGATCGCCCGATCGGCGTAGACGGCCAGGGCCGCCGGCTCCTTGGCGCCGGGCCGACGCGGGCTGAAGAGGAAGCCGAGGAGGTCGCCGCGCCGCCGGGCCCGATCGAGGAAGGCCGCCGCCTCGGCGCCCTGCCGGAACCGCTCCGCCGGCTCGAGGTCGGGGGCGATGGCCGTCAGCTCGTAGAAGCGACGGGGCGATGAACCGGCGCGGCTCGGCACGAAGCGCTCGAGGAGGGCGGCGAGGACCTCGGCTTCCGCGCCCGCTTCGGGCGGGAGGTCGAAGGTCCGGACGCCGGCCGGATCGGCGACGTCGGTCTCGACCCGGATGTGGAGGCCATCGGCCGTCGGCTCCAGCGCCACCCCGGCGAGGCGCTCGAGGGGGACGATCTCGACGTCGACGCCCCACTCGACGAGGTAGCGGCCGGGCTCGGCGTGGTCGACGACCCAGACGAGCTGGCGGTCGGTGAGGAGGAGGACCGCCTCGCGCCGATCGCGACGGCCACGGCGGAGGGCATCGAGGAGGCCGCCCTCGGCGAGGCCCGGCCGACGGACCCAGGCCAGGATCCGTTCGTCGTCGTCGAGCGCTCCTTCCAGGCCCCGGACGATCCGAGGCGGGAGCTGGCTGATCCGATACTCGGCCGGGGAGTGCGGGGTCGCGAAGCGGGCGAGTTCCGGCGGCAGGGTGCCGATGGCCGCCCAGGCCCGGCCGCCCGTCGGTCGGCCGGCCCGCGCTCGTTCCCGGTAGCGGGCCCGGGCCTGCTGGAGGAGCCGCGCGGCCGCCTCGACGGCCACGAACTCCGCTTCGCCGAGGGCCGCCGCGGCGACGGCGGTCGGCGTCGGGGGAAGTGCCGCGCCGGCGAGCCGGACGAGGAGGACGACCCGCTCGCCGGCCACGAGGGCCCCGGCGAGTTCGCCGACGATCCGACAACCGGGAAAGGTGGAGGCCGGGACGGCGACGAGGGCGGCGAGGGCACGGCCCCGACCGTCGTCGGTCTCGAGGACGGCGCCGTGGTCGAAGCCGAGCCAGAGGCCGCCCGGGCGGAAGCGTCGGACGACGGGGTGGCCGCGGTCGTCGAGCTCGACAACGGGACCCGGTCCGGGAGCGCGCTCGATCTCGACGACGACGGTCCGGCCGGCGTCGGACGGAGGCATCGCCGGCGGCGGCTCGGCCGACGCCATCGGCGGAGCGGGGGCCGCCGCGGGCGACTCGGCGGGTGCCGCGGGCGGCTCGGCGGGTGCCGCAGACTCGGGCCGGGCCGGCGGGTCGGGGGGCGCCACGAGGTCGCGGGTCGCCATCGGTCAGACCGCCCGGCGGGGCCGGATCGGGTCGGCCGCCCCGATCTCGCCCGGCCGAACCAGATCGGGCGTGCTCCCACCGGCGGCCCGGCGGGCGGCCGAGCCGACGACGAGGAGTGCCGCCCGGTGCCAGGCCGTCCGCTCCGGGCCCACCGGCTCGAAGCGGACCGACCAACTCGACTTGCGGAGCGCCTCCGCGAGCTCGAAGGCGAGGGCGGCGACCCGGCCTTCGGCCACCGCACCGATGGATCCGAGGGTCGCGGCCGATACGAAGCGGGCATCGCCGCCCGAGGCCGCGGCGGCCGCGTGCCGCAAGCAGAGCCCGTCGCTCGCCTCGAAGCGCTCCCGTCCCGGGCGGCTCATCAAGCTCGCATCGAGGAGAGCGAGGACCCGCCGGCGGGCCGTGACCGCCGCGAGGCAGGCCACGCACTCGCGGTCGGCCCCGAGCCGCGCCCGACCGAGGGGTTCGGCAATGAGATCACCCGGCCGTCGGAGGGCCCGCCACACGGCCGCGAGCCCGTCCCGGATCGAGGCCCGCCCGCCGTCGGGGCGCCGGGCCCGGGCCCGTCGCCAGGCCCACCCGGGTCGGTCACGGAGCCGACGCGGAGGCTGATCGGCCACGGTCGGCAGGGCGGCGAGCATCGCCAGGCGGCGCTCGAGCGCGACACGGGCAACGGCCACTCCCGCCGCCGGGGTCTCCCGGAGGAGGTCCCGGAGGTGGGGACCGCAGAGCGCGCCGAGGTCACGCCAGTCGCGACCTGCGCTTCCCGCCGTTGCCGGGGCTTCGACAGCGCCCGCAGCTCCGGCAGCTCCGGCAGCGCCCGCGGGCCCAGCAGCACTCGCGGCTCCGGCAGCGCCCGCAGCGCTCGCGGCGAGCCAGGCGATGAGGCGCGCCGGCGCCGCCGCCACGGCGCTGCAGACCGGGCAGCGGCCGGCCTCGAGCTCGGCCGCCAGGCCGGCTTCGGTGATGAGCCCCTCACTCCAGCCGCTGGCGACGGCCGCGGGTGGGGCGGCATCGCCGGCGCTCGGCTCCCGGGCCGACACGAACCGGTCTGGATCGGGTCCGGCGAGGATGTCGATGACGGAGCCAACGAGCGCCGCGCCGCCGGCCGCCGACGGTACCGTCGCGGCCTTGGCGCCGACCGCCGCGGCCTCGGCGCCGTCCGCCGCGTCCCGGTCGATCTCGCCGCGGTCCACCAGCCAGACCGCCTCAAGGAGCCGCTCGGCCCAGCGCCCGACGGCGCCGAGCCGCTCGGTCCAGGGCAAAGCGTCGATGAGGCGGTCGAGGTGGAGGAGGCAGAGCGGCTCGGCGCCACCGAGCCCGACGGCGATCCGTTGCGGGTTGCCGGAGACGAGGAGCCCGAGGGCATGGCCCTCGGCCCAGGCCGCGGTCTCGCAGACTGGACAGGCGACGCCGACCGGCGGGAGCCCCGCTCCACCCGAGTCGCGCCGGCGGATCCGCCAGCCCGTGAGGATGTCCTCCAGCGGACCGGCCAGGCGCGGCCCGTGCCCCGCGGCGACGAGGCGTCGGAGGTGGGCGCCACAGAAGCCGCCGGCTCGCATCCGGCCGATGAACCACGACTCGCCGATGGCTTCGGCCATGAGGAAGAAGATCCGGCGTTCGACGGCGTCGGCGACGAAGCGGCAGACGACGCAGCTGGCGTCGATGGCCCCGACCACGGCTTCGGCGCCACTCGGGGCGGGGTCGCCCGTTCGCCGGGGTGCGTCGCGCCGCCCGGGCACGGCCGACGGTCCAGGTACGGCCGACGGCCCAGGCCCGTCGCGCTCCCCCGCCCCGGCCGGCGGCACGGCCTCCCGCCGTGCGCTCCAGGCCGGCATCGCCGCCGCCTCGGCCGGCTGCCCCTCGGCCGCCGACCCGTCAGGCGCTCTCCGCCTCGCCGTAGGACGTCCGCTCATCGTCGGCTCCGACGACGCGGCTCCGCCGACCGTCGGCCACCGGCACCGCCACGCCGGAGCCCAGCGAGCCGGGTCGAGGCAGCAGCCCGGCGTCGATCTCCTCGGCCGCGTCGAACTCCTCGAGCGCCGCCTCGCCGGCGACAGCCGGCTGGAAGAAGGTCGTGGCGATGAGGGTCGGCACGACCGCCGAGAGGATGACGACGGCCACCAGGATCGTGTACGCCGCCTGGTCGATGTAGCCGTGGGTCAGCCCGAAGAGGGCCGAGATGGTCCCGAAGGTCAAGCCCGTCGACATGAGGAGCGTCGTGTAGTTCGCCTCCCGGGGCGCGAGGCCGAAGGCCCGACTCGTCGGCCAGACACCGAGGATTTTCGACCCGACCTTGACGAAGAAGAAGGCGGCCACGAGCCCCGCCCCTGCCACCACCGCCGGGAGCGAGACGAAGAGGCCGGCCTTGATGAAGTAGAAGGGGGTGAGGAGGCTGAAGGCGATGGCCCGGATCCGCTCGACGAGCAGCCGGCTCTCCGCCAGGACCCCGGCGACGACGAGACCGAGCAGGTAGGCCGGCAGGACGGCCTCGCTCTTCGCCGCCGCGGCCAGGCCACCGAGGCCGAAGAGAACGAGGAGGAGGAACTTCGTCTCCGGCTCCGAGACCCGGTTCGCGTAGCGCTCGACGACCCAGCGCGTCGCCCGCCCGAAGACGAGGAGGACGACCGCCGTCACCGCCCCGAAGACGAGGAGGAGCGGGCTCAGGTCGGCGAAGAGGATGCCGAGGGCGAGCACCGTGCCGAGGTCGGTCACGAAGCAGGCGGCGAGGAGCCGCTTGCCGATCTCCTGGCTCGCCAGCCCCGACTCGATCATGACCGCGTAGACGACGGCGACCGAGGTCGTCGAGAGGGCGATCCCGGCGATCTGGCTGGCCGCCATGTCCCAGCCGGCGACGAAAAGGGCGAAGGCCCACGCCGCGGCGAAGGGGGCGGCGAAGGAGACGAAGCCGATGGCGAGACTCGATTTCAGGTGGCGCCGCAACGAGTCGGGATCGATCTCGGCACCGGCGAGGAAGGTCAGGATGACTGAGCCGAAGCCCGCCAGGACATCGACCCAGGGGGTCGTCGAGAGGCCGATGCTGTTGCCGGCAAGGACCCCGAGGGCGATCTCGATGAGGGCGACGGAGACGCCGAGTCGGATCGAGACGAGGCTCGCCGTGAGGGCGAGGCCGATCCAGAGGGCAGCGACGAGATACTGGTTGTCCACGCGAAACACCTCCGCTGGGTCCGGGGATCACACGACCCCCGATCGATGGTCGATCAGGGGCCATCAGCCCAGCCGGGCAATTCAGACGGAGGCTACCGTCTCGGCGGACACCATCGCCGACACGAAGGATACGAGCGGCCTCCAGCGCGGTCAAGCGACCCGGGAAGGCTCGACCCCGAGAGCGGATCGGCGGGCGAGCGCGCTTGATCGGCGGTCCGGTCATCGTCAGCGCTGGCCCCCTCATCGTCAGCGCTGGCCCCCGTCCGCTCCGCCGGGCCGGAGGACGAGGGTCGCGACGAGGGCGACGACCATCCAGGCCGCCGCGTAGCCGAAGGCGACCGTCCCACCGGCGAGGCTCCAGAGGACGCCGACCAGCCCGCTCGCCGCGAAATCCCCGAAGCTCTGGAGCCCGGCCAGGAGCCCAAAGGCCGAGCCCCGCGCCTCGGCCGGTGCGGCGGCCGCGACGAGGGCGTGCTCGCCGGTCTCGACGATCCCGATCCCGACCCCGGCGGCGACGAAGGCGAGCCCGACGACGAGCGGCTCGGCCGGACCGACGGCGAAGGCTCCGTAGGCGAGGGCGAAGAGGGCGAAGCCGCCGACGAGGAGGGCGACGAAACCGCGAGCATCCCCGAGCCGGCCCGCCGGGACGCTGACGAGGGTTCCGGCCACGTTGTAGGCGACGTAGAGGGCGATGGCGAGCTCGCCGGCGTTCGGCCAGCCGCCGGCGGCGAGGACCTCGGTCGCCCGGAGGATGAGGAGGGTCGCTGCAACGTTCCCGACCTCGAAGGCCGCCACGACGAGGAGGGCGAGCCGAAGCCGCCCCCGAACGAGGGACCGAACCGGTACGGCCAAGCTCGGCCGGGTGGCGCGGACCGGTGGCGTCCGCGGCCCGGTGCGGATGTGGCGGACGGCGTAGACGATCGCTGCACCGGCCAGGAGGCCCGGCAGGACCGAGACGAGGATCGCGCTCCGAACGTCGAGGAGGGCGACGAGCACGAGGGCCACCAGCGGCCCCAGCACCGCCCCGAGGTTGTCCATCGCCCGCTCGAAGCCGTAGGCCCGCCCGTACGCCCCGCGGTCGACGGCGTCGGCGAGGAGGGCGTTCCGGGCCGGCGTCCGGAGCCCGCGGGCGACCCAGGCCCCGGTTCGCAGGACGGCGACCTGCCAGACTGCGCCGGCCAGCCCGATGGCCGCCGAGAGGACCGCCGTCGTCGCGTACCCGCCGACGGCGATGGTGCGCCGCCGCTCCGGTGCATCGGCCAGCGGTCCACCGACGATCTTTGCTAGCCCCGCGCAGCCGTCGGCGATCCCCTCGATGAGGCCGAGAGCCGCGGCCGGGGCCCCGAGGACCGACGAGAGGAAGGCCGGCAGGAGCGTCGTCGGTACCTCGTGGCCGAGGTCGGAGAGGAGGCTCGCCAGCCCGATCCCGCGGACGCCCGGCGTGAACCAGGGCCGAGCCGGGTCGGCCGGGGCGGCGATCGGGCGCTCCTCCGCCGCGTTCAGCGGGCCCCTCCGTCGCTCCCGAGACGTGGCCGCCGGGCGCGCTCCACCGCCCGCCGGACCTCGCGGTCCGGGAGCCGCCGCCCGGCGAAGCGCTCGAGGACGACGTCGGCGGCGAGAAGGTCGAGCCGGAACGAGCCCGAGCCCTGCGTTCGAACCCGGTGAGCGTGGGCGCTCGGCGATTCGCTCGGCAGCCGACCGGCGGGTGAGGCCGATCCGAGCCGTTCGACGAGACCGAGGTAGGCCTCGGTGGCGGTCCGCGGCGGGCGACGCCGGCCGAGCTCGAACCCGAGCGTCGGACGAGCGAGCCGCAGGGCCGGCCGTGGCAGGCGGATCCGCCGCTCCTCGAGGACGGTGACGGGCGGCTCGGGCGATGGACGGCCGCCCCGAACCCGGCGGGCGAGCCCGTAGGCGGCGGCAACGAGGAGGAGGGCGAAGAAGACCGCGGCCAGCCCCGCGACGACGCCCGGCAGGGCGAAGGCCGGGAGCCCGCCGCCGGTCGGCGCGCCGCCACCCTCGGCGCCGGCGCCGGGCCCGGAGGCGACCGGCGAACCGATCCCGACCGCCGCACCGAGGGCCCCGGCGACCCGTTCGGCGCCGCCGACGACGGCCCCGGCTGGGGCGGCGACGACGGCGAGCAGGGCATCGACCGAGGCGCCGACGAGGAGTGCCGCTGGGATCGCGATGAGGGTCGTGCCGACCACGACCGCGACGAGGAGGACGAGCCAGGCCCGGTTCCGGCGCCAGTCGAGCCCGACCGCGCGATCGAGGGCCTCGAGCCGGGCGAGGCCGACCCCGACGAGGCCGGCGGCGACGAAGACGAGCGTTCCGAGGAGGGCGTCCTCGACGAAGCCCGTCGCCGGCCGGAGGCCGCCGACGAGCCAGGGCACCGCCAGGAGCGGCGTCCCCCAGCGGAGGAGCGCGGCGGTGACGAGGTCGTCCGTCTCGGGATCGGCGTGGCGCGTCCCCCGCCAGACGGCGAGGCCGAGGAGGGCGCCGGATGCTTCGCCCCGACCGAGCGCCGCGAGGAGACCCTCGAACCCGCCCGGGCCACCATCGGCACCGCCCGGCAGCCCGGCGGCGAGACCGAGGCCGGCGGCCCCGACCACGAGGGCGGCCGTGGCGATCCGCGACCAGACCCGCCGGCCCGGGCTCGGTGCCATCGCCTGGCTCGATCGGTGGACACGGCGGGCGACGGCGAGGCCGAGCCCCGCCGCACCGGCGAAGGCGAGGAGGCCGAGGGGCCGCCCCCCAGCGCTGCCGGCGGCGCCGGCGAGGGCGGCGTACCAGACCGCGATCCAGGCCCCCTCGGCGACGGCGACCGCGACGCCCGGCACGGCGGCGAGGAGCCGCCCGCCGAGACCCTCGCCGGGATTCGGCCGAAGGGTCGCCTCAGGCGACGAGCTCGAGGACATCGCACCTCCGCCAGTCGGGCGCGAGCCCGGCTACCCGGACCGGGACGCCGAGGCGTCGAGCCGTCGCCGCATGGGCCGTCGCTTCCCGCCCGACGGCGACGTGGAGGAGCTCGAAGCCGCTGGCCCGGAGCCGCCGGAGGGCCGGCCCGAGCTCGCTCGGGTCGCGGCCGCTCATCGTCACGACGAGGGAGCCGGCCGGGATCCGTCGGGCGACGGCGCCGAGCATCCGCCCAGCCGGGATCGAGGGGACCGGGCTCATCCGCCCGAGGAGGTCGAGGAGCCGCGCCAGCTGCCCGGGCCCGGCCCGGGGCGCCACGAAGCCGATCCGATCGGGCTGGTACGTCCAGGCGTTGACGGCGAGCCCGCAGGCCGAGCCGTCATCGAGGATCCGGCGGGCGAGCGATCCCGCGGCGACGGCGAGGCCCTCGACGAGATCGTCGTCCCACTGGAGGCGCCAGATCGGACCGGGCAGGGTCTGGATGTCGAGGGCGATGACGACGTCTCGGACGGCCGATGGCTCGAAGCGCTTGCTCACCGGCCGCCCGAGGCGGGCCGTCGCCCGCTCGTGGACCCGTCGTCGCGGATCGCCCCGCTGGAAGGGTCGGACGCCGGCGAAGAGGGCCGGATCCTCGACGAGGCCCTGCCGGATCCGGCGCGGACCGAAGGGCAGGGCGGCCGGCCCCAGAACCTGGACCGGCACCGTCCGCGGCCGAACGATCAGCGTCGCCGGGAGCGGCTGCTCGACGGTCGTCGCCGAGCGGCCGAAGAGGTCGGCGACGGTGAGGGCGACCGATTCGAAGCGGAAGCGGCCCCGTCGCTCGGCGACGATGGTCGCGTGCCGCCGGACCTCTTCATACGGGGCGAGCGACCAGGTGGTTCGCAGGCTCGCGATCCCGGGCCGCTCGGTCGGGGTCGTCGGCAGCGGCTCGACGACCAGCTCGTCGGAGACGTAGTCGTCGACCCGGAGCCAGGCGAGGGGCAGGAGCTTGGCGTTGGCGACGGTCAGGGTCAGCGGGATCCGGTCACCCCAGACGGCCCGCTCGGCCCCGAGCTCGCGTCGATACGACAGGGCGACCGTCCCGCGCTGGCTCCAGAGCGAGCGAAGCGCGCCGGTGGTGACGACGAGGAGACCGACCACGACGAGTCCCGTCGCGCCGCTCCAGAGCCCGAGGGCGACGAGGCCGACGGCGACGAGGACGTCCGAGCGGGGGGCTGAACCGAGGACGGCGCTCACCGCTCGTCCCGGACCGCCGAGCGCCCGGCGAGGGGGGCGATCGGCGGAGCAGGCGTCCGCTCGAGCACCTCGGCGATGACCTGGCCGGGCGTGGCGCCCCGGAGCTCCCGATCCACGTCCATGAGGATCCGGTGGCCGAGGACGGCCGGCGCCATGGCCGCCACATCGTCGGGGGTCACGAAGTCCCTGCCGTCCAGGAGGGCGGCCGCCTGGGCGGCTCGGTAGAGGGCGACGCTCGCCCGTGGACTCGCTCCGAGCCGGACATCGGGATGCTGCCGGGTCGCCCGGACGACGGCGACGAGGTAGCCCTCGACGTCGGGGGCGACGGCGACTCGGGCGGTGGCGGCGATGAGGGCGGCCAGCTCGTCGGGGCTCGCAACCTGGGGGACCTCCTCGCCGGGGAGACGGCCGTCCCGATAGAGGGCCGCGATGCGGCGCTCCTCGGCCTCGTCGGGATAGCCGATCCGCGTCCGGACGAGGAAGCGGTCGAGCTGGGCCTCGGGGAGGGCGAAGGTCCCTTCGAGCTCGATCGGGTTCTCCGTCGCCAGGACGAGGAAGGGCGTCGGGAGGCGATGGGTCGTTCCGTCCACCGAGACCTGTCGCTCCTGCATCGCCTCGAGGAGCGCGGACTGGGTCCGTGGGGTCGCCCGGTTGATCTCGTCGACGAGGAGGACGTTCGTGAAGATCGGTCCCGGGACGAAGCGGAAGCGGCCGGCCTCGAAGACGCTGCTCCCGGTGACGTCGCCCGGCAGGAGGTCGGGCGTGCCCTGGACCCGGGCGAAGGAGAGGCCGAGGGCACGGGCAAAGGCCCGGGCGAGGGTCGTCTTGCCGGTCCCCGGGACGTCTTCGATGAGGGCGTGGCCCTCGGCGAGGAGGGCGACGGTCAGGAGCCGCAGGGCGTCACGCGCCCCGACGACGGCCCGCCCGACGGCCGCCTCGAGGCGCCCGAAGAAGCGTCCGCCCTCGACGGCCCCGGGCTCGTCCACCTCCTGGCCAACGACCGGTTGCGCTTCGCTCACGCACGCCTCCGTTCCCGGGACGATCGGTCCCGGCGCACAGATGATCCAGGAGCCATCAGCCCGATGCGGGGCGGTTCAGACGGAGCGGCTCGGACGGGCACCGTCTCGGCGGACGCCATCGCCGAGGGCGAGCGTATGCCGACGCCGCCGGCCGGTCAAGCGAGCGCGATGGCGACCGTGGCGGAGACTCGGCGGCGAAGCGAGCGGCAGCGACCGCGCAGATCCGTATCCCGACGCCTAGCAATCGCTGATGACGAGGGACGCCTGGGCGAGGGCCCCCGTCCGGAGGTCGAGGACGTCCGCCCGGAAGGTACCGCCACCCCGGTCGAGGGCTTCGCCGGGCTCCATCCCACCCGGGATCAGGACCGCAGCCTCGTCGGTCGAAACCGCGGCCCACAGGAGCGGCGCGACCTGATCCCGTCCCCAGCGCCGCAGCACGCGTTCCCCGCCCGAGACGACGTCCACCGAGGCGAGGACCACGGCGGCGTCGGCGCCGGGATCGAGATCCTGATAGAGGACGACGAGCTGGCTGCCGTCGGACGTCAGGTAGCCGGCGCTCTGAGGCCGCTTGTCCTTGAGCGTCCAACGCGCGCCTCCACTCCCGTCGTAGGCGTAGACGCTCGCGTCGTCCACCGCGATGACGGTCGTCTCGCTCAGGAGCCAGAGCGCGAACGGAACCGCGGTGAACGGCCGCTGGACGGTCCCGCCCGACAGATCGACGACCTCGATGGTGCAGCGGCCGTTGCCACAGACATTCGAGCCGAGGGTCCGGCCGCTCGGGCTCAGGACGACCGGGCCGCGGCTGACGCCGGGGCCCATCTGGAGGGCGAAGACGACCGACCCGATCGAAGCGGCGAGCTCCGCGGGCGGGGGCCCGGGGTCGATGAGGGTCCGGACCGTGCCGTCGGCGAGCGAGCCGGCGTAGACGCCGGCGACGCGATCCGACGCGCCGTCTCCAGCGAAGAAGAGGGTCTCTCCCGCCAGCGCGGCCTGGCCGGGCGCGACTTGACCCGAGACGGCGAACCGGGCGACCTCGGCGCCGTTCTCGCGCAGGTCCCGGACGATGAGCGTTGAGCGCTCGATCGAGCCGTCGGGCGCCTTCGTCCAGATCACCGAGACGACCCGGAAGTCGGCGGCGGTGAGGCCGACCTCGTCGGGCGGGAGGGTAAGGTGGTAGCGGCCGTCGAGGGTCCCCGCGACGGCGGCGCCGAGCGTGCCGACGGGGTTGAGGGTGACCCACGTCTTCGCGGCGAGGGCCTCCGGCAGGGCCGAGGGCGACGCCGACTCGGCCGCCGAGGGCGGCGGGGAGGCTCCTGGCGAGCCGGTGGCCACGGAACCAGCGGGGCTTGCACCGAGTTCCCCGGTCCCGACGCACGCCGCGGCGACGAGTGCCGCGCTGAGGAACACGGCTCCGAGCCGCTTCTGCGGTCGGATCGTCGCGTCCGTCATGGGCTCCACCCCATCCTTCCCACGCACCGGGGCCGACCGGACCACCCATCGCCGGCCGCTATGCGACCCGGTACAGCGATAGTCTCTCTCTCCGATGTCAAGTGGGGCCGAAACGGCGGCCTTGGCGGCCACGTCGGCCAACGAGCGAGCGCATCGGTCCAGAACGTCAGCCGGGCACGGCGAACCAGAACAGCGCGCCGCCCGAGGGACGCGGCCGATAGCCGATCTCGCCGCCGTGGGCCCGGACGGCCGCCGCCGCCATGGCCAGGCCGAGCCCGGTGCCGTCGCCGTCAGCACCACGGCGCGGAAAGGGCAGGAAGAGTCGGGGCGCGACGGCCGGATCGACGCCCGGTCCCGCGTCGGCGACCTCGATCCGGAGCCAGCGCCGCCCGGTCCCGGCCGAGCGACCCGGCCTCGGCCCGACCTCGGCCACCACGGAGACGAGCCCACCCTCGGGCGAGAAACGGGCGGCGTTGGCGACGAGGTTCCGGATCGCCTGCTCGAGCCGAACCCGGTCGACGACCACGTCGACCCCCGGGGCGACGACGTCGATCGTGATCCCGCGGAGGGCGGCGAGGGGTCGGCAGTCGGCGACCGCCGCCTCGGCGAGCTCGGAGACGGCGACCCGGCTTCGGCTGAGCGGCCGCCCACCGGGCTCCGCTTCAGCCAAGCCGAGGAGGGCGTCGGCCAGCCGCCCGAGCCGGGCCACATCGCCGAGGGCCGCCTCGATCGCCCGCCGCAGGGCACCCACCTCGCGCCGACCCCGGAGGGCGAGCTCGAGCTCGGTCCGAAGGGCCGCGATCGGCGTCCGGAGGTCGTGGGAGGCGGCGGCGACGAAGGCCTGCTGGCGGCGGTGATCGTCCTCGAGACGGGCGAGGAGGCCGCCGACGGACCGGCTCAAGCGGCCGACCTCGTCGCTGCCCGGTCGGCCGACGAACGGCCGGTCGAGCTCGTTCGGCTCGATCGCCTCGAGCTCCGCCGCCAGCGCAGCGAGCGGCGCCAGGGCCCGACCAACGAGCCACCAGCTGCCGAAGACGGAGACCACGCCGAGGCCGAAGCCGACCGCGACGAGGTCCCTCGTCACCGCCGCCTGGGTCGCCTCGATCCCGCTCGTCGTCGCCCCGGTCACGACCCGGCCGGCGGGGCCATCGACGGCATAGAAGACGTACCGCTCCCCACCGACGACGAGCTCCGACGGGCCCGGGGGCGGCGCCTCGGGGAGGTCGGCGGCCATCGGCGTCTGGCGGACTGGCTGGCCATCCCGCCCGTAGACGATGGTGAAGACGGCCGGTCGACCGCTCACCAGGACCTCGATCGGGGCGTTCGGATCGGCGGCGAGGGCGGCGGCGACGTCCTCGGCGCCGTGGCGGAGCGTCTCGTCGAGGGAGAGTCGGAGCTGCTGACCGATGGCGACCCAGACGAGCCCGCCGGCCGCGACGACGAGGATCGTGGCGGCCACGGCGAGCCAGAGGGTGAGCCGAAGGCGGAGGCTCACCGGTCGAGGCTGCGCCCCGCCGCCTCCCGTCCGGCCCGGCTGGACATCGAATCCTTCGCCCCGTCTGCCCGGGCGCCCTCCGTCGAGTCGATGGCCGGCCGGAGCCGGTAACCCGCCCCGCGGACGGCCTCGATGGTCGGCGCCCCGGGTCGGGCGGCCAGCTTTCGGCGCAGGGCATGGACGTGGACGTCGACGACGTTCGACGCGCCCTCGTAGGCCCAGTCCCAGATCCGCTCGCGGATCTCGGCCCGCGAGAGGACCTCGTTCGGATGGCGCGCCAGGAGCTCGAGGATGGCGAACTCCCGGGGAGTCAGGGCGATCGGTCGACCGGCGATCCGAACCTCCCGGGCGGCCGGGTCGAGGACGAAGGCGCCGAGCTCGATGGTCGAGGGCCTCGGCCGGGCGCCCCGCCGGACGAGAGCTCGGATCCGAGCCAGGAGCTCCTCGAACTCGAAGGGCTTGACGAGGTAGTCGTCGCCACCACCGTCGAGGCCGCGGACCCGGTCGGCGACGGCCGATCGGGCGGTCAGGAAGAGAACCGGCGCCCACCGGCCCGCCGTCCGGAGGTCTCGGCAGAGGTCGAAGCCGTCGCCGTCGGGGAGCATGACATCGAGGACGATCGTGTCGTACGGGACCTCGAGAGCGAGCCAGCGGGTCTCCTCCGCGGTCCCCGCGACGTCGACGGCGTAGCCCTCGCCCTCGAGGCCGCGCCGGAGGAGACCGGCGAGGCGTCGATCGTCTTCGGCGACGAGCAGGCGCATGTCGATCACCTCCGGGACGCCGATAGTACGCGCCCTCGATTGGCCGACGGTTAGGAAGCGGGACAGATTTCGCAATCGAGGCCGGAGGCCGCCGGGCCTTCATCGTTCCTTCATCGAGGCCCTGCCATCCTCGCTGACCGGCGCAGGGCGATCGCCCGCGCCCGGCCTGCCGGCCGATCGGGGCCGGCGGCGACACCCCTTCCGACGAACGCGTCCTGCACCGTACACGAAAGGAGGTCACCATGAAGCGACGTCTTGCTGCGGCGCTCCTCCTCGGCTCGGCCATCGTCGCCGCCTGCGGTCCGGGCTCGAGCCCGACGCCAAAGGCGAGCAGCCCGGGGGCATCGGCAACCCCGATGGAGTCGCCGGCGACGAGCCCGAGCGTCGAGGCCTCGCCGACGCCGACGCAGGCACCGACGCCGACGCCGGCCGCGTCGCCCTCGGCCGAGGCGTCGCCGTCGTCCTGATCCTCGAACGCGTCCCCTCCTCCTCCCGCCCCGAGGCCCGGGCCAGTCGGCTCGGGCCTCGGGGTTTTCGAGACGGGGAGCCCCTACGGTCGAATCTCGAGGCTCTCCACGTGGGCCGGTCGGACTGCCCGAAAGTGACGCTGATCGAGAGTCGCCACCTTGGGCTCCCCGAGCCGCTCGGCGAGCGCGACGATCCTGGCATCGACGACGCCGAGACCGAGATCGGCGTAGCGAGCCTGGAGCTGGCGGCAGCGCTCGAGATCAGCCCTCGTGGGCGGCTCGATTCGATACACGCCGGCGAGGACGTCCTCGAGAAAGACGAACCAAGACTCGACGCCGAGTCGGCGGGCGCACCAGGAGTCCAGCTCGGCGAGCGAGGGCGGGCACGATCAGGTCCGCTTCGGCGTCGACCAGGAGCCTCGCGCACCGCTCATGGTCAGGATCGGCGGCGTCGAGCGCCGCAGGAGCGGGCCGGTGTCGCAGACGAGCGCCACCGTCAGCGCGGCTCGTGGGCGATCGGCTCGGCCGTGACCTCGGCTGCGGTTCGGCCGTCGGTCGAGCGGGCTGCTCCGACCCGCGGGCGGCGCGCCCGACGCAGCGCCCGAGCTTTCCCTTCGACGGCTTCGCGAGGGAGGACCGACAGTGGGACATCCCGGCGCTCCGCCTCGGCTTCGAGGGTTTGGAGGGCGGCCTCGGCGGTACTGACCGTGGCGCGACGGAATCTCGCCATGATCCGTGATCTTAGGTGTCACGCATCGCCACGCAGAAGCCAGGCGGCCGGCTCGAAGGACCGGCCCAGCGTCAGAGATCGCTACCATCGGCCGGCATGCGCCGGAGCCTCGCCCTCCTCTCCCTCCAGCACGCCCTCATCCACGCCCAGGGGGCGCTCCTGCCGCTCGTCTTCGTCCGGGTCGTCGACGAGTTCGGGGTCGGCGTCGACGCCATCGGCCTCGTCGTCGGTCTGGCGAACCTCGTCAACGGGTCGCTCCAGCTCCTCTTCGGTCCGCTCGCCCGGTTCGTCCCACGACGGGCGATCCTCGGCGGGGCCGGCCTCGTCTTCGGGGGCGGGATGGCGGCCCTCGCGGCGGCGGCCTCCTGGCCGGTCTTTGCCGCAGCGACGGTGGTGGCCCGGGCCGGCGGGGCGCCACAGCACGTCGTCGGCCATGCCCTCCTGGCCGACGCCTATGGGCTTCGACGCGGGGCGACGGCGATCAACGTCCACGTCGCGGCCGGCAACGTCGGGACCGTCCTCGTGCCGTTGGTCGGGGGCTGGCTCATCGCCACCGCCGGCTGGCCGGCCGCCGTCCTCGCCGTCGGCCTGCCAGCGATCCTCGTCGCCGCGGGGATCCTCCGGTTCGTCGACGGTCCCGGCACCGGCCGCGCCCCGCTGTCAGAGTCCTCGACCCGGGCCGTCGTCCGCTCCCTCGCCGGTGAGCGGGACGTCGTCTGGGTGACCCTCGCCTCGTCCATCGCCGCCGCGGGCCGGGGGCTCGGGATCGTGACGACCTTCGTCCCCCTCTACCTCGGCCTCGTCCTCCGACTCGATCCGGCGACAGTCGCCCTCATGTACACGCTCCTCGTGGCGGGCAGCGTGCCGGGGCCGCTCTTCGGGGGCTGGTTGGCCGGACGGATCGGGCACCGGCCGGTCGTCATCGGGTCGTACGTCCTCGCCGCCGTCGCCCTCGGGGCCTTCGTCCTGGCGGGCTCGAACCTCCTCTTCGTCTGGCTCGCCCTCGGCTTCATGAGCGCCGTCGTCTTCGAGGAGAGCGCCCTTCTCCAGGCGCTCCTGGCCGAGGTGGCGCGGCCGGCGATCCGCGACGTCGCCTTCGCCGTCTACTTCACCCTCATGTTCGGCGTCGGGGCGATCTGGTCGGCGGTTCTGGGCTGGGTCGTCGGCGCCCTCGGCAACGAGACAGGCTTCCCGGTCGCCTTCGGGCTGATGGCTGTCAGCTACCTCCTGGCCGCCGTCGCGGTCCTCCCCGTCCGCGAGCCGCACGGCCGAGCCTGACTCAGCCGCCGGCCGGCGGGGTCTCCGATTCGATCAGCTCCTTGATCCGTCGAACACGGTTCTCGACCGGCATCGGGTCGAGCCGATTCGCCCTCCTGGGCTGTCCCCGATCGGCCCAGGTTCGGCCCATCGCGGCGCTCTGGAGCCGTACTGCGCCGAACGCCCAGGCGACCACTGAACCCGTAACGTCGCTCGCGCCTCATCGTTTTCATTGTTGCGACGGGTCGCCGATGGCCGGCCGGTGGCCCGAGTTTGTTGGCCTCAAGCCGGTTGGAGGAGATTGCCGTGAAGAAGCTCGTGCGCTCGCTGATGCTGGCCATCGCGCTCACTGCCCTCCTTGCCTTCCCGGCGCTTGCCCATCAGGGCGGTATGCCTGCTGCGCATGGCGTCGATGGTCGAACCTTTGGCTGGCTCGTCTCGGAGCTCGCCAAGACGAACCCGCTCGCCCTCGCCGCCCACGTCTCCGGCCGCTAGCGGGACCCCCGGCGCCGTCTGCCCTCCTCAGCGCCGGCGGCAGCTCACCGACTGCTCGGCTCGCAGCCCAACGAAGGGGCCGGGCACCGTCGGTCTCCTCCTCAGCACCAGCCGTAAGCCGCGGCTGGGTCCTCGAGGCGTCGGCATGGGCGGGGCCCCTCGGGCTCCTTCGAGTACGTCGGGGCCAACGGCCGTCGACGCTTTCGGTTCGGCGTGTCTTGGTGGCTGGATCACGCAACATTCCTCCGGCGCTCGGTTGGGTTGTGACGGAGAGGAGAGCTGGTGGCGCAGCGCGTTCATCACCGCCGACACTGCCTGCCCGCCGCTCGAGCCGACCGGCGAACTCGTCCTCGAGCGGCGGGCAAGGCGACGTCGGCCAGCGAGGCCCTAGTCGAGCCTGTGTCGGTAATGCCAGCCGACGGCCCTCCCGGCATGCGAGAATCGCCCATGCGCCAGAAGACGTTCCGCCCGTACGACCAGGACAGCCTCTTGTTGATGCCGCCCAGCCTGCGTGACTGGGTGGACCCCGATGGCCTCGCGGCGTTCGTCAGCGACCTCGTCGACGAGCTCGACCTCGCGCCCTTTCTTGCCGCCCACGACGAGCCGCGCGGGAAGCCGCCCTATCACCCGGCGATGATGCTGAAGGTCCTCCTCTACGGGTATGCGACCGGGGTGATGAGCTCCCGGCGGATCGAGGCGCGCCTCGGCTCCGACGTCAATTTCATGTTCCTCGCCGGCCTCGCCCGGCCCGACCACAAGACGATCGCCGAGTTCCGCCGCCGGCACCTGGCCGCCTTCTCGGTGCTCTTCCTCGACGTCCTCCGCCTCTGTGGGGCGGCCGGCCTCGTGCGGCTCGGGCGGATCGCCCTCGACGGCACGAAGCTGAAGGCGAACGCGAGCCGCCACAAGGCGATGAGCTATGCCCGGATGGTCGAGCGCGAGGCTGCCCTCGCCGCCGAGGTCCGCTCGATCCTCGACGAGGCCGAGGCGACCGATCGGGCCGAGGACGCCGCGCACGGCGACGCCCGCGGCGACGAGCTGCCCGCGGAGCTGCGCCGCCGGGAGGACCGCCTGGCGAAGATCCGGGCAGCGAAGGCGGCGCTCGAGGCCGAGGCGCAGGCGCGGACCGGTGACCCCGCCGCCGTCCCCGAGCCCAAGGCCCAGCGCAACTTCACCGATCCAGAGAGCCGGATCATGCGGTCCTCGCCCGACGGCTTCCTCTACGGCTACAACGCCCAGGCGGCAGTCGATGACACCCACCAGATCATCGTCGCCACGACCCTCTCCGCCGAGGCGACCGACGTCGGCGCCCTGCCCGCCCTCGTCGATCAGATCGAGACGAACACCGGCCGGCGGCCGAAGAAGGTCCTCGCCGACGCCGCCTATGCCTCCGACGCCAACCTCGCCGCCCTCGAGACCCGCGGCATCGACGCCTACATCGCGGTCCGTCGCGACCCCCACAGCGCCACCCCGCCCGCACCGCCCCGGGGTCGGATCCCGGCGGGTCTCTCCCGCCGCGAGCGCATGGCCCGCAAGCTGCGGACAAAGAAGGGGCATGCCGAGTACCGCCGCCGCAAGGCGATCGTCGAGCCCGTCTTCGGCCAGATCAAGGAGGCTCGCGGCTTCCGGCGCTTCCACCTCCGGGGCCAGGCCAAGGTCACCGGCGAGTGGTACCTCGTCTGCGCCGCGCACAACCTGGGCAAGCTCTTCGGGGCCACGCGACGATGCCGGCCGGAGAGCCCGAACGGGCCCCGACCCACCGGACCCAGACCCGGGCGGAGGAGCGGGCCGGCCACCTGGACCCCCGCAGGTCTGGTCGACCGCTTGCGGACCGCCCTCCGAACCAGTTGGTCGCGTCTCGCCGCCGGACCGCTCCCGCAGCCGGTGATTATCGACACGGCCTCCTAGAGGTTGAACGTCTGCTGGAGCCAGGGGATGGCGAAGTAGACGACGAAGGCCGCCGAGACGATCCAGAGGAGCGGATGGACCTCCGCGCTCCGGCCCTTCACCGCCTTGAGGAAGACGTAGCTGATGAAGCCCACGGCGATGCCGTCGGTGATCGAGTAGGTGAGCGGCATGACGATGATCGTCGCCAGGGCCGGGAAGACGTCGTCGATGTCGCCCCAGCCGAACTCCCGGGCGATGGTGAACATGAGGTAGCCGACGACGACGAGGGCCGCCGCCGTCGCCTGGGCCGGCACGATCCCGGCCACCGGCGCGAAGAGGATCGAGACGAGGAAGAGGATTCCGACGACGACCGAGGTGAGGCCGGTTCGGCCCCCCTCGGAGACGCCGGCCGCCGACTCGATGTACGTCGTGTTCGAGCTCGTCGCGAAGAGGCCACCGACGATGGCGCCGAAGGAGTCGACGATGAGGACCTCCTTGATCCCCGGCAGCCGACCCTCGGCATCGACGAGCCCGGCCTCCTCGCCGACGCCGATGACCGTCCCCATGGTGTCGAAGAAGTCGGCGAGCATGAGGCTGAAGACGATGAGGGCGACGGTGATGACCGATGTCTCCGGTCGGGTCCAGACCGTCAGCATCGCCCCGAGCGGGGCGAGGAGGGTACTGAAGTTGTCCGCGCCGACGTCGAGGATGACCCGTTCGGGGAGGACGGCCTGACCGGGTCCGAAGCCCGCCGCGTCGCCGAAGATCGCCCGCAGGACGATGGCGACCCCGGTCGCCACGAAGATGCTGATGAGGAGGGCGCCCTTGACCCGCCGGGCCATGAGGGCGAGGGCGACGACGAGGCCGACGACGAAGGTCAAGAAGGCCGGCGTCGTCAGATCCCCGAGGGTGACCGGCGTGCCCGTCCCAGCCTTCACGAAGCCGCCCTGGACGAGGCCGATGAAGAGGATGAAGAGACCGATCCCGACGGCGATGGCCCGCTTCAGGCCGATCGGGATGGCGTCCATGATCGCCTCCCGGAGGCCGGTCAGGACGAGGATGAGGATGACGATCCCCTCCCAGGCGATGATGGCCATCGCCTCCTGCCAGGTGAAGCCGCGGGTCAGGATGAGGTTGAAGGCGACGACGGCGTTGAGGCCGAGCCCGGCCGCCAGGGCGAAGGGATAGTTGGCGACGAGGCCCATGGCAATGGTCAGGATGCCGGCCGTCAAGGCCGTCGCGACGACCGTCGGCAGGAAGGGCGGCCCCGAGCCCTCGAGCGGACCAGCCGAGAGGATGTTCGGGTTGACGAAGATGATGTAGGCCATGACCATGAACGTGGTCAGGCCAGCCCGAAGCTCGGTCCCGATGGTCGTCCCGCGCTCGTCGAGTCGGAAGTAGGCGGCGATGGCGCTCACGTTCGATCCTCCAGCTCCCTCACGATCCGTTCATTCGGCGGCGGGTCGGGTGGGCAGCCCGCCGCTTCGAGGTCGACCCGGCCGTCCGCTCCGCTAGGCACCCTCCTCGCCCGGCTCGAGACGGAGCAGCTCCATCTGGACGAAGCCGCTCGTGTCGAACTCGAGCTGGCGCGGCTCCGGTGGCGTCCGACCGCCCGGCTCGGCGGGGACGAACTCGAGGATGACCCGCTCGTCGCCTTGGACGAGGGCATAGGCGAGGAGCTGGTCGGATCGGGTCTCGAACTCGAGATGCTCGAAGGAGTCGACGTTGATGCAGATCGCCAGCGGCGTGAAGTAGGTCGAGACATCCGGCTTGTCGGCGACGATCCGCTCCACCCAGCCGGTGCCGCTAGCGACGAGGTCGCGCCCTCGAAAGTAGCGATAGCCGACGGTCTGCTTGAGGAGCGGTCGCAGGAGGTTCTGCATGTCGGTCCGCGAGCTGACGATGCCGCGGTTCACGAAGAACTTGGCGGGCGGGCTCGAGGCTGGCTCCTCCACGGCTCCTCTCCGGCGCTGAGCGGGCAGCTTGGGGTTCGTCGGCTCCGATCCGGCTCCGACTCGAAGGCGCGGCACCGGCGACGGGGCGATGGTAGCGCACCGGCGGGGCGGCGAGGGGCCCGGCCGACGCACCGGGCCGGGCTCGGCCCGGCCGGGGAGGGGCGGCCCGGCCCGGGAGGCGGCCCGGCGCGTATGATCGAGGCATGCTCCTCGTCCTCGACATCGGCAACTCCGCCACGAGCCTCGGCCTCGTCCGCCAGGGTGCCGTCGTCGCCACCCGGCGCGCGACGACCCACCCCACGGCGACGCCGGACGAGCTCGAGCACCTCCTCGACGCCCTCCTCCGGCTCGATGGCACCGGCCTCGCCGAGATCAGCTCCGTGGCGGCGGCCTCGGTCGTGCCGAGCCTGACGGCGAGCCTCGAGGCCATCGCCCTCCGGCGCGACCTCCCGCTCCTCCTCGCCGGCGCCGGCACGATCCCCCTCCCGATCCGGGTCGAACGACCGGGCGAGGTCGGGGCGGACCGGCTCGTCAACGCCCTCGCCGCGGCCCGACTCTACGGAACGCCGGCCGTCGTCGTCGACTTCGGGACCGCGACGACCGTCGACTGCGTCGCCGCCGACGGGGCCTACGTCGGCGGCGCCATCGCCCCCGGGCTCGAGCTCGGCCTCGAGGCCCTCGCCGCCCGGACCGCCAAGCTGCCGCGGATCGAGCTCCGGACCCCGGACCGCCTCATCGGCCGCGACACCGTGAGCGCCATGCAGGCCGGGACGATCTTCGGCTACCAGGCCCTCGCCGGCGGTCTCGTCGCCCGGGCCCGCCGGGAGCTGGCCGAGGAGGCCCATCTGCCGACGGAGGCGGTCCGGACGGTCATGACCGGTGGGCTTTCGGCCGCCCCCTGGGCCCGCGGCGTCGAGGGGATCGAGGTCATCGACCCCGAGCTGACCTTGAAGGGACTTGCCATCCTCCATGCCGAGGTGACGGGTGGCGAGCCGCTCCGGCTCGGCCTGGCCTGACGGACGGGGCGGCAGGGACCGATGGCGGATCGCGATCGAGCCGGTCGGTCGGTCGGGGGCCGTAACGGGACGGTCGGCGTCGGTGGCCGACTGGCGGGCCGCCTCGTCGGCCTCGGGGTGACCGGGTCCATCGCCGCCTACAAGGCCGTCGAGCTCGCCCGCCGGCTCGTCGAGGAGGGTGCCGAGGTCGTGGCGATGCTCACCCCCGCGGCGACCCGCTTCGTCGCCCCGCTCACCTTCGAGGCGCTGACCCGCCACGCCGTCGACACCGACGTCCTGGCGCTCCTACCCGACGGCCGGATCGGCCACATCGTCGTCGCCGACAGCGCCGACGTCATCGTCGTCGCGCCGGCCACGGCCCAGTGGCTGGGGGCGATGGCCCACGGCCTGGCCAGCGACCCGATCAGCGCCGCCTGCCTCGCCACGACGGCGCCGGTCGTCGTCGCCCCGGCGATGGACGGCGACATGTACCGCCACCCGGCGACGGTGGCCAACGTCGCCCGCCTCCGGGAGTTCGGCTACCGGATCGTCGAGCCCGACGTCGGACCGCTCGCCTCGGGCCAGGTCGGCCTCGGCCGTCTCGCCGACCTCGACCGGATCGTCGAGGCCGTCGTCGAGGCCGTCGGCGACCGCCCGATCCGGGCCCCCGATCCGCGGGCCCGACCGCCGCGCACGGAGGGTCCGCCCCGGCCGGAGGACCTGGTCGGCCGGCACGTCGTCGTCACCGCCGGCGGGACCGCGGAGCCCATCGACCCGGTCCGCTTCGTCGGCAATCGCTCGTCGGGCCGGATGGGCGTCGCCGTCGCCGAGGCGGCCCTCGATCGGGGCGCCGCGGTCACCCTCGTCGTCGGGCGGGTTGAGGTGCCGCTCCCGGAAGCGGCCCGGATCGTCCGGGCCGAGACGACGGCCGAGATGGCGGCGGCCGTCTATCGGGCCGTGCTGGGACCCGGGGCAGCCGAGGGAGCGCCCGGCACGCCCGCGGCGACCGAGCGCCCGGCCGACGCCCTCGTCATGGCCGCCGCCGTCGCCGACTTTCGACCGGCCCGGACGGCGCCGGAGAAGCTCGCCCGGGGAGAGCGGCTCGTCCTCGAGCTCGAACCGACCGAGGACATCCTCGCCGGACTGGCCCGGCGTCTCGCCTCGCGCCCGCGCAGCGAACGCCCGGTCGTCGTCGCCTTCGCTGCCGAGACGGGGAGCCTCGAGCGGGCATCGGCGAAGCTCGTCGCCAAGGGCGCCGACCTCCTCGTCGCCAACGACGTCCTCGCCCCCGACGCCGGCTTCGGGGTGGCCACGAACCGGGTGACCATCTTTGCCCCCGACGCGCCGCCCGAGCCGTGGCCGCTCCTCTCGAAGCGGGAGGTGGCCGACCGGATCCTCGACCGGGTCGTCCGTCTCCTCGACGAGCGCGATCTCGCCGCCGACGGCCTCGCCGGGGTCGGTCTCGGAGGCGAGCCCGACGCCGCCGGAGCAGGCGCCGGCCAGTCGACCCTTCGCCCTACGGGAGACGACCATCGATGAGCGCCACCGGTTCGAACGAGGCCGTTCGCCGCCTGACGGTGACCGACATCGCCCGGATGCACGCCGAGGGCGAGCGGATCGCCATGCTCACCGCCTACGACTACCCGACCGCCCGTCTCCTCGACGAGGCCGGCATCCCGATCATCCTCGTCGGCGATTCGGTGGGCCGGGCGGTCCTCGGCTACGAGAACGAGATCCCCGTCTCCATGGCCGACATGCTCCACCACACCCGAGCCGTCAGCCGGGGGGCGCGGCGGGCCCTCGTCGTCGGCGACATGCCGTTCCTCTCCTACGCGACGCCGGAACGGGCCCTCGAGAACGCCGGCCGCTTCCTGGCCGAAGGGGGCGCCCAGGCGGTCAAGGTGGAGGGCGGGGTCCGGAGCGCCCGGATCATCGAGACCCTCGTCCGGGCCGGGATCGCCGTCATGGGCCACATCGGCCTCACCCCCCAGGCGATCCACACCATCGGCCGGGTCCGGGTCCAGGGCCGGACGAAGGAGGCCGCCCGACGGCTCCTCGCCGACGCCCAGGCGGTCGCCGAGGCGGGCGCCTTCGCCGTCGTCCTCGAGCTCGTCCCGGCCCAGCTGGCGGCGGCGATCACCGAGCGGCTCCGGATCCCGACCATCGGGATCGGCGCCGGTCCCGGCTGCTCGGGCCAGGTCCAGGTCGTGACCGACCTCCTCGGGCTCGACACCTGGCGGCCGAAGCACGCCCGCGCCTACGCCGACCTCCGCTCGGTCATCCTCGAGGCGGTCCGGGCCTACGCCGCCGACGTCGCCGCCGGGACCTTCCCGAGCGAGGCCGAGTCGGTCCGGATGGACGACGCCGTCCTCGACGAGGTCCTCGGCCGGAGCCGGCTCGACCGGGGTGCCGAGTCGAACGCCGACCTCGCCGCCGGCGCATCGATCGGGGACGCCGACGCCGCTCCCCCCGATGCCGGCGGCTGGATCCCCCTCGATCGCGACCTGTGAGGGACGCCGCCCCGGCCCGATCGACCGCACCCGCGGGGAGGATGGCCGTCGTCGCGAGCCGGCGTGACCTCCGGGCGGCCGCCGCCCGCCTGCCAAGGCCAATCGGGTTCGTGCCGACCATGGGCACCCTCCACGCCGGTCACCGCTCCCTCATCCGACGGGCTCGAGGGGAGAACGCCGGGGTCGTCGTCTCCATCTTCGTCAACCCCCGCCAGTTCGAACGATCCGACGACCTGGCCGCCTACCCACGGACCGAGGCCGACGACCTCGCCGTCTGCGCGGCCGAGGGCGTCGACGTCGTCTTTGTCCCCCCGGTCGACGAGGTCTACCCGCCGGGCTTCCAGACGACCGTCCGGGTCGGCGCCCTCGCCGAGCGCCTCGAGGGCGCCGCTCGACCGGGTCACTTCGAGGGGGTGACGACGGTCGTGGCGATCCTCCTCGGGCTCGTCGGGGCGGAGCGGGCCTACTTCGGCGAGAAGGACGCCCAGCAGCTCCGGATCGTCCGGCGGATGGTCGCCGACCTGGCGATCCCGACCGAGATCGTCGCCTGCCCGACGGTCCGCGAGCCGGACGGCCTCGCCTGCTCGTCGCGGAACGTCCGCCTCTCGCCCGCCGGACGGGCCGTCGCCCCGCTCCTCCACCGGGCCCTCCTCGTCGGCCGGGCCGAGATCGAGGCCGGCGCGCGCTCGGCCGAGGCGGTCCGGGCGGCGATCCGAGCGGTGCTCGCCGGCGAGCCGGCCATCGAGGTCGAGTACGTCTCGGCGGCCGACGAGGCGACGCTCGAGGAGCTCGAGACCATCGACCGGCCGACCCTCCTCTCGCTGGCTGCCCGGATCGAGGGGGTTCGCCTCATCGACAACGAGCTCGTCGTCCCGAGCGGCACCTGAGCGCCCGACGCGACGCCTGAGCGCCCGACGCGACGCCCGAGCGACGGGTCGCGGGACGGTGACGGCGCCGGCGAGGCCGGGGTTCGGGGCCGCCGACGGTCAGGCCGGAACCGGGGCGGCCGCCTCGAGGACCCGGTCGATGGCGAGGTGCTCCCAGACGAGGTTCTTGATGAGCTCGATCTTGCCGCGGTCCGAGGGGTGGGTCTTGACGAGCAGGTCGTGGATCTCCGAGGCGACGACGTACGTGTCCGCCTCGACGAGCGTGCAGAAGAGGTCCGCCCGTCGGATGGCGTCGAGGACGGCCCGCCGCGGCCGGTAGCCGCCGGTCAGGACGAGGCCCAGGGCGACGCCGCGGCGCTCGCCCGAACCCTCCGAACCGCTCCAACCGTCGGAGCGACGGACCCCGCCCGCCGGACCGACGAGGTGGGTCGTGGCGATGGCGAGGAGGACGTCCTCGCGGTCGCCGGGGACGATGACGAGGGTTCCCGGGCCGATCCGCTCGAGGACGTGTTCGGGCTCCATGGCCCCGATGGCGACCTCGTCGATGACCGCGTCGAGGTTCGGGCCCTCGTGGATCGCCTCGCCGCGGACGCCCTCGAGGACCATGGCCAGGGTCGGGTTCGAGAGGATCGGGCGGTACGGGAGGACGCCGAGCAGGGCGATGCCGTGGAGGGCGAGGCCGCGCTCGAGGATCCGCGGCAGATCGGGCCGGGCGTCGACGTCGACCTTGTTGACGATCGCTCCGGCGACGCGGACGCCCTCGCGAGCGAAGAGGGCGGCGTTGACGACGATCTCGTCGATCGGCCGCCCGACGCCGCCTTCGGAGACGATGATGGCCGGTGCCCGAAGGAGGCCGGCGACGGTCGCGTTCGAGAGGCCGATGACGGCGCCGACCCCGGCGTGACCGGTCCCCTCGATGAGGAGGATCTCGTGCCGGGCGGCCAGCTCGGCGTGGGCGGCCCGGATCCGGCCGGCCAGGTCGTCGACGACCTGGCCCTCGATGTAGGCGCGGGTGAAGCCGCGCGGGATGTGGACCGGGCTCATGAGGGCGAGGGGTTCGTCGAGCTCGAAGACGCTCTTCATGAGGACCGCGTCCTCGTCGGCCGGGACCCCGTCCTCGATGACGTAGCGCTGGCCGACGGGCTTGATGAAGCCGGCGTCGAGGCCGCGCCGCCGGAAGCCGTCGAGGACGCCGAGGGCGACCGTCGTCTTGCCGCGGTTCTGGCCGGTGGCGGCGAGGTAGATCTGGCGCATCGGTGGGCTGGTTGGGCGCGTCGCGATGGTCCGCTCTTGGTCCGCGCTTCGTCGCCGGGCCGACTGGTCGGGACCTGCCGGAGCCGGCCCCGTCAGCTCCGACCGCGGGCGCCGGTCTTGCGCTCGATGAGGGCGACGGCATCCCGGAGGCGGGTGATCGTCTCCTCCTCGACGGCGTCCGGCTCCAGATACGGCCCCAGCCGCTCGAGGACGTCGGCGACGAGACCGAGAAAGACGCTCGCGTCGGCGACGAAGAACTGCGGCTCGTTGTTGTAGCGGACGAGGGTGAGCCGACCCTGGAGGACGCGCCGGTCGTCGACGTGGGCGATCTGGGTCGAGAAGTTGTGGCCCTGGATCCCGTCCGGGTTGTTGAGGAAGTTCAGGGCGTTGTCGATGGCCAGGCCGAAGCGGGCCCGCCAGGCCACCAGCCGCTCGTGGACCTCCGGCGGGATCCGAACCTCGGCGACCTCGTCGAAGACCTCGGGGGCGACGGTGAGGAGGCCGACGAGGGTCGTTCCGGCCCGCGGCCCGAGCATGACCTGGAGCGATCGCTCGAGGGTGAAGACCTCCGAGTCGAAGCGGGGGCTCGTGATGACGTCGGTCAGGAGGTCCTCGACGTTGTCGAGCATACCCGGCTCGGCGAGGGCGTTCGCCAGGTGGAGGATCTCCTCTTTGAAGAGGAACTTTTCTTCGTGGTCGAGCATGGCCCGAACTCTAGCACCCGGGCGGCCGGGACCGGGCGGGGACCCTCTTACGGATAGAGGCCGCGCATCGCCGTCGCGTCGGCGACCCGCTGGACGGCGAGGAGGTAGGCCGCCAGGCGGTTGTCGCAGTGCTCGCGTTCGGCGACGGACCGGACCTCGCCAAAGGCCTTGACCATGATCTCGCGGAGCTTGGCGTTCACGATCGCCTCGCTCCAGTGGTCGCGGTTCAGGTCCTGGACCCACTCGAAGTAGCTGACCGTCACCCCGCCGGCGTTGCAGAGGATGTCCGGGATGACGAAGATCCCGCGCCGGAAGAGGATCGCGTCGGCTTCGGGCGTCGTCGGCCCGTTGGCGGCCTCGGCGACGATCCGGGCCCCGATCCGCTCGGCGTTCCGCTCGGTGATGACGTTCTCGAGGGCGGCCGGAATGAGGACGTCGCAGGGGAGCTCGAGGAGCTCGGCGTTCGAGATCGGCTCGGCACCCGGGAAGCCGACGACGGTGCCGTGCTCGCGCTTCCAGGCCATGACCCGCTCGATGTCGAGGCCGTCGTCGCGGTGGATGCCGCCGGCCGAGTCCGAGACGGCGACGACCCGCGAGCCCTCGGCCGCCATGAGGCGGGCGGCGATGGACCCGGCGTTGCCGAAGCCCTGGACGGCGACGGTCGACCGTCGGAGGTCGAGGCCGAGGTCGTTCGCCGCCTCGATGATCGTGTAGACGACGCCCCGTGCCGTCGCCTCGGCCCGGCCTTCGGAGCCGCCGAGGCTGATCGGCTTGCCGGTGACGACGCCCGGGACCGTGTAGCCGACGTGCATCGAGTAGGTGTCCATCATCCAGGCCATGACCTGGGCGTTCGTGTTCACGTCGGGGGCGGGGATGTCGCGCTCGGGGCCGATGAGGACGCTGATCTCGGTCGTAAAGCGCCGGGTGAGCGCCTCGAGCTCCTTCATCGACAGCTTCTTCGGGTCGACGACGACGCCGCCCTTGCCGCCGCCGAAGGGGATGGCGACGACCGCGCACTTCCAGGTCATCCACATGGCGAGGGCCTTCACCTCGTCGAGGGTGACGTCGGGGTGGTAGCGGATCCCGCCCTTGGCCGGGCCCCGGCCGAGGTTGTGCTGGACGCGGTAGCCGGTCAGGACCTGAACGGAGCCGTCGTCCATCTTGACCGGGAAGTGGACGGTCAGCTCGCGACGGGGCTCGCGGAGGACGCGGCGCAAGCCCGGGTCGAGGTTCAGGCGGTCGGCGGCGAGGTCGAACTGGCGCTGGGCGACGTGCCAGGGGTTGATCGCGGCCGCTGCATGCTCGGTGGCCATCGAGGTCTGCCTCCATCTCCGGATCCCCGGGTGCGCGGGGCGATCCGGCTGGTGCGTCGTCTCCCGGACGACGCGGCGGGGCGCGGCGTCGCCCGCTGCTCGGGACGGGCGACGGTCTGCGTCCGACAACGGGGCCGAGTATAACGAGCGGTCGCGCTCGATCGGACGGTGGCGCGCGGGCTCCCTCGGATCCGTCCGCGCGCGGAAGGCCCGTACCGCGATTCCCCAGGCTCGGACGCCTCGGACCCGGCCCCGTCAGGCTCGGAGGACGACCCCGCCGACGCAGCCCGGCCCGAGGTGCGGCCCGACCGAGGCGCCGACGGGCTGGACGGTGACCCGATCCTCGGCGATCCCGCCCGGGACCCGCTCGAGGAAGGCCGACCGGAAGGCGTCGATGTCCCCGCCCGGCGTGTAGAGGAGCGCCGCCCGCTCCACCGGCGCCGCCGTCAAGAGTTCGAGGACCCGCTCCCGGGCCTTGCCCCGGGTTCGGACGCGGTCCGCCGTCTCGACGACCCCGTCCCGGACGGTGATGATCGGCTTGACCGAGAGGATCCCGCCGATGGCCGCCTGGGCAGCGCTGATCCGTCCGCCGCGACGGAGATACTCGAGGGTATCGATGGCGACGTAGAGATCGAGCCGTGGGATCTGGGCCTCGACGGTCCGGGCGATCTCGGCGGCGGGCGCCCCCGCCGCGGCGAGCTCGGCGGCGATCTCGGCGAGCATCCCGACGCCCATCGAGGCGAGCTGGGAATCGACGACGTGGATCTCCCGGTCGGCGAGCAGGCCCCGGGCGATCTCGGCGCTCTTGTGCGTCCCCGAGAGCTTGCTGCCGACGCTGATGCAGACGATGGCCTCGGCACCCTCGGCGAAGCAGCGCTCGAAGGTCGCCTGGAAGTCGCCCGGGGCGGCCGCCGCCGTTGTCGGGAACGGGGCTCCGGGGGCGAGCATCCGCTCCCAGAAGGCCTCGGTGGAGAGATCGACGCCGGCCCGGAAGCTCTCCTCGCCGAACCGGACGATGAGGGGGACGACGACGATCCGCTGCCGCGCAGCTCGGTCCGGCGGCAGGTCGGACGCGGAATCGGTGACGATGGCGACCCGGCCCACGGCTCCTCCTCCCTTGCCTCTGGGATCGGCGGCCATCATACCGAGGCGACGCCCGTCGACGACCCACGGAAGCGCGGCGTTCCGTCAGCCGAGCTCGACGCGGCCATCAGGGGCCCCGGCGGCCGTCGGCACGACGTGCTCGAGGGCTCGGAGCCGGGCCAACGGGACGAGGGCGACGAGGAGGAGCCCGACGGTCGCCCCGAAGAGTCCATCGATCCCGGCCCGGTCGGCCGCGATTCCCCCGACGAGGGCACCGCCGATCTGGCCGAGGGCGAGGAAGACCGAGTAGAGACCCATGATCGCTCCCCGATCGGCGGGGAAGGCCTCGCTGATGTCGGCCAGGAGGCCCAGGGCGGCGGGGGTTGCGCCGGCGAGGACGAAGAGCCCGCCGAGGAGGATCGCCGCCCCGCCGAGGAGCGGGATCGGCGCGCCGCCGCTGTGGTTGACGAGGGCCCCGGCCACGGCGAGGACCCCGCCGCCGCAGATCCCGTAGAAGATGATCGTCGTCCGCCGGGTCGTCTTGAACCGCTCGCCCCAGAAGGCGAGACCGGCGAAGAAGACGACGAGGCCGACGGCCAGGCCGAGGCTGATCTCGACTGGATCGAGGCCACCCATGAGGAGCTGATCGTCGAAGCCGGGGCGCGGCTCGCTGACGAGCTGGAAGATCGACTGGGAGGTCCACAGGCCGATGGCGGCGTTGACGGCGATCCAGGTCGGGGCGAGGAGCCAGACGTGGGCGCTGCGGAGGAGGGCACCGTAGCGCCGCCAGCCGTAGTGGGGGGCACGGAGCGTCGCCGCTTCCCCGGCCGGATCGGCGACGCCGAAGCGGTAGATGCACCAGGAGACGGCGTAGAGGCCGGCGTTGACGAGGAAGGCCTCGCGGCCGAAGACCTCCCAGAAGAACCCCGCCGCGACGAGCCCGCCGCCGAGGCCGGCCAGGGTCGCCCCTTCGAAGCGAGCCGAGGCACGGCCCCGAAGGAGCTCGTCGCCGGCGGTCACCATGGCGATGTAGCCGAGGATCGAGGGCACGCTCGCCGCCGTCGAGGAGCCCTCGAGCCAGCGGGTGACGCCCAGGATGACGAGGTCGGTCGTCGCCCAGGTCAGGACGACCGCCACGGCCCCGAAGAGGGGTCCGAACTCCATGACCCGATGGTGGCCGAGGCGATCCGAAAGGAGGCCGAAGGGCGGCGAGAGGGCGAGCTCGGCGAGAAAGAAGGTCGCGGCGAAGATGCCGACGACGACGGCGTCGACGCGGGGGCCGCCGTGGCGGGGGAGCTCGGCGAGGTAGTAGGCGAGGAGGGCGCCGGTCAGCCCGGTCGAGAAGCGGAGGGTGAAGGTGCCGACGATGACCGAGCGGAGGGACCGATCCATCGTCGGAAGGGTAGCGTCTCGCCGGTGGGCGACGGGTACCGTCGCAGCCGGTCTGGCGACAGACGACGGACGCTATCATCCCAGGGCGGCCCTCCTCTCCCGACCTCACGAGCCGGAGCCCGATGTCGCGCCCCCGCCCCCTCGTTCCCGCCGCCCTCGCCCGAGGCAGCCACGCCGCCGTCGTCGCCCCGCATCACCTCGCCGCGGAGGCCGGCCTCGGCGTCCTCCGAGCCGGGGGCAGCGCCGTCGATGCCGCCATCGCCACGAACGCTGCCCTGGCCGTCGTGGCGCCGAACAGCTGCGGCCTGGGCGGCGACGCCTTCTGGCTGATCTGGGACGAGGCAAACGGGTCCCTCCTCGCCCTCAACGGCTCCGGTCGGGCGCCGGCGGGCGTCGACCCGGCCGCCCTCCGAGCCAGCGGCCTCGAGCGGCTCCCCCTCCGGGGCCCCTTGACCATCACCGTCCCCGGCGCCGTCCGCTCCTGGGCCGATGCCCACGCCCGCTTCGGCCGCCTCTCACTGCCGACGATCCTCGGCCCGGCCATCGAGCTCGCCGCCGACGGCTTCCCGGCCTGGGACGGCTTCATCGCCTCGGTCGAGGCGACGGCCGAGCTCTTGCCCCGGGCCGGCGTCGACCCGAGCGGCTGGACCGCCGTCTTCCGGCCCGCGGGTCGCCCTTGGCGGCCAGGGGAGCGCGTCCGCTTGCCCGCCCTCGCCGCGACCCTGGGCCACCTGGCCACCGTCGGGCTCGACGACTTCTACGAGGGCGAGCTCGCCGAGCGGCAGGCGGCCGCCCTCGCCGCGGCGGGCTCCCCGCTCCGCCTCGACGACTTTCGGGCCCACACCTCGACCTGGGGCGCGCCGATCAGCGTCGACTACCGCGGGGTGACCGTCGCCAGCCATCCGCCGAACAGCTCGGGGATCGTCGCCCTCGAGATCGTCGGGGTCCTCGCCGCGTGCTCCCCGCCACCGCCCGACGCCTTCGGCCCCGACGGCGTCGCCGACCCCGACTGGATCCACCTCGGGATCGAGGCGGCGAAGCTCGCCTTCGCCGATCGCGACGCCCACCTCTCGGACCCGGACGTCGTCCCCGTCCCCGTCGCTCGCCTCCTCGACCCGAGCAGGCTCGCTCGCCTCGCCGCCGACCTGGACCGAACCCGGGCTCGGATCCCGGAGCCAGCCCGGAACCCGGCGGGCGGCGGGACCGTCGCCTTCGCCGCCGTGGACGCCGAGGGCAACGTCGTGAGCGCCATCGAGTCGCACTATCTCGGCTTCGGCTCCGGGATCGCCGACCCGGCGACCGGCATCCACTACCAGAACCGGGGCGCCTACTTCAGCCTCGACCCGGAGCACCCGAACGTCCTCGCCCCCGGCAAGCGAACCCTCCACACCCTCCTGCCCTGGATGCTCCTCCGCGACGGCCGGCCCTGGATCGCCGGCGGATCGATGGGCGGCGATGCCCAACCGCAGATCTGTGCGCAGCTCGTGTCGCTCCTCGTCGATGGGGGCGTGGACGTCGCCACGGCGGTCGCCGCCCCGCGCTGGTTCGTCGAGCCGGCCGAGCACTTCGCGCCGCCGGTGACGGTCCGGATCGAGCCTCGCTTCGCCGCCGGGGTGGTCGCGGCGCTCCGCGAGCGGGGCCATCCGGTCACTCCGGTCGGGGCCTTCGACGCCCTCCTCGGTCACGCTCACGCCATCGAGCTCGTCGACGGCGGGCCGGCCCGGGGCGGGAGCCTCGCCGCTGCCACGGACCCTCGGAGCGCCGGGCTTCCGGCGGTCTGGTAGGGCGCAGGGCCAGGACGCTGGGTCGCGCTGGATCGCGGGCGTGGCTGCTGGGCCGCCGCGGGGACGCGGGCGTCGCCGCTGGGCCGCTGGAGCGCCGGGCCGGGCCGTCGAACGTCTCCTATACTCGCCGGCGCCGGTGACAGCGCCGCGCTCACACGTTCCACTGTCACCGGCGACGACCAGCCTCCTCCGCCGGCTCGGCGAGTCCCCGCCGACGAACCCCGAGCCGAGCCTCTCCCGGGAGCAGACGGTGACCTCGAACATCGGCCAGAACTACCCGTACACGTCCGAGACCGAGACCGAGCGGCGGCAGGCCATCGAGCGCCTGGTCGGCGCGCGGAGCGACCTCGCTGCGACCCTCGCCGAGCGGACGACGCCCCTCGACGACAACGAGCGCTGGTGGGTCTGGAAGTGCCCGACCCCGGGCTGCCCGGGGCGGCTCCACGTCGCCGGCTACGCCCGCGACGCGCACGCCCTCGTCGTCGTCTGCGACGGGACCTGCGGGCGGATCTTCCAGCGCTGACGGCCTGGGGCTCCCGCCGCGGGGGCCCGCCCGGGTTCGTCCTGGATCCCGCCGCGAGCGGCCGCGCCGTCGGGGGCCGCGCCGTCACGGGGCGCGGCGAAAGAGGTCGGCCAGGATCGCCGCCCAGAGCATCCCCTCGTCGGCGAGGAAGCACCCGAACCGACCCCGGTACGGCCGAAGCCGACCACCGCGGACCTCCAAGACCTCCCAGAGCGTCCCTTCGGTCTCGACGAGGTGCCGATAGCGGGCGGCGACCGGCGCCGCCGCGGCCGGGTCGGCCCGGGCGAGGAGGGTGAGGTACATCGCCCCGAGGGAGGTCCAGATGGCCGTCCCCTGATAGTCGGGGACGAACCAGGTCTGGACCGGGTCTTCGGCCGAGCGCTCGCGGCGGGCGGCATAGCGGAGGGGCAGCGGCTCGGTGAGGCCGGCCGTCTCGGCGGCTCGGAGGGCGGCCCGGAGGCCGAGTTCGTCGGGGACCACGCCGAAGAAGAAGGGGACGACCGTCGCGTCGCCGGTCACCTCGGCCGTGTCGGCCCGGTCGACGAAGCGGTCGCCCCGCCAGAAGCGCGCCACGAACCGGTCGGCGACCCCGGGCGGGATCGGCGAGGGAAGCCAACCGGTCGCGCGGAGGACCCGGTCGAGGAGGACGAGCATCGCGTTGGCATAGGCGTTCGAGCGGGTCCGGATCGTGTCGCGGTGGGTGGAGAAGAACCGGTCGTCGCGGACGAGACCCGTCCGTTCGTCGAGGACGACCGTCCGGTAGCGCCCGACCTCCCGGGCCAACCAGCCACCGTGACGAGCGACGAGGTCGTCTGCCCCGGCGACCTGCAGGGCGTGGAGGAGGAGCGGCAGCGAATCGACCCCGTCCGTCCAGACGTCGCGGGCGAGCCGACCGGGAAAGACCGTCGTCGTGACCCGCCCCGCGCGGGCGAAGACGTCGAGGAGCCAGGCGAGGGAGGCGCGGAGCCGGTCACCCTCGCCGATCCGGACGAGGGAGCCCGCCGCGAAGCCGAGATCGCGAGTCCAGGCCTGGCGGAAGTGGCCGACCGAGGCGGCGAAGTAGGTGCCGGTCCAGCAGGCGTCGACGACGGCTCGACAGACGGCGGCCGCATCGCCATCGAAGCGACGTGGGCCGCGGATCCACCGCCGGACGATGCGGAGTGCGCTGGAGGCGTAGGCTGGCCAGATGGCCGGATCGAGCTGGGCGCGAAGACTCACCGAGCCCGGTCGTCGGGCCCGGGCGCGAAGCTCCGCTCCCGGGCGACGGCGAGGACGAGTCCGGCCAGCAGGCTCGTCCGAGGGACGACCGAGTCGACCTCGAGGTACTCCTCCGGGCTGTGGTCGTTGCCGCCGACCGGTCCGAGCCCGTCGAGGCTCGGCAGGCCGAGCCCGGCGGTCGTGTTCGCGTCCGAGGCACCGCCGGTCGCAGCGTCGCGGATCTCGAAGCCGAGGCTCCGGGCGACGGCGCGGGCGAGCTCGACGAGTCGGCCCGTCCCCGCGGACCGCTCCATCGGCCAGTGCCGGGCGCGCTCCGTCACCTCGGCGGCGACGTCCGGGACGGCGGGGTGCGCCGCCAGGCGGCGGATCTCGGCCTCGGCGGCGAGGAGCGAGGCGCGGTCCGGCGCTCGGACGTCGACCTCGAGCCGGGCCCACTCGGCGACGACGTTCGGCCGGGTCCCGCCCTCGATGACGCCGACGTTCACCGTCACCCCTGGCCAGCGCCCCGAGAGGGCGTGGAGGGCGACGACGAGCTGGGCGGCGGCGAGGACGGCGCTCCGGCCCTTCTCGGGCTCGACCCCGGCGTGGGCGGCCCGGCCTCGGAGCCGGATCTGGAGGTGGAGGTTGCCCTTCCGGGCGCCGACGATGTCGCCGTTCGCCCGCGCGGCCTCCAGAACGAGGGCGACGTCGTGCTCGGCGGCGAGGCGGCTGATGATCGGCGTCGAGGCCGGGGAGCCGACCTCCTCGTCGGGGTTCGCCACGACGGTGAGGGTCGCCGGCGGCCAGACCCGGGGCAGCGCCGCCCGGAGCGCCTCGAGGGCGAGGAGGCCGGCGAGGAGGCCGCCTTTGTCGTCGGAGACGCCCGGCCCGAGGGCACGGCCGTCGCGGACGGCGAAGCCCCGGGCGGCTGCGGTCCCCGACGGGTAGACGGTGTCGAGGTGGGCGATGAGGAGGATCCGCGGCGCGCCCGGTGGTCCGTCGATCCGCCCGACGACCGTCGGCCCGTGGGTCGGATCGCGCTCGAAACTGACGCTCGCCCCGAGGGCGGCGAGGCGCTCGGCGACGGGGGCCGCGACCCGCTCGAGGCCGTCGAGGTCGCCCGAGCCGGAGTCGATCTCGACGAGGGCCGCTAGGGCTTCGAGGTAGGCCGGCAGCCGCGCCGCGACGGCGTCCCGGAGGCGACCGAGTTCGGCGGGCGCGACGAGGCTGGCGGGATCGGTATCGGCGGGCGTCGGCATCGCCCGAAGTCTAGGATGACGGCGGTGGGCCCGCCACCGCCGAACGGTGGGCCCGCCACCGCCGACGGTGGGCCACGGTGCGACAATCGGGTCGATGGAGAACCGGATCGCGACCCGACTTCGGGACTTCGAGCGGCTCGTCGATCGGCCGACCCGGCGCCGGGCCGGGGTCCTGCGACGAGCCCTGCGCCGGGAGGTCTCGCGCCTCCGGGATCGGCGCCGCCAGATCGCCGTCCTCCTCCTCGCCGTCGTCTTCGGCCTCGGCGTCGCCGGGCTCGTCGCCCGGGGCGAGGCGGCCGGCGCCGACGCCCGGGCCTATTGGGCGGCCGTCCGGATTTGGCTCGCCGGCGGCGACCCCTACCACCCGACGGGCCCGTTCCTGCCGTACGTCTACCCGCCCTGGATGCTCCCCTTCTTCGCGCCGTGGGCGCTCCTGCCCTGGGACGTCGCCTGGTTCGTCTGGCGGGTCGGCTCCTTCCTCCTCCTCTTCTGGACCATCCACTGGGCGTACCGGCGCAAGCCCCTCGAGACGGCCGTCGTCGTCGCCCTCCTCGCCTTCCCGCTCGCCGCCAACCTCGACACCGGCAACGTCAACCTCCACCTCGCCCTCCTGCTCTGGGCGGCCCAGTTCACCGGGCCTCCTCTCGCCGGCGCCCTCTGGGCGATCGCGACGTGGATGAAGTGGGTTCCGGCGCCGTTCCTCGTCCTCCTCGCGCCGCGGGCCCGAGCCTGGGGCGTCGTCTGGCTCCTCGTCGCCGCGGCCTTGAGTCTCCTCACCTTGCCGCTTACGATCATCCAGCTCCAGGCTGTCTTCGGCTTCGGGCCGCGACCGATCCGCCTCGACTACCTCGTCCTCCTCTGGGCCGCGGTGCCGTGGCTGTGGCGCCACCCGAACCCGCTCTGGTGGCTCCGGGCCGACGGTCGGCACCGGCTTCGGGCAAGCCTCGACGCCTACCTCGCGGCGGCGCGGCGCGATCGGCGACCGCTCATCCTCCGGCTCGTCGAGTTGGGGCGGGTCGTCGTCGCCCGGGGTCGGGGATACTTCGGCCTCGGGGGCTGAGCGAGCGGGGGCCTGGCGCAGGGGATCGAAAGGGGACGCTTCGGCGGGGGGCGCGGCCGGCGGCCGCTTGGGCGGGGGTGCGCGGCCCGCGGCCGCCGCTGGGGTGCACGGTTCGGCCGCTTGGGGCGGAGACGGGGCCGGGTGGGGCGGTCAGCGGCGCCGGATCGTCGCCTCGTACTCTGGGAAGTAGCGGCCGATGACCGCGAGGTCGAAGACCCGCAAGATCGCCTCCTTCGGCTCCCGCTCCAGGAGGAAGACGAAGGAGCGCCGGACGAGGTCGGTCGGGTCGGCGCTGTCCGGGGCGAGCCGGTCGAGATCGGCCTGGGTGACCCGAACCTGATGCTCGCTCCGCGATCGGGCGTCGCGGACGATGACCCGGCAGAGCCAGTCGCCGCCCGGCTGTGGGAGGGCCGCGACCTCGATGGTGGGGAGGGCGTCGTCGGGCGCCATCGGCTCCCATCGTACTGCAGGTGGCTCGGCGAGTCGGTGGGGCGCCGGGCGCGGGGACGCGGCGCCTGCGGAGCACGGCGCCTGCCCGCTGGATCGTGATCAGCCGCTCGACCTCGGAGCGCGGGGACGCGGCGCGGTGCGCGGTCGTCTCTTCGCCCCATGCGTGCGACGAGGACCCGCGAGTGCCAGCTCGGCCAGGACCCCGTGGTCGAGTGTCACCCATCCGCCCCATGCATGCGACGAGGACAGCCAAGGCGGTCTCACCGCCGCCATCGAGGAGCGCGAGTCATCTATTCGTCCCACGCATGCCCGCCAGCGCGACCTCATGAGCGGGCGATCACCTATGCGGGACGTGCATGGCCCCGCTCGGACCATGACCGTGAGGTGGAACCTCGCATTCGCCGGGCGCATTGCCGACCACGACGAGGCGCCTGGCAGGGGCGGGATCCGCCGCTGTCCGTGTCTCGCATGCACCGGGTGCATCGGTGACCACCACGGGGTGCCCAGCGCAGGCAGGATCCGCCGCGGTCCGGGTCGCGCATGCACCGGGTGCATCGGTGACCGCGATCGGCGCGTGGCGAGCCCGTGGATGCAGCGTCGCCCCCGCTCGCGTGGGCCGCCGCTTCGAAGTGGGGATCCGACCCGACCGGCTCACACCCACCGCGCCATTCGCACCACGCATATTTGCGACGGCAGCGGGGTGGGGCGACGGGAAGGGGGTGGGCGACGGCAGCGGGTCGACGGGAAGGGGGCGGGGCCGCAGCGGCGGCCGTGGAGGGGGCGGCGGCCCGGGCGTGATCGACGCCGCGCGGTCGGCGGTGGAGCACCCCAGCGCGGACCTCATCCCGGCCCCCGCTGGCAGCGCGGGCACCAGTACGTCCGACGCGGAGGAGTGCCGTGGCTTCGGCTCCTGATGGCCGTCCCGCAGCGCCGGCACGGCCGCCCCGTCCGGCGGTAGACCCAGAGCGCGCCACCCACCGCCAGGACCGCCTCGGGCGCCCGTCCCGTCGTCCGTCGCCACGCCGGCGTCCCGGGCTGGCTGTTCTCGACGAGGAGCCGCCGCGCCGTCTCGAGGATCGCCCGCGCGACCGCCGGGACGAGCTCGTCCACCGGCACGAAGGGGTCGACGCCCGCGACGAAGAGGACCTCGCTCTTGTAGACGTTCCCGATCCCGGCCACGACCCGCTGGTCGAGGAGGACCTCGGCGATGGCTCGTCCCGCGAGGGCCGGGGCGCGGAGCCGGGCGACCGCCGCGTCGAGGTCGAAGGTGGCGCCGAGGAGGTCTGGCCCGAGGCCAGCAAGGGCCGGGTGGAGTCGCTCGGCGCGAGCGTCGAAGAGCTCGACGGTCGGAGCGTCGAAGCAGACGACGACGGCGTCCGGGACCTCGAGAACGAGCCTGGCCCGGATGGCCGGGCGTCGCCATCGTTCACCCCGCCGATACCGGTGCCAGGCGCCGCCCATCCCGAGATGGGTCCGCATGGTGCGCCCGTCGTCGAAGCGGATGAGGAGGTTCTTGCCGACCGCCTCGACGGCCGTCACCGTCCGACCGACGAGGCCGTCGACCGACGGCCCCGGTCGGCGCGCCCGAGCCGCGACGACGGGACGGCCGAGGAGGACCGGCCGCAGACCGGCCGCCGTCCGGTGGAGGGTGTCGCCCTCGGGCACGACCGCGCTCCGCGGTGGCGGTCAGGCCGTCCGCGAGCCGACGTCGCGGCAGACGAGACCCCGGTAGCCGGGGACGAAGCCGGCGGCCAGGAGCAGCGTGCGCCAGGGCGAGGTCGCCGCCGGCTCGCCGTCGATCCGCTCGATGGCGAGCTCGCGGTAGCGGCCCCCGGCGACGAGGGATCGGAGGGCGCGCACGGCCGGCTCGGCGAGGTCGGTCTCCGTCGCCGCCGGGAGGGTGAGGAGCGAGGCGCCGCCGCGCTCGAGGTAGAGGACCGGCATCCCATCGACGATGACCACGTAGGCGCCGGCAGCTCGGGCGGGGCCGCGCCCACCGGCGTCGTCGGGTCGGACCGGCCAGGGAAGGGCGGCGCCGTACGGGTTTGCCGGATCGGTCGCCGCCAGGACGTAGACACCGCCCTCCGACGCGCTCGGGAGCCGCAGCGCCCGGAGCCGATCGACGGTCGTCCGCGCGGCGAACTGCGCCCCGCCGAGTCCCTCGACGAAGTAGCCGCGCTGGACCCGCCCGCTCTCCTCCATGGCCCGCAGGACGCCGTAGACGGCAGCGAAGCCGCCGCTCGGCCCGTCGACGGCCAGGGTCGCTCGGCCCACGACGCCGTGGCGTTCGAGGAGGGCGACCGCCCAGGCGTGGGCCCGAGCCGTCGCCGCCGAGTCGGCGGCAAGCCCCCCGCCCTCCCCCGCGCCCGCTCGCAGACCCCCGCCCTCCCCCGCGCCCGCTCGCAGACCCCCGCCCTCCCCGGCGCCCGCTCGCAGACCGCCACCCTCCCCGGCGCCCGCGCGTCCCGCCGACCAGGGGTGCACGAGGGACCAGCGCCCGGCCGCCTCGGGCGGTCCCAGCCTGGCGAGCCGGCCGCCGACCGCGGACCGTCGGCCAGACGGGCGCTTCCAACGCAGGGCTCGGAGCGGTGCGAACGTGTCGTTCGTCACCTCGCCGGCCCAGACCAGGTCCCAGAGGGCATCGAGGAGCTCCCGCTCCCGGCGAGCCGGCACCGCGGCGGCGATGGACCGGAAGAAGGAGGCCCCGTGCTCGGCCAGGTACGCCCGGATCGCCTCGTGGAGCGGCCCCGACGGTCGCTCGGCCGGCGGGAGGGGCGGCGGGGCGAGGAGCTCGCGGCCCGGACGGAGCAGGACGATCCGACCGTCATCTCGGCCGCCGAGGGCGCCCGCCCCGACCCAGCCGACCTCGCCGAGGGCCCCGAGCTCGTCGAGGAGGCGCGGCGTGTAGCCGGGAACCCGGGCCGGCAGGACGTCGCGCTCGAGAACGGAGGCCGGGATCGGGACCCCAGCCAGCTGATCGAGGACCGTGACGAGGCGGTCGAGCGCCGCCGGAGCGGCCGGGTCGGGGACCGCCAGCCGGGCGAGTTCGGGGCTCGCCGATGGGACGGGCACGGCGATCGGAGACGGCACGGGCGCGCCGACCCCGGGCGGAGCGAGCTCGGGGGTCGCCCCGCTGTCCGACCCTCGTCGGTCGCCCCACGCGACCGGCCGGATCCCGTGCCAAGCCAGGAGGAAGCGGCTGAAGGTCGCCGCGTCGACGGGCTCGACCTCCCGCCGAAGCCGCGCCACGGACCGGCGACGGAGGGCTCGAAGGACCGCCGGATCGCACCACTCGACCCCCTCGCCCCCGGCCCGGAAGGCGCCGCGGACGACGACCCCGTGGTCGGCCAGACGAGCCAGGGCCGCGGCCACGGTCCCCTCGGCGATCCCCCAGCGCTGCGCCGGTCCCCGAGCGACGAAGGGGCCGTGGGTCCGAGCCCACCGGGCGAGGAGGGCCTCCAGAGGCGCCGCTTCGACGGCGAGGAAGGCGTCCGGGACCCCGAGCGGGGGCGCGGCACCGACGGCGTCCCGGTAGCGGCCGACGTCCTCGATGGCCACGAACCGTTCCTCGCCGGCGATCCGGAGGCGCACGATCCGCCGCTCCGCTTCGAGGTTCTGGAGCCAGCGGTCGACGGTCTCGGCATCGACGGCCGCCCGGTCGGCGACCTCGTCGGCCCGCAGGTCGCCGAGCCGCCGAAGGACATCGGCGAGACCGTCGGCAGAGCGAGCGCGCCGGGCTTCGGCCAGGGCCTGGAGCTCGAGCTCGAGGCTCGCCACGGCGTCGGGGTCGAGGAGCTCACGCAGCTCGTCGGCCCCGAGGAGCTCGCGGAGGAGGTCCCGGTCGAGGCTGAGCGCCCCGGCTCGGCGCTCGGCCAGCGGCGCGTCGCCCTCGTACATGTAGAGGGCGACGTAGTCGAAGAGGAGCGACGCGGCGAAGGGCGACGGCCGCGGCGTCTCGACGCGGTGGACGGCGATCTGCCGCGCAGCGACGGCGGCGAGGATCGCCCGGAGCGCCGCCAGGTCGAAGACGTCGGCCAGGCACTCGCGGACCGTCTCGACGAGGATCGGGAAGCTCGGGTGGCGCCGGGCGACGGCGAGGAGGTCGGCGGCCCGTTGGCGCTGCTGCCAGAGCGGGGTCCGCGTCCCGGGCCGTCGACGGGGCAAGAGGAGCGCCCGAGCGGCGTTCTCGCGGAAGCGGGCGGCGAAGAGGGGGCTCGTCTCGAGACCCTCGGCGACGAGGCCCTCGATCTCGGCCGGATCGGGGAAGAGGGCGGCCTCCACCTCGCCAGGTTCGCCCTCCGGCAGCCGAAGGGCGATCCCGTCGTCGGACCAGATCCCCGGCACCTCGACCCCGAGGCGCTCGCCGAGCTGCCGCTGGAGGGCGAGGGCCCACGGGGCGTGGACGCGGCTCCCGAAGGGAGTCAGGATGACGAGGCGCCAGTCGCCGAGCTCGTCGCGGAAGCGCTCGACGACGATCCGTTCATCGGTCGGCAGGGCCCCGCAGATGGCCTGCTCCTCCTCGAGGTAGGCCAGGAGGTTGTCGACCGCCCAGTCGTCGAGCCCGTGCTCCGCCTGGAGGCGGGCCCGCACCTCGGCCCGAGCCATCGGCCCGCCGACCAGGGCGCCTTCGAGCTCGCGAACGAAGGCGCCGATGGCCCGGCCCAGCTCGGCCGGCCGACCGAGCCCGTCGCCCTTCCAGAAGGGGAGCTTGCCCGGCTCGCCCGGGGCCGGACTGACGAGGACCCGATCGGGCGTGATGTCCTCGATCCGCCACGACGAGGCGCCCAGGGTGATGACCTCACCGACCCGACTCTCGTAGACCATCTCCTCGTCGAGCTCCCCGACCCGGCGGCCCGGCCGACCGGCCTCGCCGACCATGTAGACCCCGTAGAGGCCCCGGTCGGGGATCGTTCCCGCCGAGGTGACGGCGACGGTCCGAGCGTCCCGGCGACCTTCGATCCGGCCGGCGACCCGATCCCAGACGATCCGGGGCCGGAGCTCGGCGAAGGCCTCGTCGGCGTAGGCGCCAGCGAGCATCCCGAGGACCGCCTCGAAGGCCGCCCGGGAGAGGTGCTCGTACGGCGCCGCTCGGGTCACGACGCGCCACAGCTCGTCCACCGACCAGGCGTCCATGACGGCCATGGCCACGATCTGCTGGGCGAGGACGTCGAGCGGGTTCCGGGGGATCGTCGTGGTCTCGATCTCACCGCGCCGCATCCGGTGGGCGACGACGGCGGCTTCGAGCAGGTCGCCCCGGAACTTGGGGACGATCAGGCCGCGGCTCGGGACGCCGACCCGGTGGCCGGCCCGCCCGACCCGCTGGAGCCCCGAGGCGACGGAGGGCGGCGACTCGACGCAGACGACGCTGTCGATCGCCCCCATGTCGATGCCGAGCTCGAGGCTGCTCGTCGCGACGAGGGCCGGAAGGTGTCCCGCCTTGAGGGCGTCTTCGATGCTCCGCCGCTCCTCGGGCGCGACGCTGCCGTGGTGGGCGCGGGCGATGGGCGCACCGGCGAGCTCGTTCAGGCGGCCGGCGAGCCGTTCCGCGAGACGCCGACTGTTGACGAAGACGAGGGTGCTCCGATGGGACCGGATCTCGGCCAGCAGGGCCGGGTAGACGGCCGGCCAGATGCTCCGCCGCCCGTCGCCGGCGAGGACGGACCCACCGGCCTGCTCTTCCAGCGGGAGCGGCTCGCCGAGGCGGGCCATGTCCTCGACGGGGACGACGACACGGAGCTCGAGGTTCGGCGGCGTCGCCGCGTCGACGATCCGAACCGCCCGGTCGGGACCCACCCCAGCCAGGAAACGGGCGATGGTCTCGAGGGGCCGCTGGGTCGCCGAGAGACCGATCCGCTGGAGCCGCGGGCCGGACGGCGGGGCCGGACGGAGGGCTTCCAGGCGCTCGAGGCTGAGGGCGAGGTGGGCGCCGCGCTTCGTTCCGGCGAGGGCGTGGATCTCGTCGACGATGACGACCTCCACGGCCCGCAGGACGTCGCGCGTGGCGGAGGTCAGGATGAGGTAGAGGGACTCGGGGGTCGTGACGAGGATGTCGGGCGGATCGGCGGCGATCCGTCGTCGATCGGCGGCCGGCGTGTCGCCGGTTCGAACGGCGATCCGGACCTCCCGCACCGGCGTGCCGAGCCGTTCGGCGGCCCGGGCGATCCCGGCCAGCGGGGCGCGGAGGTTCCGCTCGATGTCGTAGGCGAGGGCCTTGAGGGGCGAGACGTAGAGGACGCGGACGCCGGGGCGAACTCGGTCGGGCGCGGGGCGGCGGCGGGTGGGGCCAGCACTCCGATCCGAGCCTGCATTCTGCGCCGGGCGTGGGTGCCGAACCGGGCCTGTGTTCTGTGCTGGACGTGGCTGGCGGGCTGGGCCCTCGATCCAGGCTCCGCCGTCGGCGGGGGCATCGGGCTCGATCGTCGTCCCGGGCATCGGGTCCGGTCGGGACTCCGGGGCCGTCAGCCGGTCGAGGCAGGCCAGGAAGGCGGCCAGGGTCTTGCCGCTCCCGGTGGGGGCGTGGATGAGCGTGTGGTCGCCCGAGGCGATGGCCTCCCAGCCGCGGACCTGAGCCGGCGTTGGCGCCTCGAAGGTCGCCCGGAACCAGGCCCGGACCGGCGGTCGGAACCGGTCGAGGGGATCGACGGAAGCGGCGGCGGGAGCCACGGGCTTCGAGTATAGGAGGGGCGGCGGAACGGCCCCCCGGCGGCCGACGGGCGGCGGAACGGCCCCGCGGCGGCCGACCGGCGGCGGACCCGCGGAGCCGGCGGTCCGAGTCCCGCCCCCGCGTCGGCGGTCCAGCTCCGCCACGGCTCGACCGCGGGGAAAGCGACGACCGGCCGGAGGGCCGGCCGGTCGTCCTCGGCGGGAGGGTGGTGCGGTGGGTGGCTGGGTCAGGCGGCGGCGGGGGCCGGGTCTCCCGAGAAGAGCCAGCGCCGCAGCCCCGGACCGACCGAGTTCATGAGGTAGGCATCGAGCCCGTAGTACTTGCCGGCCCCGAGGCCGTAGATGGTGGCGCCGATGAGGGCATAGGTCAGGTGCTGGTTCACGATCCCGTACTGGAAGTCCCAGGCCGCGACGAAGAAGATGAGCATCATCAGCGTCGCCATGGCCGCGCCGAAGCGGGTCAGGAGTCCGAGGATGAGGCTGATCCCGATCCCGAGCTGGCCGAGGGGCACCAGGTAGTTGATGATCGTCAAGGCCGTCTCGTTGTTGGCCAAGGCGACCCAGAAGTCGTGGGTCGGGTTGAAGACCGTCCCCTCGGCGACCTCGCCGGTCACGAACGGCCAGCCGAGCGTGCCGAGCGTCCCGAACTTCAGGAAGCCGGCGGCCGACCAGGTCCCGAGCCCGGACCCGACGGCCTTCTCGAGGCCGGCCCAGAGGAAGATGATGCCCACTCCGATCCGGAGCAGGGCGACCCCCAGCTGGTGATACCGAGCGGTGATCTGCATCGTTGGACCCTCCTTAGGTTTGATGCGTCCGATCGGCTCCCGTCTCCGGCAGCCTACGCCGGACCGCCGTCGCTGACAAGGATGCAGATTCTGGATCTGCGCATATGCGCCGATGGTCACGAACGGCGGGGGCAGGATCGACCCTCGGACGGGGACCGATGGGCCGGGGCTTCGGTCGTCGGAGCCCCGTCGCCCGGGCCGAACGGGCCGCCGGACCGCCTCCGTCCGTCGATCAGCGATGCGCCTCGAGGCGTGCCGCCACCGCCCCGGGGTCCGCCGCCGCGACGGACGGCGGGACCGGCTCGAGACGGAACCCGGCCCCCTCGAGGAGCCGCACCGCCACCTCGCGCCGGGCGCGCCGATCGAGCGGTTCGACGACGTCCCGCTCGGCCGCCGTCACGGTCGCGACGAGGGCCCGACCCGGCGGCACCGCCTCGACGAGGCGTCGGAGGAGCGCCCGCCCGAGCCCGCGACCCCGGCGCCCCGGGGCGACCCCGACGACGAGGAGCCGATCCACGGCGGCAGAGGATGGCGGCGGGTCGGCGGCCGGGCGACGGACGGGGACCTCATCCCCATGGGCCGCATCCCCGTGGACCCCGTCCCCGCCCCCAGGGCATCGGTCGGGGACGGCCAGGGCGAGGCCGACGACGATCGTCCCGGCGACGGCCGCGACGCCGTAGGCTCCGTCGGCGAGGGCACTGGCGAGGATCGCCCGGAGGTCCGCCGCGTCCCGCGGTGGGGCCAGTCGCTCGGCGAGGCGGGTCCGATCGAGGAGGGCTCGCTCGACGGCAACGATCGTCGGCTCGAGGGTCGGCTCGTCGGGGGCGCCGACGTCGACCTCCTGGTCGACGGGCGGGGCTGCGGTCTCCTCGTCGGCGGGCAGGCTGGCGGCGTTCGATCGACCATCGCCGAGGGGCGACCACCAGCCCCGGTCGACGGCCTCGCGGACGAGGCTCGGGACGACGAGGCTCCGGACGAGGGCGACGATGGCCGCCGCCTGCTCCTCGGCCGCCGCCTGCTCGGGTCGGAGGGGCAAGCCCGCGTTCGGCGGATCCGTGAAGGTCGATGGCAGCGGGGCCTGGCCGTGGCGGGCCGCTTCGGCCGCCCAGCGCTCGCGCCAGTCCGGGTCGATGGCCGATGGCGTCGGCCGATGGGCCGCGGCGAGCCAGGTCAGCGCCCAGGCCCGCGGGACGACCCGGTAGACGTCGTACCCGCCGCCGCCGGTCGCCAGCCACCGGCCGCGGGCGTAGCGATGGGCGACCCGGTGGACGAGGCGGGCGGCGGCCCCCATGGCGGTCGTCGTCACCCGGAGGTGGGCGAGGGGATCGAGGGCGTGGCTGTCGGCCCCATGCTGACTGACGACGAGGTCCGGGCCGATGGTCGCCGCGAGCTCGGGGACGAGGCGCTCGACGGCCGCCAGCCAGGCCGTCTCCCCGGTGCCGGGTTCGAGGGGTACGTTCACCGCGGTCGCCGCGGCGGCCCCGGGACCGAGCTCCTCGACGAAGCCGGTCCCCGGGAAGAGATAGCGCCCCGACTCGTGGATGCTGAAGGTGACGACGCCGGGGTCGGCGAGGTGGAGGGCCTGGACGCCGTCGCCGTGGTGAACGTCGAGGTCGACGTAGAGGACGCGGAGGCCGGCCGCCCGGGCTCGGGCGATGGCGAGGGCCGGGTCGTTGTAGATGCAGAAGCCCGAGGCCCGATCGGCGAGGGCATGGTGGAGACCGCCACCCGGATGGAAGGCGTGGGCCACCTCGCCGCGCAGGATCGCCTCGACGGCCGCCAGCGAACCGCCGGCCACGGCCGCCGCCGCCTCGTGCATGCCGGCGAAGGGCGGGTTGTCGCCGGGGCCGATCCCTGCCGCCGGCGGAGCGCCCGGATCCGCCGAGAAGCGGCGGACGATGCGGATGTACTCGGCCGTGTGGCAGGCGAGGAGCGCCGCGTCGGGGGCCGGTTCGGGAGGGAGGCCGGGCTCGCCGCCGAGGCGTCGGATGAGGTCGATGCCCGGCCCGAAGCGGCGCGGGGTGAGGGGATGGAAGGGGCCGAAGTCGTAGCGCTCGGACCAGGGCCCGAAGACGAGGAGCGGCTCGGTTGGCATCGGCGGTCACTCTAGCGAGTCGGGCGCTGTGGGTGGGCGGTGTGCCGGGCCGGCCGAAACCGGGGCCCGGTTGCGCCGCCGACGTGCCGGCGCTTCCAGGGCGTTCTGCCGTGGCGGCCGACGGAGATCTTGTCACGCCGGCGCTGTTTTCCGACGGCGCGTCTCCTGCCGTACGCCGCCAGGGCACCTCCCATCTCCGCCGTTCGTGGTCGCGTCCGGCGTCGGCGGCGTCTTCCGTTCCCTGGCGTCGGGGCCGCTCGATGGCGCCAGCTCTGCGTGGTCCGCATCCGACGCCGGCCCCGTCGCGGCCCCGGTCGGCTGGACGCCCGGCCGTCGAGCGAGGCCCGTGCTCGGCTCGGTGCGAGCCAAGAGAAGCGCCTCCCGTTCGCGCCATAGGGGCATCGACGTAACGTGTGCTCGGCCTGCTACTAGCCATGGGGCGCGTCACGATGAACGACTGGATCCCAACGCACTGGAACCGCCAATGGCAGATCGCGGGCCGGCTTCCCGAGGACGAGCCTCCATCGCGCCGGGTGCGGCACCAGGCGGCCCCGATCGTGCGCCGGGCTCGCGCACCCACCATCCCCGTCGTGCCGCTCATGGTGCTTTCGACGGCACTCGCCATCGTCGTCACCGCGGCGGTCGGGCGGGACATCGCGCCTGACAAGGCGGACCGGCCGGCGCCGGCCGGTGGTCCGCCCCTCGTCGTCCAGACCGGGGATCGCGTCGTAGCGACGGGCATGGTCATGGCGGACGCAGACGGCAACCTGCGGTTCTGCGTGCCGGCGCCCCGTCGGCTCGTCGACGACGGACGGCCGCCGAGTTGTTCGCCGCTTGCGACGCCCCTTCGCGGCCTCGCCCCGGCGGCGATCCCCAGTTGGGTGGGCAGCGGCGGGGCCGGGTACGCCCTCGACGTCACCATCTTCGGGACCTGGGCGGGAGACGGCATCGACGCCGAGCGGGCGATTACCGGGAGCCTTGCGACGGAGCCCGACCCCATCGAGTGTCCCGGGCCGGCGGTTGGTCCTCGACCGGAACCCGGGGACCTCCGCCAGGAAGCCGCCCTCGGAGCCTTGAGCGAGGAGGTCTTCGGCCAGCGCGATCGCTATGGGGGCTTCTGGCGGTCGCGCTTCGGCCACATCGTTGTCGGTGTCGCCGGTGACGCGGCCGCTGAGGAGGCGCGACTCCGGCGCCTCTATCCCTATGCCCTTTGCCTCGTTCGGGTCCCGAACAGCCTCAGCATCCTCGACGGCGCGGCGGCAACGCTCGAGGCTCGCCTCGAGTCGGGGCAGCTCGTCGCCGAACGGTGGCTCTGGTCCCTCGACATGGCGACGAACCGGGTTCGAGTGCCGGTTCTCGTGGTCGACGAGGCGACGGCCGCCCTTCTGCACGGGCTGGAAGGCCAGATCACCCTCGATCCTGTCGTCCGACCCGACCGCGGATGAGGTGCCCGCGGCGGCCAGGGACCCGCCTGCGGGACCGATGGTCCGGGGCTGCCGGGGCAAGCCGGTCGTGTGGCGGTGTCCGCCGTTCGTGATTCCGTCCGGGACCCGCAAGCATCCTCCCTCGCGTGCCGCCAGAGCCGGAGCGAGTCCGGCGATGGTGTCAGTTATGCGTGGTCCGCATACGACTCCGGCCCCGGCGCGGCCTCGGCCGGCTGGACGCCCGGCACTCGACCGCGGTCCGTGCTCGGCTCGGCGCGGCTGACGGACCGGCGACCTGCGGATCGTGGGCATCCATGCACCCGGTGAATGGCTGATCGGAACGCGACGGTCGGTTCGTGGCTCCCATTCGTGGGGTGCATGCCCGATAGGAAGGCGACGGCCGCTTCCTGGCTCCCATGCACGGGCTGCATAACTGACCGACAGAACCGGCGATTCCATCGAGCGGGTCCCGCTCGCCGAGCGGGGCGGAGCGTCGGCGGCCGGGCGGAGCGGATCCAGCCGGCTGCTCGCATGCACCCGGCGCATAGCTGATCGAGCGCCGATCCAGCGCGCAGCGCACCCAGGGACGATCCCGCGCATAGCTGATCGAGCGCCGATCCCGCCCTGATCCTGTACGCGGTCCCGCTCCGACTCGCGCGTGGTCGGTCCAGCCCGCCGATCCCGTCCCGGTCCACCCCGATCCCGCCCTGATCCAGCGCAGGCGCCCCTCGGCCGAGCTCGCCCGCGGGCACCGTCGGATCGGCTACGATGCCCCCGTGAGCGACGTCGCCCTCGTTCTCCTCCTGCTCATCGTCCTCGCCCTCATCTGGCGCGGCCCCAAGACCCTCCCCAAGCTCGGCCAAGCCCTCGGCCGCGGGATTCGGGAGGCGCGCCGCGAGGCGCAGGAGCTGACCGGCGACAAGGAGACGGAGCCCGATCGGGAGCGTCCGCCCGAGGCCTAGCCGGTTCGTCCACGGCGCCGACCGACCACGAGACCACGAGCCCGGCCTGCCGCTCGCCCCAGGCCGTCCGTCCGGCTCCCCTCCCCCTCCCTCGGCCCCGGCGAGCCGACGACGAACCGACCCGACCTAGCTCAGCTCGCCGCCCGCTCGGCCGCGCCCCGTCCGCCCGACCTTTCGAACCGGGCCGCTTCCGCGTCGCGGCACTGGCCCCCGCCAGCTCACTCGACCTGCGGATCCGCCGGCCCCTCGATGCTTTCACGCACCCAGGCTCCGTATGGATCAGCGACCCTGACCGGCTCGAGGAGGACGATCTCGGGAACCTCATAAGGATGGAGATCGCGGAGCCGGAGGACGAGGGCGTCCGCGCGGCCGCGGGTCGTCTTGCAGCGGACGAGCCATTCCCTCGCCCCGGTCACGGCGCCGTCCCACCAGTAGACGCTCTCCAGCGGCCCGACGATCTGGGCACAGGCCGCGAGTCGTTCGGCGACGACGGCGTCGGCGAGGATCCGGGCATCGTCCTCCGATCCGACCGTCGTCTCCAGGACGAGGATGTCGTTCACGCTGCACCTCCCGGGTCGGTTCCAGCTCCCGTCGACGATCCGGCTCATCGACCCTCCAAGGTCATCGTCGCACACGGAAGCGGAGGGCGCGCCCGGAGTCACCGGCGGGCGTCCATGTCGGCCGTCGCCGACATGCTGGACCGACCGGTCCAACGCGCCTAGACTACGCCTGCCCAAGGGGCGTTTTCGCCCGGGCGCGAGGCCGAGCCCGGCCCTCGGAGCCGGGCTCGGAGGGTGCAATGCGTGGATCGAGAAGCCGGGCGATGGCCGCTGGGAGACTGTCGGCGGCCCTGCTCCTCCTGCTCGCGGCCACCGCCGCCTGTGTGGCCTGGGCAGGGCGCGCGACCGACGGGCTCCAAACGACACCCAATCAGAGCGACGCCGCGGCCCTGCCGCGTCCGAGCCCATCGGCGTTGCTGCCCCCCAGGCCGGCCGCCGCCCCAGGGCTCGCCGCAGAGAGAGCCGAGCCGATCGACGAGTCCGAGGCGGAGGCCCGGATCGTCGCCTTCGGTGCAGCGGCCCTCGGGGTCCCGGCGAACGAAGTGCGGCTCTTCGCCCTCGAGACCTTCCCAATTCCCGGCGACCCGGGCCGCTGGGTCGGCGGCAAGGTCTTGCACCTGCGGACCCCGGCGGTCGTCGTCGCCGTCAATCTCGAGACCGGGGAGATCATCGACGGGCAGACCCTCGAGGCGCGGATCGAGGCCGGCTATCGCCGGCAGGGCAAACTCGACCCGATGGTCGAGCGCCAACTCCAGGCCGCCTCGCCCACCGACCGGCTCACCGTCGCCGTCCTGGTTCGGGGAGGCTCCCGAGCGGAGGCCATCGCCTCGGTCCGGGCCCGCTACTGGTGGGCCAACTTCAGCGGCGACGTGCCGGACACAGGCGACGATGCCCTCAACATGGAGATCCGGAGGGCCATCCGGACGGCCTACCGCGAGGCGGCCCGACGCGCCGTCGAGCCGATCGTCGCCCGGGCCGAGGCACTGGGGATGACGGTCGAGTATGCGGCCGCCTTCGCCCCGATCGTCTACGTGACCGGCACGCCCGAGGCGATCCGGCAGCTGGCGGAGGAGCCAGCCGTCTTCCGGATCACGGTCTCGTCGGCGACGGCGACGACGATGGCCTCGGCCGGCCCGACGGACCAGGCCAATTGGCCCGACGCGAACGGCTATCGCGGTGCGGGGGCCAGGATCGCCGTCGTCGAGTACCACAATGTCGACTGGTCGGCGGCCGACCTGAGGACGATCCCGAGCGACCGGCGGGCATCCTACAGCACCGGGTCGATCGCACCCGGCTCCCATCCAACCCTCGTCATGGGCACCATCGCCAGCCAGACCGAGGACGACGGGGCGTCGCGCCCGACGCCTTCTTCATCAGCTCCTCGACCGGGGGCGGATCGAGCGGCGTGACCCGGGACTTCAAGATCCTCCAGGCCATCGACACCGCCGTCGACCGGGGCAACGCCGACGTCGTGAACCTCTCCATCGTCCAGGACACGGCGGCCGGCGCCTCTGCCCTGACGGCCTACGTGGACGAGCTGGCCCGCATCGGCGTCCACCTCACGACGTCGGGCGGTAACCGAGATCACTGCGACTCGGACTCCGGGATCGAGGTCCTCGACCAGGTCCGACCGCCGGGCGACGCCTGGAACTCGATCACGACCGGCGGGATCGACGACAAGGACACGAATGGCTGGTCCGACGACACGGTCTGGAACCACTGCTACAAGGACCCGCCCGGCGGGACCTTCAAGCCGGAGATGAGCGCCCCAGCGGTCTCGATCACCGTCGCCGGACAACGCGCCGACGGCGTCAGCTTCGCCAACCCCCAGGTCGCCGGCGCTCTCGGCCAGCTCATCGGCCAGAAGCCCACCGAGCTTCGGGACGAGCCGGTGAAGACGAAGGCGATCCTCCTCGCCGCCTCCATGGTCCACCGGACCGCCTACCCCGGCCAGGTCGACGCTCCCCTCCACGACCGCGAAGGCCTCGGCTCGCTGACGACGAAGTGGGCGAACCTCGTCGCCGACCGGCGCCTGAGCAACGGCTATCCCCTCGGCAACTTCGGCGCCTGGACGGCGAACGGAGTCTGGATGGGGGACTGCTACCGAACGCCGGCCCCCACGACGCTGAGCGTCTCGACCGGCGGGAGCCGCAAGGTCCGCTTCGTCATCACCTGGCAGAGCCACGGTTTCTACGACGAAGGCTCCAACGGCTTTGGGACGGACGACGCCTACCTCGACCGTCGCCGATCCGACATCGACCTCCGCGTCTACGACGTGAACGGGACCTGGGTCGACGGGTCGGCGTCGGCGAACTGGACGACCGAATGGGTCGAGTGGACGTACGATGCGGCCCGCGGTCCCTACCGGGTCGAGATCCGGCCGTACAGCTGGAGCTGCGATCTCGCCCGCGAGAAGATCGGCTGGGCCTGGGTCGCCTGGGGCGTCCCGTGAGCCGGCCGTTCATCCGCCCGGCCGTGGCGGCCCTCGCCGCCGTCGGGCTCGCCCTCTCCTCGGGAGCGCTCCCCGAGCGAGGCGCGTCGGCGGCGATCGAGGTGGGGGCCGACATCACCCTCGCCTTCGAGCCGGGCTGCGATGGCTCGGGGACGTACGAGGTCGTGAACGAGACGAAGGGGGTCGTCCAGAATCGGCAGGCGACGACGTGGAGCGCCTCCAAGCCGATCCTCGTCGAGGACGGTTCCGGCGGCGTCGCCGATCGGGGCGACCGCCTCGTCGTTCGCCTCCTCGATGATGACGGGCGGCTCCTCTTCACAGCGCCGGTCCCGTTCCTCGACGACATCATCGTCAACCAGTACCACCTGCCCGACTATCTCCTCCTCGTCCAACTCGACTGCACGCGCGTTCCGTACGAGGTCAGCCACCACCTTTCGTATAACCTCTCTCGACGCCTGGAGCCGGAGGAGCCACGTGGGCGGGCAGCGCAACCCCCCGCCGGGATCTCGGCCGCCATTACCCTCGCCTTCGAGCCGGGTTGCGGGGGCTCGGGGACGTACGAGGTCGTGAACGAGACGAAGGGGGTCGTCCAGAATCGGCAAGCGACGACGTGGAGCGCCTCCAAGCCGATCCTCGTCGAGGACGGTTCCGGCGGCGTCGCCGATCGGGGCGACCGCCTCGTCGTTCGCCTCCTCGACGCCGACGGACGGCTCCTCTTCACAGCGCCAGTCCCGTTCCTCGACGACATCATCGTCAATCAGTACCGGCTGCCCGACTACCTTCTTCTTGCCCGGCTCGACTGCGCGCGCGTTCCGTACGAGGTCACATATCACCTTTCGTACGACACACCTCCGAGTCCGCCGACCTCCACCACCGCGCCCGGAGTCGATGGGGACCTCCGCTGGCCGCCCGCGGTCCTCGGCCTCCTCTTCGGGCTCGCCCTCGTCGCCTCCTCGGCGTACGCGGCTCGCCGTGACCGGCACCGGGTCGATCGCCGGGGGCGGACCGTCCCCTCGCCCCACACCGCCGGTGACGGCCGCTGAGAAGGACATCCGCCGGGCTGAACTCCCTCGCTCCTGGCCGGCGCGAGCTGGATCAGGACGTCAGAGATGCCGACTGCGGGCGGGTGCTCGGCGGGCGAGCTGCACCCACGACGTGGTGCGCCGAGCAAGGGCCGCGCTGGCGCCGACCATCCTGATCGAGGATCGCCCGCATCGACCGAAGTGAGCGAGCCCAGTGCCGGACCGGCCGTCACCGGTCGGCGGTGTCGACCGCTCGTTCCTCCGCGCGCCGAGGACGTCGCGCCCCAGAGCCAGCCGGACGCCGGTCGCCGAGGTCGATCTCGTAACCGAGGAGCCACTCCCCCGGGGCGAACTCCCAGTCCCGAGCGGGCGCCCGCCGGAAGCCGAGGCGGCGGTAGAGGCGTTGGGCCGCCACCATGGACGGCCGGGTCAGGAGGACGAGGCGACGCCGCCCGGCCGCCTTCGCCCGCTCGAGGCAGGCCTCGACGAGCAGCCGCCCGATCCCCCGACCCTGGAGCGCCG
>Ga0272446_1000554_pt1 | contig 58230 bp, 61 predicted proteins | sample YNPCB0061_FD_194587 | JGI IMG/M metagenome (GOLD analysis project Ga0272446, IMG submission 194587) | Hot spring microbial mat communities from Yellowstone National Park, WY, United States - YNP-CB-006-1 | ecosystem: Environmental > Aquatic > Thermal springs > Hot (42-90C) > Sediment | place... | reverse complement strand
TGGCGAAAGGAAGTGTGGCGTCCTCAACAGGGAGCTCTGGTACGGGGCTCCCTCCCCGCTTTCGCGTTTATGTAGGCAGGGAGGACCTTGTTATGAGGCTCGAGAACTAATCTTCGTAACACTATTCAAGCCCCCCTCCTACTCGATTCTCATACCTTCAAGAAAATCTCGTAGACTTTTGCGTCCTTCCCGTGGTAGTTATTAGGAATGTGGAATTTTTTTGAACCCGAAAACTCACAGTGGTACCGTTGGCGTTTGGACGGCTCCCTGGTTTACCTTCGGCGTAACGGGGAGGAATGGCGGATTGCTTTTGTTCCCGAGGATTTTAATAAGCTCCATGTAGATTGCGGGGGCCCGGATAAGGCCGATCCTCCAGAAGGAACCCCCATATCCTTTGGGGTAAGCAGGGCAAAAAAGGTGGCCCTCAAACCCCGGCTGAACGCTCTTCCGTATTTGATCGTGTCCCGAAACGTGGTTCGCATCCTTCCGGGGGCGGAGGCGAGTTTTGACGTCGCTTTGCCGCCTATGGTTCGTTTGGAGCTGGAAAACGGGGACAGTCTCGGTGAAGCCATGCCCTATAGGTTGTCCAACACGTGGTTTGGGGACACCACCGCTGGAACCCTTTGTCTTTCCCTTCCCACCGCCCTGGACCCCCGTTGTCATGGGGAAACGGATACGGGCATCTGCGAGGAGGGCTACGAAAATTTTAACTCCCTGGTACACTGCGAAATAGTGGTCCGCAACGAATCCAAGGTTCCGGTGGATTTAAAACGGCTGGCTATCTATACGGATCTTTTGGGTATATACGAAAAGGACGGTCGTTTAACCACCGACGTGGTCCACATCAACAGTCTCCCCGATGGGGGGCTTAAAATGACCGTCCAGGGGGAGGGGAAGAAGGGCTGGCATAGGCTTACTTCCCGATCGGAAAGCGGTCTTAGCGAATTGCTCGTCCGCCGGGGTGTGAATTTTCTCCGATCCATGACCGGACTATAGGGGACTTCTATAAGAAGCTCGGTGGACTGAGAGAAGGAGCGTTTTTAATGAAATTCCTTAACCTATTTAACGACCTGTTTCAGCAATTTCCTCTTTTGGGAACCAAGGATTTTTACAGTAGGCTGATAGAAGGCGCGGTGGCGATCCTCCTTATCCTGGTTTCCTTTAAAATTATCCAGGTTTTTGTGGCCCGGCTTATCAAGGGCCACGTGCCGGACCAACGTCTGCTTTTTGTTCGAAAATTGATCCGGTACACGGGTTTTGTCGTGGTGATCATGACGATCTTTAATCGACTGGGGATCGATCTTTCAGCCCTCTTGGGTGCCGCGGGTATTGCCGGGGTAGCCCTGGGCTTCGCTTCCCAGACCTCGGTGTCTAACGTCATTTCGGGGCTTTTTCTCGTTTCCGAAAAGCCCTTTGTATTGGGGGACGTGATACAGGTGGCCGATACAACGGGAATCGTGGAGTCCATAGACCTGCTTTCCATAAAGCTGAGGACCTTTGACAACCGCTTTGTCCGGATTCCCAACGAAACCCTCATCAAAACGAACATGATAAACGTAACCCGCTACCCTATCCGGCGCTTGGATGTCTGGGTAACCGTGGGGTATAAGGAGGATCTGGAACGGGTAAAAACGGTGCTGGAGGACCTGGCCCGGCATAACCTGTACGCCCTGGATAACCCCGAACCCCTGATCGTCCTGGATAAGTTCGACGCTTCGGGGATCAACATCCTGTGCGGCCTGTGGTTCGAAAAATCAAACTATCTGGCCCTAAAAAATTCTATCATGCTGGAAATCAAAAGACGTTTTGAGGCGGAGCGCATCGAGATACCCTATCAAAAAATCGATATTCGCCTGGCGGACTCCCAATCCATCCCATTAAAGGGGTGATAGCAAAGGGATGAGGCTTTTTTAAAACGAACAGACTTTCTCGAGAACCTCGAATGATTTTTTTTCTTCGGTGGCCCTTTTTTCAAATAAATAGTATCTTTTATATAAGAGTATTGTATTTTCGAGCTGGTTTGTAAGGAGCGTATGTAATGAAAAAGCCGACCAAGCAAGGGGGATCTAAACGGGGAAAAAAAGATCCTAAATTGAATCCCTTTAAGTTTCCCTTTGGCGGGCCCGTTGCGCCAGGTCCTGGGGGACCCTTAGGGGGGTGGCAATTTAAGTTTTCCCTGGGCTACATCGTGGTCCTCATCGTTTTTATGACCCTTTTTAACTACGTATTTCTTACTAAGGCGAATCCGACCATTGATTTTTCCGAGTTTAAGAAAAAGATAGAGACGGGGGAGATCAAACGGGTAGAATTGGATAATAATTACTATACCGGTTACACCTCCGCTACCAAGGATCAAACGGATCTTCTTACCCGGCGTTACGCCGCTCCCCAGGCGGGGTACAGAACCGTACCGGTGTACGATCCCGAATTCGTCAAATTGATGGATCAAAAGGGGGTCTCCTACTACGCGGTTTCCCAAGAGGGAAACGCCATGATCAATTTTGTCTTTAGTTGGGTCCTTCCCTTTATAATCTTCTTTGTCATTTGGCGCTTTTTTATGAAACGTATCGGCAATATGGGGGGGAACGTTCTCTCCGTGGGCCAAAACAAGGCGGTCATCGTCGCCGAGGGGGATGTGGTAACCCGCTTCGTCGACGTAGCCGGGGTGGACGAAGCGAAGGACGAGTTGATAGAGGTGGTGGATTTTCTAAAATCCCCCAAAAAATACACCGACATTGGTGGAAAAATCCCCAAGGGCGTTCTCCTGGTGGGTCCCCCGGGAACAGGAAAGACCCTGCTTGCCCGGGCTGTGGCCGGCGAGGCGGGGGTTCCCTTTTTCCGGATGAGCGGCGCCGATTTTGTGGAGATGTTTGTCGGCGTGGGCGCGGCCCGGGTACGGGACCTCTTTAAGCAGGCCCGGGAAAAGGCTCCCTGTATCATATTTATAGACGAGTTGGACGCCATCGGTAAAAGCCGAATCACCGGGCCTATGGGGGGAAACGACGAACGGGAACAGACCCTGAACCAGCTTCTCGTGGAGATGGACGGCTTTGACGCCACCAGCGGACTCATCATTCTGGCGGCGACCAATAGGCCCGACGTGCTTGACCCGGCCCTCCTGCGGCCAGGGCGCTTTGACCGGCAGGTCTTGGTGGATCGGCCCGACCTTAAGGGGCGGGAAGCGATCCTGCGGATCCACTCTAAATCCGTCAAGCTCAGTCCCGAAGTTGATTTGGCCTCGGTAGCCCGGGGTACCTCGGGGTTTGTGGGGGCGGACCTGGCGAATATTGTCAACGAAGCGGCCCTTTTGGCGGTCCGCGCTGGCCGAAAGCAGGTTATTCAAAAGGATTTTGAGGAGGCCATCGAAAAAACCGTGGCGGGCCTACAGAAAAAAAACCGAGTTATTTCCGACGGGGAACGGCGTATCGTGGCGTTCCACGAAACGGGCCACGCGTTGGTGGCGGCGTTTACCGTGGGTTCCGACCCGGTTCAGAAAATCTCCATCGTTCCCCGGGGGTTCGGAGCCCTGGGGTACACCCTCCAAATGCCCACGGATGATCGGTACCTGATGACCGAAGAGGAACTGTTGGGGAAAATAGACGTTCTTTTGGGAGGTCGAGGGGCGGAGGATTTGGTCTTTGGTAAAATTTCTACCGGGGCGGCCAACGACCTGACCAAAGCGACGGATATTGCCCGACGGATGATCACCGATTACGGGATGAGCAGTCGTTTCCGAAACGTGGCCCTTACCCAACGGGGGGCTAGTATGCTGGGAATGCAAAACAACGAACCCCTGCTTCACCGGGAGTATTCCGAGTCGACCCAACAGTATATCGATGAGGAAATAGCCCGGATGTTGAACGACCGGTACGTCCAGGTTAAGGCTCTGCTCTCGGAAAAACGGGAACTTTTGGATAAAATTTCAAACCTGCTTTTGGAAAAAGAATCCTTAGACGAGGGCGAATTTAAGAGTCTGGTCCAAGAGTCGGTCTCCCCATAGTTGACGGGGGATGGTGAAGGTCCTATTCTTAAGACATGATTTTGAACAGAGCCGCTCGTAAAGAAGCGGAGTCCCGGCTTGCAAGGCTCCGCAAACAGGTGTCAATTCAGGTGTTTACCTACGGGCTTGAGGATTCGACCTGCAGGGAAACTCGCCAATTGGCCGAAGAATTGGCGGAGTTGACCAATCGTCTCTCCGTGGAAATTAACGACGCTTCGGAAAGCGGGGATTTGATTCGTAAGTTTCGTCTGGATGCCCTTCCAGCCCTGGTTATTACGGGTAAGGATATGCCCGAACTTCGAATCTACGGTGCCCCCCTGGTGTATGGATTTGGCGCTCTGCTGGATGGAATTACCCACATTGGAGCTCCAGGGGAACCTAAAAGCGAATATTTGGACCGGATAGAAGCCCTGGACGCTGGGATCGAGGGGACGATTTCCCAGGGAATCCGTCAGGCCACCGTTTTTGGGGACCTGGTTGTATCCCGCCGGGATACGGCGGCTGTCGAGGCCGCGGATCTGCTGTGGCGCGTAGCCTTCGCGGAACGGCTGGTGCATCATCCCGTGTCTCGGTTGGCCCCGGCTCTCCGGTTTATCGAAGATTTCCCGTTCCTGTCTATTCCTGCGGGGACCAGCGGAATCCCCGCCTTGGTAAAAAATAAACAAACAGCCTTGGGGTGGCCTTTTTCGGAACTGGAGGCCCTGGATTTTCTTTTTGGAGGAACGGATGCTCACGAGTAAACAGAGGGGATACCTTTCCGGCCTGGCTTCCCAGGCGGAACCGACGGTGATGGTCGGCAAGGAAGGATCCTCCGAGGGCCTTTATCGGATGGTAGCCCAGGAATTTCGTCATCGGGAATTGCTTAAAATACGGTTTGTGGCCTCCAAGGACGAACGGAACGAGATAGCCCACGCCTTAGCGGAACAGACGGGGGCGGAATTAGTCCGGGTCATTGGAAACGTGGCGGTTCTGTACCGTCCCGCGGAAAAATCGGAGGATAGGACGATCCAACTGCCCTAGAACTCCTCCTGGAAGGTGTTACCCCGTCCCTTACTGGGGGTATGGTATTGCGCTAAGGGGGTCCAAAGGGATAGTATACGGCGCGAAAGGCCCGGGGAAATAAATCTATTATTTCCCCATGGATATAAACCCTGCGAGGTAGGTAACGGTGAAACGGTCCCTTTTTTTGATGTGTTCCTTCGTGGTCGCCCTTTTATCCCCGCGATCGCCCCTGTGGTCCCAGGATATCCTTACGGCGGAGAAATTTTTAGCCACCGTGGGGGAACGGTACGGTTCCATAACCGATTATTCCGCGAAGATCGCGATCACCACCTCCAAAACCAAAATGTTCGGTACGATTATCTATAAAAACTCCGGGCTTCTTCGGATCGATTTTACGAGTCCCGAGGAGCAGGTGATAGCCTATAACGGGGACACGCTGACCGTGTACCTCCCCGAATATCGGGCGGTTTTGAATCAAACTACCGGGGCCTCTAAGAAGGCTGCGGGGGCGAATATCGCCTCCGCCGAGGGGCTCAATCTTCTCCGGCGCAATTACGCCGCCGCGTACGCCGTGGGCCCGGACCCCCAACCTTTGGAGGCCGGTTCCTCCGAATTGGTGATTACGCTGGTCCTTAGTCGTCGGAGCCTTTCCGAGGGGTTTCGGGAGTTACGTTTGTCCATCGACCCCCAAACCGATTTGATTCGACGCATCGAGGGGAAGACCATCGCCGACGAAACTATTCAGTTTGATTTTACGGATATCAAGTTGAATCAGGGTATTCCGGAAGCCCGGTTTGCCTACGATTCTCCCGCGTCGGCCAATTTGTATAACAATTTTTTGTTTAAGAATTGAGGCTGTCCCGTAACTTAGGAAGTTACGGGACCGCCTCAATTAGTATGCTTTCAAACCGCTGGAAAGCCGCGGTGAATCGTTTTTATTGTGGAGGAGGAAAGCGGTGGAATCGTTAGGTGAAAAATTAAAAACCGCCCGTGAAAAAAAGGGGTATACCTTTGAACAGGTGATGAAGGATACCAATATCGCCCAACGATACCTGGAAGCGTTGGAATCCGAAAATTTCAGCCAGTTCCCCGGGGAGCCGTACCTCTTAGGATTTTTACGCAACTACTCGGAATATTTGGGCCTGGATAGCCAAGAGCTGATCGGTCTTTATAAATCCCTTAAAATTCAAGAACAACCGGTTCCGGTGGAACAACTGCTTTCCCGGGAACCCGCCGTTACCAAAAAGTGGATCGTCCCAGCGGCGGTGGCGGGGGCCGCTATTTTGATCGGCGCTGTGGTTCTGCTGACCCAGAGGCCCGCCGCTTCGGCGGAATCGAAGGTCCACCGGGCGGTGACGTATAACCTGGATAAGGGTACCCTGAACAAACGGCTCTACAGGGGCGACGCGGTGGTCCTCAGTCTGGGTACCACCAAATACCGGTTGGAATTAAAATCCCTGGGCGAATCGGCCTCCCTGACGACGCCGACGGAGGACGTGAACCTTTCCCTAGGGCAGGAAAAGTTATTGGACTTAAACGGGGATGGAAAGCCGGACGTAAAGATCTTTGTGGCGGATCTTTTAAAAAACGAGCCCGCCAAGGGGGCCATGCTTCGCTTTGAATTGCAGACCGATGCCCTGGCCAGTGGGTCCTCCTCTTCGGATACCAGTACCGCCGGATCCACGATCCCTAGCGTTAGTACCGCTCCCGCTGTTGGCGGGGTCGGCAATGGGGGAACCGACGCTACGGCTACGGTTGCGGCGTCTCCCATAAACCCCGCGCCGGTTATTCTCTCTTCTCCCAATCCCTATCCCTTTACCCTGCAGGCTTCCTTTAAGGGATACTGCATGTTCCGCTGGGAAAGCGACCGGAAAAATCGGGACGAGCGGTATTTCCGTAAGTCCGACGTGTTGACCGTCCAGGCGCAAAATGGAATCCGTATTTGGGCTTCCAACGCGGGGGCCGTAAAATTCCAAGTTATCGGTGGCGGTAAAACCGTGGACGTGGAAATCGGCGGCCCGGGAGAAGTGGTGGTTACGGATCTTAAGTGGGTCAAGGATGATGATGGCCGCTTTAAACTGACGACGGTGCGTTTGGATTGATGCGGAGAACCTTTTTTCTCGACGGTCACGGGTGCGCGAAAAATCAAGTGGACGCGGAAAATATGATAGCCCTGTTGACCGAAAACGGTTGGTCCTACGTGGACGACAGCCAGGACGCCGATGTAATCATCGTCAATTCCTGCGGATTTATTGAAAGCGCCAAACGGGAATCCCTGGAGGCGGTTCTATCGTTTAAGCAAGTCTATCCGGATAAAAAGGTACTGTTAGCCGGTTGTTTAGCCCAGCGCTACGGGGCGGAACTGGCTTCCGAGCTTTTAGAAGCCGACGCCCTGGTGGGCAATACCGACGGCGCTTTCCTGCTCCCCGGGATGGAGGCGGCTTTGGCCTCCACCCATGGAGCCCTCGTTAGCCCCGCGGATCCCACGGGGGCCCGGGAATTTTCATTCTACCGCTACGATCGGCCTTTGCTCTCCCTGCCGGGGTCGGCGTACGTAAAAATTACCGAGGGTTGCGATAACCGCTGTACCTTTTGCGCCATTCCCCTTATCCGGGGGCCCCTGCGCAGTCGGTCCATCCCATCCATCGTGGAGGAATGCCAGGCCCTGCTGGACCGGGGAATCCGGGAGCTCTGCCTGATCGGCCAGGACTTGGGTTCCTACGGGAAGGACGGAGCCGGCGGTACGTTCCCCCCGGGAACGGGGCGTTTGGGCGAACTGTTAACCGCCCTATCCCGCTTAGGGGGAACCTTTTGGATCCGGCTCCTCTATATCCATCCGGATAACTTTCCCCTTTCCATTCTGGACCTCTGCCGTCAGGACCCCCGTATTCTTCCCTATTTTGACATCCCTTTTCAACACGCGTCGGTCCCCATACTGCGCTCTATGAACCGCCGGGGTAATAGCGAAACCTACCTGGAACTTATCCGGACCATCCGCGCCGCCCTGCCCGATGCCACCCTCCGTTCCACCTTTTTGGTAGGCTTCCCCGGGGAAACGGACTTGGATTTCCAAGCCCTGGCGGACTTCCAAGGGCGAGCCCAGTTGGATTGGCTGGGCATATTTACCTATTCCCGGGAAGAAGGAACCCCCGCGTATTCCCTAAAGGGCAGGGTTGCCAAAAAAATAGCCGAAGAGAGAAAACGGTGGCTGGAGGACGCCCAAGTTCCCATTACCGAAGCTCGAATGGACCGCTTCGTGGGCCGTACGGAAACCGTACTTGTGGAGGAACGGGTGGAAAACGAGGAGGGCCTGTACTTAGGTCGCTCCGCTTGTCAGGCCCCGGAGGTGGATGGCGCGACGGTTATAAGCGCGGAGTCGAATCTTTCTCCGGGGAGTTTGATCGGGGCAAAAATATTCTCCCGGTCGGGTTTCGATCTAGACGCGGCGTATCGAGATGCCCGATCCTAAGGTTCCATCCTATCTTTCAATTTTGAATCCGGAACAGCTTTCGGCGGTCCAGCACGAAGGTTCTCCGCTCCTCATTTTAGCGGGGGCCGGATCGGGAAAAACCCGGGTCATCACCACCAAAATTGCCTACCTAATCCGGGAGCGGGGCATCGATCCCGAATCGATTCTGGCGGTTACCTTTACCAACAAGGCCGCCAGGGAAATGGCCGAACGGGCCCGAACCATAGAAAGCCGATCCGATCGGGTAATGATCCGAACCTTTCACTCCTTTGGGGCTTGGTTTTTGCGCAGAAACGGCCCCTTGGCGGGTCTGGACCCCAATTTTGTCATTTACGACGACGACGATATGGTGACCCTGCTATCGACTCTGATGGACGATCTTAGCCGTACCGAGGTCGCCGCGGTGGCCCACCGGATAGCCCGGGCGAAGGATTATTTCCTCGGTCCCCAGGATCCCGATCTGGCCATCATCGACCATCGCCAAGAGTTTAGGCGGATCTACGCCCAGTACGAAGAACGGCTCGCGAAAATTGGGAACGTGGATTTTGGTGATCTGATTAAAAAGCCCCTGGAAATCCTCCGCTCCCACGAGGAAGTTCGATCGCGGTTTCACCAGAGGTTTCGGGTCATTCTGGTGGATGAATACCAGGATTCCAACGTGGCCCAGTTTGAGCTTTTAAAAGCCCTGTGGGGGAGCGAAACCTACCTTTGCGTGGTGGGGGACGACGACCAGTCCATTTACCGGTTCCGGGGCGCCGAGGTCCGCAACATCCTGGAGTTTCCCCAGCGGTTTCCCCAAACCCAGATTATCCGGCTGGAACGGAATTACCGGTCCATTTCGCCGATTTTACGGGTCGCCTCGGCGGTGGTGGACCACAACAGCGGCCGCTTAGGGAAGACCCTTCAGGCTGAACGGGGTTCCGGGAAAATACCCACGGTGGCCTTTTTACCGGACCAGGACGCGGAAACCTCCTTCTGCGCCGAATTAATCCAGCGTTCCCGTAGCGCCGGGGCAAACTATTCGGATTGGGCCATCCTTTACAGGACCAACGCCCAATCCTTAGGTTTTGAGACCGAATTTCTTCACCGTAAAATCCCCTACCGGGTCGTGGGATCCCTAAAGTTCTACGAACGGGAGGAAGTAAAGGACGCCTTGGCCCTCTTGGCTTTTTCGGTGAATCCCCGGGACGAGGTGGCCTTTAAGCGGGTGGTCAACAAACCCAGCCGGGGGGTGGGAACGGTAACCGTGGATAGAATCCTGGTGGAGGCGGCAACCCAGACCCAAGGCAATTTGGTCGCCGCAGGGCAATCCATGCTTCCCCGGCTCTCCGCCAAAGCCCGCGGGGGGCTGACCGGGTTTCTCCAGGCTATCCAGGGGGCCCGGGACTTGCTGACGGAGGATGTGCCCCCCCCTTCCTCGGACCCCTCCGCGACGGAGGCGTCCCTCCCGGTGCTCCCTCCCCTGGCCAGTCCTTCGGACGAACCGCCTCCCCTCGCTTCGGGGAAAAAAAAGCAAACAGACCCACGGTCGGCGATCCAGGGGAGGGGCGGAGTTGGTCGGCGGGGAAGGCCTTTCCCAGGTGATAGTGGTCCTCCTGCGGGCTTCGGGCCTGCAGGAGTACCACCAGGCCCAGGATGAAATCGCTGGGACCCAGCGTTTGGCCAACCTGCAGGAGTTGGTCAACGCCGCTACCCTGTATCCCGCCACCCCCGGAGGTTTGGCGGAATTTTTGGAACACATCGAGTTGGATCGATCCATGGCCGAAAACGAAGATTCCGCCGATTCGGTGACCCTGATCACGGTGCACAACACCAAGGGCCTGGAATTTCGACGGGTTATTATTACGGGACTGGAACAGGGGATTTTTCCCCGGGACGATAAAAAGGATGAGGATTTGGAGGAAGAGCGGCGACTTTTTTACGTGGGGGCGACCCGGGCTATGGACGAATTGTACCTGACCACCTGCGCCCTCCGCCGGATCTACGGTCGAACCATGCCCAACGCCCCATCCCTCTTTTTAAGCGAGATTCCCTCGGAGAACCTGCGGGTCCTCGGAAGGGCGCCCTACGGCGTATGGTCCCCCAAAATTTCCGCTAAAGCCAAAGATCCCACTGCAACCGGAGCTTTCGTTCCGGCCGGAGCTTCTGCTCCAGCCGGAACTTCCCCCGCAACCGGGGGCTTCCCGAATAAAACCTCCTCCGATGGCCGTTGGCGCCTGGGGGGGCGGTTGTTTCACGACGACTACGGTTACGGAACCGTCACCGCAATCCGGGAAACCGAAGAGGGCCCCCTCATTTCTGCCCGGTTCGAGACGGGCAAGGAGCTTACCTTTGTCAGTCGATACCAGAGCGAACGTTTTATGAGGATACAAGCGGATGATTAGTTCCCCCTTTTCACTGGTGCCCCCCATTCGTCGAGCCCGGGGCTACCGCCTCTATACCGCCGACGGCCGCCGTCTCGTGGACCTGTGGCAAGATGGCGGGAGGGCCCTGCTGGGTCATACGGTCCCCCGGTTATTGAACCTCCTCAAGGATACCGCGTCCCGGGGTCTCTTCGCGCCCCTGCCCTATCCGGGGGCCCTCGAAAAATTGGAACGGACGGTGAAACGCCTCTTTCCCTGGGGGGAACTCCGGTTATACAACCCTATGGGTGGACCTACGGATCGGTGGAAGCGCCTCGGCCCCTGGGACAAAATCGGCCCTCCACCTCTTCCGTGGCCCGAAACGGTGATAGATCTGGCCTGTTCGGAGCTCCCACCACCGTCTACGGCGGCTTATCCCCTGGGCATCCTCTGGCGGCCCTACGCCCAGGGGGAAACGGACGCCCCCATCCCCCTGCTTTCCCCGGAACTGGCGGCTTTGGCGCAACGGGGTCCCCTGGTTATCCAACCGGTGGCCCCCGTCCCCTGGCCGCTCGTTCCCTCGCTGTTCGTGATTTCCCGGGAAATAGCCGACCGTTTTCCCCCTTCCGACGGAGGATCTCCCCTTTTGCTTCGCTCTTTGACCCGGGTCTTCAACGATTTACTGGCGGCTCCCCAACGGCCCCCCCTTCACCTAACCAAAACCCCTGTTTGGAAGAGCCGGGGTATCTACCTTACCCTGAACACGCCGATGGACGACCTCCTGTACCAGCGGCTATGGAAGGATTTTCTCGATGTGGGCTTCCTCCTGCCCCCCGACCAGGATCTGCCGCTGATAGTACCGGGGGAACTTTCTCCGGGGGAGCTACGGGCCCTGAATCGTGCCTTATGTCAATACCCCCGGGATCCGATACTGTAGCTATGGGTACAGAAGAGATCATTTTCATTTCCAGTCGCCTTTCCCTGGGAGCCCTGGCTTCTTTTTTCGCGATCCTGCTTTGGTCTAAAACCCGGGATATCGCGTGGATGCTCATGGTTGTGGGGACCATCACGGCCTACGCGGAAACCGTATACTCCATTCTTCAAACCTTTGGAATTATGGGAACCTCAAACCGGGGTATATCGCTCCTTTCTATCATTTTGCCTAACCTCCCCACGGTTTTTTACATCGCCGCTTTTATGGTGATGGTAATTCGAAAGTCCCGGCTCCGGTGACAGGCCCTGGTGCTTGACGTTCCGGCAAAAGAACATAAAAATAACGGTGGAGGATCCTTATGACAGCGTTGATTATTGGTATTGCCGCTATCCTTTTTGCGGTGCTCGCGGTACTTCCGGCGGGGTTCGGATGGTGGCAGGATGTTTTGCTCTTCCTGCGGGGCGCTATTCCCGTAATGGCCCTGTTTATCGGTTTGATCGCGGTTTTTATCGGTATCGCGGATATCAAGGACCGGATAGAGGCTAAAAGGGAAGAAGAGGAAGAACGGAAGGCCGAGGAAAACAGCAAAAAAGAGTAGGGTGCCTCGGGGACCGGATTTTCGAATCCCTTGACATTTGTATCAATCTATGGGAATATCCTTCATTGTCCCGTTTACAGACCGTTTGCATGATGCCCACGTCGAACGGTTATAATTCCGTGGTTGGAAAACCCTGAGAAAAGGTATAACATGAAGACTGTATTCATAAAACCCGCAAGCGCGGAACGAAAGTGGTTCGTTATTGACGCGGAAGGAAAAGTGCTTGGCCGTGTGGCCGCTAAAGTAGCCTCGATCCTTCGGGGTAAAGAAAAGGCGATTTTTGTTCCCCATCAAGAGGTGGGTGACTATGTCGTGGTAATTAACGCGGATAAAATTGTCGTAACCGGCCGGAAAACCCAGCAAAAGCTGTATTACCATCACAGCGGGTTCGTTGGGGGAATGAAGTCCGATAGCTTCGAGGAATTGATGGCCCGAAAGCCCGCGGCTCCTCTAGAGCTGGCGATTAAGGGAATGCTTCCGAAGGGCCCCTTGGGCAGGAAGCTTTTCAACAACGTAAAGGTGTACGCTGGGGCGGATCATCCCCACGCGGCGCAAAATCCGCAGGTTATTGCACTGTAATCAAGGGGTACAAGGTGATTAAGAATCTTGGTATTGGAACCGGAAGACGGAAAACCGCGATTGCCCGGGTCTTTGTGCGGGAAGGCAGTGGTAAGGTTATTATTAATGGCAAGGAATTGAATCAATATTTCACCCTGGGGGAACACGCCATGATGGTTCGTCAGCCCCTTATGGTAACCGCAGGGGAAAACAAGTTTGATATTTTGATCAATGTAAAGGGAGGCGGTCCGAACGGACAGGCCGGTGCGTGCCGCCACGGGTTAGCCCGGGCCCTTTGCCAGGTTGATCAGACCAATTATACCGCCCTGCGGACCAACGGGTACCTTACCCGGGATTCGCGGATGGTGGAACGGAAAAAATACGGTCAGGCTGGAGCTCGCCGACGCTTCCAGTTCTCCAAGCGCTAAGGGTATGGGCGGTTCCCCAGGGGACCGTTCGGAAGTGGTATGACGGTCCAATCCGTCAAAACAGGAGCCGATCCGGAGGTCCTTAAGGTGGGCCTTTCGGACGGCTCTTTGTTTTTTATCCGCCTATGCTATTTGGACCCCCCGATGCCGCTGGATCGGCCGCCGACGCTTCCCTGGGAAATAACGGAGGAAGAGGGCCGGGAAATCCTGTTTGCGGGGGAATGTTTTCGAGCGGAACGGGCCGCCCTACGGCTTATTGGCCGGGCGGAACAGGCTTCTTTTCCGCTGGCCCGTAAGCTTGAACAACGGGGGTACCCCGAGGCCGCCGTCCGAAGGGTCCTGAATAGGCTGGAAGCCCTTGGCCTGGTCGATGACCAGCGGTATGCGGAACTCTGGATCGAGGACCGACTGCTCAGGCGGCCGGAGGGGCCGGGAAAACTGTGCGCACTCCTTCAAGCTCGATCCATTAATCGCCGAATCGCCGAAGCGGCGGTTCGAAACGTGGTGACCGAAGCCGTGGAAATAGACCTGATCCGCCGGTTTATCCAAAAGCATGGGATGGATAGATCCTGCGGGGACTTTGAATTTCGTCAGACCCTGCGGAAATCGGGATTTTCCCCTTTGGCTATCCGTGGGGTCTTGGAAAAAGAAAATTGAGGCTGTCTGATAACTCTGTTAGTTATCAGACAGCCCTTGTATTTTCTCGGATTTTAGCGTTTTTAACCCTTTCGACGTATTAAAACCAGAAAAAATCGCTAAAATCCTACGAAAATACAACACTAAAGAAGCTGTCCCGTAACTTCCTAAGTTACGGGACAGCCTCAATTAATCCTATTGAGGCCCCTCTAAAAACTGATGTTTTTAGAATTGTCTCAGATTTGTTTCATAAAATCTCTAAAATTCATGGCGATTCTAGAGATTTTATGGTATCATTTTTATAATAAATGGACTTTTGGTACAGTAAAAGACCCCGATGGGGTTAATACGGTTTTACTATATTTCCGCGCGAGAAGGGTAGCAGAGTGGCAAAGAACGAACGGAAAATTAAGATTTTTTCGGCGCTGGAGGTGGCGAATATTTGTGGCGTGGTAAATCAAACCGCCATAAATTGGATTCGCAACGGTTATTTAAAGGCCTTTACCACCCCCGGGGGGCAGTACAGGGTATACGCGGAAGACTTGATGACCTTTTTGGACGCCCGCAATATGCGGATTCCGGATAATTTAATTTCCCTTATGCGGGAAGATAGGGGTTGGAATATCATCCTTATCGTAGACGATGACCGGGATTTGAACGATCTGCTGAAGCGATGGCTGGAAAAAAAATTACCCCACTATAAGATCACCCAAGCCTTTGACGGTTTTGAGGCTGGAAAAGCCCTGGCGGAAAATAGACCGGGCTTTGTATTTTTGGATATCGATTTGCCCGGGATTGACGGCCATAAACTGTGTCGAAAAATAAAGGAAGATCCCGCCTTTGGGAAACCCTTTGTTATCGCGATTACGGGCTTGGATATTCCGGAAGAGCAAAGTTCGATTTTAGAAGATGGGGCGGACGCTTTTTTCGCCAAACCCTTGGATTTCGATAAAATAGTCGATGTGGTAAAATCTCTGGTGGAGAAGATAGAGACCCATGGAAACTAAAGATATTTCCTATCCTATCTTGATCGTGGAGGATGATGACGGGATTCGTCTATCCCTCCGGGATTTTCTAAAAAAAAAGGGGTACGAGGTATACGTGGCCTCCGATGGGGTTGGGGCCATTAAGGTCCTCTTGGATCATAGAATTGAGAGCATCATCACCGATTATAGGATGGATATATTCGGGGGGGATTATTGGATTCGATTTCTTCAACGGTTCTGTTCCCAGGTCGATATAACGATTACCTCGGGTTTTTTGCGGCCCGATTTTTCGGTACCCTTTGAAATTCTCTATAAACCCTTTAATTATGAGGAGCTGGAACGCCGAATCGGGGCTCTACGGGACAAAAAACGAGGGGGAGCTGGCAATACATGAAAGCCGCCGCCAACAGCTCGTATGGGGCCTTCTACGCCCGTATACGGGGAATTGTGCAGGGGGTTGGCTTCCGATACGCCACTCGACAGGAGGCCCGACGGCTCGGTCTGTCCGGCTGGGTACGTAACGATACCGATGGGTCGGTAGAAGTGGTGGCCGAAGGGCCCCTGGGGGCCCTAAGGGACTTTGAGCAGTGGCTCCAAAGGGGACCTCCGGGGGCGGTGGTCCAAGGGGTGGACAAGCGGAATCTAAAACCCACCGGCGCCTATAGCCTTTTTACCATAGAGGCGTAACAGCGACTGGTTCCGCTTTACGGGGATTATTGACAAAGCCCCCCTGATTTTGTTATTATTTGTCCATTGGTACTAGCCCCTTGGAGCGGCCGTTGTATAACGGTATTACCCGAGCTTCCCAAGCTCGTGACGCGGGTTCGACTCCCGTCGGCCGCTCCAAGGGGCTTTAGTATGCCCGCTCCGTAAAATGGCAGGCTAGTCCGGGTACCGCAGGTTTTCTTCCAGGGGATTGCGGAGGACCTCCAAATAGCGTCGGGCTTCCCATTGGGCCATTTCCAGGTTGTGGTCCTTCCAGTTGCCGCATTCGCTGGGCGCGGCGCCGGGAATGGGACCCCTAAAGACCGCTATCCATTCAAACATTTCCCGAATTACCGAAAGCACGTCCTGACTTGACAGGGACCCCTCAAAAATAACGTAACAACCGGTGCGGCACCCCATGGGGCCGAAGTATACCGTTTTTTCCGACCATTGGGGGTGGGACCGAAGAAAGGTAGCCCCCAGGTGTTCCAGGGTGTGCAGGGCGCTTATATCCATGACCGGTTCCCGATTGGGTTCCTTCAGTCGAAGATCGAAGGTGGTCAACACCGTGGGGCCAAAGCGGTCCTGTCGGGAGACGAATACTCCCCGTTGCAAACGAAGATGATCAACCTGAAAGCTGGCTATCTTTTCCACAAAGATTCCTCCTTAGATACTATTCTGCGAACGATTTCACTGGAATGCCGGGAGGCGATGGGTAGGAATTGATCGAAGGTCATGGGCGATTCGGAACCCGCCACGTCGGAGACCGAACGGATAATGAGGGCAGGAACAGCGAAGAGGGCGCAGGTGTGGGCTATGGCCGCACCCTCCATCTCGATGGCCCGCAGGGTTGGAAAATCCTTCCGTATTTGGGCTATCCGTTCCGACGTATGGATAAACTGATCCCCCGAACCGATCAAGCCCCTTCGATGTTGAAGCGTTGGGGGGAGTTTGCCCTCCCGCTTTAATTCTTCCACCGCCTGTTCCGCCGCTTCGATAAGGTTTTGGGGAACCGAAAAGGTAGCCGGAGAGCCGGGTACTTGACCCGCCGCGTATCCAAAGGCCCGAACGTCCACGTCGTGGTAAGTCAGGGCATCCGAAATAATAACATCCCCAAAGGTTAGGGATGGATCGATCCCTCCCGCGGAGCCCGTATTGACCACCCCTTGGACCCCATAGGTTTGCAGTAAAAGGGTACAGCCCACTGCGGCGTTGACCTTGCCGATTCCCGAGCGGAGCAACACCACGGGAACTCCATCCAAATTCCCTTGGATAAACTCAAAGGTGTGTACTATCTCGCTGGCACTATTACTCAGGGCCGAACGGAGCAGGGTTATTTCCTCCTCCATGGCGCCAATGATACCGATCATCTTTTCTCCCGCAGGCGCTGACCCTTAAACAACAGCCCACTACCCCAGACGGTCGTCCGGTTTCGGCCCCGTTTTTTAGAAATATAGAGGGCTTCGTCGGCCTGTTCTATCAATTCGTTGGCTACAACCTTAAAATAACTATGGTACACCGATACCCCCAGGCTAATAGTTACCCGGGGCAGGGGGGGATTCCAGGGCACGGTGGTGTGTTCCACCGCCTGTCGAAGCCGTTCCGCCACCACCCACGCGGCGCTACGCTCCGTTTCGGGAAGCAGAACCGTAAATTCTTCGCCCCCAAAACGAGAAGGAATGTCCTGGGCCCGGACGTTGTCCCGTATCGCCAGGGCAATCTGTTCCAGTATCCGATCCCCCGCTAGGTGCCCAAAATTGTCGTTAAAAAGTTTGAACCTATCCACATCCATCACAATGACGGAAAAAGAATGGCCGGCCCGGTGGGTTCGGGCAATTTCGTCCTGCAGGCGGAGCATAAAAAATCCATGGTTAAAGAGCCCGGTTTTTCCGTCCCGAACCGAGTGTTCGTAGTGCAGGTTGTTCTGGATTGCCAGGGTAGCGAAAACCATCAATTTGTCCAAAAACGCCAGTTCCTGGATGGTGTATTGGGCCTCTAGAAGCTTCGGCCCCACAAGAATAAGGCCGTATAACCCCGATGGACCGATAATCGGTACCACAATTTCCGGTTTAAGTTCCTCAAAGGGGTCCGTGGCCGCGGGATTATTCAACTGATATACAAACAAGTCGTAGTTAATGGGTTGAGGGAATTTTTGAAAAAAATCATCAAAGGGAGAAATGTCGTTAATCGGTATTTGAATATCCACGGCCTTAAAATTCCGGTACCCCCGCAAAAGGATATCCTTTTTATTTTGTAGGGGCCTCCAAAGGAATACCAAAAAAGAGGGGAGAAATTTATCCGAAATTTGCAGTACCGTGGTTTCCAAAATTTCATCGATGGTGGTCCGATGAAAAATATCCGTGGCGCCGGAAAGAAGGGTCTTATGGTTGCGAATTTCCTGCTGGAGTGACTCGATATGGGAAAATATTCCTAGACTTTGGAGGAGGTTAAAGTGCTGTAAAATATCGGGGTTGGAAAGAAAGTTTTCTTTTGGGTCCATGTTTCTAGGTGGTGGAATAGCGGTCCGCCACGTCTTTTCGCCAAAGAGCCCGTTTATCCTTTTCTTCCCATTGGAATATCTTTTTTATTTGAAAAGATTTTGGGTCGTTAGGATTGTCAAAATGCAGGATGCCAAACCGGCCTCCGCCGATATAACTGACCACATCGCCGGGCATAAGACGTTCACTTTTAGCGATACGATCGATGGCACAATCAAAGTGTACCGGTTTTCCCTCCGTCGGATCCGTAATGGCCTGGGAAAGGTCCAGGATCAGTTTACCGCAGTAGGGACATTCCTGCTTGGGCAGGGGCGTATTTACCAGTTTGGGGGGCGTCCATTTAGGCCGGTCCACCAGGGTTCCCCGGACCTTATCAAAGCGGACTTTATCATTTTTTTTCTTATCCTCGACCGTGGTTCGATTTTCTTTGGTTATCCGATCCCGGGGCCCCTGATTGGAACCGTTTCGGTCCTTTTGCCGGAAGGGCCTTCGGTTTCGTTGACCGCCCTTTACGTTATCGTTCATGCAGTTCTCCAAAATTCGACAATTCTAAAAGCTCATCGCTGAGCACCTGGGCGATTCGAGCGATGGCCGCCCGTAGATAGTCCTCGTTGTCGATAAGTTGTTTCAGTTCCTCAATTTTATGAGGATCCTGGTGGTTCTCCGTCTGAACCATCATACACGCTCCATAAACGCTTCCGCAAGATGCTGAACTTCTTCGGGGCCGACGAATATCACGTCAAAACGAACGGCCATACGGTTATATTCTCGATGTTCCGAGAGGAAAAACTTAGCCGTTTCGATGATCCGCCGTTGTTTTTGGATCGTGATCGATTTTTCCAGGTCCTCGAAGGCGAAGGCCGACCAGGCTTTGACTTCCACGAAGACGATGGTATCCCGATCCAGGGCTACAAGGTCGATTTCGCCCCGTTTGGAGCGGTAATTTCGGCCGATAACCCGTAGTCCCCGGCTTTCCAAGAATTGGGCCGCCCGCTCTTCCCCCTGCCGCCCGTTGGTAAAGGTACTCACGGGACCTTGGAAAATTCTTTGGGGTCGATGGCCCGGGCGATGAAGAGGCTCCGCTCGATTAAAAGGTCCATCAAATCCCCGTCGTCCTGGTTAAAGGTTTTTCCGAACTCGTCCACCAGAATACGGATCTGGGGCCGTAGGGGAGCGTCCTTGTGGACCTCCACCACCCGCGCGATGGCCCCGTTGTTCAGTATAACGATGGAACCGATGGGGTAAATCCCCATGGTCTTGATAAACGCCTTGAGCACCTCCGGATCGAAGCGCCGGGAGTTGTCGGACAGGAGGTTCTTCATGGCCTGGTAGCCGATCATGGAATTGCGGTAGGGCTTTTCGCTGACCATGGCCTCGAAGGCGTCGGCTACACACACGATCCGGGCCCCCAATTCGATGGCCTCCCCGGCGATCCTGCGGGGATACCCCTCGCCGTTCCAGCGTTCGTGATGCTGGAGGGCTACCACTCCTACCTCTTCGGGGTACAATAGTTCTTTACAGATGATCTTGTACGAATACAGGGGGTGGGCTTGAATACGCTGGAGTTCCGCGTCCGACAGACCGCCCTTTTTTTCTACGATATCCTTGGGAAGTTTTAACATACCCACGTCGTGTAACAGGGCCCCCGTGGTTATCTGCAGAATTTTATGGTTGGGGACCCGGAGTTCTATGGCGATCAGGGTAGATAAAATAGCCGTATTCACGGAGCTTTTGGCGAGTTCAAAGCCCTCCACCTCTCCGCCCAAAATAAAGCCCATAATCTGTTCCCGTTGTTCCCGGACCGCCTGCAACAGTCTCCCCGCGATAGTATCGATGGATCGGGTTTCCACCGAGAGTCCCGAACTAATGGACGTGAAAAGATTGCCTACCCCTTCGATGAGGCCCTTGTAGGTTCGGTAAGCCCCCTTGTTTTCGTGCACATCCGGCAGAGAAAGGATATGGTTTTTGGGTTTTGATGAATCGGTGTGCCCCTTGGATAGGGCGCTTTTAACCGCCCCCTCCGTTTGATCGGGGGTGGACACCAGGGCTTCCCCGTTGGTGTAGACTTCGTCGATTCCCCAGGATTTTAGACGATCTATATCCTTTTTTCGGATGGCGATGCCCGCAGGAACCAAAAGGCTGTTCCCTTCGATATAGACCGGTTCGGTAAACACCTGCCCCGCCCGTAGATTCAAAACGGATAACTTTTTCATTTTCCTTCCTCTGCTACAACAAACGCCAATATTTTTGCCACCGCGGTCCAACACCAGGGGGGGATAAAATCGCCCGCAGAGGCGCTTTTGTCGATCAACTCTACCAAAATATCATCCCGAACCACCTCGATGCCCCTATCCTGGGCTATCGCGACGATTCGTTCCGCTTGGATCCCCTGGCCTTTAGCTAAGACCATCGGGGCGGGCAAATCCTTTGTATAGGCGATAGCGGCGGCTTTTTTTATGGCCATTTATACGTGTTCTTCCACCGGTGTAAATAACGTCGCGGGATCATCTATGGTTCCCTCGGTTTTAAGAGAATCCTCAAAGAAAACCTGCTTCGCGTAGGGCTGGACGATCCCTTCCAACCGTAGTGCGTAAGCCCTCTTTTCATTCTCGGAAAAAAAAGGTTCCCGCGTAACGATCAATTTAGAATTTTCTGTTATCGGATTAACCAGGGTAAAAACCCACCGACGCTTATTTTCTTTTATACTCCCCCCGGGGGGGAAAAAAAGATCCATGGTCATTCGTTCTACCGGGTTTGCATCTTCCTTTACATTATATAATAAACGCACCGTTAACTCAAAATCAATATTATTAAACGAAAAGCTAAAAGGAAGGACCAGCCATTTTTTCCCCGATGAAAGGTCTAGGCGGTTTAAAAAAGCCAGGGCACCGGGGCCGGATAGGGAGGGCTCCGCCCCTTTGGCGAGGGCCGCCTCCAGGGTTCTGGGCCCAGCTTCGACGTCAGCGCCGGAGCGGCCATCGGTGCCCTTGTCGGAGCCCCCACCGGGCCTCCCGTCAGAACCCGCCCCGTCGCCTCCGCCGCCGGTCCCTGTCCCGTCGCTCCCGCCGGAATCCTTTGAGCCTCCATCGCCCCTAGCGAAGGCGTCATCGGGTAGCTTTTCCACGGGAAGGTCCTCTTCAGGGCCCAGGGTTCCCGGTTCCCCCGGCTCGGTTGAAAAATGGCCGGTTTTCCGTTCCCGGAGCGACGGGTCGATGGCCCGTATATAGGACCGCAGGGTGGCTTCCTTAAGGTTGACGCCCTTAGAGGCGGCGGACAAAAGGGCCATAAGGGCGCTTTCCCAGGGGCCTCCCAGGTTTCGGGCCTCCCGTTGCGCCTGTTGCAGGGGGGCTCCCTGAAGGGGTAGAGAAAAAAAACGGGCCAGGGTAACCAGGAGTTCGCTCTGCTTATTACCCGGTAAGCCGAGGGATTCAACAAAGGAACGAAAAGAAAAGGGAACGGCGGGTGTTTTTAGGGCATTAGAAGGGGATCTATCGTTCGATTTTTGAGGAAGAGACAATTTTGCTAAGTTTTCGGTGGAGGTCGTCTTTACGGAAGGGGGAGGGCGGGGCCCGAAACGCGCGTTGTGTCGTTCCGGCCCCCCCGGAGGCACGGGCCCCACGGGTGTTTGCCTAAAGGGTTTCCGTCGTAGCGGCGGTTTTCTTGCTGATAAGCTCTTTAATTTTGGCGGCTTTACCGATTTTGCCACGGATATAATACAGTTTAGCCCGCCGGACTTTACCGGGGCGCATCAGCTCTACCTGGGCGATCCGGGGGGAGTGGAGCGGGAATACCCGTTCTACGCCCACGCCGTAGGAATTCTTACGGACCGTAAAGGTTTTGCCCACCCGGGAATTTTTCATACAAATTACCAGGCCCTCATAGATCTGAATCCGTTCGGTCTTACCTTCAACAATTTTAAAGTGAACCTTTACGGAATCTCCCACTTTAAAGTCGTCTAACTGCCCTTTCATTTGGGCTTCTTCGATCGTTCTAATTTCGTTCATCCCTATCCCCCTCGGTACCCTCCGCGGTCGGCGGCTGGGTCGTTAGTTCTTGTATAATCTGCCGCGTTTCAGCGTCAAAACTTTCGGTTTCCAAGCCCTTACGGATAAGATCCGGCCGAACTTTTAGGGTTTTACGCACCCTTTCCCGGAGCCGCCACCGCCGAATATTCTCGTGGTGACCCGAAAGAAGGACCTCCGGGACCCGAAGCATACCATAAATCTCCGGTCGTGTATACTGGGGGTATTCCAGTAAGCCCTGGGAAAAACTCTCCTCTTCCAGCGATTGGGCCGTAATTACCCCTTCGACCAGCCTGTAGGTGGCGTCGATAACCACCAGGGCGGCCACTTCTCCGGAAGAGAGCACGTAATCCCCAATGGAAATTTCATCGTCCACGTAGGTGTCGATAATTCGCTGATCGATCCCCTCATACCTTCCGCAGAGGAGGATTAATTCATCCTCCGCCGCCAACTCCCGGGCCAAGGCCTGGGTAAAGGGTTTCCCCGACGGGGAAAGGTACAGAACCCTCGGACCGGGGTGTTGTGGATCCTTGGGGTGCCGTTGGGCTCCCTGGTCCCCCAAAGCCCTATCCAGGGGCTCCGGAATCATTAACATTCCCGCACCGCCGCCAAAGGGGGCGTCGTCGCAGGTATGGTGCTTATCCTGGGCGTAATCCCGGATATTCACCGAGGTATACTCTACTAAACCCCGCTCCACGGCCTTAGCCATGATGGAGCTGGCAAAAAAGGCGTCGATGATTTCGGGGAAAAGGGATAGAAGTCGGTATTTCACTCCAATATCCACCGTTCCCGTAGAATCATTTTCCCGGCATGGAGGTCCACCTCGCCGAAAAACTCGTCCCGAAAGGGAACCAATCTCTGGTCCCCAGAGTTCAGTTTGAGTTCCACGAGCTGACCGCCCCCGCCTTCCAGGATATCCTGGACCGTCCCCAGGGTCTCGCCCTTAAGGGTCCCCAGGACCACCGATAGGCCCTTGAGATCCTCGATGTAAAACTCGTTTTCTTCCAAGGGCGCCGCTTGATCCCGGGGCGCTATCAGTTCCGCGCCCTTTAGGGCCTTAGCCGCTTCGGGACTGTCGATACCCTGGAACTTCACCGTAAAAGCCGAGGGCCCACCCCCGGTTTCCTCGATGATAAAGGTTTTTTCCCGGTCCCCAATCCTTAAAAGGACCGAGGTAAGCCCCTCGACGTGGGAGGTCTCCCCGGAGGGCAGATGAACCTTTACCTGTCCCCGTACCCCAAAGGGGGCTCCCACGATGCCAACGATAAACCGATCGGTCACGCGAACCTTCCGTTGGGGTTTTGGACCCTCAATCCAGGATCTCGAGGACCGTACGTTTCCCCGTCCGAACCGTGGCGGCCTGTAGGACCGTTCGGATGGCCTTGGCGATACGACCGTGTTTGCCGATCACCTTGCCAATATCCTCCGGGGCAACCCGAAGCTCCAGGATGGTGGACTTTTCTCCCTCCACCACCTGAACCGATACGGATTGGGGATCGTCGACCAAAGACTTGGCGATATATTCAACTAAATCCTTTTCCATCGTAAACTCCTTAGAATAAATACAAAAATCCGCCCTTTATAAGGCGGACTACGCATTAGGACCCCTTCAAAAAGGGCTTACAATACGCCGTTAGAAGGGGTAGGGGAAGTTATAGGGAAAAGTTTTTCTTGTTAAGAAGATGTCGAACCGTGTCGCTGGGGGTCGCACCCTTATCCAACCAGGAGCGGATTTTTTCGGCGTCGAACTTAATCTGATTTTCTTCGGTCTCGATGGGGTGGTACAGTCCCACCTCTTCCAGGGTCTTACCGTCCCTGGGGGCTCGGCTATCGATAACAATCATACGGTAGTAGGGCCGTTTTTTGGTTCCAAATCTTTTAAGACGAATTTTAACGCTCACAAATGTCCTCCTCGGTGTTCCCGCAAGGGAGCCCGATCAATTGGTACTTCGCGTCGACGGCGGCTCGGGCATACCCAACCTCCGGCGCGTCCCATCCTTTATCGAACGGTAGACTATTCTTGTATACGAAAAAGAAGGTTTAGTCAACGGACCCCTAGTGGGTCCGACGGACCCCTAGTGGGTCCACGGACCCCTTCAGGGTTCCGACGGACCCTAGCGTTGACCCCCCTGGAGCCGTTCCATCATTGCCTGGGCGGCTTGGGGGTTTTTCCCCAGTTTGGCCATCTTTTTCATCATGGTCCGCATTTTTTCGAATTTTTTAAGGAGCCGGGCGACTTCCCCCACGGAGGTTCCCGAACCCCGGGCGATGCGGGTTCGGCGGGAGGGGCCGATGATGAGGTAATTGGCCCGTTCTTTCCGGGTCATGGAAGAGAGGATAGCCTCCTGGACCTTCATTTCCGCCTTATTAAGGTCCTGTTCGCTGATTTGGCCTGCCAGGCCGGGGATCAGGTCCAACATGGACTTCATGGACCCCATTTTTTTTACCGAACGGATTTGATTGAGCCAGTCTTCCAGGGTGAAGTTTTCCTTTTCAATCTTCCGTTGCAGTTCCTCCGCTTCCTTCTGGTTTACCACCGCCTGGGCCTTTTCTACCAGGCTGACCACGTCGCCCATGCCCAAAATTCGTCCGGCGATACGGTCGGGGTGGAAGGGTTCCAGATCCTCCATTTTTTCGCCGACCCCGATGAATTTTAGGGGTTTCCCCGTGACGGTTTTCAAGGAAAGGGCCGCGCCACCCCGGGTATCGGAATCGAACTTGGTAAGGATGACCCCCGTAAGGCCGATCCGTTCGTCGAAGGTTTTGGCAATTTCCGCCGCCGACTGGCCGGTCATGGCGTCGGCTACGAGAATTCGCTCGTCGCTTTGAGTCGCGTCCCGCAGGCGTTCCAATTCAGCCATCATCGTTTCGTCGATCTGGAGCCGACCGGTGGTATCCACCAGGATCGTATCGATGCCGTTCTTCCGGGCCCATTCGTGGGCCCCCTTGAACACCCGTACCGTGTCCGTGGCTCCCGCTTCTTTGTATAGGGGAACCCCAATTTGACCGGCTAACACGGACAGTTGTTCCACCGCCGCGGGTCGGATTAGGTCGCAGGCCACCAGTAGGGGTTTCCGGCCCTCTTTTTTTAGCCGCAGGGCCAATTTTGCCGAGGAGGTTGTTTTCCCTGAACCCTGAAGACCCAGTAGCAGGATGACCGAAATAGTATCCGGCCCCTTTAGACGCAGGTCCTGTCGGGTGTCCCCCAAAAAGGCCACCAATTTGTCGTGGACAATTTTAATGAACTGTTGCCCCGGATCGACGGCCCTTAAAACCCGTTCCCCCTTGGCTTCCTCTATGGTCGAATTGACAAAACGGCGAACCACCCGCAGGTTTACGTCCGCCTCCAAAAGGGCCAGTTTGATGGCCTCTACCGCGTCTTCAATGTTTTTTTCGGTAATGGTCGCCCTTCCGGTTACGGTCCGGAGGGCGTCGGAAATCTTTTCGGTTAGTGTATCCAGCATGCTATTCATGTACCCGAGCTGGGCTCCCCTGTCAATACTGCAGGTCCTTGATAAAACTATGCAAAAATTCCAGGGGTTCCAACTCCCGGTTCAAGATTCGATACAAACCCAGGGAAATCGGAAGCCTGATTTTTTGCTCCTCCATGAGGATTTTAACGTACTTGGCCGCCACGACCCCTTCGGGTAGGTACCCCACCTCGTCGATCCGTTCGATCAGGTTATCCAGATTGGAAAAGGAAGCGAGGATGTTTTTTTCGATGATTTCCCGGCCAAAACGACGATTGCGGCCAAACACGGACCGACAGGTGACGTCCAAGTCCCCCACCCCCGATATGGACGTGAAGGTTTCCGGGTGGGTGGCCCCTAAGGCCCGGCCCAGGGTTTGGATTTCGTTCAGCCCCGCCGCTAGTAATAGCGATTCGGTTCCATCGCCAAAAATATCCTCCATGCCCCGGTGCCCCGTCTCGGTTTTGAGGGCGTCCAGCATCCCAAAGGCTATGGCGATAACGTTTTTAGACGCCGCGGCCACCTGAACACCCCGGACGTCGAAGGAAGAAAACACCAAAAGCCGGGAGGATTTTATAAGATCCCTAAAACGAATCGAATTTTTCGCGTTCTCGCTGGCGGCGATGAGGCCGGTTATCTTGCCCCGGGAAACCTCTTCCGCATGGCTGGGCCCGGCGATGTACACCAGGGATTGACGGTAAAAACCGGGCAGGTAATCTTCCAGGGTTTCCAAAATAAGCCGGGGGCCCCTGGGGCTGGGGATAAACCCCTTGGTGATCACCGCGATAGCCGTTTCGCCTTCCCGGATAGAGGGGACCATAAGGATTTTTTTTAGGGTGTCCAAAAGGTAGAGCGAAGGGGTGGCTAGAATAAGGAATTCCTTTCCCTCCGCCGTTTCCGCGCAATCCGAGAGGGCCCGAAGCTCCGGGGGGAGGGGAACCCCCGGCAGGTAGCGCCGGTTTTCGTGGTCCCGGTTAATGGCTTCGGCGGCACTTCCCTGGTGGCACCAGAGGTCCACCGGAAACCCCTTGTCCGCGATAACCTTGGCCACCGTGGTTCCCCAGGCGCCGGCCCCCAGGACCCCCACCGTCCCTTTCATAGTCCCCGTTCCTCCAGGGCCTCTAACTCGTCCAGCCGACCCGCGATAAGATCGATGCCCCCCTGCCAAAAGGTTTCCCCTTCAATGTCAAAGCCCGCAAACCGGGCCACCGCTTCCGCGGAAGCCCGGCCGGTTTGCCGAAGCAGGTCCCGATACGTGGAGACGAAGGGGGCCCCCTCTTGCCGGTACCGGGCGTACAGGCCCAGGGCGAAGAGCTGACCGAAGGCGTAGGGGAAGTTATAGAACGCCAGATCGCTGTTGTAGTAGTGCCCCTTGACGGCCCACATATAGGGGTGGAGTTGGGCTTCGTCCAAGCCATCCCCGTAGGTGGCCCGCTGGGCTTCCAGCATAAGGGAACATAACTCGGCGGGGGAAAGTTCGGCCTTCTCCCGTCGCTCAAAGAGGGCCCGTTCAAAATAGAAACGGGACAGAATATCCACGATGATCTGGCAGGTATCCTTCAGGTTCCCTTCGATAAGTCCCAGCCGTTCGTTCCCCTGGGCTCGGCCCAGGGCTCCCTCTAAAATGATGGTTTCCGCGAAGGTGCTGGCCGTTTCGGCCAGGGTCATGGGGTAGGCGGTCTGGGTTCGGCTGAGGTCCTTGATAACCTCGTGGTGCCACGCATGGCCCAGTTCGTGGGCCACCGTGGAGACCGAATCGAAGGAACCCTCAAAATTGCAGAGGATCCGGGATTCTCCGGGGATGGGAAAATCGGTGCAGTAGGCCCCGCCCACCTTGCCTTCCCGACCTTCCGCGTCGATCCAGGAAAGGGCAAAGGCGTGGCGGGCAAAATTACCCATGGCTGGGTCGAAGGAAGAAAATTGATCGATAATAAAGTCCCGGCCCTCTTCCCAGCTACGTTTGGCGGTGGAGGCTCCCAGGGGGGCAAAAAGATCGTAAAAAGCGCAGGTTTGAAGGCCCAGGAGCCGGGCCTTTACCTTTAGGTACCGTCGAAACAGGGGAAGGGATTTTTCCATCACCGCGATAAGGGTGTCCAGGGTTTTTCGGCTGATGCGAGCTTGGAACGCCGCCTTGTCCAGGATCGACGTCCACCCCCGGCGTTTTTCCACCGAAAGGGTCCACCCCTTTACCCCGTTGATCGAGGCGGCCATGGGGATCTCCACGGACTTCCAGGCCTCCAATTCGGCCCGGTACGCCCGTTCCCGGACGCTCCGGTCCGCCGAATGGGCCAGGTCCCGCAGGGCGATGACGGTTTTCCGTTCCCCCGTGGCGGGATCCCACAGGGCCGTTACGGTGGAAGAGAGGGCCTCCTGCAAGCGTCCCCAAGCGTCTGCTCCGGAACGGGAAAGGTCGTTGGCCAGGTCCTCCAATTCGGCGTCCATTTGGAAGCGGGCCCTCGTCAAGGACTCCCGAAGGAAAAATTCGTAGGGCTTTAAAGGGGGCTCCGTTTCGATTAGCTGGAGGACCAGATGTTCCCGCTCCGCAAGACGGCTTCGAAAGAGCACCGCCCCCTTCCCCAGGGGTAGGCTCAGCTCTTCGATGGCGTTGACCTCCGCCAGCGCCCGGGGATCCCGGGTGTCGGTGGTATAGACCCCCTGGGCGTAGGCCCCCAGGTTTTCCGCCAAGTCCCCCGCGTCCTCGTAGACCCGCAGAAGTTCGCCGATCCTGCGGGACCCCTGTTCCGGATCCTCGGGAATGCTCTGGGCTACCAAATCTAAAAGCAGGGCCGAACGTTCCTTTAAAAGCTCCTTATCCCGTTGATACTCCGGGGCGTCGAAGGATTGATAGATGGAACCCAATTGCCAACGGGGCGGCGGTAGCGGGGGGAGCCTAGAACCATTGGGCATTCCCATCCTCCCATTCCACCAATTCCTGGGGCTCAAAAACGTTGGCTATCTCCCGCTCCGCGCTGGCGGGGGAATCGGAGGCGTGGACGATGTTCAGCCTGGTCCGATAGGCAAAGTCCCCCCGAATAGTCCCCGGTTGGGCAAGGGTAAAGTCCGTGGGTCCCACCAAACGGCGCACCGTGGCTATAACCCCCTCGGCCTCCAGAACCAGGGCGATAACCGGGCCCGAAAGGGTGTATTCCACCAGTTTTTGGTAAAAATCCTTGCCCTGATGTTCCGCGTAATGGGCGGCTACCTGGGCTTCGGTCATACGGAACATTTTTATGGCGACAATTTTAAGACCCTTCCGCTCAAAACGGGAGAGTACTTCACCGACAATACGGCGTTGGAGCACGCCGGGCTTAAGCATTACGAAGGTTCTTTCCATGGTCATACTATATCAACAACGTTTTCAAAGTCATAGAGGGCCTTGATTTGTCCCCCCGGAGGAATCACCAGGTACTGCCGGGGACCCGGCCCAGCGCCCTCGGACGCCTTGTTCCCCGGATCGTTGGTCCTTGGCCCTCCGTTACCTGGGGCTTCCCAAGCCCCTTCTATCAGTCCCCGTAGAAGCCCCTCGTCCCCCGGGATCAATTTGAATTGCTTACCCTCCGCTTCCGCCAGGCGTCGAACCTCCTCTTCCCGGCCCAGGGGGGCCGTTGAGGGGGTTTGAATAAAACGGAGGATGGGTTCATCCAACTCCGGGTGCAGGGTTTCCCACAGGTATTGGGCGTTTTCTTCGCCGTACTGGGCCGCCAGCTCTTCGTAACTTAGGCCAAAACCGTTGGCCCGGCCCGTATCGCTGGTCCGCATGTACGCCGATTCCCGCTCCAGGTACCCGCAACTGGACCAGGGGGCGCTGAGGGATTCGCCGAATTCCTTTAAAAAGGCCGAAGCGGATCCCAAAAGGATGGTAGCGCAATCGTGGGCCCGGGGAAGCACCAGGGGCGTATCCTGGGCGCGAATCCCCGCCAGGGCGTTGCCGCAGAGCCCGTAGGCTAGCAGGATGGCCCGATACCCTTTCCCCCTTAGGGCGTCGATCCGCTGTTGCAGTTGGGTCCTCAGAATGTCCGAGTGTTCGTGCAAACCCAGTTCCAAAAACTCCGGGTCCACGACCCTTGGGCTGGAGGCGATGAGCCCGCAAAGCTCACGGGTAAACACAGAGCAGGCGATAAGGCGGTACTTTATCACTTCCACGGGTTGTTCCTCTGGAATCAGAATAACCGCTCGGCCCATTCCTGGGGAAGTCCCCTGTTTTCGGTGTTTTCATCGGGAAGAAAAATTACGAAGGTACTTCCCTTGCCTTCTTCTCCCTGGATGTCCCAATGGCCCCCGTGGCGCTGAACGAGCCTGTGGCAGAGCGAAAGACCCAAGCCGGTCCCCGTTTCCCCCTCGGTTCCCCGCCGACTTGGTATGCGACCCTGGTGGAGGAAGGTCTGGATCTGGTCCGCCCTAAGCCCGATGCCCGTATCGGATACCTCAAGCTCTATCCCCCCTCCGGCGGCCTGCGAAGCCTCCGGTGGATCGATAGCCCCCCGACGACGAGCCCGGATAGCGACGGTTCCCCCGGCTTTGGTAAACTTAAGGGCGTTGGAAACCAGGTTCCGGATGAGGGCGGAGATGAGTTTTGGATCCCCATAGGCTACCAATCCCGGGGGATACGTGGTCTCCATATAGATTCCCTTCCGTTCTGCCCCATCGGCAAAGGATCCCCTTAGGGTATCCAAAAGTTCCGATAGGTCGAAGGTTCGGGGCGTAAAATCTAAAACCCCCTGGTCGATCAAGGCCCAATCGACCAGTTCGCTGATCAGGTTCCAAAGGGCGTTCATCTTTTTGTTCAGCTCGGCGATAACTATGGGAAAATCTTCCTGGACCTTTGTTTTTTCTTCGTCCATGGTTCGCAGTAGTTCCCGGAACGATCCGATGGGCCCCTTAAGGTCGTGGCCGATCAGGGCCAGGGCGTCCCGGCGACCATCCAACAGGATCTTCAGTTCCCGTTCCCGTTCAAACCGGTCCGTTTCATCGATGATTACCCCCAGGATGCCCAGGGGTTTACCCTGCGGGTCCCGCAGAAGGGTTTTCCGTACCTGAACCATCCGTTCGCTTCCATCGCCCAAGGGTAGGGCTGTCTCGTACACCTGGACTCCTCCCCGTTCCAAAAGTTCTTGGTCCTTTGCTAATGTGGTTGAAGCGTAGGATTCAGGAAAGAGTTCATCCACCCGTTTTCCGATAAAATCAAGACCCTGGAGCCCCACCAGGGCAGGGTAACTGGGGGTAACGGCGGTGTACCGGAGATCCGGACCCTTTAAAAAAATCGGAATCGGCAGGGCGTCAAAAATAGAGCGCTGGGTGGCCAGGACCTCCTCTTTTTGCTTCAGCAGGGTTGCCAAAATAGTCCGTTGACTTAAGGTTTCCTGGTAGAGGCTTAAGGTCAGGTTGTGGAAAAGGAGGGCGACCACATAGATTATCAAAATTAAAAGGCCGTAACCGTACAAATCGGCGGGGGCTATGGGGATGAAAACCCTCTCTATGTGTCCCAGGGAGGTATGGATAGGATAGTGATTTCCGTAGACCAGGGCGCCGTACAAGGCTAGCCCTGTTATTCCATAGGGAAGAACCAAAAGCCAGGATGCCAGTCTTGGACCCAGGATAAAAACCATAACTGCGGGAACGGCGGCGAGCCACGCAAGGGGGATAGCCGATCTAAGCTGTATAATACCCTCTATCAGAAGGATTTCCATAAAAAGACCAAAGCTAAGACCGGGGATTTTTAGCCTATGGTAGCTTCTAAGATACAGCAAAAAGCTGAGGGCTACCAAAGGAGCGATGGAACTAAGGACCAAAACTTTGCGTTCAAAAGCCCACACGACCACCACTTGAAAAATCGCCGAAGGAATAAGGGCCCCCAGGAGGATGGTAAAAATACGGATCCGTAGACGACGCACGGGGGATACTTCCGGGGGAAGCCGTAGAAACTGATCTATTTTGTTCATCAGAGATATTTTCAACATAAGAATAGGATACCATATTTTTATAAATTGGCAAGTTTTTGGCGACAAAAAATAAACTAAAAGTTTGATGGCCCCCACGCCGGCGGTTGTCGCCCTTAGCCCTATCTCGCATCGTAAAAGCGTGGTATGGTATGGGGGCGAAAAGCTGGATTTACCGACCACATCCGGTTGTATCGAGCCCAGGCACAAGCCGCCCTTGTCCCTGGCTTTTATCAAAATAACCTATCAATCAGGATAAAGGTGATGGAAAAGACCACGGTTATCCGAATGCTGGAGCACCAGCGTATACCCTTCCAGGTTCTGGAATATGAGGTTGATGAAGCGGACCTTTCCGCCATCCACGCGGCGGAATTGTTGGGCCTGGAGCCGGACCGGGTGTTTAAGACCATAGTCCTGGAGGGCGAACGTACCGGTCCTTTGGTCTGCGTGGTTCCCGGCACCTGCGAAGTGGACCTGAAACGGGCCGCCAAGGTTGTGGGGGACAAGGCGGTGCGGCCCCTCCCTCTGCGGGATCTGGAGGCGGTTACGGGCTATATCCGCGGCGGTTGTTCGCCCCTGGGGATGAAAAAAAAGTTTCCCACCCTTATCGATGAAACAGCCTTGATATTCGATACCATCTCGGTCAGCGCGGGCATGCGGGGGCTCCAGATCCTTATGGCCCCCCGAACCCTGGCAGAACTATCTGGGGCGGTCTTCTGCCCCCTTATCCAATAAGGCGTCCGTTCGACTTCGATCCAGATGCAGGTGTCTATCAAATATCCCATGGGTTCCGGAGCTCCTGCTTTAAATCTTGCTTTCTAGAATCCTCCAACCAACCCTGAGCTGAGGGGTCTGGCATGATTCGGTATATATCTGCCATCACTTCAAGCGCTGTTCCGGTTGATTTTTGAGGGATCAGCTTGATCCGTTTTTTTTTGTTCCGTACCAGAAGTACTTCTTCTCCCTGGTATTCCACCCGGTTGAGTACTTCTTTCATATGACGAGCAAAATCGGTAACCGACATAATTAACATATTTTCTTCCCCTATCAAATAGTATGATTGAATCATCTAGATGTCAACAAACGCGGACTCATGGGTACTTGGGGGCTGGAATACTGGAGTAGGGCTTTGGTGTATGACAATCAGTGGCTATGCGGTAAAATGCACGCCCCCCAATCTCCTGCGCCGGGCTTTAATAGGTCACCGAAACCAACGTAAGTCCCTGGGCGGGGGCGGGTGCTGGGGCTAGGGATCGATCCTTTTTCTCCAGCAGAAGGGAGACAGTGGGACCATCAACCTGTCCTTTACCCGCCTGGATTAACAGGGCGGCCATGATTCGAACCTGGTTCCATAAAAAGCCATCTCCCCGAACGCGGATATCCACCCATTTCCCCTGCCGTTCTACCGCACATTCAAAAACGGTTTTTTGGCGGTTTTTTTTGGATTTATCCGCCGTGAAGGTGGAAAAATCGTGGGTCCCCAGGAACGCTTGGGCGGCCTGGTTCATGGCTCCCGTGTCGAGGGTTTCCGTACAGCGGAGAGAAAAGGGGGCTAAAAAGGGGTCTCCCACGGGACCGTCGATTATCCGGTAGCGGTAGGTTTTATCGATGGCCCCATACTGGGCGTGAAATCGGTCCACAGCGGTTTGGCAGTCTAGGACCGCCAGGTCCTCCGGAAGTTCTGCGTTTACGGCCCGCGACAGGGCCGATGGGTCAATTCGACGGGGAACGCGGAGACTCGCGACTTGGCCCTCGGCGTGGACCCCCGCGTCGGTCCTCCCGGCGCCTATCAGAAATAGCTGGTCGGCGGTCCAGCCATCCGGATGTATGGCCCCCTGGGAAAGGGACGGCAATAGGGATAGGATGGTCCGCTCCAATTCGCCCTGGACCGTCCGGCCGTTGCCCTTCTGCCATCCCCTAAAACCTTTTCCGTTGTACGCGATGGTCAGCCGCAGGGTTTGGCATTCCTCGGTGCCGGGGGCCGGGATGCGAAATCGGTGGGAGCGCGAAAGGGCCTCCCCCTGTCCTTTCATCAATCTATACCGATGGCTTTGCGTAGTCGGCCTACGGTCCGGCCGGCGATGGCTCGGGCCTTTTCCGCCCCCTGGGCGAGGATTTTATCCAAACTCGGGGGATCGGCGATGATTTCTTCGTAACGGTTCCGCAGGGGGCCCAGTTCCCGGTTCATCGCCTGGAAAAGGGCTTCCTTAGCTTCCCCCCAGCCCATACCGCCGGCGCGGTACCGCCTTGCCAGGGCGGCCTGCTCTTCCGGGGTAGCGAAAAGTTTGTAGAGCGCGAAGATTTGGCACGTGTCGGGGTTTTTCGGTTCCTCCATGGATTGGGAGTTCGTGACGATCCGCATAACCGTTTTCCGCAGTTGTTTTTCCGGGGCGAACAGGGGGATCGTGTTGCCGTAACTTTTACTCATCTTCCGGCCGTCCAAGCCGGGGATTATGGCTACCGACTCTTGAATTACCGCCTGGGGTACCACCAGCAGATCCTTTTTATAATTAAAGTTTACCGCCTGGGCTATATCCTGGGCCATTTCGACGTGCTGAGCCTGGTCTTTGCCCACGGGAACCACGTCGGTGTCAAACAGAAGAATATCCGCCGCCATCAGCACCGGATAGGTAAAAAGCCCCATGTTGATTCCCGCGTCGGGGTCTTCCCCCTTTTCCGTGTTCGCCTGAAGGGCCGCTTTGTACGCGTGGGCCCGGTTCATCAAGCCCTTGGCGGTAAAGGCCATGAGGATGGTGGATAGCTCGAAGGTTTCGGGGATGGAACTTTGACGGTAAAATATTACCCGCTCGGGGTCCAAGCCCGCGGCGAGCCATCCCGCCGCCACGGCGCGGATGTTGGCGGTCAATACCGCCGCTTCCTTTACCGAGTTTAACGAGTGGTAATCGGCGATAAAGTACCGGGCCTCGTAATCCTGGGCCAAACGCAGGGCCGGTTTGATAGCCCCAAAATAGTTTCCGATATGAAGATCTCCCGTGGCCTGAATTCCGGTAAGGGAAATTTTACGCATCCTCGTGGCTCCTTGTGGGTGTTAGCAATTTTTTGTGGTATGCGCCATACCCCGCGCATACGAACGCAGTATACCGATTTTAGGAAAAAATGAATATACCGGAGGGGCGCCGAGGGCCCTCGAGGGTCCCCAGGGGCGCCGGGGACCCCGATGGGAACCAAGGCTCCCCAATGGGAACCAAGGCTCCCCAATGGGAACCGAAGCGCACCGATGGACGCCGAGGGCCACCAATGGTCCCCGAGAGGCACCGATGGGCGCCGGTGCCTGGCCAAACTCGATTTTAAAGATTATGGGTATAGGTCAACGTGAATTCCTTAAAGCTCAGGGTTTTATTCGCGTAGGTCCGGAAACCGAAGTACCGGTGATACAAGGACCCGTCGGTCCACGTTATGTATTCCCCAAAGGAAAATCGTAATCCGATTATTTGAAAGGGGCTAAGGGCGTAGCGGACACGCCCCCCTGATTCAAAAATATCCGCGTCGGAGCCCCATCCGCCCGACGCGCTGGGGGAACTGGATCGAATATCCCCCAAACGGAAGGTTCCTTGAAAGAAGAGTCCCGCTTCCTGAACGCCCCAAAGCAAGGGAGGGCGGTAGCCAAGGAAAAAATAGGGGGTCAGCAAGAACCCGTTAAAGTTCATGCCCTGGTCGTTCAGCCACACCCACGCATCGTCCGCCGCCGCGGTGGTCATGGCTTGGTACTGGATTTTAGGAGTGATTTCCAGGACCAAACGGGTCCAGGGGTCCAGGGTAAGGTACTCCACGCTGAGGATAATCGGCGTGGAGAGCCAAAGTTTCCAAATCCCGGCGGAAAAGGGCGGCGATTCTTGAACCGGTATGGAGTCGTTGGCCGGATTTATTCCCAAGGGGACCCCTGAGGCAAAGGGGGTTTTCCACGCGGTGCCCCAGCTTCCTCCCAATTTTACGTGGAATAAAGCGATGGGCTCCAGGGTGGTCTCCCCGGAAAGCACCATGCTGTTGGTGGAGAATTTCGCCTCCCCCGCGAATCTTAGGTAATTGGAGTCGAACAGAATATCGGGGCCCCGGAACAGGGGGATGGAAATCTGTCCCCCAAAGGCGGCGAACCCTTCGGGCCGCCAATCTCCCTTGGCCGCGGGACCCAAAAGGGAAAATTCCAGCCGGGGACCGTATTCTACAAGAATTTGGTCGTCGGCCCATAAAACAGTAGAAATTAAAACGAGAGCCGGAACGAGGGAAAGACGAAAAAGCCGTCGAAGAGCGACCATGGGGATCTCCTTTTACCTTGAAATTGTGACGGGAACTTCCGCCGGTTCCGGATCGCCGCCCACTTCCTGGAGGCCCCCCGTTTCAGGGGATCCGGGCAAAGTCGTCTGCGTGTTTTCCATGAAAACGCGGACCTGTTGTTTTCGAGGATCGCCCTCTAGGCGGAACAGGTGGTTGGCCAGGACTGTTTGGCCCCCGTCGGCGCTTATCGCGGTGGAGTAACGGGCCTTTTCCTGCTCGTTTTCTATAATAGCGATAATCAGGTTTCCCGACCTTCGGACGGGGTGATTGTTGGTCGCGGCGGCGGAAACCCAGATGTAGCCGGATCCGGCGGTTTTCGCGTCGAAGACCGCCAGACTAAAGGCCGGATAGCTGAAGGGATTCAGGAGCACGATTTTATCCCCCGGGATGCCTCCCTTAAGCACATCGGTGCTTTGCAGTTCCATCCGGAGCACCTTTACGGCCCCCTTGGACCAATCCAGTTTGGGATCCACGATGGAGAAGGAAAGATCGGCTCCCTGGGTTTTATTCGGCATGATGGTCCCCAGATTTTGGGAGAAAACTTCCTGGTCGTTGTTGGATTCGTCGAAATATTTCAGAGTAACGGCATGAATCCGGACGGGACTATTATTGATGGCCTGGGCAACCACCCGGCGGTCGAATCCCTTACGGAAAATATCGACCGTTCCAAACATCAAGGATGGATCGGCGAATTGAACAGGGACGGTATTGTTTTTAGTGTACAGCTCGGTACCCTTGAGGGGACGGACGGAAACGCGAGCTTGGAACGGTTCGGCGTTCAAGGGGATTCGGTATTCCATCGGAAGGATGACCCTTTCCCCGGGGCGAAGTTCCAGGTGCTGGTACGCTTTGCCGTACCCCAAGGTTTCGTCCACATGGGCGCGGAGCATATCGGTAACGATGCCGTCGGCGGTATCCAAGCCCTGGTTGACCACTTCCACGTCAAAATGGAGCAGTTGACCCCCTACCTCCGGTTCGTAGTACCGGAGGATGCTCTGGGGATTCACCGCCAAATCCGGGGAGGGAACGATCGACGCGAACATTAAATTGGTATAACGGGAATCTTCCTTCAGGGAGGCCAAACGACTGCGGTAGATCACGTCGATACGGTTTGAGGGCGCCCAAAAACCTTGAACCGCGTCCGCCCGTTTCCCCAGTTCGGGATTTTTTTCCCAGACCGCCTGGGGGTAGCTCCATCGGCTCCCCTTTGGATCCCAAACGATTACCGTCGGCACGGAAAGGATTGAATCGGAGCCGGGGGACGAATCCTCCTGGACAAAGAGGATCGCCGCTTTGTCGTCGGGGCCGGTTATCACGTTGAAGTCCTCGTTAATATAAACGTTCGCGTCCAATATTTTTTTCCGCGCCTTGAAGGGCCAGGAAGCGAAAATGTTCTCGTAATAGTAATAATTGCCCACAGACCCTTTCTCCATGGAACTGTAGAAAAGGGCTGATTTTCCCCGCCAAGAGATAATCCGGGGCGTGGCGTTCGTCCCCGGATCCACTATCCTGTCCTTGTGAACGATCAGCTGTCCAAGATTTTCGTTCTGCCGGGGTGTTGGCCTGGAACTATCGCTGTAAATTCTATAAATGGACCGATCGTTGAGGGTGTTGAAATCCCCGTCCTCGTCTTCGAGGGTAATCACGTAAGGGCGCCCGTCGTGGATCAGGGGCTGATAGGCTATGACAGGCCTATTGGGGAAATAGAGATCATATATCGCGTTTTCCCAAGAGGTCCCGCTCATTTTGGCGTATTCTATATAAGTCGATCCTTTTTGAAGGACAACATCCCCCGCGGTGTTGCGGACGTAGGTAAGAGTCAGGGTCTTCCCGTCGGAGGCCAGCCGGGGCTTGCCGAAGAATTGTCCCTCCACCGGGCCGTCGATGTGCCGCGGGGCGCCAAAATTCCCCGATTTAGGATCGTAGGCCGCCGTTAAAATTTCGCTGTTGCCCAGGACCTGCCCAAGGGCCGCCTTTTCGCCGCCGAATTTTTTCGTTGTATTTTGCCATGCCGCGTAGAGGAGGCCCCGATGTTCGATGATATCGAAATCGTAATCCCCCGTGCCGTCGTCGTTGACAATCCTTGGATCCTCCCAGCTTCCGTCGGCTCTTCGGATGGAGAAGGTTAGCGCGGCCCGATCCGCGCCGGCTCGGCTTTCCCGGTCGTCGATCCAAAAGAGGAATTCCTTTCCCACGGCGTAAACCAGACGGGGTTCGGTCCCCGGAAGTATATTTTGCTTAATCGCTTGAACCGTCATGGGCGGTCCATCCCCGACCACCTGGGCTGGCGCCGTATTCCCCAGCCATTTTGACCCCGTACCCAGGTAGCCCCGATCCTCCATGACGAAATCTTCCGAATTGGCCTGTATTTGCGGAGGAAGTTCTTCTACCTGATCGTCTCCCCAAAGGTGTTTATGCAATGCCATAATTTTATACTCGAAATTAAAGACAAAAATGAGGCGCAGGCGGACGGAAATGTCCGCGTTGAAATTCCCCGAGGTTCCGATGGGTTTAAATTTCATCGGCAGTTCCGCCCGTACGCCCACCCCCGCGGAAGCGAGTCCCTTGACCCCTACACCCCCCTCAAAATCGATGCCCGGCGTGACCGTAAGGGTGATATTTTTAAAGAATCCCGCCAGGGTTGGATCGTTCCCTTGGTACGCGAAGCTTACCGACAGCTCTCCCGAAACGCCGAAGGACGCGTAAAGGGGTATAAACCCCGCCATCATGTATCCCGTGTATTCGTACCCAAAGCGGCCGATCACCTTTAAGCCGCCGCTGATTACCCGGAGTTCCCCTTTCTTATAGGTTAATTCGATGTATCCCACACTGACGACGGTTCCAGACCAGGCTCCCGATCCCATGGCGGAAGGTTTCTCCCCGATCTTTTTCCAATAATCAAGTATTTGTTTCCCGTAATCCTTGGTCTTATCAATTTTATTGCACCAATCTTTAAATTTTTCCTTCCACAATTCCTTGTTTGTAACAAAACCATCGGCGCCGATGTATATGCCGATTTTATCATTCTCATAGGACACTCGGGCGCTTATTCCGGGGATTCGGAACTGACCATTTAGTCCCGCCAGGAGTTTTACATCCGCCGGTACAGTGGCCTGCGGGGCGACCGGCAGGGTTTGAATAGGTTTGTCCAGCTCCGCGGGTTGACGAATTTTTACGAGAGTCGGCAGGGTAATGACGGTATTTTGATAGTTGATTGTGATTCCCGCGTGAATAATATCTCCCACGCTGAATTGGTTTCCCATATCCACATCAAAATTTGGGGAAGAGAAGGACAACCGTTTATTCCCCTGCTGAAGAAAATACGAGGTGATTTTAAATTTATCCTTAGGGTTAAATACGGCCATTTCGATACGCGAAGGGCTCGGTTTTTTGCATTCAAATTCTTCCTGCTGAAAAAGCACGTTGGTCTTCGTATTCTGATTTTCCCGGTTCAAGGTCATCGCGTCTATTCGAGGTAGTTCCTGGTCCAGGGGCAAAACCTGGATGGTATACGTGTTTTTATGATCCCCCACGTCCAAGGTCATTCCATAAAAAAGCGAACTGGAACCGACGAGAATTTTTGATTTTTCAAAGCGGCTCCGTTCTAGGGATAAGCTTAGAACCCCATCGATTCCGGATTTTGGAGGGTCGGGAATTTCATACTCCCCGAATTCCCCCACCGCCTTGGTAAAGGCGAAACCCGATACCGGTCGATCGTCGATAAAATTCCGTACCTGTATTCGTAGATCGATCCGCTCTTCCCCCACGGTTTGGCCGACGGTCGTTTGGGAATGCCGCAGTTGTCCCCGAAATTCGGTCGCCTCCGCGGAGGGGTCGATAAATGTAATATTTCCATTCGTATCCACGGCACGGCTTAGGGCGTCGGAAAAATTTCCCAGCTCGGACCATCGAGGGCGGACGATAAATTTGCCGCCCTCGTCTATAAGACCCCACAGTCCGTCTTCCTTGGCCGGAGCCCGTTGGGATGAGAAGTCTCCCGCGTCTTGGAACCGGGGATTGACCGTGAATTGGCCGTCCGTGTCGATATAGCCCCAGGCTCCGTCCACGCTGACCGCGGCGACGGAGTCCGCGAACGGCCGGGCCCCATCGAAGGCCGGTTTTATGACAAATTTCCCCTCCGTATCGATAAAGCCCCACTCGTTATCGTCCTTCATTTCCGCCGCGGGGGCCAAATCGTTGGAGAACGCCAGGGCCTGCTTGAACTGGAAATTGATGGCTACTTTACCTTTTTTATCAATATAGCCCCACCGCTGGCTTAAACGGACCGCCGCGAGGCCCTGGGAAAAGGATCCCGCCTCGTCATAGTCCGCCGGTATAACCATTTTCCCCTGGTCGTCGATGTATCCCCATCCTTCGGCGGTTCTGACCGCGGCGCGGCCGTCGGAAAAAGTCCCGGCGTCAAGAAAGGACGGAACGATGAATAACCTGCCGTCCCTATGGATATATCCCCATTTATTATGCACCCGTACCGCGGCTTTTCCGCCTGAAAAGGGTTTAGCCTCGCTAAATTGGGGGGATATAACCATAGTGCCCATCGAATCGGCGTAGCCCCAACGGCCTTTGCTTTCGGCGGGAATTAACTCTTCTTTAAAAACGCCCGCATTGTCCCAAACGCCGTCGAAGGGCGCTTCATAATTCGGCGCGGTGGCGCAGGACATAAAAGAAGATAGGATACTTATTAGAATAAAAAGCAAAAACGACGGCATAAAATCCCCCTCAAAGAGTTATAATCGAGGGGAATGGATATAACAAGCAAAAAAAAGCAATAGAGAATATTTTACGGGGTTATTGGGAGAAAGGGAAATGTATCGCGCTTATGATACATATGATTCAATTTTACGCACGGTTTTTTTGCCCATCAATCCTTCCTGAAGAACCCAAAATTGTACTAAGAACCACTGGTTTGGATCTTCGTTTATATCCACCGTGGCGAAGCTGGGCCCCAGGGAACCCCTCGGTTTTCCGAGGCTTCCAGGGTTAAGAACCAGCAGTCCTTCGATTTCTTCGTAATAGGGTCGATGGGTATGACCGAATAGGGCCCCCTGGGCTTGGGATGCCTTGGCGGTGCTTATTAGGGAATCCAGGCCCTCCTGGACCCCGTGATGGTGTCCGTGGCAAAGAAAAAACCGCTTACCCCCCACCTCCAGGGTGTCGGCGATGGGTAGGCGATGGTCATGATCCCCGTTTCCTCGGACGATTTTCCAGGGTGGCCAAAAATCCGTTCGTCCCGCCGCCAGGGGAAGGTCCTCGGCTCCGTCGCCGAGGAAGGCTAGGGTGGTTATGTCCCTTTTTTTGGCCCACTGAAATACCGCGGCGAGGGCCGCCACATCCCCGTGGGTGTCCGAGAGGATAAGGATGCTCGCGGCTTTCATGGTTCCAGGATGCAGGCGGAAAAGTGTCCCGGGCTTAACTCCCTAAGGGGCGGACGTCCGGAACGGCACGGATCGATGGCGAAGGGACAACGGGGGTGGAAATGACAGCCCGGCGGCGGGTTTACGGCGCTGGGAATTTCTCCCCGGGGCAGGGCGTCCTTGCGGCGTTCCTTGGGATCGGGCACGGGAACCGCCTGTAACAGGGCCTTGGTATACGGATGGTGGGGGGTGCGGAACACCTGGTCCTTGGTACCGATCTCGACGATCCTTCCCAGGTACATGATGGCGATGCGATCGCAAAGGTACTTTGCCGTGGCCAGGTCGTGGGTGATAAAGAGGTACGTCAGGTTAAATTCCCTCTTTAGCTGTTTCATCAGTTCCAAAATCAAGGCTCGAACCGATACGTCCGCCATGGCGATGGGTTCGTCGGCCACCACGAATTCGGGGTTCGTTACCAGGGCGCGGGCCAGCACCACCCGTTGGGTTTGGCCCCCCGAAAGCTGGTGTGGATATTTGCGGTACAGGAATTCCGCCGGTGTAAGACCCACCTGTTCCATGATCTGGATGGCCCGCCGCTTTGCTTCCGCCCCTGAGGCTAGGCCCTGAATCCGCAGGGGATCGGAAATAGCCTGTCCCACGGTCATTCGGGGACTGAGGGAAGAATCGGGGTCCTGGAATACCACTTGCATTTTCATCCGCAGGCGGCGCAGTTCTTCCTTGCCGATGGTACTAATATCCCGCCCATCGTAAAAAATACTCCCCGAGGTGGCTTCCAGAAGCCGCAGGAGGAGACGACCCGTGGTGGACTTGCCCGAGCCGCTTTCGCCCGCCAAGCCCAGGACTTCCCCCTTCCCAATGGAGAAGGATACGTCGTCCACCGCGTGGACGTACTGTTGTTTCTTCCCAGAAAAAAGCATGTCTAACACGCTTTTTTGAACGGGGAAATTCTTTATCAAATTCGTAACGCGGATCAATTCTTCCATAGATTTTTCTCTCACTCGTACAGCCAGCAGGCAGTCTGCTGATTGGCTCGGTATTCTTTCATGGGCGGCATTTTTTGCCGGCAGATATCCATCCCCTTGGGGCACCGGTCCGCGAAGGGACAGCCCGGGGGTGGCACCACAAGATCGGGGGGACTCCCCGCCATGCTGACCAGGCTTTCCTGATCCACGTTGATATTCGGCACACAGCCGATGAGGCCCTGGGTATAGGGATGCATGGGTTCGGCGAAAATTTGCTCCGCCGTCCCGATTTCCGCGATTTTTCCCCCGTACATCACCGCGATCCGGTTGGCGATCTCCGCCACCATGGCTAGGTTGTGGGAAATCAAAATGATAGAGATGTTGTACTCTTCCTTCAACAATTTCAAAAGGTCCACAAAAGTGGCTTCAACGATCACGTCCAGGGCTGTGGTAGGCTCGTCGGCGATGAGGATCTCGGGGTCCAGGATGAGGCCGAGGCCTATCATAATCCGCTGGCGCATTCCCCCGGACATTTGATGGGGATACTCGTGGAGCCTCTGCCGGTCAATTCCCAACCGCTCCAGCACGTCCCCCGCTTTTTTCTCCGCCTCCGTCCGGTTGGTAAAGACGTTATGGACCTTGAGGGTTTCAAAAAAATGGTCCCGAATGCGCATCAAGGGGTTCAGGGAAGTTAGGGGGTTTTGGAAGACCATGGCCATCTTGTTGCCCCGGAAGAGCCGGAGTTCCTCAGTTTTCATGGACATGATATCCCGCCCTTCAAACTCTATGCTTCCACCGGCTACCCGACCGGGGGCCCGTAGGAGCCGGAGGAACGAAAGTCCCAGGGTCGATTTCCCGCACCCCGATTCGCCCACCAGACCCAGCACCTCTCCTTTATGGAGGGTAAACGAGACGTTCCGCACCGCGTGTACGGTCCCGATCGAAATAGGGTAATCTATAGATAAATCTTTGACTTCAAGTATCGTTTTCTCCACGGTGTCTCTCACTTTTCAAGGAGCCTGGGATTTAGAATTTCCGCCAGCCCTTCGCCCAGCATCGTAAAACCTAAGGCTAAAAGCATAATCATCAATCCCGGATAGGTGATCATCCACCACACCCCCGAGGGCAGGTAACTTTTGCCCAAAGACAGGTCCATACCCCAGTCGGGGATGCCAGCGGGGAGTCCCAAGCCGATGTACGAAAGGGCCGCCTCCGTGGTGATGGCGTCGGCTATATTGAGGGAAAAAACGACGACCACGGTGGCGATGATATTGGGGAAAATGTATCGGAACAAAATCGTGCCCTGTTTCGCGCCGATGGACCGGGCCGCCTCCACGTACAGTTGTTCTTTGAGCTGGAGCGTCTGGCCCCGAACCAAACGAAAATAGGTGGGGATATAGATGACCGCCACTGCCAGCGTTATGTTTATGACCCCCGGTCCGAGCATGGCCGCGAAGGCGATGGCCAGGATAAGGCCCGGGAAGGCGTACACCGAATCCATGATCAGTGAAAGGACGCGATCCACGACGCCACCCACGTACCCGGAAATAAGGCCCAGTGGTATGCCGATCACCGAAGATAGCAGGGCGGCGGATATGGCGACCCCTAAGATGGTTCGGGATCCCCAAATGATGCGGGAGAATACGTCCCGGTTTAGGTTGTCGGTCCCGAAGATGTTATGGGCCGATGGGGGCGAAAGCTGGGGGCCCGAATCTTGGGCGTTGGGGGCGAAGGGGGCAACCGTTCCGGGGAAAATCGCCAGATACGTGATCATGAGGATTACGAAAATCCCGACGATCATAATCCACCATTCGACGCCGTAGGTTTTATTCGATTTGGAGATCCAACGAAAGAACTTGCTTACGGTGTAGGCGGGGGAATATTTCGCCTTCGGATCCTCGATTTTTTGACTATTCATACGATCACTCATCCTAACTCCAAAGCGATGGGCCTAAAAGGGGCCTAGTATTTAACCCTCGGATCGATGAGGGCGTAAAAAAGATCGACGATGAGGGAAATTATACTCACCATCAGGGCAAAGATGACGATTACGCCTTGCACCACGGGATAGTCCCGCAGGTAGATCCGTTCCAACAGCAAGCGGCCCATACCGGGCCAGGAAAAGGTCGTTTCCGTCAAAATGGCTCCCGAGAGGAGGATAGCAAATTGAAGCCCCAACATGGTCAAAATCGGAACGAACGCGTTTTTTAAGCCGTGGCCGTAGGTGACCTTCCGGTCGGGAACCCCGCGGGCGTGGGCGGCTAAAATAAAGTTCGATTTCAGCGTATCGAGCATGTTGGCCCGGGTCAAACGGATGAAGACCCCGGAAAGCACGATCCCCAAGGTGATGGAGGGAAGAAAAAGATGGATCAGCACATCCGACAGGGCGACAAAATTGCCCGATATAAGGGCGTCGACCACATAGAAACCCGTGTGGGAAAAGGAGCTGGTGATGACCCGAGCGCTAGTACGGCCAGCCACGGGTAGCCAATGGAGCCAAACCCCGAAGATAAGCTGAAGCATCAGGCCCATCCAGTACACGGGAATGCAGTAAGCGACGTTTCCAAAAATTCGTATAAGAAAATCCGCCGCCGATCGACGGTTCCGGGCGGCGAAGGCCCCCAGGGGAACCCCTATCAGCAGGGTGAAGAACATTCCAATTATGGTAAGCTCAATGGTAGCGGGAAGTTTATCCTGAATGGTACTCCAAACGGTCTGCTTGAGGATCATGGAGTCGCCCAAATCGAACCGGGCGATTTGTCCAAGATATTTCACGTATTGGATATAGATTGGATCGTTGAGCCCCAGTTCCTGTTTTTTTTCCTCGATTACCTTTGGCGGTGCGTGGGCCCCTAATAAAGCCGATACCGGATCACCGGGCATGACCCGCAGTACGACAAAAACGATCGTTAGGAGAATAAAAATCATCGGAATAGTCAGGGCGATCCGGGTGATTATATAACGAAGTAATCCCTTCATTGGTCGATGTACGCCTTCTATTCAAAAATACAAGGACCGGTACAAGAACCGGTCCTTGTTGTACAACCTTGTACGGTTACTTACTTATCGGAAAAATACAGGGTGTTATAGTTGAATATCAACGTGGGTCCGATATTCACGCCCTTGACCGTGGGTTTTGCGATGATGTACAGGTTTCCCTGGAAAATCGGAACCGTCGGTACCTGATCGGTCCACATCTTCTGGATCTTGGCGAAGATGGCTTCCCGGGTCTTCTGGTCGGGACTCTGCTGTTCCTGCGCGAACAACTTATCCCACTCGGGGCTGGAGAAATAGATCCCCATACCCGAAGAACCGTCGGTCTGGGCAAAAGCGGCGGTATAGTCATCCGGATCCACGTAGTCGGGGTACCAACCCAGGAGGAACATGGGCATCTGTTTGTTGTGCCATTGCTGTTTGTAGGTGGCCCATTCGGCAGATTTAAGCGTCACTTTGACCGCGGGGCTCTTCTCCAGGTCGTTTTTCATAACCTGGGCCAGGTTGACTTCCGTATCACCGTAGTGGGACGGGGTATACCAGAGGTCGATGGCGAGGGGATTGGAGGCGGTATAGCCTGCTTTGGCCAAGAGTTTGTTAGCCATTTCCACATTCCCGTCGCCGAATACGATCTTAAAGTCCTCCGCGTGGGTTACCATACCCTGGGGAATCATGGAGTACAGGGGGGCGTTCTGGCCAAGGAATACCTTCTGGATGATTTCGGGCCGATTGATCAGCGCCGCCATGGCTTGTCGGAGGGTCGGATCCTTAAAAATGCTCTGGGAGGTTTCAAAGCAGAGGTACCGAATATAGGGTCCCGGAAGTTCGAAGGTTTTGAACTTCGGATTCGCCGCTAGATCCTTGATATCCGAGGGATTCAAGGTTTTGTATACCAGGTCCAGCTCGCCGGATTCCAGGGCCAGGCGCATGGTGGTTGCGTCGGCGAAATAGCGGATGATGATGGTGTCGATTTTTGGTTTTGGACCAAAGTAGTTGGGGTTCGCCTTGAACACCACTTCCTCGTCCCGTTTGAACGAGGTGAGTGTGTAGGGCCCCAGTCCCGCGATCTGTCCGCCGGGCAGTTCGGAAATGTCCTTAATGATATGATCCGCCGGGTACTGTTTGGGATCCACGGGGAAGTAGGTCGGCGTGGCTATGAGGGTGGGGAAGTAGGCGGTGGGCCCTTGCAGGTTAAAACGGACCGTAGTATCGTCAATTACATCCACGGATTTTACGTAGCTGGACACAAGCCACGAGGGATCGCCCTTTAAGGCGATTACCCGGTCGATGGACCACTTTACCACCTGGGCGTTAAAGGGGTCTCCGTTGCTGAATTTAAGTCCCTTGCGGAGTTTGAAGGTATACTGATCCGTGGAGGGGTTTACGGAATAGCTTTCCGCCAGGGCGGGAACAATATCCGTGGTTCCGGGGGTGTATGCCAAAAGCCCCTGCCCTAAATTTTGAAATAGGTCCCAGGTATGGCTGTCGTAGGCGCTGGCCGTATCCATGTCGGTCACCTTGTCGGTGGTACCGTACACCAGGGTTTGTCCCCCAGCGGCGCCGGCGTCTTTGGTCCCCGACGCGAAGGCGTTTAGAGCCAAGACCCCCACACTGAGGGTGACGACGAGGGCGAAACTACTTAATTTTCGCATGTGCTTTCCTCCTTAAAACGCGTATATATCAAAACGCTTGTCAACTGTATGCATGCAATTCTATTTTGTCAACAAAAAACAGGCTTTTAAGACCCAATTTTGTATAATTATTTAAGTATTTTGCATACGCGGGATCGGTTCCCAAAGGGTTAATTTTTGGTTAGGATTTGATTACAATGTGGTACCTTGAATTACTCTTAAAAATTACGGGGAGTCTTGGTTTATTCCTCTACGGGATGAAGATCATGAGCGATGGGATCCAAAAGGCAACAGGAGACCGGCTCCAGCGGGTTCTGAATTTTATGACCGGGACGCGGCTGTCGGCGGTCCTGACGGGGATTGTGGACTCCATGTTCGAGCGGTTTCGTGCCGGTCTGTCCTCGATGAAAATTGATGAAATAGAAGCCCTGGTCGAGGAATTACGAACCAAGGAAATCTACGCGGACCAGATGCGGGAGGAACTTTCGAAATTTTTAATCGAATGTACCCGCTCCCACTTAAATCATCGGTCCGAACGAAGGGTAGCTCTTTTAATGCGGATCGTCGCTGACCTGGAGGATATGACCGACCACTGCTACGCCCTGGGTTTGGTTCTTCAAAGAAGCGTTCGGAAAAAAATGGAGTTTAAGAAAAAGGATATGGAGGCCCTGAGCCCCTACGTTTTGCTGGTACGGGATTTTCTGTCCCTCGTAAAAAGTCATCTGGGCCAAAGCCTTACGGAAGCCCAAGCGGAACACGCGGGGGTGTTGGAGAACCAGATCGACCAATTCCGGGACAAACTGAAAAAGCTGGCCCGAAAACGTATAGAAGCGGGGGCCGATGTTCGAGCGGAACTCCTGTTTATCGACCTGGTGCGGCGTATCGAAAAGCTGGGTGACTACGCCTTTAGTATCTCCGAAGCCCTCCACCTTATGAATGGTAGAAAAGAAGCTCCCCTTCCCAATTCGGTGGCCTAGGAACCTGTCGGACTGCATAAAACAGGCTCCTGAGAAGCTTCGCGTCTTGAGCAGTTTGTAAGGAAAAAATCGCAGGAACCCGTGGATGAGGGTTTTTAACGGCCTCCTAAGCGTAGGTCCCCCGTTCTCGACCGATGGTGGTTTCGTCCCCATGGCCGGGGTAAACCCGGGTTTTGGCGGGAAGGGTCCAGAGCCGCTGGAGGCTCCGTCCCAGGGCTCGGCCATCGCCCCCCGGTAGATCTGTCCGGCCTACGGCGCCGCTAAAAAGGGTATCCCCGCTAAAAAGGCGGCCCCCTTCCGGGTCGTAGAAGCCCACCGACCCAGCGGTATGGCCGGGGAGGTGGAGGACGGTAAAAGGACCTATCCGGTCCCCATCCGAAAGGAACCGGGTAGGGGCGGGGAGTTCTTCCCACAGACCCTCCACGTAGGAGGCCCCGCCGACGGAGGCAAAATCCCGCAGATGGGCCGCCTTGGCTCGACCGCCCAGGTAAAAAGCGTCGGCGCTATGGATGGCTATATCGATGGCCGGTCCGTCGGGGAATGCCCGGACCACCGAAGCCAGGGCGGCCACGTGGTCAAAGTGTCCGTGGGTAAGCAAAACCAGGGCGGGCCGTAACCCCCGACGCTTAAGCCGTGTTATAATAGAATCTCCATCGGCCCCGGGGTCGATGAGGATACAAGAGCGTTGGTTCTCTGTTTTTTCTTTGATCGGGTCGATCCAGCAGTTGGTAGCGATGGGACCCAGGACCAGACATTCCATGATGGAGGAATACTATCCCACGGATTGATGATTTGCTAGTCGTTATTATGGTAGCCCTTTGGTGGTACGCATTAATTCCGTTTCTGGGGGCTTTTTTTATTCGGCGATCTTGGCGGCAATTCCGTCGGCGCTTCGACGACCTTCGCTTGGTTCCCCTGTTGGATTACCGACTCTACACCTCCGCGAATCTGGAACGACCGTCCTCGTTTCGCTTTTTAGGGGGCTTCGAATCGGTGTCGGACGACCGGATTCTCTGGGTTCGAAACGAGGGCCTAACCGTCCCTGTGGATCTTTCAGGGGTCCGGTTGTACGTTTTGCCTTCGGTGGAAAATCTGGAGGGTAGCTGGGATTCGGAAATACAGGCGCCCCAAAGGATTCAGTGGAAGGATATAGCGGCCCTGGCGGAGGGAGCCCAGGTATTTATCGGCGGGAGGCTGTGTGAACGGGATGGAAAACGCCTGTTTTGTAATTTCCCCAACGAAAAACTGCTCGTCCTCTTCTATGAAGGTTCCGAACGTACCTTAACTGTTCGCGCGATCCAAGCGGGACGCCAGGCTAACGAGTATTGGAATCCCCTCACTCCCTACGCCCTAGCGGTGGGGATATTTAGCCAATTAACCCTTTTTATCACCTATCTTCCCCGACCCGCCTATAGAATCAACGCTTTAGCGGCCCTTGTCGCCGTTTTTGGGCCCCTCTTCCCCCTTTTGCCCCCCGCTCTTCTGTTTACTGCGGCCTATCGCCGCCTTTGGCGGCGGGCCAGGCTTTTAAGGGTCTACCGGGACTGGGTCCAACTACCACTTCGGCAGGTAGACTTGCAAGCCGCCGAGGGACAACTTCCGGACGGTCAACGGTACGGATGGGTCGCGTTAAAGGAACTTCCTCCCCCCGAGGGGGGACAACGGCCGCCCCTTATCCTGCCCGAAAGGCGGCCCCTGGGGGGGTGGTGGTACGTGTTTGGAAGCCTTCCTGAAAAGATGGATAAAAAAAGCCCCCCCAGAGGGGGCTTGCCCTATCCTGGGGAACCCCGAGACCCGATGGCGGTTTACGCGTGCTTTGGTGGGAACCCGGTGGAGCTGGCCAGGGCCTACAATCGCCGGGCCCACCTGTTGGAACTAGGGGCGGTTACCATTTTTTCCGTAGGAATACTGAGCGAAGTGTTTTTTATCGCCACGATTCTCTATTTGCTACAGTGAATCGTCCTTTTCGACCGGTTCGGATTCCCCTTCTTTGGCCAATTCGATGTCCTCCTCCTTGCGGAGTCGGGCATAGTTGACGGTTAAGGGCCTTCCCCTGTAGGGTTTCCCGTTTAGGGCTTCGATAATTTCATCGGCCACGGTTTTACGGACTTGAACAAAGGAATAGTTGTCCAATATTCGAATATTCCCAATATCTTCTTTACTGACCGAGGTTTCCGTTAAAATCAGGGAAAGCAGTTCCCGGGGGAAAATTCGTCGGTTTCTGCCCACCCCGATAAACAGGTGCTGGGCCTCTTCTTCGGGAATCGAATGCTTCGGTTCATCAACCTTAAAAGAGGCGTCGCTATGGTTCGATTTTTCCTTTTTATAGGGGACCTTTGAACGGTCCTGGTGTTCTTCCCCCATTAAAAGGTACGCGGCCAGGTAGGTCCGCATAAAAAAAGGTACCCTTCGACGAATAAGGGACCGGTAGGTGTTTAACGTAACCGGATCCGCTTCGGAACGAATTTTTCGCAGTAAATCGTCTATCCGTTTTCCCGTCTCTTCCTTATCAAAAGGAGGCATACGTTTTTATCTCCTTACAAAAAATATGGAACAAGGCTTGAGTTCCCTCTAAAAACCAATTGTTTTTAGAGGGAACTTAAGCAATTCCTTACAGGAATTGCGATTTCAGCGGAACAATTCTAAAAACTGATGTTTTTAGAATTGTCTCAGGTTTCCCTCTCGATACAATAGTGTGGCACATCTGCGGGGTTTACTCAAGAAGATTTTTAGATTCCCGCTTTAAAGCGTAACGACTTTCGTAGACGTAAAACCCAAAACGAAGGAGGACCCGGGAAAATCCCTCCGAAGCCAGGGGAAGATCCATACAAACATGGGTAAAATCGTGCTCGGTAACCCGTTTTAAAAGAATTTCCAACAGTTTTTCCCCAATTCCCAAACCCCGGTATTCGGGTCTTACTTCTAAGGCGGAAACCTGGAGGGTCCCATCCTTGAGGATCCCCGTCCCGTATCCGGCAAAATCCCGTTTCCCGGTTTCCGCGACCACCGAAACGGTGCCCGGAAAGATCCATTGCGACTTTTTTTCGGTGATCCTGTCGGGCGGTACGGGGGCCGATTCCAGTTCGGCGACGCAGATTCTGTGCAACTCCCCCGCCTTGTCCGCGTCCTCCGCCGTGGCGGTCCGGAACGTAAAGTCCTCCAAAACCAGGTCCTCCGTCTCCTCCGGTTCCTCACCCACCAGCGCGAGTCCCCATTCTTCCCGTAGCCCGTTGTACCAGGTAAGAATGGCCCGCCGCATTTCCTTTTCCTTAAAGGAAAACCAAAGCTGTTCTATTTCAGGGTACCGGGAAAGGACATCCTTAAAGGCCCGGAACACCCCGCGGCCCCTGTCCAAGGCCGAACTCAGCTCCTCCCGAACCAGGGGATTCCGCAACCCCGCGGCAAATTTTTCCATAAGTCGAAACCCATCGGAGGATTCCCAGTGAGGAAGGTCGATCCAGTTTTCCCGGGAATCCGATTCCTCCTCTTCCTGGCCGAGAAATTCATCATCATTGGGACTGACTACGACCCCTTCCTTGGTATCCAGGTAAAACTCCATATCCTGGTTTTCCATGGAAAAAAGGATATCGTCGATCAACGCTTCGGTTAGCTCGAATTGCATAGGGGAATTGTAAATATACCCTTATGTAAGGTCAAGGGCGCCCCTAAAAATCCACCAGTCCGACAGGCTTAGGAGGACCCCTTTTTAGGGGACCCCCTATAGGGAACTCCTTTTTAGGGCGATAACGATTAAATACTGGAGAAGGCTCCATCGATGACCAGGTCAGATCCCGTGGTAAATGAGGAACCGTAACCCGCTAAATAGAGGACCGCGGTGGATAACTCCTCCGGCTTGCCCCGGCGATTCATGGGTGTTAGCCGTTCCCATACGGGTCTCCATTCCTCCGACTCGCTAACCACTTCCGTGTCGATATAACCGGGGCTAATGCAGTTAACCCGGATGTTGTAGGGAGCCCATTCCACGGCCAGGGATTTTGTCAGCTGAATCACCGCGGCCTTGGCGGCGTTATACGCGCATTGGCCCTGGGAGGCGTTAACAATGTGCCCCGACATGGAGGCGGTGTTGATAATCGACCCTCCGCCGTTTTCGATCATCACTTTTCCCGCCGCTTGGGCGGTAAGAAAAATCCCCGTTAAATTGATGTCGATAATCCGCTTCCAGGTCTCAAAGGACATGGTTTCCGCTTTTTCGGTAATACATAGGCTGGCGTTGTTAAAGGCTATATCGATGGTTCCAAACTCGTCTAAAATGGTACCGATCATCCTATCTACCTCTTCCGGGCTAGACACATCGGTCTGTATCCCGATGGATCGGATCCCCAACTCTTCCAACTCCAGGGCGAATTTCCGAGCCCCCTCCAGATCCATATCCACGATCGCCACATCGGCCCCCGCTTCCGCGAAAGAACGGGCCACGCTTTTACCGATTTCGTTGGTTCCCCCGGTTATAAAGGCCTTTTTCCCCGTTAAATTAAAACTATCCCTTACGTGCATTCTGTTCCCTCCCCCGCCCGTTGGCGGTTTAAGACATCGGAATGGTCGACTTTTTGCTTACTATAAGTAATAAGGGTAGTTTTAGAATCCCACAATATTACGAAAGTACTAATTTAGTACTAATCGATCCGCAGATACCGTAGGGCTCCCAGGGCGATTTGCATCACCTTCATCCGATTGTGCTCCCCCAGCTTAACGTAGATGCCGGATACATAGTTTTTAACCGTCTGTTCGGTAATGAATAGCTCCGCGGCGATATGGGGGTTATCGTAGCCCTTGGCAATGTACACCAGTATTTCCCGTTCCCGTTTTCCCAGGGAATCTAACCATGGGGGTCTGGAACTTTCGGCCGTTAGCTCCGGGGTTTTTTGAATAATGGGCGCATTTTTAACCAGTTTGGTGGCAACCCGGGGAGATATGAGCACCGCCCCTTCTTTAACCGCCCGCAGGGATGTGATGAGCTCGTTTATGGGAATATCCTTCAGCAGATACCCCGTGGCGCCGTAATTAAAGGCCTCGTAGATGTATTCATCGTCGTCAAAGGTGGTCAGCATCATGATGATGATGTTCGGATGGGCCTCGTGGATGATTTTCGTGGCCTGGACCCCGTCCATTCCCGGCATTCGAACGTCCATAAGGATGATATGGGGCCCCTCCTTCTCCGTCAGCGCCACCGCTTCCTCGCCCCCCGTGGCTATACCTACCACCTGAATATCATCGCTTTTCAATTCCAACACCGTTTTTAGGCTTTCGGCGAAGAGAACCTGGTCGTCCACGAGCAAAATTCTAAGCTTGTTTTCCATTTTCTCCCCTACGTATGGGTATAGTGGCGGAAACCGTAAATCCCCGTTCCGAACTGCGGGTCGTTAGGGTGCCGTGGAGGGCCTCTACCCGTTCGCCCATCCCGGTCAGGCCTATCCCCGGTTTTATATCCAAAGCCCCAATTCCGTTATCTGAAATTTTCACCAAAAGAAGCCCCTGGTCAACCCAAAACCCAATTTGGATTTCCGTAGCCTTTCCGTGGCGGAACGCGTTGGTCATCGCCTCCTGGACGATGCGGACCAGGGTCCGGTCAATCTCTGGACCGAAGGATGGGGGAATGTTGCCAAAATTAACCTCTACCTGTATACCCGTGGCCTGGGAAAAAGAACGAATAAACCGTTGGAGCCGGTTGGTCCCCTCCAAAAGGTTGGAATCGATGGCCCGGAAATTTCGTAACGCCCGGCGGGTTTCTAAAAGGCCGGACATCACCTGGTCCCGAGCCTGGTGGAGCAGTTCCTTTAACCGGTCCTGGTTTGGGGGGGTCAATTCGATGCCCGCTTCTAGCATCATCCGAATGTTGATCAGGGTGTACCCCACAATATCGTGGACCTCCCGGGTAAGCCGCTTCCGTTCCTCGATGGTCGATTTTTCCCCAATTTCCGCCGCGTAGGTCTGAAAATCCAAATTCGCGTTCAGCAGATTATCGATGGTCAAACTTTGCCGACGCAGATTTTCCCGCTGATTTTCGTTCTGCTGGGATACGTGCCATAACCGTAGGACGATAAGGGTAACCGTGATCATGGAAAGCCCCAGGAACGCCAAATCTCCGTAGCTGGGATCCGCCTCCGGTTCGTTCCAAAAGGGGACCGGATGGACCGTGGCGGATAGGATCGCTAAAATTGGGGTAAACAAGGCTGGCCATACCATTTTTTTAAAAACAAGCATAGCCTCTACCAGGGGAATACTAAAAAGAAGAACCGTAAGGGAAACGTTCCCCCGTTCGGGATAATTCATAATCAAAATAAAAAAAAATTGGGTTATCAATCCCACAAAGGCGTACAATTGGCGCCGATGGAGGCCTATCCCAAGGGATATCAGGAGGCTTAAAATAACGAGAATATGGAACTGTTCCCTCCAATACACCACCCGGGCCGCGATGGGGTGGAGGCGATGGAATTCCAAATAGGAAAGACCGTGGAGTAGGGCGCAGATAAAGAATACCTGCAAACGGTACGCGGATACAAAGGGGCCCTTGTTCATTTCTAACATTATAGCATAAAAATGGTAGTATAAATAAAAGGGTGGAGCCTATGGATGTGGGGCAAAAAAATGGAAAGTACTTAAAAATCTACCGGGAAATCAAAGAAAAGCTCCTAAGCGGGGGTTTCCAGGAGGGGGATAAGCTCCCTACGGAAACCGAGTATTCAGAGCAGTACGCCGTGTCCCGGCCCACCGTAACGAAAGCTTTGAACGCCCTGGCGGATGAGGGTTTTATCACCCGGAAAACCGGTTCGGGCAGTTATGTTCGCAACCAAACGGGGGAAACGAAAAGCAAACTCCTGGGCCTTTTGATACCCGGACTTGGCCGGGGCGAAATATTTGAGCCCATTTCCGCCCAAATAGCCTGGGAAGCGGAAAAAAACAACTATTCCCTCCTGTGGAGCGGATTCGATAAGACCGATAAAATGCACCCCCTCTCTTCCACGGCTATAGCCCGGCGGTACATAGATAACCGGGCGGCGGGTATATTTTTTCAACCCCTGGAATTATGGTACGAAGCGGAAGAAGTGAACCGCCAGGTGGTTCGGGTATTTCAGTCCTCATCGGTCCCCGTGGTCCTTATCGATAGCGATTATACCCCCTACCCACAGAGAAGCGCCTACGATCTGGTCGGTTTAGACAATTTTCAAGCCGGGTATACCGCGGCTCTCCATTTTTTAAAAAAGGGCCTGCAACGGTTAGATTTCCTTTTCCGACCCTACAGCGCCGAAAGCGTGGGGCTCCGAATTCGAGGTTACGTTTCGGCCCTTTTTGACGGGGGCGTGCATCCGGACCCCCGGTGGATCCATGGCGGATACCCGGAGGATCCCCGGTTCGTAAAAAAAATGATACAGGAAGAAGGGGCCCGGGATATTATTTGCGCCAACGACGAGACCGCGTCGGTTCTACTGCAGACCCTGGAACGGGAGGGCATTTCGGTGCCCGAAGACGTACGGATCATGGGTTTTGACGACGTTAAGTACGCCCAGCATTTAAAGGTTCCCCTTTCGACCATTCGACAACCCTGCGATGTCCTCGGTCATCTGGCCATGGAACTGATGTTGTGGCGGATCGACCATCCGACCGCGCCCCCCAGAACGGTTACGGTCCCCGGTACGTTGGTGGTCCGCGCCTCCAGTGAAGCTCCGGAAAAGGGACACCCTTAGAACCTACCGATTCTTTTATCGGCAGGGGGATATCCCCTACGGGGTTCAACGAGATTTGAGTCCCCGGGTTTTTTACCCCCTATATTTGTTCACCTACGGTTGACAGCTTCCTTACAGAATGGTTCAATATGTAAAATATGTACACCCTCGGCATCGATATTGGAACTACCAACTTAAACGTATCCCTCCTGGATTTGGACGAACGGCGGATCGTTCAGCGAAGGTCCGCGCCGAATCCCCGCTTTCCCTCCCCGGACGAGTACGCGTACCTGCAGGATCCCGGGCTCATCATCGCCTCGGTTCGGGACATGATTGCTTCGATCCAGGAACCCATAAGCGCCATGTGCGTCACCGGGCAGGTTCACGGAATTCTGTACGTGGATTCCCAGGGTCGGCCCCTTTCGAGCCTTTCTACGTGGTTGGACCGTCGGGGAACGGTCAGCCTTCCCTCCCAGGGTGGAAAAACAGCCCAAACCCTTTTATTTGAAAAGACGGGCATTCATTTGCCCAACGGGTACGGCCTTTTAAGCCACTACGCCAACCGATGGCTCGGCCTGGTCCCCCCGGGGGCCCACCGGATCCTGGGTATTCTTGAATACGTAACCGGCGAACTGGTGGGCGAGGTGTTGACCCGGAGCGATGGGAGTACCCTGGGTCCCTTTGGGGGCTTTGACCCCGTGACGGAACGGCAGAACCCCGTCTTATTAAACGAAGTCCTCGATTCTCCTACCCCCGGTTTCTTAAGCCCCGCTCGGCCCTTTGAAATAGCCGGTACCACGGCCCGTGGCATTCCCGTAACCTACCCCGTGGGGGACAACCAGGCGGGGTTCTTTGGTCTTATCGCCCGTCCCGCGTCCACCTGTTTGGTCAGCATCGGCACCAGCGGTCAAATTTCCGTTTTTTCTCCCTCCTCGGTCTGTGCACCCACCATGGAACTGCGTCCCTACCTGGGCCTAGGGTTCCTTCACGTGGGGGCCACCCTGTGCGCCGGTAAGGCCTACGAGGTTTTACAAAAATTCCTTCAGGAGGTCCTAAAAGCGGGGGGGATTTCGGTGGAGGATGAAGCGGTCTTCCGGATGATGGCCCGATCTGCCCAGGCCGTGGGCGCTCCCTCCCCCCTGGAGGTGGACACTGCCTTTAACGGCAGTCGCTCGGACGCCCACCGACGGGGTTCTATCCGGGGCATCACCCTGGATAACCTTACCCTAGGAAACATGGTTCGCGGCACGGTGGAAGGAATAATCCGGGAACTGGAGGAATTTAGACAGGGCGCCGAAGGGATCTTTAGGGACCTAAGGACCCTGGTCGCCACGGGGAGTGCGGTACGAAAAAATCCCCTCTTTTCCCAAGAATTGGAACGACAATTTAATCTGGAATTACGGATCCCCCAGATCGACGGTGGCGCCGCCCTGGGAGCGGCCCTTATCGCCGCGGTGGGAGCCCACTTGGTTTCCCTCCCGGACCTGGAGGGCCTTATTGATGATCTTTGGCAAAAGGAGGCCATGCAATGAACAGACCTATTGGCATATTTTACGCGTATTGGACCCGGGAATGGGACGTCGATTTTCTCCCCTTTATAGATCTGGTTAAAAAGCTGGGGTTTGACCAGCTCGAACTGAACGGGGGTACCGTAGCCAAGATGGATTCGGCGACCCGGCGTAGGATTAAAACGGCCGCCGATAGGGCGGGAATTTTTCTTTCTTACGGGGTGGGCCTTAAAAAGGAGTACGATGTTTCTTCCCTCGACGAATCGGTCCGCCAACGGGGCCTGGGCTTTATGAAAACCATGATCCAAGGGATAGGCGAAATGGGCGGGGGTATGCTGGGCGGAACCATCCATAGCTATTGGCCCGCCACCCCACCCGCGGGAATGGAAACCAAACAGCCCATTTTGGAACAAAGCCTCAAAAGCATGAGGGAATTGGCCCCCTTCGCGGAGGACCACGGGGTTATTCTGAACGTGGAGGTGATTAACCGGTTTGAACAATTTTTAATTAACGATTGTCACGAAGCGGTGGCCTACGTCAAAGAAATAAACAGTCCCTCTTGCCGTATCCTCCTGGATACCTTCCATATGAACATTGAAGAGGATTCCATCCCCGACGCCATCCGGTACGCGGGCCCCTACCTGGCGGCCCTCCATATCGGGGAAACAAACCGGAAACTCCCCGGTATGGGAAGACAACCCTGGGCGGAAATAAAAAAAGCCCTGGATGATATCCACTTTACGGGTCCCCTGGTAATGGAACCCTTTTTAATGCCCGGCGGTCAAATAGGCCGCGATATCGGCGTGTGGCGGGAATTGGTTCCCCACGCCGATCTGGATGAGCTGGCCAAGACCTCGGTGGAGTTTGTAAAAAAGAACCTGAGATAATGGAACCGCCGCGGAGCCTGTGGAACAGTGTACCCCAGGCTCCTGAGAAGCTTCGCTTCTTGAGCAGTATGCAAGGTAAAAAATCGCAGATTCCTGCGATTTTTTATGATTAGACGGACAAGTCCGACAAACCGCTAGCCGCTTTAATCTCCCCATCCGCTACCCCACCGGTTAGCTTTTTTTTATCAATGAGTCCCCTCTAAAAACTAATTGAGGCTGTCTGATAACTCTGTTAGTTATCAGACAGCCCTTGTATTTTCTCGGATTTTAGCGTTTTTAACCCTTTCGACGTATTAAAACCAGGAAAAATCGCTAAAAT
>Ga0272446_1000553_pt1 | contig 58236 bp, 55 predicted proteins | sample YNPCB0061_FD_194587 | JGI IMG/M metagenome (GOLD analysis project Ga0272446, IMG submission 194587) | Hot spring microbial mat communities from Yellowstone National Park, WY, United States - YNP-CB-006-1 | ecosystem: Environmental > Aquatic > Thermal springs > Hot (42-90C) > Sediment | place... | reverse complement strand
AGCCGGACACGAAGCGCGCAGCGAGGCCGAGCGACCGGCACGCCTCCATCATCAGGAGTGCGAGGTCGCGGCACGCCCCGGCGCCGCGCGCGAGCGTCTCTGTGGGTGGCCGGGTGCCTTCCTCGTAACGCGCCTCGTAGCGGAAATCCGACCGGATCACCTGCGTCATGCCGCTCAAGAGGGCGGCGGTGCGGGTCGGGCGGTCGGGCGAGAGGAAGCGCTTCGCCCAGGCATCGACCTGCCTGTCCGGGTCCGGGTAGTGGCGCTCGGCGGTGCGGCCGAGATCGGGCACCTCCTCCGGCGCATAGGCGAAGGGGACGGTCTCGGCGCAGGGCTCGACCATGGCCGCGAAATCCGCAGGCTCCGGCGGGAAATGGTCGAGCAGGATCCGGCTCTCGATCGAGAGGGTCTCGGCGCGGTCGGCGAAGGAAGCGACGGCGACGGAGTTGCCGAACACGTCGTGCTTCCAGCGCAGTGTCGCGCCCGGGCTGAAGGCGAGGGTCGCCTCGATCAGCCGGAGGTCGTGGCTGTCGCGCGGCCGCGTCATCAGCCGGTGGTCGCCGAACGCGACCTTCGCGGCATAGCGGTACTCGGTGCGGTGGGTGATGCCGACGCGCGGCACGGCCTCAGCCGGCCGGCCTGAGCCGGCGGATGAGCGCGAACGGGTCCGGCAGGCGCTCGCCGAGCCTACGGAGCCGCGCCTGCGCTTTCGGGATGATCATCAGCGCCTCGATCCGACGGTCGAGGAACGCGGCGGTGCGCTCGTCGTCCTCGCTGTCGTCGTTCAGCCAGTAGAGCAGCGTCGCCGCATAGACTGCGCCGAGCGAGGCGCGCTTGGTGTACCAGGAGAAATCGGACGACCGGTCACCGATCGCGCGCCAGATCGTGTCCACCGTGCGGAAGCCGGTGCGCGCCGCCGCGGGCGCGTTCTGCGGCAGCGACAGCAGCGCGAGCGCGCGGGCCACCGCCTCCTTGTGGCCGCGCACGGCGGCGAGCCGGCACATCACGGCGCGGGCGACACGGGCGCGGATCTTCATGGCGGCGAGGTCCTCCGCCGCGAGCTCCTCGGCCATCCGCCGGTCGGCGAGGTCGCACCAGACCTCGATCGCCTCCACCGGCCCGCCGGGGAACAGCAGGTCGAGGTCGCGCGGGTCGAGGCCGGCATCGCGGAAGCCCGCACGCAGCGCCCGCCGCGTCCAGCCGTCGAGCGGCACATGCGGCAGGGTGGCGAGGACGGCCTGGTCCCGCTCGGCGCTGCGTTCGATCTCAGCCATCGCGTCCTCCCTCGCGCGGGGCACGCACGGCGGCGGCCGCGGCGCGCGTCAGTTCCTCGGTGAAGCCGAACAGGGCGAAGTCCTCCATCCGCATCGGGTAGAGGATGCCGTCGAGATGGTCCATCTCGTGCTGCACGACGCGGGCATGGAAGCCGGAGACGGTCGCCTCCACCGGTTCTCCGGCGGGGGTGACGGCGCGGTAGCGGATCCGCTCAGGCCGCGGAACCGCCCCCCGGAGGCCCGGAATCGACAGGCACCCCTCCCACTCGACGGCGATCCTCTCCCCAGCCGCCTCGACCACGGGGTTGACCAGCGCGGCGACACCGGGGCCGGTCGGGGTATCCTCGGCAAGGCCCGTCAGCCGTTCCGGCCGGACCCGGAACACGAAGAGCCTGAGCGGCACATGAACCTGCGGCGCGGCGAGGCCGGCGGCATCGGCGTCGAGCAGGGTCTCGATCATGTCGGCGACGAGGCGGCGGATCTCGGGCGCCGTCGGGTCCGGCACCGGGGCGGCGCACTGCAGCAGAACGGGGTTGCCCATCCGGGCGATCTTCAGGATGGCCATCGCATGTCCCTGGCGCATGTCCCTTGCACGGTGCCTGCCGGCATCAGGTGATATGGACTACCGGCCTGCCGCGGCAACAGCGCACTTTGCCGCGGCGGGGGGCTTGTGCTATCAAGCCGCTTCCGCGCCTCGGGGCTGCCTGAGGCGCGGTTCCGTTCTTGTGCCCACGGAACGAGCCCATCCCGGGCAGGGCAGCGCAACCTGATGGAGGGTAACGGCACGTGCAGGTTCTGGTTCGCGACAACAACGTCGATCAGGCGCTGAAGGCGCTCAAGAAGAAGATGCAGCGGGAGGGGATCTTCCGCGAGATGAAGCTGCGCCGGCACTACGAGAAGCCGTCCGAGCGCCGCGCCCGCGAAGGGGCCGAGGCGGTTCGCCGCGCCCGCAAGCTGGAGCGCAAGCGGCTCGAGCGCGAGGGGTTCTGACACCCCGCTCCGCGCCCTGCGACGGCGCGATGACGCCAGGCGATGACGCAGTTCCGCAACCGGGCCATGGCCTCCGCCGTGGCCCTGTTCGTGTGCGAGGCCCGTTTCCCGTGCAAGGCCGCCCGCGCGTCCGCACGCCTGGCAAGGCGCCGCTGACATGGGCGTGATCCGCTGGATCGGCGGGCTCCTCGGCTGGCTCACCTCGCTCCTGCTCTTCCTCGTGATGCCCTGGCGCTGGTTCCGCCGCCGGCCGGCGGCCGCGGCCGCCACGGCGCCCGTGACGCCGCCGCCGTCTTCCCCCGAACCCTCCTGGCCGCAGATGCCGCGCAGCGGCCGGCCGGGCTCCGCGACCGACGACCAGGTCGAGGCGCTGATGGAGGCGCGGGTCGTGCCCGCTCCTCCATGTCGCGACCTGCACGACTACTCGGCGGAGGAGGCGGCCGCCATCCTCGACGCGATCGCCTTCGCCCGCGCCGTCGCCTCCCAGGTGACGGGCGGCGAGGACGAGGAGGCGCCGCCCGAGGTGCTCACCGAGCTCCACAACGACCTCCTCGCCACCACGCTGGCCGATGACGAGCTGCGCGAATTCGCGCTCCGCTGGGCGAGGAGCGGCCAGCCGACGCCGATCCGCGAGAACACCACCTTCGAGAAGGCGCGCGCGGCCGTGCTGCGCCACTGGCGGCCGCACGAGGCGCACGCGGCCTGAACGGGCCGCCCGCCTCCCTGGGGCAACGCCGGATCCGATGGAACCGGAAGGTCCCGTGAGATCGGGCGAAGGTGCTCCATCCATCGATGTTCCAGGGCACGATCGTCCGATCGAGCCAATCCACTCGATCGCAACGTGCGCTAGACGGGTCGCGGCGGAAGCCTGATCCAGCCGGCCGCAAGCGCGAGCAGCGCAAGCCCCGCCGCATCGGCCCGCCAGTCGGGCGCGACGAGGGTGAGGCCGGCGGCGATCAGCACCGCCCTCTGGCCAGGCGAGATCCTTCGTCCGAGCCAGCCCTCGAACCCGGCGGCGAGAGCGACCACGCCGCAGAGCGTGACCAACACCGCCCAGGCCGAGGCGAGCGGGTCACCGGCAAGCAGCAGCGCAGGCCGGAACACGAAGCAGAACGGCAGCACGAAAGCGACGACCGCGAGGCGGCAGGCGATCAGCCCGATTCGGATCGGGTCGGCCTCGGCGATCGAGGCGGCGGCGAAGGCAGCGACCGCGACGGGCGGCGTGATCGCGCTCATCGAGGCGTAGTAGACGACGAAAAGGTGGGCGGCGAGCACCGGCACGCCGAGAGTGATCATCGCGGGCGCGGCGAGCACGGCGGCGAGCACATAGACCGCCGGCGTCGGCATGCCCATGCCGAGCAAGAGCGTCACCCCCGCCGTGATCAGCATCACGAACAGGATCTGGTCGGGTGCGAAGCTGAACAGAAGCGAGGAGAACTTGCCCGAGAGGTCGGTGATGGTGAGCGTGCCGACGACGAGCCCCGCCACCCCGCAGGCGATGCCGACCGGCGCTGCCCGGCGCGCGCCGTCCTCCGCCGCCATGAGCAGGAGCCGCGCGACGCGGAGCGGGTCGCCGAGCATGACGGGCGCCAGCACGGCGGCGATCACCACCGCGAGCGCGCCGCCATAGACCGGCCGGTCGGCCGACAGCACGAGCCAGACCATCGCCGCGATCGGGACGAGGAACCAGCCGCCGCGCCGCATCACCTCGGCCACGCGCGGCCCCGCCCCCTCGAAGGCGCCGAGCCGGTCGAGCACCGCCCGCGCATGCACCTGGTAGAACACCGCGACGTAGTAGAGCACCGCCGTGGTGAGCGCGGAGACGGCGATGTCGGCATAGGCGATGCCGGTGAAGTCGCTCATCAGGAACGCCGCCGATCCCATCACGGGAGGCAGGATCGCGCCGCCGGCGGAGGCCGCCGCCTCCACCCCGCCCGCATAGGCGGGCGCGTAGCCGAGGCGCTTCATCATCGGGATGGTCAGGCTGCCGGTGGTGACGACATCCGCCGTCGGCGAGCCGCTGATGGTGCCGTACATCGCCGAGGAGACGACCGCCACCTTGGCCGGCCCCCCCGCCTGGCGGCCGACCAGCGCGCCGGCGAGATCGTGGAAGAAATCCCCTCCCCCGAGCCGGTCGAGCACCGCGCCGAACAGCACGAAGACGAACACCAGGAACGCAGCGACCGAGAGCGCGGGCCCGATCAGCCCGTTCGTCGTGAACACCAGATGGTCGAGGATCTCCGTGACGCTGAGCGGCCGGTGCGAGAATGATCCGGGAACGTGATGGCCCCAGACGGCGTACGCCAGGAAGGCGGCGACGAGCAGGCAGAGGGTGAGCCCGATCGTCCGGCGCGTCGCCTCGAGCACGAGCAGGCAGAGCAGGATCGCCGCCGCGAGGTCGGCATCCGTCAAGGGGCTGACCATCGGCCAGCGCAGCGCATGCCGTGGCGCCATCCAGACGAAGTAGCCGCAGGTGGCGACCGAGAGGGCGGCAAGCGCAGCGGCGATCCACGACCGCCCGGTGGGCCTGAGCGCGTTGCCGGTGACGGTGAGGAAGCTGAGCGCAAGCACCGCGCCAAGGAAGCCGAACAGCGTGGCGTTGCGATCGGCCTCGAGCCCGAGGGCGAGCGCCAGCATCCAGGCCGAGAGGCCGATGCCGAGACACGCGGCGATCGCCGCCTCCGGGGGCGGCAGGTCCCTCCGCCGCCCGGGGCCGAACCGGGCGACGAGGCTCAGGAGATCAGCCCCGCGGCGCGATAGGCTGCCGCTGCCCCGGGGTGCAGCGCCACGCCGCCGGTGTCTGGCAGCGCCTTCGGCTCGAGCCGCGCCATCGTCGCATGGCTGCGCTTGATCGCGTCGAAATTGGCGATCATCGCCTTGACGATCGTCTCCACCGTCGCCTCGGGCACCTCGGTCGAGGTGAGCAGGATCACGTGCGCGCGGAACGTCTCGATCGCCTCAAGCTGGAACGGGTAGCTGCCGGCGGGGATGGTGATCGGCGTCGAGCCCAGTCTCGCATTCACCCGCGCGACCACCTCGGGCCCCATCTTCAGGAACCGGACGGGCAGGTCGCGCGTGGCGTTGATCACCTGCCGCGAAGGGAAGTCGACCACGTTGGTGACGATGTCGGCCTGGCCGTTCTTCAGCATGTCGAGCGCGTCGTTCCAGGCGACGTAGTGCGTCCTGCCGCCCCACCGCTCGATCTGCGCGAAGGGAGCGCCGGCGGCGGCGAAGGCCTCCTCGGTCGCGAGCGCCATCAGCGTGCCGCGCAGGTTCGCGGTGACGCGCACCGGCGCGCGCTTCTGCGCGATCTCCTCGAGGGAGGAGACGGGGCCGCCCTCGCGCACCAGGGCCTGCCACGCCGCCTCGCTGTCGATCAGGCTGACGGCGCGCACGTTCGGCATCGCCCGCTCGAAGGGCGGCTCTCCCTTGATGGCGCGGAGCGCGATCTGCGCGTGCGCGATGCCGAGCTGCACCCGCCCCTGCGCGACCAGGAGCACGTTCGCGGCATCCCGCCCCGGCTCGTAGCTGAAGGCCGAGCCTGGCACCGCGCGCCGGATGCTCTCGCCGATCGCGTTGCCGATCGCGCTCCACGCCCCGCCGACGGAACCCCCGGCAAGCGTGATCCGCATCGCCTCCTGCGCGGAGAGGCCGCGCGCGCCGAGGATGGCGGGCGCGGCGGCGGCCGCGCCGAGAAGAAGACGTCGTTGCACCGGCATCATCGAGCTGTCTCCCATGCGTTGTGCCTACGCCGCGCGCGGCGCAAGCCTGGTGGCCACCGCGTCGAGCGCGGCAGGAACGTCGGGCACGACCGCCCAGGCGGCGTCGACGTCGGGCCGCAGCACGCCGCGCGCGCGCAGGCCCGCCATCATCGCCACGAAGTCCCGCCAGAACCCGTCGACGTCGACGAACAGCGTCTGCTTGCGGCTGAGCCCGACGTCGTACCAGGTGATCATCTCCAGCGCCTCGTCCAGCGTGCCGACGCCGCCGGGCAGCACGAGGAACAGGTCGGAGAGGTCGGCCATGAGCTGCTTGCGCTCGGCGAGCGTGTCGACGAGATGCATCTCGGCGATGTCGGCCGCCACGCGCTCGCGCCCGACGAGGTGGCGCGGCATCACGCCGACGACGCGCCCGCCGGCGGCGACAGCGCCGCGCGCCGCCGCGCCCATCAGCCCGCGCGAGGACCCGCCATAGACGAGGGTGTGGCCGAGCCGCGCCAGGCCCGCGCCGGTCGCCTCCGCCGCGTCGCGCAGACGTTCCGGAAGCGCGTCGTTCGCCGAGGCGAACACGCAGACAGCGCCCACCGCGTCAGCCCCCCGCCTCGATGGTCGCGTCGAGGCCGATATCGACCGGCGGTGCGCCCTGGGTGATGCGGCCGACGCTGATGAAGTCCACGCCGGTCTCGGCGATCTGGCGGATGGTGTCGAGGTTCACCCCGCCCGAGGCCTCGAGCGGCACCCGGCCGGCCACCATCGCCACGGCCTCGCGCAGCATCGGCGGCCGCATGTTGTCGAGCAGGATCACATCCGCCCCCGCGGCGACGGCCTCGGCCACCTGGTCGAGCCGGTCGCACTCCACCTCGATCCTGGTCAGGAGCGGCGCGGCGGCGCGGGCGCGCGCCACGGCCGCGGAGATCGAGCCGCAGACGGAGATGTGGTTGTCCTTGATCATGATGCCGCCGGCGAGGTCGAGCCGGTGGTTGCGCGCCCCGCCAACCGTGGTGGCGTGCTTCTCGATCGCGCGCAGGCCGGGCGTGGTCTTGCGCGTGTCGATCAGCACCGCCCTGGTGCCGGCGATGCGATCGACATAGCGGCGCGTCAGCGTCGCGATGGCGGACATGTGGGCGAGCAGGTTGAGCGCCGTGCGCTCGGCCGTCAGCAGCGGGCGCGCGGGGCCGGTCACGGTCGCGAGCACGGTGCCGGGCTCGGCGGCGGCGCCATCGGGCACGGCCGCCTCGAAGCCGCAGGCGGGCGCGCGGGCGCGGAACACCGCCTCCGCGACGCCAAGCCCGCAGACGACGATGGGCTCGCGGGTGCGCAGCACGAAGGTCGCCCGCGCCTCCTCCGGGATGACCGTCTCGCTGGTGAGGTCGATCGCCCCGATGTCCTCAGCCAGCGCCGCCTCGACGATGCGATGAACGGCCCTCCACTCCAGCACGATCGCCCCCCTGATCGTTCGTATGCATACGATCACTCTGGGGCGCGCTGTTCCACCCTGTCAACGCGGCTCAGCGCCGCCGCGGCATCAGCGCGATGCCGTTGCCGGCCGCGACGAGCAGTGCCCCGGCGATCGCCGGCACCGACCAGCGGTAGTCCTCGACCAGCGAGGACTGGATGAGCGAGAGCACCGGAACCACCACGAGAACGTAGGCGGCACGGTCGGCGCCGATGCGGGCCTGCAACGTGAAGTAGCAGAAGAAGGAGAGGATCGAGACCGCGAACGCCTGGAACGCGAGCGAGGCGAGCCAGGGCAGGCTCGCCGGGATGGCCAGCCCCTGGCCGCGCGCGAGCGAGACGGCGGCGGCGAACATGCCGCCGATCACCAGCCCGTCGGCGATCACCGCGAGCGTCGGCAGTCGTGCGCGGGCATTGCGCACCGCCGCCATGTTGGCCGAGGCGACGACGACGGAGCCGGACACGGCGAGCAGGACGCCGCGCCATGCCCCGCTCCGCCCGAGCGAGGTCCATTCCGGCACGAACACGAGCGCGAGACCCAGAGCGGCGACCGCCGCGCCAGCGATCACCGCGCGGCTGACCTTCGTGCCGAACGCCGCGCGCAGCCCGAGCGCGTTGAGGGGGATCACCATCGCGACGATGACGGCGACGAGGCCCGAGGCGATGAACGCGACCGCCTCGTAGAACACCAGGTTGTTGATCGCGAACAGGCCGAGCCCCTGGGCGGCGACGAAGGGCAGGTCACGCGGGGCGAAGCCGCTGTGGCGCCCGGTGCCGCGCAGCCATGCCTGCAGCACCGCGCCCGCGAGCAGCAGCCGCCAGGCGACCGCCGGGCCGGCCGGCGCGATCTCCACCTGCACCTTGATGGCCGCCCAGCCGAGCGCCCAGAGCACGGCGGTGAGGGAGAAGAGGAGGATGTTCACCGCGCGCGAGAATCAATGCCGTGGCGGGTGAGGGGAGGCGCTCGATCGCGGGTCAGTCTCCCGCCTCCTCGACGACCAGGGCGCGCTTCCGCTCGACGCCCCAGCGATAGCCGTGCAGGGCGCCGTCCTTGCCGACGACGCGGTGGCACGGCACCGCGAGCGAGACCGGGTTGCGCGCGCAGGCCGCCGCGACCGCCCGCACCGCATCCGGCGCGCCGAGCGCTGCGGCGACCTCGCCGTAGGTCCGCCGCTGGCCGGCCGGAATGGCCCGGAGCGCGTCCCAGACGCGCTTCTGGAAGGCGGTGCCCTGGAGGTCGAGCGGCAGGGCGAGGCCGGCGCGCGGCGCGGCGAGATAGGCGAGTACCGCCTGCACATGGTCTGCGAGCGCCGCGTCGTCCTCGACCAGGCCGGCGCGGGGGAAGCGGCGGCGGAGATCGGCCATCAGGCGCTCGCGAGGCTCGGCGAAGCCGATGAAGCACACGCCCAGGCCGGTGGCGCCAACGAGCAGCGGCCCGAATCGCGTCTCGGCGAAGGCGGTGCGGATCGTCTCGCCCTCGCCGCCGCGGCGCGCACGGCCGGGCGTGATGCCGCCCGTCGCTGCATAGGCCGGCCGCAGGCTGCCATAGCCCGCAGCATAGGCCGCCGCGGCGACGCCCTGGCCGCGCGCCAGGCCCTCGACGAGCCGCCGCGCCCGCACCGCTTCCGCATAGGCGCGCGGGGTGAGCCCCGTCCGCGCCTTGAAGAGCCTGAGCAGGTGGAAGGGCGAGTAGCCGGCGCGGGCGGCGAGCGCCTCGAGCGTCGGTGTCTCCTCCGAGGCCTCCAGCATGTCGGCCACGGCGCGAACCACCGCGGCATGGAGGGTGGCATCGGCGGCCGCGCGCGGGTCGCAGCGGCGGCAGGCGCGGAAGCCCGCCGCCTCCGCCTCGCCGGGTTCGGCGAACCGCCTGAGGTTTTCCCGCCGCGGCAGCCGCGCGGGGCAGCCCGGAGCGCAGTAGATGCCGGTGGTGACGACGCCGACGACGAAGCGCCCCCGGGCGGATGCGTCGCGTGCGGAGATCGCGCGCCAGCCCGCGTCATCGAGCGGCAGTCCCGTTCTGGCAAGGGCGGCGCGGGGCATGGAAGCGATCCTCCGTCGTGGGGCGGAGGATGACTAGCCCCCGGCGCGCGGCGGCCGCGCGCCGGGGGTTGCGGTCGAAGCGTCAGCGCGCGGCGAGCAGTTCCGGCGCGCGGATCAGGATGAACTCGTTGTCGGCCGCGCGGTCGAGGCGGCGCCCCGACGAGAACGGCAGGTTGTTGTCCACCGCCACCATGATGTGCTGGTCGTCGACTTGCACGACGTTCTCGATGGTGAAGAACGGCATCGTGAAGCGGCCACGCAGCGGCGGGGTGGCCGCCGTCTCGACGCGGGCGAGGCCTTCGGTGTCGGCGATGTCCATCAGGTCGATGTGGCCGAGCTTCCTCGCGAAGCCGTTCGCGTCCACCTGCGCGAGGTCGACCACGTAGACGCGCTTGAACCGCGCGGGGTTGGGGAAGCAGTCGGGCCGCGGCTGGTTCGGCGCGGCGCAGGCGAGCGAGGGGTCGCCCTCGCCGTCGTCACGCTCGATCACCAGCGCGCGGGTGGCGTCGATCATGTTGAAGTCGCCGATCGCGGTCGCACCCTGCTCGAGGGCGTACTTCACGCTGCGCCCGGTCCAGCGCGCGGCGGCGGTGTCGAACTCGAGCACGCGCAGGAACCGGCCCTCCGGCTGGCCCTCGGCGGAGAGGATCGGCTTCTCGAGCATCGCCCAGAGGCGCGTGCCGTCCGGCGTCGCCGCAAGGCCCTCGTAGCCGCCGCTGCGAGGCACGCGCCAGTCGCGCCCAGCCGCTGCCGGCTGCACGAGGCCGGGGTGGTCGGGGCTGCGCAGCACCTGACCATCGAGGATCGTCTCGAACAGGCCCGTGACGCGGCCATCAAGCGTCGCGCGAATCAGGTAGGGGCCGAACTCCTCCCCGATCCAGACCGTGTCGCCGATCACCTGGATCGACTCTGGGTCGAGGTCGCCCCCCGTGAGGTAGCGCTCGCGCGTGCCTTCATGGACGATGCGGAAGGGGATGACGCGGTCTGGGTCGCGCAGGAACACGGTCTGTCGCACGTCAACCGCCCCGCTGCGCCAGTCCGGCATCACGCGGGTGAAATAGAGCAGCGAGTCGGTGCTGTTGCGCTTGTTGCCGAAGCCGTTGTCGATGATCGCCCAGAACGAGCCGTCGGCAGCGCGGGCGCGCGAGAGGCCGGAGAAACCCTGGAGCGGCTGGCCGATGAAGGGGAAGGAGATGCCGGTGGCGCGGTTGCCGTGCAGCGCCCCGGTGGTTCCCATCACGCTCATCGGCCGGTCGACCCGGAGGTTGCCGGGGCCGGCGAACTTGCCGCTCACCAAGGCATCGGCGGGGGCATCGGCGGGCGGAACGAGCAGGCTGAACGCCGGCAGAAGCGCGTGGCCGGCGAGGGTGGCAGGGAAGCGCTGGTCGGCGCTCGCGGGAGCGGCGAGCATGGTTGCCGCGAGCAGCGTCGCGGCGAGGCCCAGTGCGGCCGGGCGGAGGCGCGTCATCGGTCGGTCCCTCAGGCTGGTTGTGGGGGCGGAACGCTTAGCGCAGTGCGGTTGCGGGCGCGTGACACGCGCGTGATGGTTGCGTGGCGCGGCCTGTCGCGCGGCGCCCGGCGAGACCCCATACTGCACCCCCGATGAGCGACACGCTGCGCAACCTCGACCTGAACCTGCTGACGGTCTTCGCAACGATCATGGCCGAGTGCTCGGTGACGCGGGCGGGCGAGCGGCTCGGCCTCTCCCAGCCGGCCACCTCCGGCGCGCTCGCGCGGCTGCGCGAGGCGTTCCGCGACCCGCTGTTCATCCGCACCGGCCGCGCCTTCGAGCCGACGGCGCGGGCGCTCGCGCTGATGGAGCGGCTCGGCCCCGCGCTCGAGACGCTGGCCGAGGCGGTGGCCCCGGCGGTGCCGTTCGACCCCGCGCTCGACCGGCGCGACTTCCGCATCGCCTGCCAGGACGACATCGCCATCCCGCTCCTGCCGCGGCTGATGCCGGTGCTCGGGGCGGAGGCGCCGCTCTGCACGCTGACGGTGCGGCGGGCGGACTGGAAGACCGCGCCGGTGCAGCTCGAGAAGGCCGAGGTGTCGATCGTGCTCGGCTTCATGGCGGACGACCTGCCGGCGAACGCCAGGCGGCGCGTGGTGGTGAACGGGCACTTCATGGTGCTGCGCGCCGATGCCGCGCCGGAGCCGATCTCGCTCGACGACTACTGCGCGCGCCCGCACGTGCTCGTCACGCCTGCCGGAGACCTCCGCGGGCGGGCCGACGAGGCGCTCGCGCGGATCGGCCGGTCGCGCCGCGTGGTGCTCGGGCTCACCGATTTCGCGCTGCTTCCCGCCGTGCTCGCCGGCACCGACCTCGTGGCCACCGTGCCGGATTTCGTCGCCGAGACGCTCGCCGCCCATGGCGGGCTGAGGATCGACCCCACACCCTTCGATCCGCCGCCGGCCGTCATCTCCATGGCCTGGCGCGGCGCGACCGACGGCGACCCCGCGGAGCGCTGGCTGCGCGGGCAGATCGTTGCCCTCCTGAGGCGGTGACGCCGCGCGCGCCGCAGGGGCGGCTCGGCGAGGCGGCTCAGCTCTCCTCGCCGAGCGCCTTGCGGCGGAGCTCCTTCAGCCGCTGCTCGTGGCCGGCCATGCGCGGGTGGATCGCGAGCGCCTGCTGATAGGCGCGCAGCGCTCCGGCAGCGTCGCCGCGCGCCTCGAGGATGTGGGAGAGGCCGGCGAGCGCGCCGAAATGCCGCGGCTCGCGCGCCAGCGTCTCCTGGATGTCGCGCACCGCGTTGTCGTAGTCGCCCATCAGGTAGTAGGCCGTCGCCCGCTTGTTCCAGCCCTCGGGCATCTCGGGCGCGAGCGCGATCACGGCGTCGAAGTCCTCCACCGCATCCTCGAGCGAGCGCGTCTCGAGGTGGCGGAGGCCGCGCCGCATCAGGAGCTGCACCGCCGGCGAGCCGCCCTGGATCCAGACGTGCCAGATCTGCGCCTCGACGGCGCGCGCCGAGGCGTCGTCGGGTGCGACCTTCAGCGCCTCGAACATCTGCTCGAGCGTCAGGCGCGGGCGCTGCGGCTGCGGCTGGGCGGAAGCCGGCACGGCCAGCAGGGCGAGGATCAGGGCGCGGCGGAGGATCGCCATGCCGGAAGCATCAGCCGGCCGGGGGGCGTTCCGCAAGGGCGGCGTCGGCCACGACCGGGTGAGCGGCGAGCGCTGCCGGAACCGGGCCGCCGGCCATCCAGTCGAGCAGCAGCACGGAATGGATCACCGGCGCGGGTCCGCCCGAGAGCTGGCTGATGCAGCCGATGTTGCCGGTCGCCACCACGTCGGGGCGCGTCAAGGCGATGTTGCCGAGCTTGCGCTCGCGCAGCCGCCCCGCGATCTCGGGCTGGAGCAGGTTGTAGGTGCCGGCCGAGCCGCAGCAGATGTGCCCCTCCGGAACGTCGGCCACCCGGAAGCCCGCGCGCCTGAGCAGCGCCTTCGGCAGCGTGGTGAGCTTCTGGCCATGCTGCATCGAGCAGGCGGAGTGGTAGGTGACGCGGAGCGGCGGTGCCGCCCTGGTCGGCGCGTAGCCCACCATCTCGAGCACCTCGGTGATGTCCTTCGCGAGCGCCGAGACCTTCGCGGCCTTCTCGGCCCAGCCCGCCTCCTCGCGCAGCATGTGGCCATAGTCCTTCACCGTCGTGCCGCAGCCCGAGGCGTTGATGACGATCGCATCAAGCCCTTCGCCCTCGATCTCCGCCCACCAGGCAGCGACGTTGCGCTTGACCGCGGCGACCGCCGGACCGTGCCGGCCCATGTGGTGGACGAGGGCGCCGCAGCAGCCGCCCGACCGGGGCACCACCACCTCGACGCCGAGGCGGGTGAGCAGGCGGATCGTCGCCTCGTTGATCTCGGGGGCCAGCACCTGCTGGGCGCAGCCCGCGAGCAGTGCGACGCGGAAGCGACGTTCGCCGACCGCGCGGTGGACGCCGGGGCGTTCGACCGCGGAGGGAGAGGGAACGCGGGCCGGGGCGAGGGCGAGCATCGCGCGGAGCCGTTGCGAGAGCGCACCGTTGCCCGGGATGAACCGGCCGAGCGGCTTGGCGGCCCAGGCGCAGAGCACGGCGAGGCGGAACAGCCACACCCGCGGCAGCACCAGCGCGAGGACGGAGCGGATCGCCTTCTCCGGCAACGGCCGGTCGAACGTCTCCTCCACGTGCCGTCGCGCATGGTCGATCAGGTGCATGTAGTGCACGCTCGAGGGGCAGGTGGTCATGCAGGAGAGGCAGGAGAGGCAGCGGTCGATGTGCTGCACCACCTCGGCCGTCGCCGGGCGGCCGTTCTCCAGCATGTCCTTGATCAGGTAGATGCGGCCGCGCGGGCTGTCGAGCTCGTCCCCGAGCAGCAGGAAGGTCGGGCAGGTGGCGGTGCACATGCCGCAATGGACGCAGGTCCGCAGGATGCGGTTCGCCTCTGCCGTGTCGGCGTCGCGCAGCTGCTCCTCGGTGAAGGTGGTCTGCATCGGAAGGGCGCGTCAGCCCTCCTGCTTCGCGCCAGAATGCGGCAGCGCCAGCAGCACGAAGGCGATGCCGAGCAGGACGAAGTTCATGCCGTAGATGCCGAGGAACATCGTGAAGCTCTCGGTCCGGAAGAGCTCGCCCGAGGCGATGTCCCACACGAGGCCCGCAAGCGCCAGGAAGCCGAAGAAGAAGGCGAGGCCGTCGCGCGCCCACTCGGCGCGCGAGCGGGAGCCGAGATGCAGCACGTCGAGGAACAGCATGGTCAGCCCGGTGAAGCCCAGCGCCAGCACTGGCAGCAGCAACAGGAAGAACAGGATCGTCACAGAACCCCCCTCATCGCAGCGAGCGCGTCACGTCGCGGTCCATCATACCCCGGCGAAGATGCGGCCGGGACCGAGAATGCCCTTCGGGTCGAACGCCGCCTTCACCCGGCGCGTCAGCGCCGCGAGCGCCGGCGGCTCGGGCGGCACCACGGGCAGCGCCGCGCGCAGCGCGGCGGGCGCCCGGACGGTCCAGAATACCCCGCCCGACGCCGCCGCGGCGGACGAGACCGCGCGCTGCGACGCCTCCGTCGCCGGCCCGGCCGCCCAGACGAGGCCTCCGCCCCAGTCGAGGAAGCCGCGCAGGCCGGAGGCGGCGAGCGTGGCGAGCGCGCGCGGCCCGGCAGAGGGGCGCACGGAGAGGCGCCACACCCCTTCCGCGGCGGCCACGCGGAGCGGCACGGCATCGCGCACCGAGCGCCAGAGCGCGCGCGAGGCCTCGTCGCCGAACACCGATGCCTGGCCGTGGACGGCGAGGAGCGCCGCAAGCCGTTCGCTCCGGTAGGGGATGAAGTCGGCGAACTCCTCGATGCGCAGGAGCGTCGCCGAGCCGCCGGCGCCGAGCCCCCGCACCACACCGGCAGCCGCCTCCGCCGCCGCGTCGGGGAGGAAGGCGGCACCGGTGACGCCGAAGGGAGAGCCGAGGCCGGCGGCCAGGGCGGCCACCGCCCGATCGGCGTCGAGGCCGCGGAGCATGATAGTCGCCGTCGCCTCCGGGGCGGGCAGCACCTTCAGCGTCACCTCCGTCAGCACCGCCAGCGTGCCGCGGCTTCCCGAGAGCAGCTTGCAGAGGTCGAGCCCGGTGACGTTCTTCAGCACCCGGCCGCCGGAGGTGATCACCTCGCCGGCGCCGTTGACCGCGCGCACGCCGAGCACCTGGTCGCGCATCGCGCCGAGCGCGATGCGGCGCGGCCCCGACAGGTTGCACGCCACCGCTCCGCCGATCGTCGGCGGGCCGTCGGCAGCCCCGCCCTCAGGCCCGCACAGCGCCGAGAGGTCCGGCGGCTCGGCGACGAGGTGCTGGCCCTTCGCCGCAAGCGCCGCCTCGAGCTCGGCGACCGGCGTGCCGGCCCGCGCCGCGATCACGAGCTCGGCGGGGCTGTAGAGGGTGATGCCGGCGAGCGCGCGTGCGGAGACGGAGGCGGCGGCCTGAACCGGACGGCCGAAGCTCGCCTTCGTCCGATTGCCCCAGACAGCGAGCGGTTCCCCCGCCGCGTGAGCGGCAGCGATGCGGGCGGCGAGCGCGGCCTCGTCGGGCGGCGCCTCGGTCGCCTCCGCTGCCTCCCCCGGCGGCATGCGCTCAGGCGTCCACCAGCGGGAACACCTTGTGCGGGTTCAGGATCCAGCCCGGGTCGAAGGCGGTCTTGATGCGCTTCTGCTGGTCGAGATCGACGGCGCGGAACTGCGCCGTCATCAGGTCGCGCTTCTCGATGCCGACGCCGTGCTCGCCGGTGAGGCACCCGCCGAGCTCGACGCAGAGCCGCAGGATGTCGGCGCCGAGCGCCTCGGCGCGGGCGAAGCTGTCCTGGTCGTTGGCGTCGTACATGATCAGCGGGTGGAGGTTGCCGTCGCCGGCGTGGAACACGTTGGCGACCTCGAGCCGGTACTGCTTCGCGAGCGCGCCGATGCCGCGCATCGCCTCCGGAAGCCGCCCCGGCGGGATCGTTCCGTCCATGCAGAGATAATCCGGGCTGATCCGCCCCACCGCCCCGAACGCGCCCTTGCGGCCCTTCCAGATCGCCGCGCTCTCCTCGGCCGTCCTCGCGATGCGCATCGTCATCGGCCCGTGCCGTTCGCAGATCGCGGCGAGCTTGGCGAGCAGCGCGTCCTGCTCCGCCTCCGAACCCTCGACCTCGATGATCAGGAGCGCCTCGGCGTCGAGCGGGTAGCCGGCATGCGCGAAGGCCTCGCAGGCATGGATGCAGGGCCGGTCCATGAACTCGAGAGCCACCGGAATGATCCCGGAGGCGATGATGTCGGCCACCGCCGCGCCGGCGACGTCGGTCGCGGCGAAGCCGACGAGCATCGCCCGCGCGCCCTCGGCCGCGCGGAGGATGCGCACCGTCACCTCCGTGACGATGCCGAGCTGGCCCTCCGAGCCGGTGATCAGGCCAAGCCAGTCATAGCCGGCGGCGTCGAGATGGGCGCCGCCGAGCTCGAGCACCTCGCCCTCGACCGTGACCATGGTCACGCCGAGCAGGTTGTTCGCCGTGACGCCGTACTTGAGGCAGTGGGCGCCGCCAGAGTTCATCGCGACATTGCCCGCGATCATGCAGGCGAGCTGGCTCGAGGGGTCGGGAGCGTAGAAGAACCCCTCGCCCTCCACCGCCCGGGTGATGGCGATGTTGGTCACGCCCGCCTGGACGCGGGCGAGCCGGTCCGCGAGGTCGATCTCGAGGATGCGGTTCATGCGCGCCACGCCGATCACCACCGCGTCCTCGAGCGGCAGAGCCCCGCCGGAGAGCGAGGTGCCGGCGGCGCGCGGCACCACGCGGATGCCCTGCGCGTGGCAGTACGCGAGCGCGGCGGCGACCTGCGCGGTGGTCTCCGGCAGCACGACGGCGAGCGGCACGCGCCGGTAGGCGGTGAAGCCGTCGGTCTCGTAGGCCTTGAGTCGCAGGGGCTCGGCGATCACGTTGGCCGCGCCGACACGCTCGGCCAGCGCGGCGACGATCTCCGCCCGGCGGGCGAGGATCTCGGGCTTGGGCTCCGGCATCGCGAGCATGGCGCACCCCGCATCCAGTCTTCAGGACGCAGAAGTGACGCCTTGCGCGCCCGTGCGCAAGCGCCACGCGTGCACAAGGCCTGTGTGGCAGACCGGCAAAGAGCGATCGTCGGGCGGCGGCGACGACGGGCGCCCGCCGAGGCGCGTCAGCCCTGGCGGGCCTTCATCCGCGGGTTCTTCTTGTTGATCACGTAGAGGCGGCCGCGCCGGCGCACCAGGCGGTTGTTCTTGTCCCGCGTCTTTGCGGTCTTCAGCGAGTTGCGGATACGCATGATGCACCTGTCGGCCCGAACGGACGGCGGGGAATAGGGAAAGGGCGCTGGCCTGTCAACCGAGGCGGCCGCCGGCCGGAGCCGCGCTGGGGCACGTTCCGACCGAGCGGAATCACTCGGTCGGAAGGCCGTGCCCTAGAAGATCATTGGGTAGAGCAACTTAGCCCGATCCGATGAAACCAAATCGGTTCCATCGGATCGGGCGTTGCTCTAGCGGCGGATCGCGTGCCAGCGCATCAGCCTCAGCCGGCCCGAGCGGATCAGCGCGAGCCGCCTGAGCCAGAGCTCCGCCTCCTGGATCACCGCGAGCGCCTGGACGCGGGTGGGAGGCTGGGCGACCAGCACCTCGACCATGCCGCGCCAGGCGGCGACGGCCTGCTGGACGTGCCGGGCGCTGATCTCCTCGGCGATGCGCACGTCGAAGCCGAGCTTCGCGAGCAGCGCGGTCTCGGCATCGCCAGGCACGAGACAGGCGGGGCCGCGGTCGAGCCGCGCCCAGGCACGGGCGGTCTCGTCGTCGGGGGAGAGCGGCGCCTCGCCGAGGGTGAGGTCGGTCATCACGAGCTGCCCGCCCGGCTTCAGCGCGGCCGCGACCGCCGCGACCAGGCCCGGCTTGTCCTCGACCGTCCAGAGCGCCTCCTGCACCAGGGCGTGATGGAAGTAGTTCGGGCGGAAGCGCGGCGCGGCTGGGTCGTAGGGCTTGATCTCGGCCTTCTTCTCGAGCTTGGCCTTCTTCGAGAGCGCCTCGCCGGCGGCGGCGAGTTCGGGGTTCTCCTCGAAGCCGCTGACCCAGGCGCCCCAGGCTGTGGTGATGGCGCGCGCGGCACCGCCCAGGCCGGCGCCGAGGTTCAGCAGGCTGTGGCTCTCCTGAAGGCCGAGCGGCTTGCTGAGCCGGAGCGCCTCCTCCTCGCCGCCGGGCGAGATGAAGCCTTCGCCCCACAGCGTGGCGGCGAGGCGGATGCGGCGTGGCGTCCAGGCACCGGGAGGGTCGGGCTGAGGCTGCGGCTCCGCTTCGGCGGCGAGGCGGCCTGGCGGGCGCGGAGCGGACGCCGGGCGCGCGGGCGGCCGGGCGCGCCCGTCTCCGAACGAGCCGAACCACGTCACAACGCCGGACAGCGCGGCCTTCATCCCGCAAGGGCCTCCATGCCTGCTGTATCGGCGGGCTGGATGGACGAAGGCTTAACGGGCAGCGGGCAGGGGCGGGTTCTCGGCGAACTCGGTCAGCACGTAGCGGACGGGGCCGTCGCCCACGACGGAGGGCCTGTGGCGGTGCGCCTCCCCGGCGGGAATGTGCAGCATGTCGCCCGGCCCCGCCTCGACCGAATGGTCCGCGAACTCGTAGCGGAGCCTGCCCTCGAGCACGAACACCGAGTGCCCGGTGACGCACCACGCCGCGGGGGGGCCACCCGGCCGCCGCTCCTGGAAGCGGAGCGCGATGCCGAAGCCGGGGAAGTCGGCCTCGCGGACCGAGAGCAGATGCCCGTCGCCGAGCACCCGCGCCTCCGAGGCGCGGACGAGATAGGGGCTGTCGCGCATCAGCCGAGCACGCGCCGATTGACGGCCAGACAATCGAACGCCCGGACCCGCAAATGCTCATCGCGCCACACCGGGAAAAGCCCGGTGATGTCGAACCCCATCGCATCGATCATCGCGAGCGCGTCCGTCCATCGGGTCATGCCCTCGTAGATCGCACGCACCGAGACCTCCGTCTGCAGGAGCGGAACCCGTTCCAGAACGCTGGCGCCGCCACGCAGGACCGCCGGGTCGTGCCCCTGCGTATCGACCTTCACGAAGGCCCTCTCCCACGCCACTCCCTGCCACGCGTCGAGCATCCGCACCTCGACGGGGCGAAGCTCGCGGACGTCCATGGCTGCGCTGCGTTCCGCCGGCGGCAGGAAGGAGCTGAGGTCGGAGCCGGCCATGACATGGATGGGCCGGGTTTCGTTGCGGTCTCCGAAGGCGATCCGGTGCGCCTCCCAGTTGCCATCGGCGTCGGCCAGCGCCGCGACCTTGGCGAACGGCTCCTGCACGGGCTCGAAGGAAAGGATTCGCCCATCGAACCCGATCCTCCGAAGCATCAGTCCGAACCCGCCGACATTGGCGCCGATGTCGAGCACGGTGGCGATGCGGTGGCGGTCGAGCATCCTCTTCAGGTGGAGGTCATAGAGGAACTCGCCGGCATAGGCCTGCGAGCGGATCTCCAGGCCGGCCATCCTCCCGATCCTCTGGATCACGCGGCTGAGCTGCATCGCTGCGTCTCCTTGTGGGGCTGGCTGCGGGCCGAAGCGGCGGCACCTACTCCGCCGCGGTCCTCTGCGCCGCGGCGCGGAGCCAGCCGTCGCGCGTCTGCGGCAGCTTCATGCCGAGCAGGCTGGCCGCGACGAGGTTGCGCAGGATCTGCGCCGTGCCGCCGGCGATGGTGAACATCCGCGCGTCGCGCACCATGCGCTCCATCGGGTTGTCGCGCGCATAGCCCGCGCTGCCCCAGACCTGGAGCGCGTCGTTCGTCACCTTCACCGCCGTCTCGGCGGCGACGATCTTCGCCTTGGCCGCGAGCACCGGATCGGGAAAGCCGTTCGGGCCGCGCGAGCGCGCCGCGCGGTGGACCATCGCGCGCGCAGCATCGACCGCCACCGCCATGTCGGCGAGCATCCACTGGATGCCCTGGAACTCGGCGATCGGCCGGCCGAACTGCTCGCGCTCTCGGGCATAGGCGATCGCGTGGTCGAGCGCGCCAGCGGCAATGCCGAGCGCCACCGTCGCCGCGCCAACGCGCTGGGCATTGTAGGCATCCATCAACGCGCCGAAGCCGCGGCGGAACCCGCCAGGGCTCGGCAGCACCATCGCGTCGGGGATGAACAGGTCCTGGAACTCCACCACCGTCTCGGGGATGCCGCGCACCCCCATCGCGTGCTGGCGCGGCCCGATCACGAGACCGGGCGGATCGCCGTCGCCGCGGCGGATGGCGATGAACCCGCCGATGCCCTGCTCGGCGCCGCTCTCGACTGCGCGGGCGAAGATCAGGTGCAGCTTCGAGACGCCGCCGCCGGTGATCCAGTGCTTGCGCCCCCGGATGATCCAGCCGCCGGGCCGGCGCTCGGCCCGCGTGGTCATCTCGGTCGCCGCCGAGCCGGCCTCCGGTTCGGTGATGCAGATCGCCGGCTTGTCGCCCTCCTTCAGCACCAGGTCGGCCGCGAGCCGCTTCTGCTCCTCGGTGCCGTAGGCCATCACCGCGCCGAGCGCGCCCATGTTGGCCTCGACGCAGATCCGCCCCGCGACGGCGCAGTGCCGCGCCATCGCCTCGATCACGAGCACCGCCTCGAGATAGGTGGCGCCCTGGCCGCCGAGCGAGCGGGGGATCGTCATGCCGAGGAACCCGGCCTCGCGCAGGGCGGCGACCTGGTCCCACGGATAGGCCTCGGTCCTGTCGATCTCGGCGGCGCGGGGGGCGACCACCTGCCCGGCGAAGGCCATCGCCCGTGCCCGCAGCGCCGCCTCGCCCTCGTTCAGGTCCATCACGGCGTCCTCCCGTTCACGATCCGGTTCTAGCCCCGCCGCGCCCCGGCGGCCAGGGGGGAGGCGCGCATCGCGCGCAGAACACAAACGCGGGAAGCGTCTTTCAATCGAGACGGTATCGGGTCATGAATGAGGCATGCGTGGGATCGGGGGACCAACGCGGCTCGGCCAGGCACGACTTGGGCGTCGCACGCTCATCGCCGCCGCGGCCGGATTGCTGCTGCCGTCGCGGCCGGCACCGGCGCAGCGCGGCGCCCCGCTCAAGGTCGGCGTGATCCTGCCCGCTGCCGGGCACCAGGCCGAGACCGCCCGCAGCGGCGCCGAGATCGCCGCCGAGCTGCTGGCGCGCCGCGGCCGGCCGCTGACGCTGCGGTTCGCGGCCGCCGGCGGTGGCGATGCCGCCGAGCGCGTGGCCGCGAGGCTCGCCGACGACGGCGCCGACCTCCTGCTCTCCGCGTGCGGGGAAGGCGAGACCGCCGCGATGCTCGCCGTCTGCGAGCGGCGCGGCGTGCCGCTGATCGCCTGCGCTGCCAATGAACCGCGCCTGACCGACCGTGGCGCCCGCATGATCGTCCGTACCGCGCCGACGACGAGCCAGCTGCTCGGCCGTGGCCTCGGCCTGCTGCGCGACCTGCACGACGCCGCAGGCCTCGCCCTGCCGCGGCGGCTCGCGCTCATCCATGGCGAGGACGATTCGGGTGCGCTGCTCCGCGCGACGCTCGCCGCGGTGCTGCCAGCAGCGGGGCTTCCGGTGCAGGCCGTGTCCGAGATCGCCCTCGCGGAGGCCGCAGAGGCACGCCAGCGGATGCTCGCGCGGCTGCGCGAGGCTGCGGCCGACGTCATCATCGTCGAGGCGGCACCCGCACTCGCCGCCGCGTGCGTGGCAGCGATCATGGCCGACGGCATCCGCCCGGCCGGCATGGTCGGCTTCGGGTTCTCCGGCCTCGCGTCGCAGGACGTCGTTCTGCTGCCGCATGGCGCGGGCGAGGGCCACGTTACCTTCGCGCCCTGGGCCGACCCGAGGAGCCCCGTCACCGCCGAGGTCCGGGCGCTCTACCAGCGCCGCGGGCGGGTCGTTCCCTTCGCGGTGGCGCAGGGCGAACTCGCCCTGATGGTGGATTCGCTGCTGCTCGCCGGCGAGGCGGCGGCCCGCCACCCGGGCGCGCATGGACCGGCGCTCGCAGCCGCCCTGCGCGGCAGCGTGCTGGGGCAGAAGATGCTGCGCGGGCCGCCCATCCGGTTCGACCAGCGCGGACAGAACACCGCCCTGCCTTCCGTCGCGCTGCAGAACCGGGGCGGCGTGCCGCTGGTCGTGCTGCCGCGGGACTGGGCGGAGGCCGACCCGGCCTGGCCCAACCCAGCGCTCATCAAGAGCTGAAATCTCAGGCTTCTGAGAGCCGCTCCTCGATCGACCTGGCAGCTCTCGGGTCGAGCCCGGCGGCGCGGGCGAAGGCATCGAGCCAGGCACGCTCGGCGGGCCCGAGGTCGCCCGCGGCGAGGAAGGCGGCTGCGTAGACCTGCGCCGCCAGCACCGGGTCGCTCACCTCGGCGGCGATCTCGGCAACGCCCGCGGGCCGCGCGAACTCGGCCAGAACGAGGTCGCGTGCGGCCTGGTCGAGCCCGGCACGGTCGAGCTGGTCGGCGATCGCGGCGCGTTCTGCGGCGTCGAGCGTGCCGTCAGCCCTGGCGCAGGAGATCATGGCGCGCAGGATCAGCAGCGCCTCGGCGTCCTCCGCCCCCGTCTCCGCCGGAGCGGGAGGCTGCGGCGCCGGCCGTGCCTTCGCGGGCGACGACCAGGGGTTCGGCAACGGCTGGCCAGGCGGTGCCGGCGGGTCCGGCTTGCCCGGCGCCACGTCGATGGGAGTGCCGCGCCGAGACGGCGGCTGCGGGGCGGGCTTCGGGGCTGGCGCCGGCGCCCGTCCGGCGCCGCCGAGCACGGAGCCCAGCACGGCGCCCGCCAGCGTTGCAAGCGCGCGGGCCGCGGTGCGGCTTCCGCCGACGCGGACATCGATCAGCGGCGCGGGCGCGCGCCTGCGCCGCCGCGCCGGCCTGAGGCCGCCGGACGCGGCGCCGCCAAGCAGCGCGCCGAGGATCCGCTCCATGTCGCCCTTCGCCATTCGCCTCACCTCCGTGCCCGACCGCGCGCCACCATCATGCCGCCCATGGCGCCCGAGGCCCCTGGCATCACATTCGCCCGGGGCATGCAACCGCCTCCCGAGCCGGGCGCCGGCGCCTCGCCCCGCACCCGCGCGTCACCGCCCATTAACCCGGCCTTGACCGGCCCCTGGCATCCTGCGGCGACTCCGAGGAGCCAGGGCATTGTGACGGGAACGGTGGAGCACGAGGGAGGCGACGGTGGCCCGCGGCAGGCTCCGCTCGACTCGCGCGAGCGGCTGCTCGCCTTCGCCTTCGCCGCCTCTGACCTGCTCGTCGAGGTCGATCGCGACCAGCGTGTGACGTTCGCCGCCGGCGCCTTCCAGACGCGCCTCGGCCGCCCCGGCGAGGCCTTCCTCGGCCAGCCGGTGTCGCGCCTCGTGGCGGCGGAGGACCATGCCGCTCTCGAGACCGCGCTCGCCCATCTCAGCGCCAGGGGCAGGCTGCCGCCGATGGGGGTGCGCATCGCCGATCCTGCCCGCACACCCTTCGCGCTCGCCGGCCTCGCCGCCCGCAACGGCGAACGCTTCTGCCTCACCTTCGGCCAGCTTCCCGCGCCCCTGCCCACCCTCTCAGCCGTCCTGAGGGAGCAGGAGGCGTTCCTCCGCGTCGCCGAGCCGAGGCTGCGCGAGCAGGGCGGCGGGGGCGCGCTGGCGCGGCTGGCGCTCGTCGAGGTCGAGGGGCTCGCGGAGGTCACCGTGATGCTCGGCCACGGCGCGCGCGACGCCCTGCTCGACAGCATCGGGACGACGATCGGCCGCGCGGCGCAGGGCGGCGCGGCTGGCGAGCTCGGCGGCGGGCGCTGGGGGCTCATCCATGGCGGCGGCCTCGACACCGCCGCGCTCGCGCGCGCGATCGAGCAGCTCGCGCGCGACCGTGCGCCGGCCTCGGCAGCGCTGCGGGTGGCCGCGACCGACATCCCGCTCGACATCGGCGGCGGCGACACGGCCCAGGCGGTCCGCGCGCTTCGGCTGATGGTCTCGCGCTTCGCCGCCGGCGGGCGGAGCGCGCTCGCCAGGGCGATGGCAGAGGGCGGGGCGGGCGGGCTCAGGCGCTTCATCGACAGCCTCGCGGCCGAGGCGGCGCAGGTCGAGGCGATCATCGCGCGCCGCCGCTTCCGCCTCGCCTACCAGCCGGTGGTCCGGCTCGATGACCGGCGCGTGGCGCATTTCGAGGCGCTGCTCCGCCCGCTGCCGGGGCCCGACGGCTCGAGCCTCGACCCGCAGGCGTTCATCACGCTTGCCGAGGCCTCAGGGCACGCCCAGGCGCTCGACCTCGCGGTGCTCACTGTCGCTGCCGAGGCGCTGTCGGCGGCAGGCTCGGCCCACATCGCCGTCAACGTCTCGGCGATCTCGCTGTCCGACCGCCGCTTCGCCGAGCGCTGCCTCGCCGTGCTCGACGCCGCCTCGATCGTCCCCGACCGCCTGCTGATCGAGCTGACCGAGACCGCAGACATCGAGGATGCGGGCGCCGCCGCGTCGCTGATCGGCGAGCTGCGCCGGCGCGGGCACAAGGTCTGCCTCGACGATTTCGGCGCGGGCGCGGCGGGGATACGCCACCTGCGCAACTTCCAGGTCGACTACGTGAAGATCGACGGGCAGTTCGTGAGGGGGGCCAGCCAGGGCGGACGCGACCGCGCCCTGCTCGGCCAGATCGTTCAGCTCTGCCGCGCCTCCGGCACGCACGTGATCGCCGAGCATGTCGAGACGGAGGCCGAGGTCGCGATGCTCGTCGAGCTCGGCGCAACCCACGGCCAGGGCTTCCTGTTCGGCCGCCCAGGACTCCTTCCCGGCCTGAAGGGCTGAGCCCCACCTGAAGGGCTGAGCCTCAGTATCCCGCGACGCGCGGCAGCCAGAGCGCGATGTCTGGCACCGCGATGATCAGCACGATGCCGAGCGCGAGCATCGCCATGTAGGGGATCGCCGCCATGTTCACCTCCGAGAGCGGCGCGCCGGTGATCGCCTTGATCACGACGAGGTTGAGCGCAACGGGAGGCGAGATCAGCGCGAGCTCGAGATTCAGCGTCAGCAGCACGCCGTACCAGACCTTGTCGATCGCGAGCGCATCGAGCACCGGCAGCACCGCCGGCGTGGTCAGCAGGATGATCGAGAAGCTCTCGAGGATCAGCCCGAGCAGGAACAGGAGCACCGCCATGGCAAGCAGGAATCCGGTCCGCCCGAGACCGAGATCGACCACGAGCTGCGTCAGCTCCTGCGGCGCGCGCAGCTTCGTCAGCATGTAGCCGTAGAGCGAGGCGCCGACGATGATCATGAACAGCATCGCGGTGGTGCGCGTCGCCTCCGACACCCCCTCCCACAGGGCGCGCAGCGTCATCCGGCGATAGACGAGGGCGGCGATGGCGAGCGCCCAGAGCGCGCCGGTGCCGGCTGCCTCCGTCGGCGTGAAGACGCCGAGATAGATGCCGCCCAACACGAAGGGCGGCAGCGTCAGCGCCCAGACGCTGCGCCTGAGCGCCGCGCCCATCTCGGCGAGCGGCGCGCGCGTGAGCGGCCGCCCCGCCTCCGGCCCCTCGACGGCGACCGGGCGCCCCTCCGTCGCCATGCACCAGAGCGCGAACATCGCCGCCATCATCAGCCCCGGGACGACGCCAGCGGCGAACAGCGCGCCGACCGAGGCCTCGGTCACGTAGGCGTAGAGCACCATCGGCGCGGAAGGTGGGATGAGGATGCCGAGCGTGCCGCCGCCCGCGACCACGCCGAACGCGCCCTTCCGCGAGTAGCCGTAGCGCAGCATCTGCGGGATCGCGACCTTGCCGATGGTCAGCGCGGTGGCGACCGAGGAGCCGGAGATCGCGGCGAAGACGGTGCAGGCAGCGACCGTCGCGACGCCGATGCCGCCGCGGATGTGGCGCAGCATCGTGTGCGCGGTGTGGAACAGGTCATCCACCACCCTGCCCCGCACCATGAACCCCGCCATCAGCATGAACAGCGGCACGGCGACGAGCAGGTAGCTGTCGAGCTTGCCGAACACGAACTCGCCGAGGGTGGCGATCGTCCCCTCGGTCGCCCAGAGCACGCCGAGCGAGAGCAGCGTCATCGCCGCGAACATCGGCACGCCGAGATAGAGGAGGACGAGCAGCCCCGCCAGGGTGGCGAAGAACGTCATGGGAGCCGAACGGTCACTCGTGCCCGGACATCGCGGCCGGGTCGCCCGCCGCCTTGCCGCGCGGCTCGCCTCCGGCGAGCAGGAGCAGAAGCTGGGCCGCGGAAACGATCAGCAGGAGCGCGCCGCCGATCGGGACCAGGAGCTGCACCCACCAGAGCGGCACCGCCTCGATGTTGGTCGCGATCCCGATCATGCGGCTGAACGCGACGGTCTCGATCCCCTCGCTGAGCAGGATGGCGGCGACCGCGACGACCGAGCCGACGCCGAGGATCCGGGCGGCCCTGCGTGCCGGACCGCGCAGCTGGTTGGCGACCATCTCGACGCCGATATGCTCCTCGCGCCGCTGCGTCTCGGCAGCGGCGAGCATCACCAGCGCGACCACGAGCCAGGCGGCGACATGGTCGATCCAGGGCTGCGGCGCGCCGAGGAAGTACCGCCAGGCGACCGAGGCGCAGACGAGCCCGAAGCAGACGAGGCCACAGACGGCGCCGAGCGCGGCGGCGAGCCGGCTCAGCGCAGCGATGGCGGTCTCGCCCAGGCGCAGCGCGCGCACAGACGCTCCCCGTGCGCGCGCCGCGTCAGGCGGAGAGCGCGCCGAGCAGGTCGAGGATGCGCGGCCCCCCCTCCGGCGCGGCGCGGCGGAAGGCCTCGAGCACGGGAGGCTGCATCGCCGCCTTCCACGCCGCCTGCTCCTCGGCCGTCTGCTCGTGGATGGTCATGCCCTTCGCGCGCAGTTCGCCCACCGCGGCCGCGGCGGTCGCCTCGGTGGCCGTGATCGCCTCCGTCTCGGCCGTCCTCAGCCCCGCTTCGAGCGCGGCACGGGCGGGTGCGGCAAGCTGGTCCCAGAAGCGCGGGTTGACGTAGACCTGGGTGAACACGCCGAAGTAGGGCGTCACCGTGCCGAATTTCTGCACCTCGTAGAAGCGGCGCGACACCGCCGCCGACACGTCGGTCAGCCCCGCATCGAGAACGCCCGACTGCAGCGCGCCCACCACCTCGGGCGCCGGCGTGGCCGCCGGGGCGGCGCCGACGGCGCGCAGCCCCGTGTCGATCAGCGGGTTGATGCCGCGGATCTTCAGCCCCTGGAAGTCGGCGAGCGTGACGATCGGCCGGCGGCCGGAGGTGAAGATCGACATCCGCGTGGTGAAGAGCCAAGCGACCGAGCGGACGGCTCGCCGCGCCGTCGCCTCGTCGAGGAAGCGCGCCGCCTCCGAGCCCGGGAACTTCCGGATGCGCTCGAGCTCGGTGAACAGGAACGGGATCGTGGGCGCGCTCATCTCCGGGATGGTGTTGCCCCAGGTGAAGTTGGTCGCGACCGCGGCCTCGAACGCGCCGCGGGCGACGCCGGGGAAGTTCTCGGCCACCCGGGCGAGCTGCTCGGCCGGGAACACCTCGACCTCAACGCCTGCGCGCTTTGCGTTGACGTCCTCGGCGAAGGCGGCGAGCACGCGGGCGATGTGGTGCGCCGGCGGGTACTGGTGCGAGAGCCGCATCTTCGCCGGCTGCGCGCGGAGCGCAGCGGGCGCGGCGAGCGTCGCGGCGGCGGCAAGACCGGATGCAAGGACGGTTCGACGCGACGCGGGCATGGCTTGGCTCCTCCCATGGACGTCGCCGCGGCTTACGGCGGCGACGCGTCCCGGTCAACGCTCTGGGACTGCCGCCACGCGATCGCGGTTGACAGGCCATCCCGCCGGACCTATGTCGCCTGCGCGGGCAAGTTCCATTGCTCCGCAGCAAGGATCGTGACACGCGCGATGGGCGACGGAAGCATACGTCGATCGACGGCTCCCGCCCCGGCGCGGCACCGGATGGTCTGAGCAGGGTCCCCGGCCCGACGCTCCTCCGCCGGCGCCGCCACGGGCAGGGCCGGCAGACCGAGGAGTTGGCGGGATGACAGCAGCGACGAGAATCGTTGCGTTCGGCGGTGGCGCGCCCGAGGCGCCCGCGCTCGCTCGCCCGCGCCCGCCCCGCCCCAGCAAGGGAGGCGGCCATGGACGACGGCAGTAGTCGCAGGGGCCGCCCGCGCTGCGAGCGGCGGCCCCGCCAAGCCCACGACCGAACCAACCGCCGCAGCCGCCTGGGGCGCAGCGCCTGACGCGCGCGTCTCCGCCGGCGGCTGCCGCCAGACCGGACCGGAGACGACCCCATGGACCTGAGGCTCCAGAGCGCGGCGCTCGCCTCGCTTCTGACCCGCGGCGACGAGATCTCGGCGCGCACCGCCGTCGCCGCCCACCACCCGGCTGACCTTGCCGCGATCCTGCCGACGCTGCCGCCGCAGCTCCGGCTTCAGGCGCTCGCCTCGCTGCCCGTCGCGCGGCAGGCGCAGGTGTTCGGCTATCTCGAGCCGACCGACCAGCTCGCGCTTGCGCGTGCGCTGAGCCGCAACGACCTCGGCGCGATGTTCGCCGCCATGGCGCCGGACGAGCGGGCCGACCTCTTCAAGCGCCTCTCCGAGGAGGAGCGCGAGGCGCTGCTGCCCGGCCTCGCCCAGGCCGAGCGCGAGGACATCCGCAAGCTCGCCTCCTACCCCGAGGACCGTGTCGGCGCGGTGATGACCTCTGGCTATGCGACGCTCCTGCCGCAGCTCTCCGCGCGCGAGGCGATCGAGCAGCTCCGCCGCGAGGCGCCGAACCGCGAGACCATCTACGAGAGCTACGTGATCGACGAGGCGCGCACGCTCCAGGGCGTCGTCTCGCTGCGCGACCTGCTGACGGCGGCCCCCGAGACCAGGGTGTCGGAGATCATGCGGCGCGAGGTGGTGAAGGTCTCGGCGGAGGCGCCGCGCGCCGAGGCGGTGCGGCTCATCCGCGAATACGACCTGATCGCGCTGCCGGTGGTCAACGGCGGGGAGAAGCTCGTCGGCATCGTCACCGCCGACGACGCGATGGATGTGGCCGACCTCGAGGAGAGCCGCCGCATCCAGACCTTCGGCGGCACCTCCGCGCTCGGGGGGCCGGACATCGACCTGATGAACTCGCCGCTCGGCCGGATCTTCACCGCGCGCTTCTTCTGGCTCGCGCTGCTCACCGTGTTCGGCCTCGCGACCAGCAATCTCGTCGCCGCGCAGTCGGAGATGCTCGAAAAGGTGATCATCCTCGCCGCCTTCATCGCACCGATCATCGACATGGGCGGCAACACGGGAAGCCAGACCTCGACGATGGTGATCCGTGCGATGGCGCTCGGCCAGATCAGCCTCCGCTTCGCCGATTTCTGGCGGGTGTTCAGGCGCGACCTGCCGGTCGCGCTCGCGCTCGGCCTCGGCATCGCCGCGCTCGAGGCGGTGCTCGCCTTCACCACGAAGAGCATCGGCTGGGAGGTCGTCGCCGTGGTCGGCCTCTCGATGCTCGCCTGCACGGTGGCGGGAAGCCTGTTCGGGCTCGTGCTTCCCTTCGCCGCGCGCGCGATCAGGCAGGACCCGGCGACGCTGAGCGCGCCCGTGATCACCTCGGTCATGGATATGGTGGGCGTGCTGATCTATTTCGGAATCGCCTGGATCTTCCTCGGCCATCTCTTCGTCGAGTGAGACGACGCGGCGCCGGGTCTCGGCCCGGCGCCGCCTCCTGCCACGCTCCGGGATTGAAGACGATCACCATGCCGCACTTCGCGCCGCTTGCGCTCGCAGCCGCCCTCGCCGCTGCCCCCGCCTTCGCCCCCAAGGCGCTCGCCCAGGGAGGCCCCTACCGCGTGGACGATGCCGCGATCGCCGCGCCGGGAACCTTCAAGCTCGAGGCGTACGGCTCCTTCTCCGTCAACCGCTCCCGCGAGCGGAGCTACACCGTAACCCGCGGCGCCACCTTCGCCGCACTGCCCTTCGTCGAGTTCAGCCTCGGCCTCGAGCGGGCCGCGGACGCGCGCGGCGACGAGGAGGACAAGCTCCGCTTCTGGTCGACCGGCGTCTCGCCGCAGGCGAAGGTCGCCCTTCTGCCGATCGAGCGCCACGGCATCGGCGTCGCGCTCAAGGCTGGCGTCACCTACCTGACCTCCGCCCAGAGGCCGCCGCCCGACCTGGACGCTCCCACCCGGTTCCGCCGCCTCGACCTTCCCTTCGCGACCGCGATCGTCTCGGTCGCGCCGATCGAGAGTATGACCGTGAGCGCCAATCTCGGCGTCGAGTACGACAGGACGGAGACCCGCACCTCCTCCACCTAGGGCATGGGCGCGGCCTGGGAGGCCTTCGACACGGTGTCTCTGATCGGTGCGGTCTCCGGCACCGACCGCGGCCGCGCGGCGCTGCAGGCCGGCCTGCGGAAGAGCGTGCTCGACGGCCGGCTCGACCTCGATGTCGTGCTCGGGCGCAACCTCTCTGACGAGCGCGCCACCTGGATCACCGCCGGCTTCGCCACGCGGTTCTGAACCGGGGGCGGATCGATCCTGTGTTCGGAACGATGTCCGCCGCCCTGCGCGCGCGCTGCGTCCGGGCCGTCAGCGCGTTTCGCCTCGCCCTTGCGCTCGCGGCGCTGGTCGCGCGTGGCATGATCGGTCCGGGCGCCGCCTGGCGCGGCGCCCTGCTCGCGACGGTGATCGCAGGCACGCCTGCGCGTGCCCGTCCGGCCGCCGCGCGCGCGCCAGGGCATGAGGCCCGTTGTCGGCATGAGGCCTGACGTCGCCCAGGCGGCAGGCCAGCAGAGGAGCGATGATGATCGAGGTCCACGAGGCGGCGCTCAGGCTCGCTGTCGCGGTGACGGCGGGCGCGCTGATCGGTGCCGAGCGGCAATGGCGGCAGAGGATGGCGGGCTTGCGCACCAACGCTCTGGTCGCGCTCGGCGCCTGCTGCTTCACCCTGTTCGGGCTGGTCACGCCCGGCGATGCGAGCCCGACCCGCGTGGCCGCACAGGTCGTCTCCGGCATCGGCTTCCTCGGCGCCGGCGTGATCCTGCGCGAGGGGCTCAACATCCGCGGCCTCAACACCGCCGCCACGCTCTGGTGCTCGGCCGCGATCGGCGTGTTCGCCGGCGCCGGCGCGCTTGCTCTCGCCGCCGTCGCGACGCTGATCATCATCGGCGTCAATCTCGGCCTGCGTCCGCTCGTGCGCCTGATCGATCGCCAGCCCACCGCCGGCGCCGAGGTCGACCGGCACTACCGCGTCACGCTCACCTGCAAGGCGAGCAAGGAGGCGCATATCCGGGCGCTCCTCTTGCAGGCCGTGGCGTCGGCGGACGTGAAGCTGCAGCGCCTCGAGAGCAGCGACGAGCCGGCATCGGGCGAGGCCGTGGCCGAGCGCGTGACGGTGACGGCGGACCTGGTCGCCTCCGGCCAGCGCGAGGCGTGGCTCGAGGCGACCGTCGGCAGGCTCTGTCTCGAACCGTCCGTGACCCGCGCCGGATGGTCGGAGGTCAAGACGCCCGGGTGAGGCGCGGCTGGTGGGCGCGAGAGGGATCGAACCTCTGACCCCCACCGTGTCAAGGTGGTGCTCTCCCGCTGAGCTACGCGCCCGCCGCGGCTGCCTATAGCGAGGCACCTCCCCCCGCGCAAGCGGCGCGAGGAGCACAAGGGGCGCGGCCTGCCGATCGACGTGCCGATGGGCGCGCCGATGGACGCAGCAGGGTGACAGCCGCCCCGCGGCAATGCTTTGATCCGCGCCGATGGACCTCCCCTTTGCAGCCAACGACGCAGAGGCGGCGCAGGACGGCGCCTATGCCGTGCTCGCGCCGGAAACCCAGAGCGCTCCGCTCGTGTTCGCCTCGCCGCATTCGGGGCGGCGCTATCCGCCCGAGTTCCTCGCCGCCGCGCGGCTCGACCCGCACGCGCTGAGGCGCAGCGAGGACAGCTTCGTCGAGGAGCTCTTCGACAGCGCGCCGCGTCACGGCTGCCCGCTGATCCACGCTCTGTTCCCCCGCGCCTGGTGCGACGCCAACCGCGAGCCGTGGGAGCTCGACCCGACGATGTTCGACGGCGAGCTGCCGGGCTGGGTCAACGCCGCCTCGCCGCGGGTCGGCGCGGGGCTCGGCACGATCGCCCGCGTGGTCGCCACCGGCGAGGCGATCTACCGCCGCAAGCTCTCCTTCGCCGAGGCCGAGGCGCGCATCGCCGCTTGCTGGCAGCCCTATCACGACGCGCTCTCCCGCTTGATCGAGGCGACGCGGTCGCGGTTCGGCCTCTGCCTGCTGATCGACTGCCACTCGATGCCGACGCTGCCCGCGCAGGGCCGTGGCCGCCAGCCCGACATCGTGCTCGGCGACGCGCACGGCACCTCGGCGAGCCCGAGCGCGATGAGGCGGATCGAGGATGCGCTGCTCGCCGCAGGCTTCAGCGTGCGGCGGAACGACCCCTACGCGGGCGGCTACGTCACCCGCCACTACGGCCGCCCGCGCGAGGGCGTGCATGCGGTGCAGATCGAGCTCGCCCGCGGCCTCTACATGGACGAGGAGCGGATCGCCCCGAGCCTCGGCTTCGGCCCCCTGCGCCGACGGCTCGAGGAGGTGATCGCGACCCTCGCGGACGAGGACTGGTCGATGCTCCGACGAGGCTGACGGCAGAGCCTTCCCCGCCTTCCCGCCGTCCTGCCGGGGTTCCGCCCAGGGTTCCGCCATGCACGCTCCCATTCCCCAAGGCCCGCTCGTCCGCCCCTCGGTCGAGGCCGACCTCCCCGCCATCGCCGCGATCTACCGCCATCACGTGACCACCGGGCTCGCGAGCTTCGAGGAGACGCCGCCCGACCTCGCCGAACTCGCCCGGCGGCGCGAGGCGGTGCTGGCCGCCGGCCTGCCCTGGCTGGTCGCGGAGGGCGCCGGCGGCCTGGTCGGCTACGCCTATGCCGGGCTCTACCGGCCACGCAGCGCCTACCGCTACACCGTCGAGGACTCGATCTACGTGGCCCCGGGACAGGCCGGAAAGGGGATCGGGCGCAGGCTTCTGTCCGCGTTGATCGACGACGCAACGGCCAAGGGCTACCGGCAGATGGTGGCGGTGATCGGCGACTCGGCCAACGCCGCCTCGATCGCGGTGCATCGGTCGTGCGGCTTCCGCGAGGCCGGGCGGCTCGAGGGCGTCGGGTTCAAGTTCGGCCGCTGGGTGGACAGCGTCTTGATGCAACGCCCGCTCGGCGCGGGCGCCACCGGCGTTCCGGCAGGCCCTCCCCGGCACGGCTGACCCGGGCCGAAAAAAATGGCCGCCCCGAGGGGCGGCCAAGTTTAGGGAGGAAACGTCCAAGAAAGGCAACATGGTCGCCGAAACGACCGTGCTGCGCTGCACAATCTAAGGCCTACCCGAGTCACCTGCAAGGGTTTTTTTTGCGCTGCAGCACACGCATGTCGCCGTGCCGTGAGCGCATGGGTTGGCCGCTTGTCCAGTCCCTCCTCGACCCCAAGGCGACGCCGGCGGCGTCTGGCACGGTGCCTGCTACCGCCGGTGGCATGACCCGCATCCGCCCCCTCGCGACCCTGCTGATCGCGCTCCTCGCCACCCTGCCGGAAGCACGTGCCAGCCAGGCACCGACCGTGGCGCCCCTGGCCCAGCAGGCCGATGACCAGACCCGCCTCTGCCGCACCGCGATCCGCGCCGCCGAGCGTGCGAACGGCATCCCCCAGGCGCTTCTGTCCGCTCTCGGGCGGGTCGAGAGCGGCCGTCGCGACCCGACGACCGGCAATTTCGGCCCCTGGCCCTGGACCATCAATGCCGAGGGGCGTGGGCAATTCTTCGCCACCCGCGCGGAGGCGGTCGCCGCCATCCGCCGGCTCCAGGCCGAGGGGGTCCGCTCGATCGACGTCGGCTGCATGCAGGTGAACCTGCGCCACCACCCAGATGCCTTCGCCTCGCTCGAGGAGGCGTTCGATCCGCAGAAGAACGCCGCCTATGCCGCCCGGTTCCTCGTGTCGCTGTACGAGACGTCGAAGAACTGGCTGCAGGCGGCGGCCAACTACCACTCGAATACGCCCGATCTCGCCTCCGCCTATCAGCGCCGCGTCATGGCCGCCTGGCCGGAGGAAAGCCGGATCGCCGCCGAGGAACATCGCGCGGCGCAGCTCGCCGCCTGGGCGGCGCGGCCGGCACCTGCTGCCGCGACCGATGCGCCGGGCCGGATCCTGCCTGGCCCCCTCGGCAATCGCGCGACCGGCAGGGGTCTCGACGCCTATCGCGCCGCGCCCATCCCCACGGTGACGGCGCTGGCCGCCCGACTTCCCCCGGCCCGACGCGCCCCTTGATTCGCGCATTCCAGGTATGCATTCTGGACCTCTTCGACGGCCCCTTTCACGAGGACCCAGACGATGCGCCTCTTCGCAGCCGCTGCCCTTCTTGTGGCCCTCGCCGCGCCCGCGCTCGCCGGGCCGTGCAGCGCCCCCCCGCCGGCGCCGAACACCTCGTCCCTGCCGAGCCCGTCCTCGCCCGCCTGATCAGCCGGCGAACTCCGCCCTGATCGCTTCCCCGTGCTGGCCGATGGCCGGCACGGCACCATAGGCGCGCGGGCCATCGGCCCAGCGCACCGGCGGCGCGGCGTAGGAGACCTCTCCGTTCGGCGTCGCGACCGAGATGCGCCGGAGCGCGGGATGCCGCGCCAGATCGGCCACCTCGTTGACGAAGCCGTAGGCCGTTCCGGCCGCATTCAGGCGCTGCGTGATGCGCGCCCGGTCCAGCGTCGCGAACACGGCCGCGATCGCGGCATCGAGCGCCGCGCGGTTGCGCACCCGCGCGACATTCGAGGCGAAGCGTTCGTCAGCGGCAAGGCCCGGGTCGCCCATCACCTCGCGGCAGAACGCCACCCACTCGCGCTCGTTCTGGATCGAGATCAGCACCTGCCCGCCATCGGCGAGCGCGAAGGCGCCGTAGGGCGCGACGGAGGGGTGGGCGAGCCCGATCCTCGGCGGCGCCCGGCCGGTTCCCTCGTAGCTCAGCAGCGGCACGTTCATCCAGTCGGCCATGCCGTCGAACAGCGACACGGCAAGGCCCGTCCCCCGCCCCGTCTTGCCGCGCTGGATCAGCGCCTCGAGCACGCCCGCATAGGCGGCCATGCCGCAGGCGATGTCGCACACCGAGGCGCCGACGCGGCCCGGCCCCTCGGGCCTGCCGGTGACGGAGCAGAGCGCCGTCTCGGCCTGCACGAGCAGGTCATAGGCCTTCATCTGCGCGTACGCCCCCTCCTCGCCGTAGCCGGAGATGTCGACCGTGATCAGGCGGGGATACTTCTCCCGCAGCGCCGCCGAACCGAATCCCGCGCGGGCGGCGGCGCCGGGAGCGAGGTTCTGGATGAACACATCGGCGCGCGCGAGGATCCGGTGCAGGAGCGCCGCGTCGCCCGGGTCCTTGATGTCGGCGACCAGGCTCTCCTTCCCGCGGTTCAGCCAGACGAAGTAGCTCGAGAGCCCCTTCGCATAGTCGTCGTAGCCGCGCGCGAAGTCGCCCTCGGCGCGCTCGACCTTGATCACCCGCGCCCCGGCGTCGGCGAGCTTGCAGGAGAGGAACGGCGCTGCCACCGCCTGTTCCAGCGTCAGAACGAGCAGCCCGTCGAGGGGTTTGGGGTCCGGCATCGTTGGTCTCGACCTCCCTGTGTGTGGCGCGAGCGCGCGTCTCAGAGCGTCCGTACCGCGCGCGGATCGACCCAGAATCCGCTCCGCCCCGAATCCGGCCCGCCGCCGAGATAGCTCATGCCGGGGCCGACGGTCGCGGCGACGATGAAGGTCTTCTCGGCGATGAGGATCCACTGCGGGATGCCGCTGCCGACGGGATACTGGTCGGGCTCGCGCATCGCCGGGTCGTGCCCCGTCGCCGGGATGATCTTGACGATGCGCTCGGGCCCCTCCAGCGCGAAGTGCTCCGCGAGCAGCCGCTTCACGCGCGCCATGTCGAGGAGGTGGCCGGCATCCGCCTCCACCGTCGGTCGAGAGGCGCCCTCCCGAGGATGCCCGATCCGTCCGCCCGAGAAATGCGAGTAGCCGGCGAGCACGATCTCCTCGGGCTTCACCTTTTCCTTGAGCAGCAGCAGACTCCAGCCGCCATCGAGCCTGCCGCGGTGGTAGCCTATGCGCGCCTCGAGCTCGCGCGCAGGCTGGTTGATGACGAAGATGAGGCGCGTGACGAAGCCCTTTGCCTTCAGGAACGTTCCCGGCTCGGGAAGCCCCGGCATCAGTAGCTCCGCGGCAGCCCGAGCACGTGCTCGGCGATGTAGGAGAGCACGAGGTTGGTCGAGATCGGGGCCACCTGGTAGAGCCGCGTCTCGCGGAACTTGCGCTCGATGTCGTACTCCTCGGCGAAGCCGAAGCCGCCATGGGTCTGCACGCAGGCCTCGGCCGCGGCCCAGGATGCCTCGGCGGCGAGCATCTTGGCCATGTTCGCCTCCGCCCCGCAGTTGAGGCCGGCCTCGAACTTCTCGCACGCGTCCTTGACCATGAGCTCGGCCGCCCGCCACTGCGCATAGGCGCGCGCGATCGGGAACTGGACGCCCTGGTTCTGGCCGATCGGGCGGTCGAACACTTGCCTGTCCTTGGCGTAGGCGACCGACTTCTCCGTGAACCACTTCGCATCGCCGATGCACTCGGCCGCGATCAGGATGCGCTCTGCGTTCATGCCGTCGAGGATGTAGCGGAACCCCTTGCCCTCGACGCCGATGAGGTTCGCGGCCGGGATCTCCATGTTGTCGAAGAACACCTCGCACGAGTTGTGGTTCATCATCGTGCGGATGGGGCGGATGGTGAGGCCCCTGCCCAGCACCGCCTTCATGTCGACGATGAAGGTCGAGAGCCCCTCCGTCTTCTTCGCCACCTCGCTCCGCGGCGTGGTGCGGGCGAGCAGCAGCATCAGGTCGGAATGTTCCGCCCGCGAGGTCCATACCTTCTGGCCGTTGACGATGTAGCGGTCGCCCTCGCGCCTGGCGGTCGTCCGCAGCGAGGTCGTGTCGGTGCCCGAGGTCGGCTCCGTCACGCCGAAGGCCTGCAGGCGGAGCCGCCCGGCGGCGATCTCGGGCAGGTACTTGCGCTTCTGCTCGGGCGAGCCGTGGCGGAGGATCGTTCCCATGATGTACATCTGCGCGTGGCAGGCCGCACCGTTGCAGCCGCGGGCCTGGATCTCCTCGAGGATCGCCGCCGCGCCCGAGAGGGGCAGGCCCGCGCCGCCGAACTCCTCGGGGATCAGCGCCGCGAGATAGCCCGCCTCGGTCAGCGCGCGCACGAACTCGGTCGGGTACGCACGCTCGGCATCGAGCTTCCGCCAGTACTCGCCGGGAAACTGGGCGCAGAGCTTGGCCACCTCGGCGCGCAGGTCGGCCCAGGCATCGTCACGCAGAAGGGTCTGGTCCATCGGTCGTGCTCCTCCCGGGCCGGGATTAGGGCGCAGGCCGCGCCGTGGCAAGGCCGGGCTCAGAGGAAGACGAGCGCCACCGAGGCGACGAGCAGGAGCGCCATCGTCACGTTGAAGCCGCGCAGCCTCGCGGGGCTGTCGAGCAGGACCGCCGCGCCACGACCGACCCCGGCCCAGACGGCGAGCGCGGGGAACGACACGAGGAGGAAGGCGCCGGCGATGATCAGCGTCTCGACGAGCACGTTGCCGGCGGGCGTCGAGAAGGCGGGGATGGCGGCAAGCGCCAGCATCCACGCCTTGGGGTTGACCCACTGGAAGGCCGCTGCGCCGAGGAAGCCGAGCGGCGGCCGATCGTTGCCGTGCCCCGGCGAGCCTGCGCGCGCGATCTTCCACGCGAGCCAGAGCAGCCAGGCGGAGCCGATCCATTTCAGGACGAGGTGGAGCTCGGGGCTCATCGCGAGAGGCCCGGCGAGGCCGAGGCCGACCAGCACCACCATCGCCGGGAAGCCGACCGTGATGCCCGACATGTGCGGCAGCGTCGCGCGGATCCCGTGATTGGCCGAGGAGGCGGCCACCATGATCACGTTCGGCCCGGGGGTGACCGATGCGGCGAAGGCGAAGGCGAGCAGGGCGGACCACGCATCCACCCGAGCATGATGGGGCAGTGGCGCTGACCTTGTCAGCCGGTAGGCGGCAGGGGGGCGCGCATGCGAGGCTTGCGCCTTCCGCATGCAGCATGGAGCGGGCCGGATGCGCGTGGCGATGTTCAGCACCAAGCCCTACGACCGCCGGAGCTTCGAGGAGGCGGGCACGGCGGGCCTCGACATCCACTGGCTCGAGCCGCGCCTGACGCAGGAAACCGTACCGCTCGCGGAAGGCTCTCCGGCCATCTGCCTGTTCGTCAACGACGAGGCCGATTCCCGCGTGATCGCCGCGCTCGCCGGCGGCGGAACGCGGCTGATCGCGCTGCGCTGCGCCGGCTTCAACAATGTCGATCTCGAGGCGGCAGAGGCGCACGGCATCGCGGTGGTGCGCGTGCCGGCCTATTCCCCGCACGCGGTGGCCGAGTTCACGGTCGGGCTCCTGCTCGCGCTCGTGCGGCGAATCCACAAGGCCTATACCCGCACCCGCGAGAACAACTTCGCCCTCGACGGCCTGCTCGGCTTCGACCTGCATGGCCGCACGGTGGGCGTGATCGGCACGGGACGGATCGGCGCGCTGGTCGCGCGCATCCTGCACGCCGGCTTCGGCTGCCGCGTGCTTGCCTCCGACGTCCACCGCGACCCCGCGCTCGAGGCGCTCGGCATACGCTACGGGGACGTGGACGGGATCCTCGCAGAGGCCGACATCATCACCCTGCACTGCCCGCTGACGCCCGAGACGCACCACCTGCTGAACGCCCGCAGCATGGCGCGGCTGAGGCCTGGAGCCTTCGTCGTCAACACCTCCCGCGGCGCGCTGATCGACACCGACGCCGCCATCGAGGCGCTCAAGACCGGCCAGCTCGGCGGCCTCGCGATCGACGTCTACGAGCAGGAGGCGGACCTGTTCTTCGAGGACCTCTCCGCCGAGATCATCCAGGACGATGCGCTGCAGCGGCTGATGATGTTCCCCAACGTGCTGGTGACCGGCCACCAGGCGTTCTTCACGCGCGAGGCGCTCGGCGCGATCGCCTCGACCACGCTCGCCAGCATCAGGGATTTCGCGGCCGGGCGGCCGCTCGCCAACGCCGTCAGGGCCGCCGCGGTGAAGGGATGATCAGGACGCGCGCGGGTTGCGGATGAGCCGCCCCGCGCGTTCGCGCGCCGAACCGGGCTCGTCTCCCCAGCGATAGGATTCCACGCCGTTGACCCACACGCGCTCGATGCCCGGCGAGGGCTTCGCAGGGTCCTCGAAGGTGGCGGCGTCGATCACCACCGCGGGGTCGAACAGCACGAGGTCGGCATGGTTGCCGGGACGGATTACGCCGCGGTCGGGAATGCCGAAGGTCGCGGCCGTCAGCCCGGTCATCTTCCGCACCGCCTCCTCGAGCGTGATCAGCCCGAGCTCGCGCGCGTAGCGGCCGAGCACGCGCGGGAAGGTGCCCCACAGCCTCGGGTGGGGGAAGGCGTCGTGCGGAAGGCCGTCGGAGCCGATCATCGCGCGCGGGTGGGCGATGATCCGCCGCACGTCGTCCTCGTTCATCTGGAAATAGACCGCGCCGGCGGGCAGCAGCCGCTCGGCGGCCTCGCGCCGCGTCACGCCCCATTCGGCGGCAACATCCGCCAGGTCCCTGCCCTGCATTTCGGGGTGCGGCACCGACCAGGTGACGACCACGCGCACCTCCTCGCGCAGCCGTTCCGGCATCAGGACGGTGCTCGAGGCAGGGTAGGGATAGACGTCGAAGGAGACCGCCTGGGTGAGCGCGGCGCGATCGACGCGCGCCAGCGTCTCGGCCGAGCGGCCCCAGTTCGCGGGGCCGGTGCACTTGAAGTGGCTGATGATGACGGGCACGCGGGCGCCGGCGCCGATCGCGAGCGTCTCCTCGATGCTCGCGATGATCCCGTCGCCCTCATCCCGCATGTGGGTGGCGTAGAGCCCGCCGCGGGCGGCGAGCGCCTGCGCGACGGCGATCACCTCATCGGTCGTGGCGTTGATCGCCGGCGGATACCAGAGACCTGTCGAGAGGCCCCAGGCGCCATAGGCGAGCGCCTCGTCGAGCCGGGCGCGCATCCGCTCCGCCTCGGCCTCCGTCGCCGCGCGGGTGAGCTCGCCATCTCCCATCTCGCGCACGCGGAGGGTGGTGTGGCCCACGAAGGCGATGGCGTTCACCGCCGGAGGCTCGCGGTCGAGCGCGGCGGCGTACTCGGCGAAGCTGTCGTAGCGCCACCAGGCCTCGTCGCCGAGCAGGTCGAGCGGCGGCGGCGGCCGGCGGTCGCGGGTCAACGGGAAGAGCGAGACGCCGCAGTTGCCTGCCACGACCGTGGTGACACCCTGGCTCAGCTTGCAGTGCAGGCACTCGGCGCCGCAGAGGAGCGCCCGGTCGTCGTGCGTGTGGGCATCGATGAAGCCTGGCGCGAGCACCCTGCCGCCGGCGTCGATCTCGGTGTCCGCCGAGGTGGCGGAACAGTCTCCCACCGCGACGATCCGGTCCCCCGTCACCGCGACGTCGCCCATGGTGCGCGGCGCGCCGGTGCCGTCGATGATCATGGCGTTGCGGATGATCGTGTCGCAGCGGAACAGCGTTGCCATCGTCAGCTCACCCGGCCCAGCCGTAATCGGCCTTCGCGCGCTCGGGGCTGATCAGCCCGTCGGCCACGTCGCGGGCGATCGCCTCGCGGTCGCGCTCGGCGGGGTCGCCCATGCCGCCGCCGCCGGGCAGCAGCAGCACCAGCCGATCCCCCTCCGGAACGACCTGGAACCCCTTGGTGCGAAGCCGCGCGCCCGACTTGAGCGCAACGACCCCAGCCGCGCCGTCGCGGCCGCCCCGGCGGCCGCGCGGGGGATTGGCCACGCGGTCGAAGATCGCGTTCACCGCGAACTCGGCTTCTCCCTTCGCGCCGATCTCCATGACCTGGCCGAAGCCGCCACGGGTGCGGCCCGCGCCGGCACTGTCGGGGCGGAGCTCCTTCTTCCAGAAGATCACGGGGGCGACGTTCTCGGTCGCCTCCACGGGCATCGTGCGCACGCCCGAGGGGAAGGCGATGCCGGAGAGCCCGTCCTTCGTCGCGCGGGCGCCGGTGCCGCCCGAGTTGAAGGTGATGATCTCGAAATCCTCGACCTTCGCCGCCTGGCCCGACACCTGCGTGCCGCCGCGCAGGGGCGGGTTCCAGAGGCAGGAGGAGCCTTCCGCGGCCACCCGGTCGGGCACCGCCTGGACGAGGCAGCCCATCATCAGGTCGGGCAGGAGTTGGCCAGTGACGTGCCGCACCGCCACGGGGTAGGGCCGCGGCGCGTTGAGGATGCAGCCGGGGGGAATGCGCATCCGGAACGGCTGCAGCGAGGCCCAGTTGTTCGGGATCTCGGGCGCGACCACGACCTTGATGCCGAAGCAGGAATAGGCGCGGCAATAGGCGGGGGGGACGTTGATCGCCCGCGTCGAGAGGCCGGAGGTGCCGGCGAAGTCGACCTCGATGGTCGCCTCCCCGATCGTCATCGCGGCGGCGAGCGTCACCGGCGCCTCGTAGCCGTCGGAGCGGATCTCGGCGCGGAACGTGCCCCTGGGGAGCTTCGCGATCTCGGCCTCGGTGGCGCGCAGGGAGGCCTCGAAGATCGCTTCGGCGAGGGGGTCAAGCCCCTCGAGGCCGAACTCCTCCATCATCTCGACCAGCCGCTTGGCGCCGGCATCGTTGCAGGCGCAGAGCGAGTAGATGTCACCCTCGAGCTCGACTGGCGTGCGGGAACCGGCGCGGATGAAGTCGAAGAAGGTCTCGTTCGGCCGCCCCTGATCGAAGCACTTCACGATCGGGATGTAGAGCCCCTCCTCGAACACCGACCGTCCCTCCGGCCCCATGCCGAGGCCGCCGATGTCGATGACGTGGGCCGTGTTGGCGAAAAGGCCGACGATGCGGCCAGCGAGGAAAGCGGGGGTGACGACGGTGAGGTCGTGCAGGTGGCCGGTGCCGAGCCAGGGATCGTTGGTGATGTAGTGGTCGCCCGGCCGCATCGTGGCGGCTGGGAACTTGGCGAGGAAATGCGCCACGCTCTCCATCATCGAGTTCACGTGGCCGGGCGTTCCCGTCACGGCCTGGGCGAGCATCCGGCCCTTGAGGTCGAAGATGCCGGCAGAGAGGTCGCCCGCCTCCCGCACGGTGGTGGAGAAGGCGGTGCGGATCATCGTCTGCGCCTGCTCCTCGACCACCGCGATCAGGCGGTTCCACATGATCTGCGTCTGGATCCTCGCCAGCGCCGCGAGCTGGTCGTTGGCCACCTGGTGCATCGCCGCCCTCCCTCAGGGGTTGCCGCGCGTGAGGCGAATGTAGCCCATCCCGTCGATCCGCGCCGACCAGCCGGGGCCGACCAACGTCGAGGTCTCGTCCTCGGCGATGATCGCCGGCCCCTGGAGCGTCGCGCCGGGCGCGAGCGCGGCGCGGTCGTAGACGGCCCAGTCGGCCACCGTTCCGGAGGCGGTGTCGCGCACGGCCTGGGTGCGAGCGGGCGTCGCGGCCACGCCGTGCGGCGCCGGCGGGGCGGGAGCGACGGCTTCCGGAACCGTCGCGACCGTCACGGCGAAGGAGAGGATCTCGACATCCGAGCCAGGCACCGGGCGGTCGTAGAACTCGGTGTAGAGCCGGTCATACTCGGCGCGGATGGCGTCGACGTCGGCCGCCGCAAGCACGCGGGCGGGGATCGGCACGGCGATCTCGTGCCCCTGCCCGACATAGCGCATGTAGGCCAGCCGACGCTCCTCCGTCTCCCGGCCCGCGGCGCCGACCGCCACCACGGCGGCCGCCTCCTCGCTCATCGCCGACAGGAGCGCGTTGACGGCAGCGACGTCGAAGCTCGAGAAGCGCTGGTAGAGGCTCTTCACCACCTCGTAGGCGACGGGGGCGCGCAGGAAGCCGATCGCCGAGCCGACGCCCGCGCCCGACGGAACGAGCACAGAGGTGATGCCGATCTTCTCGGCGACGCGGCAGCCATGCACCGGACCGCCGCCGCCGAACGCCACCAGCGTGCGGCCGGCGAGGGTCTTGCCGCTCTCGATCGCGTGCACGCGGGCGGCGTTGGCCATGTTCTCGTCCACCATCTCGACGACACCGAGCGCGGCCATCTCTGGCGCGAGGCCAAGCGGTGTGCCCACCTCGCGCGCGAGCGCATCGCGCGCGGCATCGGGGTGGAGCTTCAGGTAGCCGCCGGCGAAATGCGCGGGGTCGTAGCGGCCGAGCGCGAGGTTGGCATCGGTCACCGCCGGCATGGTGCCGCCGCGGCCGTAGCAGGCGGGGCCAGGGTCGGCGCCCGCGCTCTCGGGGCCGACCGCGATCCGCCCCATGCTGTCCACGTGCGCGAGGCTGCCGCCGCCGGCGCCGATCTCCACCATCTCGATCACCGGGATGCGCAGCGGCAGGCCGGAGCCCTTCTTGAAGCGGCCGACGCGCGCCACCTCGAAGCTGCGCGAGGCCTGCGGGCGGTAGTGGTCGATCAGGCAGACCTTCGCGGTCGTGCCCCCCATGTCGTAGGACAGCACGGCCTCGAGCCCGACCTCGCGGGCGATGTGGGCGGCGAAGATCGCGCCCCCGGCAGGCCCGCTCTCGACCAGGCGGATCGGGAAGCGGCAGGCGGTATCGACGGTGGTGAGACCGCCGCCCGAGAGCATCAGGAAGAGCGGTGCCGTGAGCCCTCCCGCCCGCAGCCCCGCCTCGAGGTTGCGGAGGTAGCGGCTCATCAGCGGCTGCACATAGGCGTTGGCGACGGTCGTCGAGAACCGCTCCCACTCGCGCATCTCGGGCGAGACCTCGGAGGAGAGGCTCACCGGCACGTCGGGCAGTGCCTCGGCGAGGATCTCGCGCACGCGGCGCTCGTGCGCGCCGTTGACGAAGGCGTGCAGGAAGCCGACGGCGACCGCCTCGATCCGCTCCGCCTTCAGCAGCGGCACGAGCGCGCGCACCGCCGCCTCGTCGAGCGGCTTCAGCACCGCGCCGGTGTTGTCGAGCCGCTCGGGGACAGGAAGGCGCAGCCGGCGCGGCACCAGCGGCTCGGGAAGCACGATCTGCAGGTCGTACTGGTCATAGCGCGCCTCGTTGCCGAGGGCGAGGACGTCGCGGAAGCCCTCGGTGGTGATGAGCGCCGTCCGCGCGCCCTTGCGCTCGATCAGCGCGTTGGTCGCGAGCGTGGTGCCGTGGACGACGAGGCCGATGTCGGCCGGCGCGAGGCCGGCGTCCGCGAGGATGGCGGCCACGCCCTCGAGCACGCCCTTCTCGGGGGCGGCGGGCGTGGTCAGCACCTTGGCCGTCCAGCGCCTTCCGCCGTTCTCGAGCGCGAGGTCGGTGAAGGTGCCGCCGATGTCGACGGCAAGGCGGGCGCCGGCCATCAGCCCGCCGCCCCGGCGGCCCAGGCCGTCACCACCGCGCACGCCTTCTCGAAGTCCTCCATCCGCATGTCCTCGTCGGGGTTGTGGCTGCCGTTCTGGTTGCGCACGAAGATCATTCCGGTGGGGATGCCCGCAGCGGCGAAGGCGGCCGCGTCGTGCCCGCCGCCCGAGGGCATCACCCTGTGCGCGATGCCGAGCGCCTCCGCCGCGCGCCTGAGGCCGGCCTGGATGGCGGCGTCCATCGGCGCCGGCGCCGAGCCGCTCTCGGGGCCGAGGTCGAAGGTCACGCCGCGGCGTGCCGAGATCTCGCCCGCGAGCCGGTGCACCTCGGCGAACAGGAGATCGACATCGCGGAGATCGACGGAGCGGACGTCGAGCTGGAACCCGGCCTCGCCGGCGATCTTGGTGAAGCCCGCCTCCTTCGCGGTCGCCATCACGCAGAAGGTCGCCACCATCTCGCGGCCCATCGCGTCGAGCCGCGCCCAGGCCTCGTCGAGCCGGTGCGCGAACTCGGCGAGCGCGATCGCGGCGTCGTGGCGGTGCCGCCGCGGCGTTCCGCCCGAATGGTCGTAGCGGCCGAGCACCCGGCCCTGGCGAAGCCGACGCGAGCCCGGAATGCCCGTGACGATGCCGACAGGAATGCCCTCGCCGTCCAGCACCGGCCCCTGCTCGATGTGCAGCTCGAGGAAGGCGGCGACGTTGCGGGGCCCGAGCGCTGCCTTGCCCGCCCGCGCCGCCTCGGGGTCGAACCCCTCCTCCGCCATGTGGTGCGCGAGGCTCAGCCCGCTGTCCTGACGGCGGATGTCGAGCTCCTCCGGCCTGAGCCGCCCGAGCGCGCCGCGGCTGCCGGGATACGAGGTGGGGAACCACGCTCCCGCCTCCTCGGCGCGGATCGCCATCACCGTCACGTCACGCGAGGGCGTGAAGCCGGCGCGGCGCATCCCCGCCGCGGCGGCGAGCCCGGCGAGCACGCCTGCCGCGCCGTCGTAGTTGCCGCCGCGCGGAACGCTGTCGAGATGGCTGCCGATGATGATTGCGGGGGCAGAACGATCGGACCCAGGCAGCGTCAGGTAGAGGTTGCCGATGTGGTCGGTGCGCGCCTCGAGGCCGATCGCCTCGCCTTCGCGGCGGACGATCTCGTGCGCGATGCGCTCTCCCGGGCCGAATGCCTCGCGGGTGACGCCGACGCCGTCATGCGTGCGGGCGCGGAGCTCGTCGAACAGGCGCGCGGCAAGGTGGACGTCCGGGGTCAGGTTCGGAAGCATGCTGGCCGCGCCGTTCAATGCATCGCCGCAAGCGTGGCGAGGATCCGCGCGGCTTCGGCGAAGTCTGCCATCTCCATCGCCTCGTCCGGGGTGTGGCCGCCGTTTCGGTTGCGGATGAAGAGCATCGCCGCGGGCACGCCCGCCTCGTGGAAGGCGAGCGCGTCATGGCCCCCGCCCGAGGGCATCTCGTGCACCGGGATGAACCGCGCCGAGGCGCAGTCGCGCAGCCGCTGCACCAGCGCCGCGTCGAGGAAGCCAGGCCGCGGCCCGGTGTCGGGCCCCAGGGCGACGGTGACGCCGAACTTCGCCTCCGCCTCGGCGACCAGGTCGTCGAGCGCAAGCCGCATCCGCGCAAGCGCGGGCAGGTCGACGCCGCGGATGTCGAGCGTGAAGCGCGCCTCGCCGGGCACGCGGCTCCAGGCCGCCATGGCGGGATCGACGCCGACGACGCCGAAGGTCGCCATGATCCGGTGCCCCTCGGCGTCGAGCCGGTCCCACAGCGCATTGATGCCGGCGATGATGTGCCCGAGCGCGGCCACCGCGTCGCGCCGCACCCGCTTCGGCGCGCCGCCGACATGGGCGTAGGCACCCGTGATGCGCGCGTCCCGGAACCGGTAGCCGCCGCTGATCGCGGGCACGACGGCGACGGCGTGACCCACCTCGATCAGCTCCGGCCCCTGCTCGATATGCGCCTCGACGAAGCCGGCGATCCGCTTCGGGTCGAGATGCCGGCGTGCGGCGGCGACCGCGTCGGGGTCGAAGCCGAGGGCGCGCATGTGCTCGGCAAGCGTGTCGCCGGTGTCCGACCGCCTCGCCGCCAGCGCCTCCGCCGGCAGGCGCCCGAGCGCGGCACGCGCACCGGCGAAGGAGACGGGGAACCACACGGTCTCCTCCGCGCGCGTCATCATCACCGTCACGTCGCCGCGCGGGCGGTGGCCGGCGCGCAACAGGCCCGCGAGCGCGGCGAGGCCCGCGAGCACGCCGGCAGCGCCGTCGTAGTTGCCGCCATGGGCGACGCTGTCGAGATGGCTGCCGATGATCAGCGTCCTGGCCTCCGGCACGCTGCCGGCGAGCGTGGCGTAGGTGTTGCCCGCGAAGTCGCGGCTGACCGAGAGCCCCGCGGCCTCGGCCGCCTCGATGCAGAGGGCGTGCGCGCGCTCCTCGCCCGGGCCATAGGCGTCGCGGGTCACGCCGGGCGGATCGAGGCTCGCCTCGCGGAGCGCGTCGAACAGGCGCTCGGCCAGGGCGAGGTCGGGCTCGATCCGCGCGGCGTCCTTCACCGCCCCGCCCTCAGAAGCCGCGCACGATGCCGCCGTCGCAGCGGACGATGCTGCCGGTGACGTAGGAGGCACGGTCGGAGGCGAGGAACGTCGCGACCGCGCCATACTCCTCGGGCGTGCCCACGCGCCCGGCGGGAATGGTGGCGGCGCGCCTCGCCATCGCCTCCTCGAAGGGGATGCCCTCCTTCCTCGCCGTGAACCCAACCGTGTCCTTCGTGCGATCGGTCAGGATCGAGCCGGGGGCGAGGATGTTGCAGGTCACGCCATCGGCAGCGACCTCGTTGGCGAGCGTCTTGTTCCAACCGACGATCGCGGCGCGCAGCGTGTTCGAGAGGACCATGTTCGGCAGCGGCTGCACCATGCCCGAGGAGCCGACGGTGATGATCCGCCCCCATTTCCGCTCGCGCATGCCGGGCAGGAGCCGCATCGCGAGGCGGATCGGCGCCACCACCATCTTGACGAACTGCGCCTTGAGCTCGCCGAGGTCGAGCTCGAGCGCGGGGCCGACCGGCGGGCCGCCATGGTTGAGCACGAGGATGTCCACCCCGCCCATGCGCAGCACCGCCTCGTCGGCAAGCCGGTCCATCCCCGCCTCGTCCGCGACATCGGCCGCGATCGCATGCGCGGGCGCGCCGCTCGCGGCGGAGAGCGCGGTCGCGAGCGTCTGGAGCGCGGCGAGGTCGCGGCTTGCGACACAGAGCGTGGCGCCCTCGGCGGCGAGCCCCTCGGCGACGGCGCGGCCGAGCCCCTTCGAGGCGCCCATCACCAGCGCGCGCCTGCCCCTGAGCCCGAGATCCATGATGCCCAACCTCCCGCGTGAGGCCCGGCATCCTAAGCGGGGTTTCCGCCGCGGCAAGCCTCGGGGCGCGGTGCGGCGGAGAACGCCTGCTCAGCGGCAGGCGGGCGGGATCCGCCGGTCGCGCAGGCGCCTCGCCTCGTCGGTCAGCCCGGCGGGAAGCGGGGCGCCTGCGCAGGCCAGCGTCGCCTCCGTCCAGTCGCGCCAGCTCGGCGGGGTGGCGAAGGGATGCGCCTTCTTGTCCGAGTACTCGGCCGTACCCGACCAGCGCGCGACGATGCGCCGGTCGGGCGCGATCACGTAGGTGACCGGGACGTTCAGCCGTGGCGGCGGCGGATCGAGCGGCACGGACGGGTCGCGACGCATGGTCCGATCGAGCCGGTAGCCGCGGCGCTTCGCGTCCTCGATCTCGCGCGGGAACTGCGCCTCGACGCTGCTGCCGGGCGGCGCGCTCGTTATGGAGAAGACGGGGATCCCCTGGGCCGCGGCGAAGGCCTCTGCCGAGGGCCGCTCGGCCGCGCAGGGCGGGCACCAGGAGCCTCCGACACGCAGCACCACCCATCCACCCGTCCATGTCTCGAACGGAACCGATGCGCCGTTGCCGTCGATCAGGTTCAGCCGCGGGATCGGGCGGCCGACCTCCCACGCGAAGGCCGGGAGGGTGAGCGAAAGGGCGAGGGCTGGGCCCAGCGCCAGGCGGAGAGGAAGACGTCCCGTCATCACCGGTTGCTCCAATGCTGCGCCCTCCCACCTCGCGGGGCTTGGGAAGGCGCGCTAGGATTCCCGCCGGAACCTTAAGCGGACGTGACCGAATGCCCCAGAGACAGGCGCCACGCCTTGCCCTTACCCGTCTGTTTCCGCCCGACGTGATGGCGCGTGCCCGCCGCGACTACCTGATCGTCGCCGAGAACCCCGGAGACGTTCCGGCCGATGCGGCGCGGCTGGTCGCGATGGCGGAGGGCGCCGATGCCATCCTGTGCACCGCCGGTGACCCGCTCGGCGCGGAGACGATCGCCGCCCTGCCCGCCTCCGTGCGGGCCATCGCCACCTTCTCCGTCGGCACCGACCACATCGCGCTCGACGCCGCCCGCGCCCGCGGCATCGTGGTGACGAACACGCCCGACGTGCTGACGGAGGCGACCGCGGAGCTCACGATGCTGCTCCTGCTCGGCGCGGCCCGCCGCGCCGCCGAGGGCGAAAGGCTGGTGCGCGAACGCCGCTGGACCGGTTGGGCGCCGACACAGCTCATGGGCACGCAGGTGTCGGGCAAGCGCCTCGGCATCCTCGGCATGGGGCGGATCGGCCGGGCGGTCGCGCGCATGGCGCGCGGGTTCCTGATGGAGGTCCACTACCACAACCGCACGCGGCTTGCGCCCGAGCAAGAGGGTGGCGCCATCTACCACAGCGAGGCGGCGGCGATGCTCGGCATCATCGACATGCTCGCGCTCACCGCCCCCGGCGGGCCGGACCTCGAGAGGTGGCTCAACGCCGAGCGCATCGCGCTCCTCAGGCCAGGCGCGATCGTGGTGAACTCCGGCCGCGGCAGCCTCGTCGACGACGATGCGCTGATCGCGGCGCTCCGCACCGGCCATGTCGCGGCGGCCGGCCTCGACGTCTATGCCAACGAGCCCAACCTCGACCCGCGCTATCCCGACTGCGTCAACACCTTCCTGCTGCCGCATCTCGGCAGCGCCACGGTGGAGGCGCGCAACGGCATGGGCTTCCGCGCGCTCGACAACCTCGACGCGCTGTTCGCCGGCCGCGAGCCGCCAGACCGCGTGGCCTGAGGCTCGGCGATCCGCCGCCTCAGCGCGCCCTGATCTCGGCAAGGAAGCGCTCGACCTCGCGCGAGAGGCGGTCCGCTTCGCCGGTGAGCGCGTTGGCGGCCGAGAGGACCTGGGCGGCCTGGTCGCCCGTTTCCTCCACCGCGGCCGAGACGGCGCCGATGCTGCCCGAAACCTCGTTGGTGCCCGACGCCGCCTGCTGCACCGCCCGGGCGATCTCCGCCGTCGCCGCTCCCTGCTCCTCCACCGCCGCGGCGATGCCGGCCGAGATCTCGTTCATCCGCGCGATCGTTCCGGCAATGCCGCGAATCGCCTCCACCGAGCGGTCGGTCGCCTGCTGCATCGAGGCGATCTGCGCGCCGATCTCCTCGGTCGCCCTGGCGGTCTGGGCCGCGAGGGTCTTCACCTCGGAGGCGACCACGGCGAAGCCCTTGCCCGCCTCGCCCGCGCGCGCTGCCTCGATCGTGGCATTGAGGGCAAGCAGGTTGGTCTGGCCGGCGATGTCGCCGATCAGCCGGACCACGTCGCCGATCCGCCCCGCCGCCTCGCTGAGGCTGCCAACCGTCGCGTCGGTCGCCTCCGCCTCGCGGGCGGCATCGGCGGCGATGCGCGCGCTCTCCGCCACCTGGCGGCCGATCTCCTGAACCGAGGCGGCGAGCTCCTCGGCGGAGGCCGCGACGGCCTGGACGCTGGAAGAGGCCTGGTCGGTCGCGGCGGCGACGGCGACGGCGCGCTTGCCGGTGTCGGAGGCGACCTCGCTCATCGCCTCGGCGACCGACCTCATGCTGGCCGCGCCGTCGCCCATGCGCCGGGCGACCTGGCCGACGGAGGCCTCGAAGTCCTCGGCGAGCCTGACCTGCTGGGTGATCAGGTTCCACACGAGCATCGCGCCGACGTAGTCGCCGCTCCGATCGGTCATCGCGCTGATGCGGAGATCCATCGTCTCCTCGCCGAGCCGGATCCGCGCGCGGTGCGGCAGGTTCGCCGGGTTGCCGAGGATCGCACGCTGGCGTTCCGGGTTCCGGTGCAGGATGTCGATGCTCTTGCCGACCAGCCCCTCGACCTTCTCGGGCAGAAGGTGCTCGACGGTCCTGAGCACGCGGCGGGTCTCGGCGTTCATGTAGGCGATTCGGAAGTCGTCGCGCGGGTCGGCAACCATCACCGCGACGGGGAGCTGGTCGAGCATCTGCCCCTGCGCGAAGGCCGTCTCGACCGTCTCGCGCAGCGTCGCGACCGCGTTCTCCATCCTGCCGAACTCGTCCCGCCGCGTTGTGCCGGCCAGAGCGAAGCGCGTGTCGCCAGCGGCGATGCGCTGCAGCAGCGCGGTGATCCGCCCCACAGGACGCGCCACCATCCGCCCGGTCAGCAGCGAGATGAGCAGCAAGAGCGCGGCGATCGCAGCGGCGAGCGTCAGCACGTGCTCGGCCGTCGTTCCCACCTCAGCGGCCATGCGCGCCCCGGCGCCCTCGGCCTCGGCCGCGAAGGCCGCCGCCACCGCTGCCGCGGCGGCCTCGACGCCGATCATCGCCGGGGCGGTCACCGCGCCGTCGTGCTCGGCGAGCTCCGCCGTCAGCCTGCCGAGCGCGATGGCCGCGTCGGCGAGGCCGTCGAGCGCGGCCGAGAGCTGCTCGAGCTCGCCGCGGTAGCGTGGGTTGACGTCGACGGTAAGCGCGCCGCGCATGTGGGTGCGGGCGGAGGCGGCGGCGCGCCGGACGCGCTGCACCTGGGCGCGGTCACCGGTGGCGAGGTAGCGGAGCGCGGCAAGCCTCGCGTCCGAGGCGCCGGTGCCGACCGCGGTGAGCCGTCCGCGGAGCTCCTCCATCGCCACCGGCTCGAGGCCCTCGAGCTCGAGCGCGCCGTAGGCCCCCTCGTAGCGCAGGTCGAAGGCCTGGCCGGCCGGGAAGAAGGCCTCGTCGCGTACGCCGATCAGCCTGCCGCGAAGCTCGGCCGCGCGCTCCACCGCCTCGCCGAGCGCGCGCAGGCCGTCGCGGTAGGCGGCGACCGCCCCCGCGGTTGCCGCGCCCGACCCGCGCGCGATCGCCTCGAGCTCGGCGATCGCGGCATCCCTCGCCTGCGCCACCGCATCACGGATCTCGCCGACCTGCGCCGCGGTCTGGGCCGAGAACAGCGCGCGGTTCAGCGCCGACACCGAAGAGGCGGTGACCGCGACGCCACGGACGCGCCGCTCGGCCGCGAGCTCGCGCTGCTCGTCAGCGCGGGCGGCTTCGATTTCGGCGACCTTGTCGAGAACGCCCCAGACGAGGCCGCCCAGCAGCACCATGGGAACGGCGGCGAGCAGGCCGAGCTTCACGCGAAGCGGCAGGTTCACCAGTGCCTTCATCGGAGGTGGCTCCCGTCTGATCCGGATCCGGACACCGGCTCTTCCTATCGGCCGGCGCTTAACCACGCGTGAAGGCGGCGCCGGGTGGTTGCCCCTTCCCTCCATCCCGCCTAAAGCCAGGGCCCGACCGCGAGGATCGACGAGGCCCCGATGCTGTTCGACTGCGCCGCCCTGCCGCCCGAGAACACCTACAAGCTGCTCGTCTCCACCGTCGTGCCGCGGCCGATCGCGTGGGTGACGACGCTCGACGCCGAGGGGGTGCCGAACGCCGCGCCCTACAGCTTCTTCAATGCGGTCTCCGGCTCGCCGCCGGTGGTCTGCATCGGCATCGGGCCGAAGAAGCCCGGCCTCAAGGACACGGGCGAGAACATCCGCCGCTCCGGCGAGTTCGTGGTCAACCTGGTGCCGGAGGCAGCCGCCGAGGCCATGAACGTCACCGCGATCGACTTCCCCGCCGGGGTGAACGAGCTCGCCGAGGCGGGGCTGACGCCTCTGCCAAGCACGCGTGTCGCGCCGCCAAGGATCGCCGAGAGCCCGGTGGCGATGGAGTGCCGGCTGCTTCAGCTCGTCGAGCTTGCTGCCGGCCGCGCCGTCGTGCTCGGCGAGGTGGTCGCCTTCCAGATCGACGATGCCTGTGTGCTCGATGCCGCGCGCTGCCACATCGACACGCCGAGGCTCGGGCTGATCGGCCGCATGCACGGCGCCGGCGGCTACCTCAGGACGACCGACCGGCTGGAGATGCCGCGGATCTCGCTCGCCGCCTGGCAGGAGCGCGGCGCGGCCGACTGAGCGTCGCCGCACGCCGCGGGCCGCCCCTGGCGCTGGGCCGCGCTTGGCGCCATTCTACGCAAATGCGAGGCATTCTCACCGAAACCGCACCGCCGTGAGCACCAAGACTGCCTTGAGCACCAAGGCGGGCACGATGCATGCCGGGCCGCGCCCGTGGCTCGCATTGCCCTCGGCGTGGACCATCGCGGCGCTGGTCGCCGCAGCCGCCGTCGCCGCGCCGATCGTCGCCGTTCTCGCCGGCGCAGCCGCGCCCGCTGGCCCGGTCTGGCACCAGCTCGCCGAGACCGTGCTCGCCGAGTTCGTCGCGAACTCCGCCCTGCTCGCTGCCGGCACCGCGCTGCTCGCGATCACGATCGGCGCCGGGACGGCCTGGCTCGTGACCATGCACGAGTTCCCGGCGCGCGGCGTCTTCGAGGTGGCGCTGTTGCTGCCGCTCGCCATGCCGGCCTACCTCATCGGCTATGTCTACACCGACCTCCTGGACGTGACCGGGCCCGTCCAGGGCTGGGTCCGCGCCCGCTTCGGCCTGCGCTTCGGCGAGTACTGGTTCCCCGAGATCCGATCGCTCGAGGGGGCGATCGTGATGTTCGGCCTGGTGCTCTACCCGTATGTCTACCTCCTCTGCCGCGCCGCGTTCCTCGAGCAGTCGGTCTGCCTGACGGAGGTCGCGCGCACGCTCGGCTGCACGCGGCTGTCGATGATCCGCCGCGTCGCCTTGCCGCTGGCGCGCCCGGCGATCGCCGGCGGGGCGGCGCTCGCGGTGATGGAGGCGCTGGCCGATTTCGGCACCGTGCAACACTTCGCCGTGCGCACCTTCACCACCGGCATCTACCAGGCCTGGTTCCACATGGGAGACCGCACGGCGGCGCAGCAGCTCGCGGCCTGCCTGATGGGGGTGGTGGGGTCGCTGATGCTGCTCGAGCGCGCCGCGCGCGGCCCGCGCCGCTTCTTCAACACCAGCTCGAAGCACCAGGCGATCCTCCGGGCGCCGCTGTCGCGCGCGGCGGCGGCGGGAGCGGTCATGGCCTGCGCGCTGCCGGTGCTGCTCGGCTTCGGCGTGCCCGGCGCGCGGCTTGCGCTCCTCGCGCTCGCGGAGGGCGACAGCGCCGCGCTCGTGCTCCCCTACGCGCGCCACAGCGTCACCCTCGCCACCCTGGCTGCCGTCGCGGCCGTCATGGTCGCGGTGGTGATCGCCTATGGCGCGCGGCTGCACGCCGGCGCGGCGATGCGCGGGGCGGTCACCGTCGCCTCGCTCGGCTACGCGGTGCCGGGCTCGGTGATCGCGGTCGGCGTGCTGGTGCCATTCGGGCTGTTCGACAACGCGCTCGATGCCTGGATGCGGGCGCGCTTCGGCGTCTCCACCGGGCTTCTGCTCTCGGGCACCATCGCCGCGCTGGTGTTCGCCTATGTCGTGCGGTTCCTCGCCGTCGCGCTCTCGACCGTCGAGGCGGGGCTTGCGCGGATCAGGCCCTCGATCGAGGACGCCGCGCGCGTGCTCGGGCGCGGGCCGGCGGGCAGCCTCGCCGCGGTGCACCTGCCGCTGATCCGCGGCAGCCTGCTGTCGGCGGCGCTGCTCGTGTTCGTCGATACGATGAAGGAACTGCCGGCGACGCTCATCGTCCGCCCCTTCGACTTCGACACGCTCGCGGTGCGGGTCTACAACCTCGCCTCCGACGAGAAGCTCGCCCAGGCCTCGACGGCGGCGCTCGTGATCGTCGCCGCCGGGCTGATCCCGGTCGTCATCCTCGCGCGTGCGATGCGCCGGTCAGGCCATTGACCGATCAGCCCTCGCGCCAGGCGGGGAAGGGATCGGGCAGGGAGGCCCAGGCGTGCGGTCCCTTGGCGAAGGTCGCCTCGTCGATGAGGCAGGCGTCGAGCGCGGCGCGGATCGCGGCCTCGTCCATGTCGACGCCGATGAAGACGAGCTCCTGCCGCCGGTCGCCGTAGCGCTCGTCCCACAGCGCCTTGATGCTCGCGCGCCAGGCGGGGTCGTCGGGCCAGCGCTCGGGTTCGGCAGCGGCCCACCAGAACCCCGCAGCCTCGTGGCGCCCGACCGCGCCGGCAAGCTGCCAGGCGCCGGCCCAGGGCATGCGTGTTGCGAGCCAGAAGAAGCCCTTCGCGCGCACCACGCCCGGCAGGTCGCCTTCGATGAAGGCCTTGAACTTCGCCGGGTGGAATGGCCGGCGAGCGCGATAGACGAAGCTTCTGATGCCGAAGGCCTCGCTCTCCGGCAGGTGGTGGCCCGCGAGCGCCTGCGACCAGCCCGCGGCCTGGGCGGCGCGGGCGAGGTCGAACCGCCCTGTATCGAGCACCGTGCCGAGCGGCACCCGACCATGCTCCGCCTCGACGATCGCAGCCCCCGGGTTGAAGGTCCGAAGCAGGGCGACGAGCCGGGCCCGTTCCTCCTCCGTCACGAGATCGATCTTGTTGACGACGATGACGTCGGCGAACTCGACCTGCTCGACCAGGAGCTCGACGAGCATGCGCCGGTTCCCCTCGCCCGCCGTCTGGCCGCGCGCGGCGAGGCTGTCCGACGAGGCGTAGTCGCGCAGGAAGGACGCGGCATCGACGACCGTCACCATGGTGTCGAGGCGGGCGACATCGCCGAGGCTGCGGCCTTCCTGATCGCGGAAGTCGAAGGTCGCGGCGACCGGCATCGGCTCGCTGATCCCGGTGCTCTCGATCCGCAGCGCATCGAACCGCCCGGCTGCGGCGAGCGTGCGCACCTCGCGCAGGAGGTCCCCACGGAGCGTGCAGCAGATGCAGCCGTTGGACATCTCGACAAGCGTCTCCTCGGTGCGGGAGAGCTGGGCACCCTCGCGCACCAGCGCTGCGTCGATGTTCACCTCCGACATGTCGTTGACGATCACGGCCACACGGCGCCCTTCGCGGTTGGCAAGCACGTGGTTGAGCAGGGTCGTCTTCCCCGCTCCGAGGAAGCCTGAGAGAACAGTGACGGGAAGGCGGCGATCGGCCATGGCACATTCCGTGATGATATACTATAACATATCGTCATGCTCGCCCGCCTTGAAGCCCCTCCCCTTTCCAGCGTCGTCTCGGGGCCGACGCCCGAGGTGCTCGCCCATGTGCGCGACCCCGCCACCACGCTCGCCATCTGGAACCGCCTGCCGAGGCTTCGTCCCAGGCGCGAGGCAGCGGCGCTTGCGGGCGCGGGGCCGTTCTCGATCGTGGCGGAGGATTCCCCGTCGCGGCTCGCTGCGGCTCTTGTCCAGGCCCTTCCCCTTCCCGCACCCGCCCTGCTCGCCGAGGTGACGCTGCTTGCCCGGCACTTCGCCGCCATTGCCGGGGTGGTCACGGTTCGGGCGAGACTTGAGGCGCTCATCGAGCGCGGCTGTCCCGTCTTCCATGCCGACCATGTCGGGCTGAGGCTGCTCGTCGCCTATGCGGGGCCTGGGACGGAATGGGTGCCCGACACGGGTGTGAACCGCGCCGCGCTCGGGTCGGGCAGCAACCGCGCGATCGTGCCCGATCCGCGCGCGATCCGCCGCCTGCCGGAGTTTGCCGCCGGCATCCTCAAGGGCGAGGCCTTCCCCGGCAATCGCGGTCGGGGGGTCGTGCACCGCTCCGCACCGGCGAGCCGGGCGCGGCCGCGGCTCCTGCTCTGCCTCGACGAGCCGGGACGGTTCTGAGCCATCCAAGAAAGAGCGCCCCGCGCGACGGCGGGGCGGAGGTGTGGAACGGAGCGTTGGGGCGCACTCGACGTGGCGGCGCCCGGCGCCAGGGTCCGGCCGGAAGGGACTGCCTGGCCGGCCCGATCGGGGATCGGTCCCTGAGTGGCGGGCGGCCGATCAATGCAGCATCGCGGCCCCTCCCTCGCCGGAGAGCCGAAGCCCGGCGCGCGACAGCTCCTCGGCGACCACGGCGAGGAGGCCGACCGCACGCGGCACCGCCGCCGGCGCGAGCCAGGAGGCAAGCAGGCGCTGCACGTGCCATGGCCTGCCGTGCTGGAGCGCCGCGAGCGCATCGTGGAGCGCGAGTTCGTCCATCGTCAGCACGGGATGGCGGGGGGCGGCGACGTCCGGCCTTCTTCCCCCCGCGTGCAACACGCCGAGCAGGGCAACGAGAGCGGCGAGGCAGCGCCCGCCAAGGCCAGCATCGCCGAGCAGGGTGCAGGCGCCGCCGCCCGCCGCAGCCGTTCCGCGCAGCATGGTGACGACCACCCTGCCCGGGCGCGGCAGGTCATCGAGGGCCGGTCCCTCACGGTGGCGTGGCGCCGTCAGGCAGGCGGTCGCGAGGGTCATCGGTCCTCCAGGGCAAGCACGGGTCTGCACAAGCACAGGTCTGCAACTGCGACGCACTCGCATGTCATCCTCGAAGAAGAGGGGCGTGACGGCCGCCACGCCCCCCCCTGGGCGGCTCAGCGCCAGCCGGCGCGCTGCATGATCGCGAGCGCCTCGGCACCGTTCTTCGCATAGGCGACGGCATTCAGCGTGTCCTGCTTGAAGCCACCGAAGGCCGCGACTGCCGGGTGCACGTTCACCTCGTCGACCACCGGATACTCGAAGTTGCCGTTGGCGAACATCTCCTGCGCCTTCACCGAGGTGAGGTACTCGATGAACGCCACCGCCGCCTCGCGATTCGGAGCGGTGCGCACCACGCCGGCGCCGGAGACGTTCACGTGCGTGCCTCGATCGGCCTGGTTGGGGAAGATCACCCGCACGGCATCGGCTACCGCCTTCTCGCCGGGGTTCGACGAGGCAGCCAGCCGCCCGAGATAGTAGGTGTTGGAGATCGCGATCCGGCACTGGCCTGCGGCGACGGCCTGGATCTGCGGCGTGTCGCCGCCCTGCGGCGGCCGCGCCATGTTGGCGACCACGCCCTTCGCCCAGGCCTCGGTCGCGGCCGCGCCGTTCGCGGCGAGGATCGAGCCGGCGAGCGAGATGTTGTAGACGTGGTTGGCGGAGCGGACGCAGATCGTGTTGGCGAACGCCGGGTTCGCAAGGTCCTCGTAGCGGGCGAGCGGTGCGGGCGGCGTCCAGTCTTGCGGCACGATCAGCACGCGCGCGCGCACCGAGAGGCCGAACCAATGCCCGTCCGGGTCGCGCAGATGCGCGGGAACGCGGTTCTCGAGCACCTGGCTCCGCACCGGCTGGAGCAGGTTCGCCGCCCGCGCCCGCTCGAGCCGGGCGGCATCGACGGTGATCAGCACATCCGCCGGCGAGTTGGCGCCCTCGTTTCGGATGCGCTCGATCAGCTGGTCGGCGTCGCCCTCGATCAGCCTGACGCGCACGCCTGTCGCCTGTGTGAAGCCGTCATAGAGCGCGCGGTCGGTGTCGTAGTGGCGGGAGGAGTACACGTTCACCACCCGCTCCTGCCCGAAGGCGAGGGCTGGAGCGAGGACCGCCACGGCGCCGGCGGCAAGCAGCAGCGCCCGCCGCCCCCGCGGAATTCTGCGCCGCGTGGCGAGGTCGGCCAGCATGTTGGCGACGATCGGGGTCGAGCGCTTCATTTTCGGTCTCCTTGTCGGCGCGGGCGAGCCCGCCAATTGCAACTCATTCTCATTTGCGACGTTAGCGGCCTTGCGACCGACTCGCAAGTGCAAATCCGAGGCTGCCGCCCGCGCGCCGTCCCGCCTACACTCGCCGCACCGACCACCCCGCCGGCACCAAACGCGAGGACCACCGAAGCGATGACCGCCGCCGCACGCCCGACCCTCGTCTGCCCGCCCGGCTCGGT